>Ga0308156_1000073_pt1 | contig 336529 bp, 321 predicted proteins | sample PhyAR2_FD_201041 | JGI IMG/M metagenome (GOLD analysis project Ga0308156, IMG submission 201041) | Phyllosphere microbial communities from UC Gill Tract Community Farm, Albany, California, United States - DLSL A.R2 | ecosystem: Host-associated > Plants > Phyllosphere > Unclassified | place...
CCGCTGCAAGCATGGTGCGCAGTTCGGCAAAATTTTCGATAATGCCGTTATGAACAACGGCCAGACGTGGCGTGATATGCGGATGCGCATTGCGCTCAACAGGCTTGCCGTGGGTCGCCCAGCGAGTGTGGCCAATGCCGATAACGCCCGGAAGCGGCTCACCTGCAAGGCGTTTTTCCAGATTGACCAGCTTGCCTTCCGCACGGCGACGATCAAGCTTGCCATCTAGCAGCGTAGCAATACCGGCAGAATCGTAACCACGATATTCAAGTCGCTTCAGCGCATCGACCAGACGCGGTGCGACTTCGTCATTGCCGATAATGCCGATAATTCCACACATAGGGTGCTCCAGATCCGAGATTCACGCATTGATTTGCGATTTAAAGATTCTAACGCTGAACGGCAACCCAAAGGACTGCCGTTTCAATCATCTGTTGGTGGTTTATTTCGAAGAGGTTTTAGCCGCTTTGATGGCAGCATACTTCTCTCGCAGGATCTTTCCCCGACCTTCTTTGGTTTCCTGTCGCGCACGACCGAAAGCCAGAGCATCCGCAGGCACATCATCCGTGATCGTGCTGCCGGATGCGATATAGGCATTATCACCAATCGATACGGGCGCAACAAGCGAGCTGTTGGAGCCAACAAATGCGTTTTGGCCGATCACGGTTTTATATTTGTTATAGCCGTCGTAATTGCAGGTGATCGTGCCTGCGCCGATATTGCTCGACGCTCCAACGGTTGCATCGCCAATATAGGTCAGGTGGTTGATCTTGGCGCCCTTGCCGACCTGCGCATTCTTCACTTCGCAGAAATTACCCACTTTAGATTTTTCGCCAAGATTTGCACCCGGACGCAAACGCGCAAACGGTCCGATCTCAGCACTCACGCCGATCTTCGCGCCTTCAATATGTGAGAAAGCATGGATCAGTGCACCAAACCCCACGTGCACGCCCTGTCCGAAGAAGACATTTGGCTCAATCACAACGTCAGCTTCGACCAGCGTATCATGCGAGAAGAACACGGTTTCAGGCGCAATCAGCGTCACACCGGCAAGCATCATTTCCTGACGCTTACGGTTCTGCCAAATTTTTTCAGCTTCAGCGAGTTCGGCGCGATTGTTGATGCCAATCACATTGTCAACCGGCACTTCAATCGCTACGACATTCAAGCCCTTGTCATGAGCAAGGCCGACAATATCCGTGAGATAATATTCGCCCTTGGCGTTCTTGTTATCAACCGCATCGAGAAGAGCAAGTGCGTGGCTTCCGCGAACGGCCATAAGTCCGCCATTGCAGAAACCGATTTTCTTCTGCGCTTCGCTCGCTTCTTTTTCCTCGATGATCGCGGTGAGCTTTCCACCTTCTTCGATCAGGCGACCATAGCCATGCGGGCTCGCGGGACGGAAACCGATAACGACAACATCGGCACCCTCTGAAAGCTTGTTGCGCGCAGCTTGCAACGAATGCGCTTCGATAAGCGGTGTATCGCCAAAGACGATCAGCAGATCATCATAACCGCGTTCAATCGCTGCACGCGCAGCCAAAACTGCGTGCGCCGTACCAAGACGTTCTTTCTGCTCGAAAGCAGAAACAGCATCGGCAACTTTTTCGACAGCGCCGCGCACCTCATCAGCACCACGTCCGACGACCAGCGCAACGTCGCTCTTACCGGTTCCCTGTACGGCTTTGACCACATGAGAGACCAAAGGCAGGCCTGCTACCTGATGCAGAACTTTTGGCAAATTCGACTTCATGCGTGTGCCTTCGCCAGCGGCAAGCACGATGGAAAGGCAGGTACGGTCTGTCATTGTATCGTCCAAAATGATTGAAGGCTTCTCTGCTCAATAGCATCAAAGCGTATATGGAAGCTTACAGCTCTTTATCCAAGTCTGCCCAATGCAGGGAAGGTTTCAAGCAGCCAGAATGAGAAAGACTGCATTCCGCCCGTAAGGAAAAGAATACCTGCAGCAATCAACAGAACGCCCATCGCTTTCTCGACCTTGCCGAGATGCACACGGAAGCGGGACAAAAACCGCATGAACGCGCCAGAGAAAAGCGCTGCGATCAAAAACGGAATACCAAGCCCAAGCGAATAGACCGCAAGCAGTGCTGCACCCTCGCCTACAGTGCTGCTGCCGCCTGCCAAAGTGAGGATCGGGCCTAAAACCGGGCCGATACAAGGCGTCCATCCAAACGCAAAAGCCAGCCCCATGACATAAGCGCCCAAAGGCGTGGCAGGCGCACTGCGCGCCTGAAAACGTGCTTCGCGTGACAGAAATGAAAAACGCAGAACACCAAGAAAGTTCAGGCCCATCAGAATGATGACGACGCCCGCCACCATTGCGATTTCCTGCTGCCACATGCGCAGGAATGCGCCGATAGAAGAAGCTCCCGCGCCAAGCGCGACGAAAACAGTGGTGAAACCGAGTACAAAGCAGATAGCCGCAAAAGCTAGCGAACGACGATGCGAAGGGGCGGCAGCAATCCGTGATTCTTTATCGGCACGAAAGTCCTCAACACTCACGCCCGCCATATAGCACAGATAAGGCGGTACAAGCGGCAGAACACAGGGCGAAAGAAACGACAGCGCACCCGCACCGGCAGCCGTCAGATAAGAAACACTAAGCACCAAAACCTCATTTTTCACATAGAACCTGGTTTTATCTGATACAGATAAATAGCTCTATTCATTTGTTTTTGATCAAAGTTAGAAGAAATTGAGCTTTCTTTCCCCACTCTGTTCAAAGCGCTTGCAGCAAAAACCATTTCGCTCAACTATATCGTCTAACTTCGACATTACTTTTAGTATTTTCAATGCGGCATCTCGCTCGAACATAAGTTCGCCCTAAATCAGGATCACTGCGCGATTTTAGATTGCTCCAACTGGACGACGCTCCTATGAGCCTAATTGATGATGATGAACCTACCGTAGTAACCAGCGGACCGAGTACGTCATTTGGCTGGCTAAGGCGATACCAACATTTTCTATTTCCTGTCGCCGGTATAGCGATCGCTCTGCTGGCAATTTATGTTCTGGAAAACCTTCTTCAGAACACGTCTCGCAAGGATACGCTTGAAGCATTTCACAGCTTTTCGTGGTCCACTATCGGCCTCGCCGTTCTCTTCACAATGCTCAGCTACGCAGCGGTGGCGCTTTACGACGTGGTCGCGGTTGATACGATTGCACCCAACCAGATTCCGCGCCGTATCGCGGCAGTCGCAGGCGCTGCGGGCTATGCGATCTCCAATGCAATAGGCTTCTCACTGCTCACCGGCGGCGCGCTTCGCTATCGCATCTATGCAGCCGAAGGCATAAGCCTTGCCGACATTGGCAAGATTGTTGGCACGTCATGGTTTGCAATCTGGTTTGCACTCATCATCATGGTCGGAGCAGCATTGCTTATCGACCCACAAGATGTGCCATGGATTTCCACCATCGACTCGCGCATCGATATTGTTGCTGGCATCGTCATTCTGGGTGGCATCACATGGCTGATTTATTGGCTTTCGCACGGTCAGCGGACGCTACGCATCGGCTCGCTTAGCCTTCGCCTGCCCAACTCAAAGGGTGCAATCACCCAGATTTTCGCAGGTCTTGTTGATGTCGGCGCAGCAGCAGCAACTCTTTACGTGCTTATGCCTCAGGATGCGGTTCCAAGTTTTGCGGTTTTCGCACTGGTCTATGTGATTGCTATCGTGCTTGGCATTGCCAGCCATGCACCGGGTGGGCTCGGCGCATTTGAAGCGACAATCATTGCCGGCCTGGGCATTGGCGGAAAACCCGACGCGATCGCAGCGCTTCTCGCCTATCGTGTGATCTATACGGTCATGCCGCTCGTTGTTGCCACGATTGGTTTGCTTATCTGGGAAGCTATGCGCCGCAGACAAATGCTTGGCCGACAAGCCAAGTTTGCCAAGCGACTTGTCGAACCTCTCATTCCCGGCCTTTCTGCCAGTATCATTTTCCTCGGCGGCATTATCCTGCTCGTTTCAGGAGCCACACCAGATCTGCATAACCGGACCAAAATTCTTTCAGGTATTGTGCCTGAGTTTTTTGTCGAAACATCGCATCTTGCTGCAAGTCTGGTTGGTGTTGCCCTGCTCATTGTGGCACGCGGCCTGTTTAAGCGGCTGGAGCGCGCCTGGATTGCAGCACTAGCACTGCTGCTTTTCGGTGCAGTTTTCTCACTCACCAAGGGTCTCGACTGGGAAGAGGCGACTATTCTCTGCGTCTTTGCCTTCGCCCTATGGGGCTTCCGCGATTCATTCTATCGCCGCCCGATCTCCGGCCCGTTTGAACTGAGCTGGAGCTGGATTGCATCCGTCGGCACCACTGTTATCGTTTCAACATGGCTGGGCTTCTTCGTTTATCGCCACGTCGAATATTCCAACGATCTCTGGTGGGATTTTGCCTGGAACGACAACGCGCCGCGATTCTTGCGGGCGACAGTTCTCGTCTTCGCGGTGGTGGCAGCTGTTGGCCTTCATTCCATCATCAACCGGCACAGCCAGCGCAAACGCAAGCGCGATTATTCCATTCCTGAAGCGGTGCCCGCGCTTGTGGCCGCTTGCCCGCATACGGATGCAGCTCTTGCCATGCTTGGTGACAAGCAATTCATGCTCGCTCCTGATGATAGCGCCTTCATCATGTATGCGCAGTCTGGCGGCAGCCTGATTGCGCTGGGTGAGCCTATCGGCAATGCACAGGCAGCCAAGGAACTTGCTTGGTCCTTCCATGGCCTTGCCGACCGAATGGCTCTACGCACAGTCTTTTACGGCGTTGGCCCACAAAGTCTGCCGCTGTTTCTTGATATGGGGCTGGTGGCACTGAAACTCGGCGAAGTCGCTCGCGTCGACTTGACTGATTTCTCGCTTGAAGGCCCTCGTCGCCAGCCGTTCCGTTATGCCGATCGCAAGGTTGATAAGGACGGACTGACCTTTGAAGTCATTGGCGTTAAAGACGTGCCTCCATTGGTGCCGCGTCTGCGTGAAATTTCGGATGCATGGCTTGATCATAAGTCCGGCAGCGAAAAAGGCTTCTCACTCGGTTACTTCGATGATGACTACATGAAGCGCTTTGATGTGGCCGTTCTGAAAAAGGATGGCGAGATCGTGGCTTTCGCCAATCTCTGGCGCGGCGCTGATAAATACGAAATCACCGTCGATCTGATGCGTTATATGCCCAATGTCCATAAGCTTTTGATGGACGCGCTTTTTGCCAAGCTGCTTATGTATAGCAAGGATCAGGGCTATAAATGGTTCAATCTGGGTGCGGCGCCACTCTCCGGCCTGAACCGCAGCAGGCTCGCTTCGCGATGGAACCGCTTCGGGTCTTTCATTTATCGTCGAGGTGCAGACCTTTATCACTTTGATGGCCTCAAAGCCTTCAAAGAGAAGTTCGACCCGATCTGGACGCCGCACTATATGGTCTGTCCCGGCGGACTTGAAACACCACGTACTCTTATCGATGCCACAACCTTGATCAACGGCAACCCTCTGGAGTTCATCCGCAAATGAAGAAGCGACGCATTCTTTTGACCGTCCTTGGGCTGGCACTGATCGGTGGCGCTGGTGCCTATGCCGCACTTCATCCGGGCAAGATTGCCCGTCAGTGGGCGCAGTTCTTCAATGCAGACGAACCTGTCATTCATGCAAGCGCCGAGCGGCTTTCAAACATTCCGGTCTATATGCCCAAAAGCGATCCAGTTGGCCTTGCCATTCTCCTGAGCGATGAGAACGGTATTGGCGACAAAGAACGTAGCTATATGGATGCGATGTTGGCACGCAACATCATCGTATTGCCCGTGGAGCTTGGCCCTTGGCGTGCGGCGCTCGACAAGGAAGATGGCGAGTGCAACTACCTCGATTCCGATTTCGAGGCGATTGCCAAGGAAGCCCTGCGCGGGCTTGATCTGGATGTCTATTTCCATCCCGTCGTTACTGGCATTGGTCAGGGTGCAACGATTGCTTACGCCGCCGCATCGGACTCGCCAGATGCAACTATCGCAGGGGCCATTTCGCTCGACCCAACGCCTGCGAAAACGCTTCTGCCTTCATGCACGGAAGCAGCAGAAGCCAATAAGTCACCGGAAGGCGGCTTTATCTATGGCTATAATGCCAACATGCCTGCCCCAACGCTGGTTATCGGGCCGACAGGCTCGCCAGTAAACAACCCGGTTGAAGCGCGTCAGAAGAAGATTGCTGTATTGCAATCCGGGCCAGATTTCCCGGCACGCATGAAGATGGCGGTCGATAACGTCGTTGCCATGGCCGATCAGGACGCAAAAAACGAGGCTCTGCCAATCGTCGACCTGCCTGCAAAGAATGGCAATGCCGATATGGTTGCTGTGTTTTATTCCGGCGACGGCGGTTGGCGTGATCTCGACAAATCAATTGGCGAGTGGCTGCAGGCCCATGGTGTTCATGTCATCGGTGTTGACTCTCTGCGCTATTTCTGGTCGGAACGGACACCGGAAGAAATTGCCCGGGATACAACTGCCATGATCCAGAAAGCCGATCCAACCGGCAAGCTGCCAGTCGCAGTTCTGGGCTATTCCTTTGGTGCCGATACGTTCCCCTTTGCGTGGAAATATCTCGATCCTGCGCTGCAGGATCGCACGAAAATGATCGGGCTCCTTGGCGTCGAAACAACCACAACATTCCAGGTTTCGATTGAAGGCTGGCTTGGTATGGATGGCGACAAAGACGTTGTTCCAGCCATCACGACAATTCCGCTTGATCGCGTTGTCTGCGTCTATGGCGAAGAGGAAGACGATACCGCCTGCACCGCGCCGGAGCTTAAAGGCGCTGACCTGATGAAGCTGTCGGGCGGGCATCACTTCGATGAAAACTATGAACCGATTGCAGCAGCACTGCTCGACAAAATGCGGGCACGCGCAGGCTTGCCGCCACGCCCTGCGAGCTAACGCTCATAAAAGGCACCGGCCAAGGCCGGTGCCTCTATAATTCAGATTTTGGCGATTGTAGCCAGTTTCCAGCGCACCAAATCTATAGCCAGAAATACCAACAGGCTTAGACCGACCATCGGCAAGGTCCATCCGATGACAGCCGCAATCAGCACAACAACGAACCTCTGCGATATGCCAAGATAGAGCCAGCTCTGGATCAGTGTCCGCGGTGTGCTGCCCGCGGGCGGACGTCGCTGCCACCAAATGCGATAACCATAGATGATTGTGCCGATCAGCGCCAAACCCAGCACAGTCATGATGACTTGATTGGCGACGCCAAACAGGACACCCATATGCAAATCAATACCCCAGCGGATCAGCTTGGCGATGATCGGGAAGGTTGCAAAATCGGCCCGGCTGATGACCTGCATATCGCGCGGATCGATTGCAATCGTGTCGACCTGCGTTGGCCATGAACGATCATATTCACGAACCAGCCAGGCCTGATCGGCATTGCGCGGCAGTCGAATTTCCAGCATCGGCGATTCAAGGCCGGATTGTCGCGACAAAAGATTTACGGCGTCCAGCTGACCAATATAGTCAATCGTTGCAGATGCAGCATCATGATCCTGATGATCTGCATGATCGTGATGTTCAGCATGGGGATCAGCCGCGACAGCAGGCTTATCAAGTGCCACCGAAACAGATGGCGTGATCCATCCGACAGCGGCACGGAAGTCATCAATCCGACCACCAGCCAGTTGCGACCAGGTCATACCCGTTGCCGAAAGAAAGACCAGTCCGACGGCGATCCAGATTCCTATCTGTCCGTGCAGGCGACGGGTGCGTAGGTGCTTGTTCTCATTCGCCTTTGCATTGCGCCGAACATCACGCTTCCACCACCAGAGCAGAACCCCGCCAAGTGCGGCGACCCACAACCAGGAAGCAGCAAGCTCGCTATAATAGCGCCCGAAATTGCCGAGCATGAGATTGCGATGCAGATAGTCAATCGACGCGCGCAACGGCAAAATACCGCTCGTTCCATAGACGACGAGATCGCCTTTGATCGCCAGCGTGATCGGATCAACGAAAATCGCTCGACTTTCCGATTCACCCAAACCCGGCTCGCTGAACATAATACGCGAGTTCCAGCCCGGACCGGTTGATGGCCGCATAGCAAAGAGCCTTGGTTCGTCACCGATAAAATCGCGCGCAGCCTTAACTTGATCCGCCAACGGCTGCACGGTCCCCAGAGAGGACGTGCGCAACTGGTCGCGATAGATCATATCTTCGAGTTGTGGCGTCAGCACGTAAAGCGTGCCCGTAATCGCTGCAATCAGAATGAACGGGCCCACAAACAGCCCGACATAAAAGTGCAGCCGTGTAATGAAAGCCTTCAAGCTTGAACTGGCAACGCGCGTTGCCTCAGCAGAACGGGACTTGGGCTTCGACAATACAGTATCTGTCATAGCTGCACCCCATATCGTGCAGCATCTGCGAATAAACGAATAGAAAACATTGGCATCTCCAGCCTATGTGAAACAGCCGGACGCCACGCGATCGCGCCTCACTTAGAATGCGCGAAAACTACGTAACGTCGGATTTGATTCATGCTTGAGCTGAAAATGCGGGCGGGCCTCTGGGAAGATGTGTTTCCGCAACATGATCCGGTGGACCAAGAACCGCAAGTCGCACGACATGGTGCGAGGGAATGAAAACGGCGTGATAGGCAAATGAAAGCGTCTGAGCCGCAAGACCTGTGCCTATGGCACACGCAGCCTGACAAAGCGTCGAGCAGCAGGACCGCGCCAGATCCTTGAGTGGCGCGTCGTCGCTCGTTCCCTGATTGTTATGGATCGAGCAGATGATTGCGGTTGGACCATTGGACCATGCAACCATCGAGGCCTGAGCATAGGATGTTACGATGCCCTGAAACAGAATGACGAGCGCAATTGAGGCCACCCAAAGGGCAGCTTCAAATTTATCGCCGATAATTCTGGCTTTAAGGCTCATAATCGCTCATCTCATCCCTTGGCGGGATTGTCACTGCGACAAATGCGAGAGCCGAGCACCAGAATCTGCTCTGAGCTATTTCCTGTTCAATTGGAGAACAGGAATGTTTGGTGAAACTCCAGACAACGGTTTACCCTTGGGATTGTCAGAGCAATCAAACTGATAAAGCTGCGGCGACTTTGCAGGCGGATACCAGGGAAAATCTTCCGATGCCGGCAGTTCTGGTTTAATGCGCCAAGCAGGCCGAGTAACAGTTTTGCTCAGAGCACCTGTTCCTTCTAACGGAACGATGTTGCAACTCACCACTCCTGCGAAAGCAGGGCTGCTAAAACCGCTCAAAATTGCAATAATTGAAATGATAAAAAGCTTTAAAGTTAAGCGCATGATCATTCTCCAAACAATCATACGCAATCTAAGTAGATTAACAGCTGGCGGTATCGCAAAGCTTCGCGACCCATTGATTGGGGTAGCAACTAATATTTCGAAGGAGGGTAAAGCTAAGCAAATAAACTGACGAACAAGTTTAAAATAAAAAAATAAAGGTAAAACAGCTAGTCTTAAAGTTTGCTAAGTCATTGAAAATGGTGAGCGCGCAGGGATTCGAACCCTGGACCTACTGATTAAAAGTCAGTTGATATAGTATTGTTTTTCAATGCCTTATAACCCTCATGTGTCATTCATGTGCCAACTATGATCATGCGAGTGTTTCCGCAATCCTGTCGAAAGCTGCTTTATGATCGTCCGAAGGAAACAGATGGCCATAGCGATTCATCGTAATGGCATAGCTCGCATGACCGGCCAATGTCTGCACCGCTTTGGGTGAAAGGCCAGCCTCAATCCAAGTCGAAATAGCGAAGTGTCGAAGAGCGTGCCAGCCGATATCTTCAACCTTTGCCAGCTCGATCGTCAGCTTCCAATCGCGTTTCATAAAATTGGTATGACGTACAAAGCCGCCTTTGCTGTCAGTGAAAACGAAGTCGTCAGGCGCGCTGTGCTTCGTTTCCCCCTTCCAAGCTTTTAACTGCTCAAGCATCGCCTTCCCGATTGGGACAGTGCGACGACCAGCAGATGATTTTGTAGTGTCGAATTCGCCGTACGCATCCACGCGCGTTTCGACTGAGACGAAGCCTTTTTTCAGATCGAGATGAACCCAACGTAGCGCCCATTGCTCGGAAGCTCGCAGGCCTGATGAAGCAGCGAACCTGATTCGTAGCGCCAATTTGTCATCAGCTTTCTTAAGTATCTTAGCGAGAGCTGCCTTTGAAGGTGGCGTTACCTTATCTCCAGCCTCATCGCGCTTGCCAATAACTCGAACACCTTTGGCGACATTGACGCCAACTTTGTCCGTCTCGACGCCATGTTTCAGAATACGACTCAGCGTTCCGAGAACTCGCCGTGTTGTGACAACACCGGCTGACGTATCCCGCATTTCATTCCTGAGCTTGATAACGTCCGCCGTTGTCAGTTCCGACAGTGTTTTGGTTCCGATTCCTTTGGTGAAGCCAACAGCGCTTTCCTCTTTTGGATCAATCCAATTATCGATGTGCTGTTTTGTGGTGCGGAGATACGACTGAACAACGCTTTCACCACGTTTGTTGCGCTTCTCCATCTCCTCATAATAATCAACGCATACGTCAGCTACGGTCGTCTTTTGAGCTGCTTCTTTGTATGTCGCGGCACCTGTCGCACTCACAAGATCAGAAAGACGAGCTTCGGCTTCGCGTTTCTTTGCATACTGTTCTCGATGACGCTTCCCATGCCTGTCAGTGAAATCCAACTGCCACGCTTCGTGTTTTCCGCTCGCGTTTTCCCACGAACGCTTCTTAATTTTAGCCAAAATGATCTCCTGATAATCGCGTCACATGATACCGCATGGCACAAACGGCTGCAATCTAATCAGGATTATTGACATCTCACAAAAAAGAGAACACAACAAGAACATTGACGGGTGGCAATTCAACGATGGAGAGCGCCATGAATGGAGTTTCGGGAAACTACGACGCTGAGATAGATCTGGTATTAGCCTACCACAAGGGCGACGTTCGCGCGTCCATTGAAGCGCTTTTAAAAGACCGAGATTTCCTAGCGCGTGAAATTGAGCTTTCGCGCCTTGCTCTCACCCACGGCCAGCGTGGCAGTTCTTTCAAGAGGGCCGCATGATGAAAACATTCCAAGTTGCTCTTCCAGAAGCGTACGCACTGAAATGCGCTCGACGTGAAGTTCACCGAGATGCCGGCCGACTTGGTGCTCGCTTGCCCCACCGTATGGCACGCAAGTCGGGGATCGACTTCTGCGTATTCAGTTTTCCATCGGAAAGGCGAATGAGCGTCTTCATGGGGCGTCACGGCGGCAAGCCATTTGGTGATGGTAATTGGGAACGAGTTGTCGTTCGGTAATCATCATGCCCAAGCCTACGTCTTATGAGAAAATTGGCGAGTTCACTTGCATCGCCGACTTGGAACCTTGGGCTGTCCTTTGCGGCCTTTGCGCTAGATGCGGTCATGTTCGAGACTTGAACATTGGTGAAATTTGCCGAAAAATCGGACCCAATGAGTTTCTCAAAACTCATCAATGGAAGCTGCGCTGTGAAGATTGCACCATGAAGGGTGAAAGCGAATTCGTAGTCTATCGAGCGCCGAGGTAAATATGTCCGGATATAAGTCTGAAAGCGGTGTCGCTGGAACAAGCAGTAAAAGGTTTGAGCATTGGTGTGACGCGGACGGATGCGAAGCTTGGGGCACCTACGGTTACAAAACCAAGTTTGGGCAGCTGTGGTTCTGCTACGAACACAAGCAGCAAGGCGAAGACGCGCTAGCTGGACGGAAGTGAAAGGTGCCCTATCCTAATCAGATCAGGAGGAGCGCATGTGCAATCTTTACAACCTCACTACGACACATGAAGCCATGCGCCGTCTGTTTCCGAAGTTCGGAGATGTGACGAACCGCGTCGATCCGCAGTTAGATGTATATCCAGACTATCCAGCCCCGGTCCTGCGCAACATGGCAGATGGTGAGCACGAGCTTGCACATCTTCGGTGGGGAATGCCGACGCCACCTATGTACGTTAAGGGTGAAGCCGACAGCGGTGTGACGAATATTCGCAACCTCACGTCACCCCATTGGCGTCGGTGGCAAGGCGTTGAAAGCCGTTGCGTTGTACCTGCCACATCCTTCTCCGAATACGGGCAAGAACCTGATCCAAAGACCAAACGCAAGCCGCTGCACTGGTTCGCTCTAACCGAAGAAAAGCCGCTCTTTGTTTTCGCCGGCATATGGACGACATGGAAGGGTGTACGGAAGAAGAAAGAAGGCCCGGTAGAGGTCGACCTATTCGGCTTCCTGACCACCGAACCTAACGCCGTGGTTAAGCCTGTTCACCCGAAGGCAATGCCGGTCATTCTGCGCACCACTGAGGAAATAGATATCTGGCTTCGGGCGCCATGGGATGAAGCGAAAGTAATGCAGAAGCCATTGCCGGATGAGGCCTTGATCGACCTGACGCCGAGTAATGACAACAAGGAAGGGCAAGGAAGCCTATTTTGAGGGATTGATAGGAGCAAACCGATCCGAGCAATTAGTCACTCAGGCACATAAAGGTTGATATGCTACGCCTTAAGTATCAGTATGCACTTTCGCTCGTAAAAATGGACAGGAGACTTCCGCTATCCCGAGGAGGATAAGATGCCATTGTTTAGTCAATCCAGCAAAGTGTATGCCCCTGATGAACTGGAAGCGATGAGACGTTGCTTCTCAATTGCCGCCATTATGTTGGAAGAAAGCGGCAGGGAATACGATGAAGCGCACTTAGCAGAGACTATCATCAAACTGTACGATGGTGGACTTAGAGATATGGAAAAGTGGGCGGAACTAGCTGCAAGGCTTGCAGAAAAGCATGCGAATGAGTTTTTGAATGCGGACTTAGATAACGCCAACTGGTCCAAAACAGGTTAATTAGCTAACTATTTTTTTAGTTTGGAACAAAGCTTCTTGCTGGACGTTTAGCCCGCGCCCTCCAGCTGAAAGCATGCTGATGCCTATCCATAGAGAACTAATTGACGCGGCTAAAAAGACCAAATCACTTAAAAACGTTCATCTGACTGAAGCAGGTCGAGCAATCGGCCTTGGGTTAGTAGAAATTCACGCTGCAGAGCATAATGCAGCAGACAAGTTCGATGAACTCTTAAGAAAGCTGGATGAGGTCGAGAAAAAAGAGAAGTGATCTGCGTATGTGCGTGTAGACTTATGAACTTTTTTCTCTTCCAAAACGAGATCATTTTGATAAAATTTTGCCGCGCTTCGTGACAGGAAGCTGGGTCCAGGCGAAGCGCAGCCCCGGCCACTCGATCACACCTCTCGTGCCGGGGCTTTTTGTTGTTGAGTTGGATATCTGCACCCCTCGAATTCCGGCCAGTCGATATGCAATCGCGGGAAAACTGGCTATGGCATCGAACATAATCCCATTCGAACATTCATCGGCGCGTTTCCTAAGTGATATCTTAGCGATGTTAACGCCAATTGACTCTCGAGCAGAATGAGAACATTATAGGAACATCCGAAGCGAAGACGAATTAGAAAGACTCATGGCAATTAAGTTTACGAACACCCCTGTCCGCCCAGTAGAACCTAAAACAGGCAAAGCCAAAGGTTCGAAGAAAGCAGGTGGACCGTCGAACCGCGATAATTCCGACCTCGACAAAGATACCGACGGGAAGTGACCTAAATGGCTAATGCGCGTCTGATCGTGGTTGCTGCCTTTGATAAGAATGATGACGGTGAGTTCGTTCCCGCATTCGATCCAATGTCGTTTGAGACCGAAGGCCGTGCAATGAAAGCTGCGACTAGCCTCGAAGGAAAGCATTCAGGGATTGTCGCTTGGAGCCGGGAAGCCGATCCAGATATTGGTGAATATGGACCTCCAGCCATTATTTTCCAATTTGGCGAGATCCCTGACATGGAATAACAAAGCGTATGAAACAAAAAGCCCCGCCGAAGCGGGGTTAGTTTTATTCAGGCATCGCATCTCTGGCACGGTCCAATAGAGTTAAAATACACTTTTCAACGATAATTCTCTTTGATAAATTATCGCCGCGCCGCGTGGAGGAATACGGGTCATGCCCACGTGCGCAGCCCCGTGACGTTGGGAGACGTGCCGGGGCTTTTTTTGGAGGCTTCAATCATAAAAATATGATCGATATTCCTAGGAACTTGAAGTTGGGCTGCATGTTTCTCTTGCGCAAACACCCCTAGGAGTAATGCAATGAAGAACGTTCTTATTGCTGCCGCTGCACTCACTATGATTTCAAGCGCTGCACTAGCGCAGGAGCCGCCTAAGCCACCTGCACCTCCATCTGCAGAAGCGCCGGGCACGCCACCACCACCTCCGCCACACAGAGGTCCGCCTCCTCCCGAAAAGTCAGCACACATTCGAGTTGAGGATAAGGGCTTCAAGGTAGATGTGAAATGCTCTGAGGATGAGTCAATGAATGACTGTGCTGAGATCGTTTACAAGTTGCTCGATCGCGTTGGCCCACCGAAAAAGTAACCTGATAATTTGACCTGCCTCGGTAGGGTTATTTTATTGCAAGGATACGAAAAACCCGCCCAGTGAATAATCTGAGCGGGTTTTTTTGGGTTTTCGCTGGCGGGAGGGATCGGTACGGATTGGATCAGCCAGCCAACTTAGTAAATGCTATCAGGGTTAACGTGTGGTTAAAACAACTTAGGTTGTAATTATAGCCGTGCGATTTTTGGCGCGCAGTTCGAGCGCCTTCAATCTCTCGGCAAAGAATATGATCTTATTCAGATCGTAAAGGCGGCTGGCTGCGTCTTTCTCGCCAAAACGATAGCAAGCCTTAAAGATGTTGCCGAGCGCAAAGGACATGCCTTTGTGCTCAATAAGGTCGTTTAGCTCGCTCGCGCCATCGGGCAGCTCATAATAGCTAGTTGAGCCGCCGTCGGATTTGATTGGCGTCATACACCCTCCCTCACCTTACGCTTTGGCTCTTCGAAGCTCTCTGTCAGAGGCCCGCCAGCAAGCAATCCGCGCAACGCTGACAGCTTATCTTCCACAAGCGGTCGGAAGCGCCTTGCTGCAAACGGCGGGTTTTCGTAACCAAACTGCGGGCAAGTTCCGCGATCTACGCCTTTGAGGCGTACGCCGATGTAGGAGCCGTGAATGTAATGCTCGAAAGGTCCGATCCACTCGATCTCGTAAATCTCGCCTTCCTTCACCTCAATGAATTGCTCAAAGCCAACGACTGAATCGATGCAGACCACTTTTTGCCCAACATGGAACTGGTTCATGCTGTGTCTCCTTCAATAATGGCTTCGGCAATAATGCCTCCTGCAATTCTATGTATATCCGACCACGCATCCTCATCGTCGAATACGCAGATCGCTATCGCAGCACATCGCTGCCTTTCTGCAAGGACGGCTGCTGCAACTCTCTCCTCGATGTGACGCTCAAGTTTAATTGCTGCAATATTTTCGCCCATCACGCCGCTGCCCTATTCTCAATGCTTCGGTACTCAACTGCCACATCGTGCTGCATCGCTCGATCGATGCCCATCTTCATTCCGGCGCTGATACCACGATCAGTGTAAACAACGCATTTCGTCGCCACGCGATACCAGGCGAGGCCTGCCTCTATCCCCAGGGACCGTTCATCGGGCTGCATATCGTCCAGCACTTGTGTGTGTAGCAAATGGCTAGCAATCGGTGCCTCGCCTCGACGCAGGCTGTCTAAGAGGCAAGCCCGCGCATATGCGGTGTTGGTATCAACCTCGCTGCTGTAAGGCGTTTCGATGATGACGAGTGATTGACGGTTGTCGTTATGAGGTTTTGGCAGGCACCTTATAACCCCTGTTCTTAACTGCCGAGCTTCAACAGCGGCTCGTGCGGCTTTGTCTTCCGGCCCTTCGATCCATTCATCTCCCGGCCTGTTTACGCCGTATAGTTGGTGCAACTCCATATTCTCTCCTCGTGTTGCGGTGAAACGCCGCTTGGTGGGCGGGGTGGGTGGTATTGTCTTGATGCGGTTTCCAAGCCTACATTGAGGAACAAAGAGGGAGGCCGATATGCAAATATTAGATGCCAAGTACGTTGGGAACTCAGCATCCATCACAGTGCAGTTCTCCGGGAAGAAGGTGGTCGTGGAATATGGCCCAATAGCTCCACCATTAGACGGGAGAATGCATTCCCCGTTCATCGACAATAAAGATTTAGCCATGAAAGAAATTTTCGCACAAACCAATCAACTTGAGACTGAAATTCGAGCGGCCGTTGCAGACTATCTAGCCTCCCAGAAGGGCTGAAAGTTAGGCTGCAGCGCTTTGACTTTCCGCATTATCATTAGCCGCCGCATACTTACCTGCGACCATCTCGGGACGGAGAATATCGCGACCGACTTCGCCGAATTGCTTGCTGTAGGTAATACGTTTTGCTGATCGACCTGACAGCCAGCCACCTCCCGCGGCATAAGCGTCTGGTGCTGCGAGTGTTTCATGCTGCTCGACATACATCAGCGTGCCTTTTCTGGCATCGTCGCTGTGTCGGTGTCCGATATGCACGTAGGCTTGGAGCGAGCGGCCGAACATCCCACGGAACCTTCCTGCAATCGTGCCCTCGATATTCCCGACACCTCGCTTATGCCCGTGGTGATAGGCAAGCATCGTGCTGCCCCACTCGAACGCGTAATAGAGCGATGGGGAATTATCGACAGTGATGCGTGGCTCGTTCTCGTACATAACGGCCAGCATTTCACGCAGCCATGCAGACGAGGCCGGGTCGTGATTACCAGAAGCCATCACAACATGAACCCGCTCATGCTTCTGCAACAGCATATCAATGATGCGGCGGATCGTACGGATCACAATGCGAATGACTTTCTGCAGGCGGCTATCCGCGTCCAGAACATGCTTGTGGGCAGGCGTGACGCTTTCGAGCGCATCGTGGTGCAAAAGGTCGCCGAGCTGTGCCAGAATGGCCGTGTGAGCGTCTGGCGCTTGCGCTACAGCCGCAGAGAACCAATCGAGCAATAGCTGCTCGGCAATCCGCAGATCGTAATCGCTGCCAGTTTCTTCGCGCCACGACATCATTCCGAAATGGTTGTCAGTGATCGTGAACTGATTCAACAGATCCTCGCGACAGCCCTTTGGCGCAGGCATGATAGATACGCGGGGCAAATCTTCTTTTAATGCGGCGACCATTGCCGTGATTGCTGCACGTTGTTGGTCGGCGTCCGCACGCTCCATGATGTGTTGCGTGACGATCCGGCCTTCGCTGTTAACGAGCGTCGTCTTGCCTTTAACGGCCAAACCGGCAGTCGCTTCATAAACAGGGCCAGCCTCTTTAGTCTGGCGCATGTAGGTGCCGTTAGGTGTCTCGGCCAGGCTTTTGATTGCATAACCGGGCAGCGTTTCCTTCGGGCCCATCAACCCGAGCTCAGCAGCGCGCTTAATACTGTCGTGGAATGCAGACTTCTTGACGCCACAAGCCGCAGCGGCCTTCGTTATCGTGCCGTGCTGCTGATACGCAGCAACACGGCGGGCTAGTTCTTGTTTTGAAAGGCGCGTGTTCGCCCGCTGTCTGTCATTGGACATACAGTCTCCTCGTGTTGGTTGGTTTGTGGGTTGGTGGCCCGCAGTTTGTCATTGTGGTGGAAGTGAAAGAGGCGTCAACAGGTTTGCGCTTATATAACGCTAGAAAGTCCCTAATTCTCTGACTGGCAATACCTTTTCAAAGATCGCCTGTCGTAATTGTTAAAATAATAATGTATAAATACATGTAAAAAAGCTATCCACGATTGTCATTTTAATAACAAAAATAAATATAATTTGACAAAATCAAAATAAATCTTTATGAAATATTCATCGATATTTTCTTGATGTGTTTTGCTTATCGCGCGTTCAGCATCGCGCCCTGAACGAACCCCCTTTTAAAAATCGTTATCACTTTGCGTCACGCAGATGCTTGATGCTATCTTTATTGCTATGAAAGGGTTCATTATGACCACTGGCACAGTTAAATGGTTCGATTCGACCAAGGGCTTCGGCTTCATTCAGCCTGATCAGGGTGGCCTCCATGCGTTTGTTCACATATCTGCTGTCGAGCGCGCCGGAATGCGCGAGCTCATCGAAGGCCAAAAAATCGGCTACGATCTGGAACGCGACAACAAGTCGGGCAGGATGTCGGCTGGTAACCTCCAGGCTGCATAAATAGTATCCTTCTTTCCTTTGACCACGGATGTACTGGCACTGTTGAAAGAAGTTTACTTCAGAGGTCAGGCAGTGCCTGACCTTTTTTACTTAAAAAGGAATTCTTTTATGTCCATTGAAACGCAACAAACCTATACAAAAGAGACACTCTTTAAGCCAACCTCATCTATTAAAGAGACGATCGCGGAGAGAATAGATCGTACTGCACGTTCCATTCAAAAGGTCGAGACAGATGCTCGAATTGCAAAGACCTTGCGCCTCAGGAAAGCTCGCATGGAATACGAAGAAACTATTGTTCCCCCAGTGGCAAAAAAGAAGAGGGCACGGAAACAACATTAGTGAGAAGGAGGACGTATCCACACTAGATGAAACGATAGCTTGTTTTTTTGATCTGGCGGGAAGTCGCCACACGATGTTTTTTACCTAGCTAGTGTTTATCCATTACGCGAACTCATTAATTCCTGTCGCGTTACTGCCCTACCCCCTCGCCCGCGTAGTCTTCTGCTCAAACACACGATCCATGCGCTCGGTCAGTCCATCGATGCGGTTTGCAACGCTTTCGATGGCGCGCATGATCTGCGAGGTCTGCTCCTGCATCCCGGCCTTTGTGGCGAACGTTTCGGCCGCGCGTAACTTATAGTCTGACAGCTCCTGCCGCGTCAGCGCGGCAAGCGCTGTGGCTGCTTCGGCTTTGGCGGCCGTTTCGTTTCTAGCGGCATTGATCTTGCTGTCGACGTACTTCCAAAGGCCAAACAGAAAGCCGAACAGCATCACGATGAAGCCGACTACGCCCATGATTTCAGGCCCGGTCATGCTTCGTTTCTCTCTAGGTTAAACATAGTTAATGTGCCCCTTTGTGTTCGCTTAAGGTCTTTGCTGATATGATTGCGGCATGAGACAGGTATCGAACAGTTTGATTGGCGAAATCTTCGGTGCGGTTCTGCGGGTTTTATGCATCGCGGTGCCGGTGATTGTTGCACTGGCAGCTATAGTCTTCATCGTGAAATACGAAGAAAGACGGGCGTTCATGCCGAAAGAGCAAACCCCGGGAGTGACGGAGCCTTTGGGCAACTGACCTCAAGGCCGTGCCCTGCATAGCTTTTCCATTTTCTCGTTCTCTGCCAGGATCTGGCGCTTGGTTTCTGACGTGTCGTCATGGCTGGCATAGATCGCCCGCGCTACGTCGCAATAGTTACCGCTTGTCGCGCATCCACTTAGCAAGCCGAGCGTCAACAGCGCTGTCATCAAGACGGCTGACTTCATTTTCTATCTTCCGTGCTTTGGTTGCCGATTGTGCGTCGCGCGCGGTCTGTGCTGTTTTGCTGTCGGACCGCCCTTTGAGATACGCGCCGACAAGGACGGCCAGCGCCGCAGCGATTGCCACGGCGTAGCCTGTCAGCTTGGAGCGGAGGGCTAGGAGGAAGGTCACGCCGCCACCCTCTTCAGCTCGAGCCTGCCTGTATGCCAAAGCCAGAAACCGCCACCCAAGGCAACAACGATCAAGGCAACCGTCAGGAATGCCCAAGGGTTCGAAACAGCGCTGATAAGGCCGGTCAGGAACGTACCGCCACCTGCTGCGACGATGGTCTGTACCGTCTTATCCTTGAGCAAAGGCACGTCGTCAGGCTTGGCGTCATCAGGAGCAGCAGCTTTCATTTCCCGCGCAGCGATAAGGCTATCAAGGAAGTTGCGGTAATATCCGGCGATCAGCGTGGCCTTGTCGGTGCCGTTGACGATAGCTCGCGCACCTTCAGGATCTGCTTTGCCTTTCCCGAAAAAATCACTCAGCTTGCGCCCCGTGAACTTGCCTAGCACCATACCTTCAAAGAGGATGCGGATTGCCGTGGTAAGCTCTAGTGCCTTCTCAGGTGCATCGGCAATGCCGAACTTCTTGTAATTGTCCTCGCCAGTGATCTGAGGAAGGCCTCGTCCGCGATAAGTCCAGCCGTCGTTGACGCTGTCGTTACCCATGCGACCGCCATAGACCTTGTTTGCAAGCTTTTGAGGCTGACGAACATAAGGCTGTGCGGTGGCTACAGTTGGGAACCGCGTCGGCCAAACCTGCCTAATGCGCGCAGCTGACGAGTAATTCAGATTTTCAACAACCGGCTGCATCTTGCCGTCAGTCTCATGAAAGACCGTTGCAAGGATATAAGCGACCTGCTCGTCGGGTAGATTGCGGCGCTCGGCTTCGGTCAAGATAGCCGATGTGCCATCAACCTGAGCCTGGCTCAAACGGCCGCCAAAAGGCGCGCGCCTCGCATACGCGAAGAACGTTGTTTTGTTCATTTGATTGTCCTTGGAATTTTGCTGGTCCAGCAAGGAATTTCTTGAGGATTTTATTGGATCTGGGTTGCCGATCTGAAAGGCAGGGCGCATTACCCCTCGATCTTCCCCAAGATTGAGGTAACTAAACAATGCTTATTAGATGGTCCGGGTTCGGGATGATTTCGGTTTTTGTGCTGATTGCTGGTATGCTGGGGGCGACTTTTCTGTTGCGCCCTCTTCTTATGCAAAGCATGGCGCTTCATCCTGCGGCTTATGTCGCTAACGGCATAGGTTTAATCGCTGGCGCAGCCGTGAACCTATTAGTCGCAACTGTTTTCAAAAAGATTTCCGATGAACCACATCACAGCTTTATGGGCATTAGCATGCTGGGTTGGTCGCTGATTGGCGGTATCGCGGGCGTTGCTCTCGCGATATACGGATGGACAATGTAGTCCTGCCGCGTTGTGCGTCGGGCCATTGTCTTTTCCTTATGTTGTGAGATGATTTACCGGCGCACCGTCCCGAGCTCCTCAGCTTCAATCCCGGTGCGCGGCCCCGGTTCAGCCCCCGCTGGCCGGGGTTTTTATCTGATCTTGCCTAACCCGCTACGCGCCCTAGTTCCTAACCATTCACTGTATCGAAGCACTTGCTCGTGTTGCACCAGTGATAAGCCCCGGCTCGGAACGATTACCCACGAGCCGGGGCTTTATTGTTCTAACTCTTGACGCCGCGATATTGTGATCTAGCTACTAGTTATTCACTGCACGACAGCCCCCGCTCGAATGCTAAGTGAGAAACCCCGGTACAAGGCTTGCCCGCCTGTCGGGGTTGGCCCCAGAGATTTCAAGCGCCTCTGGGGCTTTTCTTTTTGCGTAGCCGTTGCTAATTAATAGGCTGCGTTCAACGGGTCCTGATCATCGCTTTTGGACGCCACCCCGGCAAGGTTACCGACTTGTCGGGGTTTTCTTTATTTAATCGACTTGTAGAGATGGTATTCTAATTAACGCTCTGGCCTGTTGATTTGCGAGCGAGCCAAGACCCACTTTTGTACATCAACTCACTAATCTTACCGATGACTGGCCTTTTGTGCTTCGCTTGTTGGATAAAGTTCCAACGCTTTATCGCGTTAGTTTCGGCCGCACTCATCGTGATATCGTCGGTGATCAGCGTCGATTCAACCGCTGACATTTCGTTTAATCGAGCAGATGTAATCAATTCCAATATGACATCATCCGGCAAACTTCCCGACTTCAACCCTGCCACAATAGACCGACTTTGAAGTTCTGCGGTCAGCTCAGCCTGACCCTTGGACCACGGCCAAGACATGCTTCCTTCATGATAACGGTAGCGGAACAAATCTTCTGGTAAAATTGTTGCCAGATATCCCATTTCTCTGAATCTTAGCCAAAAATCCCAGTCATCTGCCTCACCGTTTCTCATGCTGGCAACAAAACCGACATTCCGAAGTGCAGATGTTTCAATCAAGCTAGTCATGCGGAAATCATTCCAAAGAAGAAATTCGTAATCCTCCATATTGAAATTAATAACAAGACTATTGTTGATGCCGAAATTGCGCCTCCAGGTTAGGACTGCATTCGCATTTATTACATTGGAATTGTATGTCTCTAATGTTTTCTCAAGATATTTATAATTGATAAGATCATCATCATCTACAAATACTGCGAGATCTGTTTCGCACGATGAAATCAGCTTATTTCTTGTCGCGCAAAGCCCTTCGTTAGCTTCGGAGTGAACGATTTTTACGCCGTCAAGCTTTGACATTTCGTCTAGAATGTTAAGTGAATCGGCATTGGTGCTGCCATCACTCACGATTATCAAACTGGCGCCCTTAGCACTTTGCGCGCGAACACTATTGATACTATCTGAAATCAGGCCCTTTGGGTTGAAAGAAGCCATCAGGAACGTAACATCTTCGGCTGAGGCATGTGATGTCGTTTTAATTGAAGTAGTTCCGCTAGTTTTACCGATCAGCGGAGAAACAACTTCCTCGTAATTTTTTGCAAAAACTGTAAGTTTAGTCTTGTCTTCTGCAAAGTCTCGAATTTCTTCCCCATACTCGGAATTCGATATAACGGCCTCATGGATAGATCGTAACTTCGAAAGGTCGAAGTCCCGAGGAATCAATAGGTGCTTTAAGTGCTCAGGAAAGAACTCTTCCATTGCGGTTGCCATTTTTGAATAAGGGATGAGACCCCAATCCAGCATTTCTAAAAATGCATAATTGAACGTTTCTTGAGGGGAGAAGTTAAGAGAATAGCCGCCCTCGGTATTGGACACTAGTTCCGACACCTTGTCTCTACTCACATGTCCAGTGATCGTAATTTTTTCCCTCAGATCAGGACTAAGTCTCTTTAGAGCGTAATCATCACCCTTTTGAATTTTGAACGGTACATCACCCACCTTACCAATGAACGTGACCGATTCTATAGGCTGAATGGTGTTCATGACGTTGAGAAAATGGATGTTGTGATCCAATCCCTTGGAAATGCTAGTTCTGCCGAGACTTGTGTAACGTTGCCTTGTACCGTCGAACGTTTTTTTTGAAGCAAAAATGTACGGCTCGGGCACGATAACCGCATTTGCGACGTTGCCGCATTGTCTCTGCATAGTGCCACGCGCAAAGTTTGACGGAACCAAGCAGATGTCTGCCCATTTTAGAGTCAGACGTTCAGTGTAAATATTCTGCCGCGCCCACTCAGAGGGGATATTTGCGTCACATCTGTATATATCGCGCTGCAATCCGTGATTGTAGACCACAACAGGCTTATCAAATCCTGGAGAAAGCGCTCCGTTGCGTTTAGCTAGTTGATAAGCGTAGAGCGGAGCAAGGTAGTCTGTTCCTTCTAAAATATCTGGTTCCCAAAGCGAGATCGCTTCTAAGATATAATCCAGAAGAAAGTGGCTAGCTGCTATAGTTTCAGGGCCGGAGTTGAATTTTGCCCAAAGTTCGCCCGCATTTATGTCTACATGGAACGAATTTCCCGAAATGATCTTATTAGTGGATTGATCTGCTACGATCTTCCAACTGAATACATATATTGTGTGCCCTGCATCACTCAGCGCTTTAACCATATTATTGGAATAAGTAGCGATTCCACCACCACCACGTTGAGGCACCTCTGGCGTGACTAAAAGAATTTTCAAAACTCTACCCCTGCTAGGTCGCAAAAACAGGGCTCTTATCAACCTAGGGATTTATCTTCAAGACCGATATTCTTGTTTACCTGACAATATTGTGATCGAGTGCGTGCATGAAACACTTATGATGAGCCTTACGGGCTTATCGTTCATCAGGCGCCAGCAACTCCGCCGCTCGTTGCTCACCGAATAACTGCATCGCCAACTGTTCAAGCAGCGGCCATAGTTCGTGATCGGAACGAAAGGTCTGTGCTGCACGGAAGATATTTCGAGAACGCGGGTCTTGCGTTTCCATCGCCGCTTCAATCTGGGCAGCTTCAGTCGCTGTGGTGCGCTCCCATAATATGACGGCTGGAAGGATCGTTACTACAGGCTCAGGCGTCTCAAAAGGCTTAGCTACCGGTGGGGCTACAATTTTGCCATCAGCTGATAGCCATAGATTTGCCGACTGCGCATTCTCCCATTGCTGCTCAGTCACCTTGCGCGCGTCGGCTGGGATATCAGAATTCTTCGCGATGGGTTCGCCCGCCGCATCTAAGACTGGCGGGTATGTGCTTTCGTCGTAGTAGTATAGCGGGAAACCTTCAGGCCCAAACTGTATGAATTTGTAATTCATTTTGCATCACCTAATTAAAAAGCCTGTGCAGCTTGTATTGTTAGCTTGCAGTACTATTCCACCGCCCGCTGCATCATTCAAAACGAACTCAAAAATTACAGTATCGCCGATCGCTAAAGGAATGACAGACTGCACCATTACAGGGCCAAAAAAGAGTGTTTTACTTGCGCCAAAATTGGCTACAGCGACACCATTCTTTTTTATCCTAGCCGTACCAAATCCTGTATTTGAGTTACCACCGTTCCACTGAGCCGAAAAAGAAAAGAAATAATTTCCCGCCTCGGGACACAGAAAGCGCGTTCCGTTCCAAGAATTTCCAACGTTAACCGTCACATTATTTAGCGGTACACCAGTATATGCCCCATTACTTATTGATACGTCACTAGACGCCACGGCCGAGAACATAGGTCGATTGGCGCCCATGATCGTTCTAGCGGCAGCTTCATTTGCAGCGCCAAGCGCCGTTCGAGCGTATGCGGTTAAAGTTGTGAGTGCAGCGGCATCTGCGCTCGTAAGATAAGGCAACCTGTCAGATGCCGCCGTACCCGCAAGGTTCAGCAAGGCTATTGCCGCAGCACCAAGGTCACTAAGTGCTAGATCGCCGTTGGCGTCCGTGCGCAGGAACTTGCTTGCAGCCAACGCTAGCGTTTTCAGGGCTCCTGCCTGATCCGTTTGCAAAATCTGACGGTTGCCAAGATCAATCGCAGCAAGCTTCGCAAGGCTTCCATTCGGGTCTTGGATGCCAATTTCATCCGCATCGACCAACTCGTACCCACCGGTCGAGTTACCGACTGGAACCTTGCCTTCCTCAACGCCAATCTCAGCGAGGCTGGACAAAACGCCATTCCCAAGTAGCTCGATGAGTGTTGTCGCTTGAGCAGTCACACGAGCGCCGTCTGGCAAATACCGCGCACGATAAGGCGCGTTTGTTAACGACGTACCGGTCCATGGTGCAGTCAACGTCAGTGAGGTATTGCTATTCACGTTGGCGATAACAGCCGTCAGGTTCTGGATTTGAAGCGTGTCGCCTTCACGGAACTTCGCCACATCAAACAGCGTACCTGTGCCGGTGACAGCCGTTGAACCATTGGCGAGCGTAATCGTGCCAGAGGTATAGTCTGACAAAACAGCCATTGTATTCTCCGATTTTCGGATTGTTAGAGCGTTGCAGCTCCGAGGATGTAGTAGCGAACGCCAACAGGATCAGGGAAGCCGGTTACACCCGGTCCCGCGCTGTTTCCCGGCGATATGTGAACGACGCAATGGTCAGAGTTAACAACGGTCGCCATTGACTGGCGAAGCACCTCAACGGCGCCGCTCCCCGGTGAAACATACATCGCGTGGTTGCCCTGCCTGAACATGTCACCAAACTCGACAATGACCTTTGGGAACACGAACATTCCCTGACTGTCGAAGTTGATACGAGCGCCAATATTGCCGTAGCGCCAGTTTACCTGATTGGCCGAACTGAAATTCGCGGCCGGGATATAACCCTCAGCAAGTACCGTGACAGCGCTGAAACGTGTATCGATCAGAATATCGTTGTAACCGGGTACCGTGTCGCTCGAACCCGGTCGTTTGATCTGAAAATGCTCATTGCCGAGCTTTCTAACGACCTGATTGCCACCGCTCGTATAACCCTGCAAACCCGTTGCGTAGAGCATGAAGCGAATAGCAACGGAGTGTGTTCCAGTCACGAAGAACCGAATACCACCCGGCTCCACCTTGTAAAACGCATCCGTTCGCTCCTCATTCAGGCCCGAATTCAAGTTCACAGGCGGAATAGCAAAGCCCCAGCCATTCAAGCTGCAGATCGTGTCACAGACCATCGACGGCGAAAGATCGAAGTCAATTGAAGCTGGCTTGGCGACGAAGTACGACCCACCTGGCTCAATAGCCGGCGTTTCTCCCATCATTACACACTTAACCGGCGTGCGGTTGCTGTCCATGATCAACTGGCGTCCGGTTGCCGTGTCGACGCTAAAGCCCGGCCTTGCCATCTTTGCGCGCGTCGGCTCCAAAGCAAAGGCAAGTTGACCAGATGTTGGCGTGCCATTCGGTGTCGGGATCGCCACGTTGTTGCACGGCAAATCCCAAATCATCGTTGTGACAAAATCCCAATCACCTGAAAGGAAAGCTTCAAATCCAGCTGACTGGTTTGATGGTCGAATGCACCAGCCCTGATATCCGAACTGGCTTGGTATGCGTCGATAGCCAAGGCCGGTCGGCTGAGTTTCATACGAATAGCAAGTAACGCCGTAGTTGGTCACTGAGAAATAGTAAGCCGATGACGTGCTTGGCTTGAAATTATAGAGAATGCGAGCCGTTCCATCACCAGAGATGAACTTCATCTCTGCAAACGGGATTGTGCTCTGGATATCAGGCATTCTTCCGATAAGACCATAAATGTCATACCGAGCCGTGTTCGCGCCTGCGGTGGTATATGAGCTTTTCATAACCCACTGATCGGTCATAGCCCCTGTCTGCAAGCCGTAGAAACTACCCGGATCATAGCTACCCGGATAGTTCGATTTGTTCAGTGTCTGAGGCAATTGGAAATGACCAAACACGTAAGAAAGGTTGCTTGCCTCAGAATTGAAATAGAACCGGCTAAACGCGCTATTCGCTACAGACAGCGGGTCGTCACCGTCGAACTTCATGATTTTCATCACGGGTCCGACACCCGGCTTCCAGCCCGCGTACCAATTGACCATTAGACGAAAATCCTGATGTAAGCGTTGGTGCCGTCTCCGCGAATATCCAGCTTGCTGTTGTTCGACAAAAGCCTGTCGAATTTCAGTGTACCAAGCCGCATGTTCATGGCGTAAACCTCGTCATTCTGAACAACAAACGGATACGTATACCCACCGCTTGCGCCGGGATTTGCGATAGCAAACTGATTAGAAATCACCACAAACTGGCTGCCTGTTGTGGTCACATTGACGAACCAGCCTGCCTCTTTCCAACTATCAGCAGTGCCAACGCGGGCGAATGCAGAGATTTTCGTTGATGCCCCACCGCTCCCTGACGTTGCCGTCATGCGCCATGTTGCGTTAGCGACAGTCCCATCGACCGATGCATTGACCTCGGTCAGAGCATTCGAAATCGCGGTCATATCGCCTTCAACGCCATCAACGCGGCTTTGAAGAAGTACAACAGTGCTCGCGTCGGCCTTCGTGCCAAGGCTTACATTGATCTGCGTTAGCTGCTGTCCGATGGCGCTGTTTGGTCCGGTCGCGACAAGGATATCTTCCTGCCATGATGCTTTAGCTGTTCCAAACGTGCTCGTAAGTTGGCGTCGGATCTGCTGCATATCAGCATAATTGCTGTTATGATTGTCAGCTGTGCTGGTTGCAAGTTCCTGCGCTTGCCGTTTCAGCTCGCGCATGCCATCGGTTATCCAGTTGATCGCCCCCGAAAGATCATCATCCAAACGCCCATAATCGACCGGACTGTCGTCGCTTGTGGTTTCTTGTGTGAGAACCAACACGGGATCAGACCAAACCACAGGACGCGTTCCTGACGCTACCTTGAGGCGATAGCGAACATTCCATTCCGACTTGCTGGTCAGTCCATTCACGATCTGAAATACAGTCACATCACGAGGTACGTAAGCCGTAAATACCTGTTCGGGGTCATTCTCTGGCCAGTACTGGATATCAACGCCTTCAACAGTTATGTCGTCTATTGCGTCCCAGAACAACCGAATGCCGGGATATTCTTGGCCATCATCGCCAATAACCTTGTTAGGAATAGCGTTGAAGTTGGACAACTGAGCCTGATAGTCCGGCTGGCCGTTCGGTGTCGGCACTGGCGGATTTGTTGCATACGCAGTCGGATCAAAGATACCGTCTCCAACCTCCTGCCACGAGATGGAAACATCGCGAACACTGTCGCTGCCCATTGCGCCAAGGGCTTTCGAATGAACCTGAAACTTGATCGTGCGGTTATAGCGCGCTGATACCCATTGAACCCACTGACCAACCTGCAATCCGAGGAATTTCGGATGAACGGTGAAGTTGCCGTTAGCCTGATAGCGTGAGGCCCGGATAGCAATATCTGCCAGACGGTCGCCTACACGCGGATCAGTGACGGCAGTGTAATCCACCTTGGAAGCCAGTCGCTCGCGATCCTGAGCCAATGCAGCAGCATCAACGCGCGTGGTAAGCGATGTAGTTTCATAAAACAATTCTGGACTGACATACGAAGCCGCAACGGTGTTGACGAGTTCAGTCCGAGTGCGCGTCAACGACAGCTGGAAAGATTTCTCCCACGCAATGTCATCATCAGTGATCGTCGCAACAACGGCCTGATTAGCGCCTACGATTGGATACTCACCTGTCACGCCTTCAATCCAAGAGCCTGCACAAGCTTCGCGCAATGGCGTCATATTGGTTTCGTGCGTAACGCCGTCACCAGATGACGCAATCAATGCCGCTGCATAACGCTTGCTGCCGTCTGGCATGACTTCATCGCAGATATTCATCGCGGTGAACCATTCAGACAAAGGCAAACGGCTCTGCGCAACGCCTCGGCCAACAATCTTTTCAGTCCCGTTGTAGATGCCCAATTCGAGGTTATACATCATGACAGCGGGATTATCGGAGAAAGCCCAGCTATCCTGATTATTCCTGCGCTGTGTCCCCGATCCACCGACACTGGTATCGAAGCGCGGGTCATATAATGCAGCGCCGCGGACTTCGAACATAAGGCTCGGAGGAGACGTGAGATTATCGGCCTCCATGCGTGACGTCACCACGACGTAGCAAATACCAGCCCCACGATGAGCAGAAGTCCAGCGTCCAGGCGGATTGGCATCAGCTACCAGATTATAATCAGCGGCCTGATCCATGGTGCCCTGATAGAAGCGAACCCAGACTTCGCCGCCTTCGTGGACACCGAGCACTTTCCTCCCATATGCAATGTCGTCAGTGGTTAAGCTCTTCCACTCGCCATCCATCTGCACGCGCAAAAGCTCAACACAGCGGAAGTCAGAAAGCTTGAACACGTCCTGCACCATTCGGTTGCCCTTACCGAATGCATTGCGATAGACGTGATGCCCCATTGTGCCAAATACGCCGAGGCCGACCTCACGGACGAGATTTTCACCATATTTAGTTTCTGTGGCAGAAGCCGAAGACTTGGGCATCTGCTGAAAGATCGACGTGAGCGCGTACTTTGCAGCGACAAGAAGTCCGCCAAGCACAATGTTTGCAAGGACTGTACCGCCGAAGAGCCACGAGCCAAGGCCAACGAGCCCTGTCACAATAGAAACAGGGTCCGCCGCCGCAGGCGATGCCAGCAGTGCGAATAAAATCGCCAGAATGTAAAACATCAGGAAACCTTGAAGGCCCTCTCGGCCATTGTGCGTGGCAGGAAGCGCAAACCGTCCTCGCCTTTCACAGCGAAGCCGTATTCACAGAAGTACCCGACAGTTTTCTCGAAAATGCCGACGTCACCGCGCTGGGCCATCGCAACAGGCGTTTCCTCAAATCGGTCGGCCAAGACGGCGCTTAAGCTGGCAAAGCCCTGCTGCTTGATCAGTCGATAAGCACCTGCGCGGCTTTTGTATTTGCCGCGCACTTCAGATGCGGGATCTGTGCCGATAACAGCTTCAATCGCGTCGGATGTGGTGAGAAGACAATCGGACTTTCCCCAGACCAAAGGCGTGTTTATGTGCGCCTCCGTGACAGCCACGAGGCGTTTTTCCCATTCCGGATGTCGCATGGCGATCCTTACGGTGCTGTGATGTGGAAATTCTCTCGCTTCACCACTGAGGCATATTCGAAGAACTTGTCGCCCGGTGAAATGAGCTGCTGATCTTCGTGCGAGGCGGTGCGATAACCGTCGCGGTGGTTTTCCAATGCTGACGTAAAAACTGTTGCGCGGAGAACCATTTCGCCGCCATCGGTTTCGTGATCGATAGTGTCTATAAAACCTCGATACATCGGCTCGACGTGCAGCAGTTCGCGCGTGTCTGGATCGAAGTAAGCATCTGACAGAATGACAGTGCGGCCTTTGTAATCGACGCTCTCAATTTGTGCGAGCTTATCAGGCGTCACACCGTAATCCGCTGCCGTCGGCATGGTGATGGTGATCGGCAGAGCTTCAGCGCCCATCTGCTCAGCTGGCTCTTCAATCGCAATCAGTTGGTTTGGAGTGTACTTGTTGCCGTTCCATGTGAACTCAGAAGATCCATTCCACATGTACCAAAAGCCAGTGCCGAACTGGAATTCGCCGAGTGAGCGCACAACAATGCGCCCCTCTTCCAGCAATTGCTGTAGGCGGGTTGGGAAAGCCATTATCTCGGCACCTCGATCAGCTGGAAAGATGCAGTCGGTCGCGGACCTTTCGACATTTGAAAGCTGTCTTTCACTAATCTTGCATTCATCTCCGGCTGCTTGAAACGAGCCGTTGCGCCGCTCGCGATATAAGACGCTATCGGCTGATCCACCTTAACCGTGATCGTGGTACTGACAGCCGTAGCACCACCGCCATAACTGACCTGCAAGAACTGGCGATAGTCTCCACTCTTGAGTGAGAACATATCGCCGTCCATCAACTGCAAGCCCGGCACAACGCCGGTAAGCTGTACTGTATAGCCTCCGGTCACAGTCCCGCGAGATGCGGTGCCTGTGATGTGTGTGTTGTTCGGATCACCCCAATAGGCTCGCGGAATACAGATATGCTTCGGACGATAGACTATCGTTTCCATGCCGCCTTTGGCAGCTGCAATGAAGGCCTGAAGCTGAACCGCCTCGCTGGCCTTCATCGGCAAAGTTTCCATATCCACAGTGCGATACGGATCGACGAATTCAACCGTCGACAGCAACCGACCACCAAACTTCGTCTGACTGGTCGGGTTATTAAGCATGGGATAAGACGGCACAAAGCGGACGGTTGAGAGAAGATCAATCATCGTACTAACCCCCAATTGGCCGCCTTCTTACTGTCCCTCGCAAAACGCATTGGGCCTGACTTGTCGTATGCTTTGACTGTGCGAGAACTTGTGCTTTGAGACACTTTCTCAACATACGAATGGAAGTTTCCGTCATTCTCGAACCGGGTCACAACGTCCACACGCATTGGGCCAGCGGCTCCCGCTTTTTGAGGAGCGCTCAGTATTGGCATTGATGGGGCACGCAGACTTGGCGTGCCAGTCGCAAAGGCCGGCAAACGATCTTCATTGATTGCCTCCAGAAGACCGCGATATTTGGCCGTTGAACGAGCATTAGTAATGAACTCTCTGTTCGACACTCTCGCAAGGATGCTGTCGCTTCTGCCGGTACCACGTCCACGAATAAGGCCGGGACCGGGGCGCGATGGAGTTCCGTTGGCGAACTTTGGCAGCCCACCGTCTTTGAACCCCATAAATCCACCGAACAGACTGCCTGACTTCCCGAACAGCCCGTCAAAAAGATTGTTCAATGTCATGTCTAGAAGCTTATCGATCAGCTTTTGAACCGCATCAGTCAGAGCCTCAACAGCATCTTTTCCAGATGCTAGGTCAGTAACCAGCCCCTTGAAGGCGTCAAGCTCTGTGCTACGCCATTCTTCGGACTTCTGCTTTAACTGGCCTTGCGCTTCGTTAAGCTTATTGGCCTCAGCGGTAGCGAGAGCCCACTGTTGGGCAGTTTGTGCAATCTGCGAACGGAGTTCAGGAGTGATGGCAATACCAGCCTTTTGAGCTGCATTGAGTAACTCCTGTTCTGTGCGCGCCTTTTCAGCTGCAAACCCGTAATCATCAATCAACGGGTTAATTTGGCGAAGAGCTTCAGTTTCGGCGACAAGTGCAGCTGTGCGGTCGTTAGCGTCCTGAACTGTCGTGTCGAATTTTTCAGCCGGTGTCTTTTTTTCTTTCTTCGGCTTCTTGCCTTCGGCAGTTCGGCTTTCCTGCGCGGCAACATTCGCGCGTGCAATTGCATCGATTTGTTTCTCTGTAAGCGCGATGCCGTCCTTTGTGGCAGCATTTCGCACTTTCTGCCGCTCTATTTCGAGCGTGTGTTCTTTCTTGCTGAGAGCAGCAAGGCGAAGCTGGTCGCTTTCATACTCATTCGCAGCTTCGCGCTGCATGATGTATGGATCTTTAGCCGAACGGGTTGAGCGATCTTCGATGACTGCACGCGCACCAGTTACCGCGGCCAGATCAGCTGCAGCACCGCGAGCGGCAGTTGACACCATAGCAAGCCGATCAAGTATCGGGCCAATTGCGTCCGCAACTTCCTGAAAGTTGTAATCAGCGTTCGCCATAGCGAACAACGATTGTTTGGCGTCTTCTGCCGAAACAGTGCCTTCGTTTACTCCATCACGAAGACGAGCCAATTCAGCGTACTGCTCGGGAGTGATGAGGCTCATCGACGAAACTTGAGCAAAAGAGGCCAACATGTTGACCGCAGCTTCACGAGCGTCATCAAGCGCGACGACGGAAGCCTCAACTTCTTTGCTTAGTGAGTTCTGGGTGTAGGCATCATTCTGTCGGCCAGCCTGTTCAACGGCATTGCCTGATGACTTAGCGGCCTCTTCAACCTTCTTTAGCCGCTCTGCAAAGAGCGTGGCTCCCTGACTCGATTCACCGACTGTTGAATTGTAGAGAATAAGCGACGAAACAACCGCGCCACCAATGACCATGCCTACAGGGCCAGCAGCGGCACCAAGGCCACCGAAGGCTGTAGCCAAACCGCCCATTGTGCTTGCTGCGGCTAAAGCTTGCCTGAACTGGCCAAGAGCCACGCCAGCGGTTCCGAGCGTACGGATCATGCCAAGGAGCGACCTACCAACCAGGGCACCCGCAATTACTGCTGCAACCTGCAAAGCGCCATCTGCGACCTTGTCGAAGTTGTCGGCAATCATGACCAATGCTTCGGAAATCTTCGCAGATACGCCAGCTGCGCTGTCAGCATTGCCAACATACTGAAGCAGAGCATTATTCAGCAGCGTAAAGCCGTCGCCGATCGTCGCTGGCATGTCGGCCGCTTCCTGACGCAGCGTTTCCATCTGGCTCGATAGGCCGCGAACAATGTCGTTGCCCGTGATCTTGCCCTGCGAACCAAGCTTGCGCAGGCCGCCAACTGTCGTATCAAGACCAGCTGCCAACGCTTCCGCAACGCGGCCGCCGGATTCAATCACCGTATTGAGGTTATCGCCTTGCAACTTGCCGGTAGCCATAGCTTTGGCGAGAGCATCGATAACTCGCGCTGCTCGATCACCTTTAGCGCCTGACACAACGAGAGCGTTGTTTAAAGCCTCGGTGTAGTTCAGAGATTCATCAGTATTGTAGCCGAGCTCACGAAGGGCTGTTGCATTAGAAAGATAGCTTTCAGCAGTCTGTGAAAGATCCGAATAGGTACGGCGCGCCATCTCACCGAGACGCCCCATCACCTCCGTGCCCTTATCGATCGATCCTGCGGCAAGGTTGACGCGGGACGTCATATCCGTCCACGTATCAGTCATCTTGCGAAGCTGATCGACACCCAACGCGGCGCCTATTCCGGCTAGCGGCGCCGAGAGTCCTCGGAAACTGTTAGCGAAAATACCATCTAGCTTCTTATTCATTTGACGCGCATTACGGACTATCGCGTTAAACTGCCGGTTGGACACGCCTTCTGCGCGGGCAAGTCCCTTTTCAAGCTGTTTGAAGTCAGCAGAAAGCTGGATAACCAGACTTTCGAGGTCTATTCTTGCCATACTCAACGATGTCCTGATAAGAAAAAAGCTCGCAGTCACGCGAGCTTGGGGATGTGGATGAAAGTGTTGGTCGGCGCGGCCTGCATCGCGGTTATCGCGTTCGTCGGGTACTATTTTTGGAATGAGTATCGTGCTGCGCAGTATGTTGCCGCAGCGCGTTCAGCTAGCGCAGAGCAAGCGCTTAGGGACTACGAGTTAGATTGCGATGTTTGGGTAAAAGCCCTGAATTCTTGGAAGAAAGGCAGTCCAGACGGTCGCGCTGATAGCTTTGCGAAAGCCCGAGGTGAAGTTGATCGGTGTCTAAACTACACAGTTGGACGGCCTTGGCATGATAAGAACATCGGCGTAAAGTATTGGTAAAGCCAGCATCACCCAGCCTTAATCCAATCCCAAAGATCATCTTTCTCGGTTTCTGAAAGCTTACCGGGCTCGTCTGGCGTATTCGCTTTGATGTAACCATCAAGCGCAGCCATGTATTGCCACATCGACATTTTGCCAACGTCTTGCGGCGTAAATCCTAGAACTGCACCGTTTCCGTAGATTGCGGCAAATCTGATCTTTCCATTGGGGAGACTGTCGAGTTGTTCCCCTCCTGACTTGCCGCCCCCGGCTCCCCCACCGGCTCCCCCACCGGCTCGTCGGGCGCTCCCTGAAGGGCGGTTTGCAAAATCGCTATCGCAAACAAGAGATTCTCAGCCAAATCAGACACACGCTCCTTGACGTATCTCTGAACCAGCTTTGTGGCTTCAGGCGGCTTCAAACCGCCACCGATGAGCCCCTGCCTGATAACATCAGCAATCTCACCAGACCGGCATTGCTTATTGTGAAGCCGCTCAAGAATAACCCAGGGGCCCGCATCGCAGGCCTCCTGAAGTGCTTCGAGTTCGCTCCATCCAAGACGGAAGGTGTAGTCATCATCCGCCCAGGTTAGCTCGATTGATGCGTCACGGCTCATTATGGTGTAGCCGGGGTAGACGTACGAACCATAACACCGTCGGACTGCAAACTGACATTTAGCGTTGCGCGCTGGCCGTTGGTTGCGCCCGCCTCAATGCTTTCAACATGCATGAAGCCGGTCCACGTAATGGTTTTTGCAGGAAATTCCCACTCTACCTTAACTGGAATGGATTCGAGACTGTCGACCGCATCTAGCCAAACATCTACGCTTTCTGCCGCAAGTACGCCTTCACCACTGATACTCATCGAAAGGCTGGTTGCATCGCGCCCGACCCAATCGACCTTATCAGGATCGGTACAGTCCGGAACATTGACCTCTTCGAGGCCCTTGTTGATTGTAATAGACCGTTGCGTGAAGCCGCATGGGTTTTCGTAGACAATTGGGTCGGCATCGTTGCCGATAAGGACGCGGAATTTGCCGCCCTTGATAGTTGTTGCTTGAGCCAATGCGGCCTCCAACAAAAAAGGCCGCCTATGGCGACCTTAAAAGAAAATGAGTGGTGAAATCCGGCTGTGCGGGCTACGGCGTCTCAATGACGGCCGTGTATTGGATCGAAGCCTGATTGATGCCGGGAGCGCGGATATAGTCAGTCCGCCAATAATCGAAGGTGACCAGCGCGTTCATTGCGAGCGGCGGCTCCCATCGTCTAAGCGCCTTGGTGACGGCGTCAGCGATTTGCCGAACCTGTTTCTGGCTTGGCAGAGACGACCAGCAATTAATTTGAAAAGTGACGTCAACCGCATCAACGCAATCGGCACTGTCATCAGAAGACGAAGCGCTGCCGAATGAAACATACGGATAAGTTGCGGCCGGTATGTTGCCATTCGGATCTGCGGGAGGATTGTCATAGACCTTGTCCGCGCCCATTAGCGTTGTCAGCGCAGCATTCTGCGATAACCGCGCATAGATCGCGGTTTGAAGTTCCCATACAGGGTCCATCCATCAGCCTCCTGCGGCTACTGTTTTTGCTGCTTTGGTGATGGCTCGACGAATACGGCGTTTTGTTTCTTTGTCTTTGGCTCGCCACGTCACGTAGAAGAATGGTTGCTTTCCCTGACCGGGGTTCTTTGTGCCTGGAAACATGCCTTTATTGGCAAAGCCTACCGTGCCAAACTCAACCCAGCGCGCGTAGTAAGCTTCTTTGTTTCCTGCAAAGATCGTGATTGTCCAATCAGCTGCAAGGCTGGCTTCGACTGTCGCGATCACCATGCTGCCTTTTGGAGCTTTACCCCACGTCCAGCCGATGCTTTCCCGTAGTGCTCCGTCATCTTCAGCAACACGACGTTTCATCATGTCGACGATATCGTCGGCGCCCTGCTCCATAGCACCGCGAACCATGTCGCGAGCGACTTGCGGCAAGCGTTTGAATTTCTGTTCGAGTTTAGCAAGCCCCAGAATACGAGCACCGATAGCCATCAGCCGCCGCCCTGCACGACCGCGCGCATTTCGATATACTGATTAACCTCGTCGGGGTTAGCGCATGACTGGATCTCGTAAAGAACGCCAGTTCGCTTGTTTCTCGCGCGCCATGACGGCGTGACGCCTCGCGTTCGCGGTTCACTGCGAACAACAAGCGTATAAGGCTGGATACCTTGCGTACGAGCGGCGATGTCCGTTTCGGAACCGAGGCGGGGCTGCAAACGAGCGGCGGTTTCGAACTTGTCGACCCAATCCTGGCTAGTGCCGCCGCCCTCGTCCCTCACCGCTTCACGCTGCTGAAAGACGACGATGTTGTTGAGCGCACCTGCGCCTTTACGTGTCGCCATCCTTCTCACCTTTTCTCGGAGTTTTCAGGCGAACAGCCTTGCTTCGTTCGATTGCAGCATTTGCGCAAGGCGAAGTTACAAGGCCAGACCAGCCAGCCTTATAAGCAATCGTGACTTGCGGGAGAGGCTTCCAGTCGAAGTCTTCTGAGAAGCGGACGTGGGGCATTAGGACACCTCTTCTTCAATGCGCCAAACTCGGTACGCTGAAAGCAGCGCACGAACATGCCGAGGTAGCACTGCGTCTCCGCTAGATGCCGTTTCAGGCTCGCGATTTTCGTAAAGGTCTGCACCGACAAGAAGAATGGCCGCCGAAATAGCGGGATTAATGACGATGCCATCAGGTAGTGACGTAGTTTGACCCGCCGCTACGACCTCTCGATTGAGGTATTCAGTGACCACAGTTTCCGCGGCCACCAAATACAGCGTTAGCTCGTCGTCTTCGTCGTCGTGAAAAACGCGTAGGTGACGCTTAAATATAGCAAGATCAATCAGAGCCATCGCCACCACCTTCAGGTGGCACTTCCGGCTCCGGTTCGGGCTGAGGATTTGGAATAACGACCCCAGCGCCGATGTAGCTGGCTACCCGCCTCTTACGCGTCTTTGTCGATACTGCCATCTGATTTCGCCTTCTGCTTGGGCTTGGTGCCATTATCTGGCGCGCCGCCGTCCGCTTCCTTAATTACGTCAGTCTTGCTGCCCAGAGAAACAAGTCCCTGCGCTTCCAACTGTCGAGCTTCGCCCGCTTCAACTTTGAAAGATGGGCTCTTGCGGGTTTTCAGCTCTTTGCCGAGAGCAAAGGTCTTCAGGGCTTTGACTTCTAGAAAATCTGTCATTGTCTCTCCAATTTGGAAAAGGGGAGCCGAAGCTCCCCACCCCAATTAAGCGCCTTCGACGTCGCCGGTTACGAACGACTCTGGACGATAGACGGCGAACGCCAGTCGCTCTTCCGCGCGGATCGTGAACATATTCTTTTCGAAGTCATCGACATTCTCGCTCGACAGCAGCACTTCGATATCGAGACGATCGAAGATCTGTGCCGCGAAGCTGAACGCACCAGTAAGGAATTCACCTGCAGCCATAGCCTGCGTCGAAACCACTGGCAGGTTCCAGAGAGTTGGCGTCAGTGAGCCCTGCGGATTGCCGATGATGTAATTGCCACCGGCATCTTTGGTCAGCTCAATCTTCGTCCAATCAATTGGGTTGAGGACAAAAGCTGTAGCCGGATACTCAGCAAGAACAACCTGAAGGATTGCGAGACGAAGGCGGTCAATACCGGTCGCGCCTGGCAAAGTGAAGGCTGGGCTAAAAGCCGATGCCTGCGGAACCAGACCGTGAATGTTCTGACCGGTGCCAGATCCATTGAGCAGCTGGTTTTCCTCCGCAAAGCGCAGACCGTAACGAGCGCGGCCATCGATATAGGATCGAAGTGCAGGTGCATCATCCAGGATCTGGCGCGAAGCCTTGAACAGATGCGCAATCGTGCGAACCGGCGCAGAAGTCATGTCGAACGTCAGGTCCGAATATGGCTTCGCAGTCGTTTCAGCGACAGGGGCTGCATTGTTCGTGTAACCGGTTTCCTTCACGTACTCGATAGAGCTCGAAGAAGTCTGGCCCGGCAGCACAAGATCGCGGATTGTCAGAGTGCGCTCTGGCAGACCGAAGATACCCGGCACGCGTGCACCCGGTACGAGAGACGTACCCTGACTGCGACCAGCGCCGACCGTAGTGTTGGCCGAAGTGATTGCAGCGCGATCTGCTGTCACCTTGATCGAACCGCGAGACGAACCTGTCAGCATACCCGCCTTATAATCAGCAGAGTCGATAACCAGATCGCCAAGCGACTTCTGTTCGTTCGCGCCTTCTTCCTTTTCGCGGGCGGCACGCTTTTCAAGGTCGCCAAGGCGTGTGGTCATGTCGCCGAGTTCAGACAGAGCCTTATCGGTCTTTTCCTTGAGCTCGGCAGAAACCTCGCCGTTTGCAGCAAGTTTCGACGTAAAGTCTACCGCAAGATTGCCGACCTGTTCCTTGATGGAGGCAAGCGAAGTACCAAGCTCGCCGATCTTATCGGCAAGTACATTATCAGCCATGTGTGGCTCCTTAGATTTTGATGAGTGGTGTGTTTGCTTCGGCCAAAAGCCGGTTTAGGGCTGCCAAAGCAGCAGCATCCGTCTCGACGTCAGGAGCCCCCTGACCTTCCTTGAGGTAGAGCCGAGCGGCCCGCTCTGCCTCAGAATTCGACAGGTTTAGAAGACCCTTCAAACCATTCTCGAATTCGCGTTTGGTAATCTGTTCGCCTGTTGCCATTTTCGAGGCAAGAAGCGTGGCTGCATCTGCCTTTGCGGCATTAGATGCTTTCACCCGGCGCACATATGTTGGTTCGGTATCGGCACCAAAGCGGGCCAATGTCTCATCAAGCGTTGCGACACGATCGGCCATACCCAGCTCAATGAGCTTTTCAGAGTAGAAAACCCGCCCCTGACCGAAGTCGGCTTCGACGCGCGCTTTGGTGATGCCGCGACCTTCGGCAACGCTCGTTAGGAAGCGTTCATACGAGCGATTCACGCTTTCCTGAATATAAGCCAGCGTTTCCTTGCCAAGCGGCTCAGTTTCGTTGCCTTCAACCTTATGCTTGCCAGCGGAAATATACGTCCGCTTGACGCCCGCCTTATCCAATGCAGCGGAAATATCGTCATGCGCTGTGTAGACACCGATTGAACCTGCTCGGCCGGAAGGCGTCACAACGATTTCGTCAGCGGATGAAGCCAACCAGTATGCGGCACTTGCAGCGAGACTGTTGACCTGCGCGATGATCGGCTTGTCGCCTCCGCGAAGTTTGCGGATCTCCGTTGCCAATTCATCCGTACCGGGAACGGAACCGCCAGGGCTATCAACATCAAGCACCACGGCCTTCACATCATCATTAGACAGCGCCTTGTGAAGCTGCCGCTTGATGCCTGCATATGAAGTGCCGCCGCTCATCGCAGAAAACATGTCCATACGGTCAGATAGCACCCCGTAAACAGGGATAACTGCAACCTTACCGTCGGTTTCAGCGATCTCTTTCGCCCGAGCATCAGAAACAGCGGCAGCAAATTCAGACGTCACAAACTTATCGCCGGCAGCACGCGCTGCGATAACATCCGCAAGAACTGCAAGTTTTTCGCGCTGAATCGCCCACGGCTCAGCCTCAAAGGCTGTCAAAATGTGTTCGAATTTCATAAAGTATCCTTAAGCAGCGCGCGTTTCGGGCGCGTCATCAAGCGATGGCCCGCCGTTGTGGCCGATGCCGTGCAAAGGTTGCATTGTTCCGTTGACGATGAGCTCGTCACCGCCAGGCTTCGACGCTTTGTTTTCGTAACTTCTGGCCTCATTCGGCGTATAAATGCCGTTCTGAACCATCCGTTGAAGGAATTCAGCGCGAGCCTGGCTATCGCCTCTCAGCAAGCCTTCCATATTAAATTTCACGACAGTCGTTTTGCGCGTCTTTGCATCGAGCAAATCGCGATATACTGCCGATTCAATGCTGCGCAGCAACGGAGTGAGGCAAGTCTTGGTGAACTGAAGGATCAGTTGTTCGATCCCGCTTCCCCACGTCGTCGTACCGTTTGAGGCATGACCGATCATGACAGGCGGAACACCAAAGATACGGCAGATCTGCTCAACGCTAAACTGGCGCGTTTCCAGCATCTGTGCGTCTTGAGGATTGATCGTCAGCTGCTGGTATTTAAGCCCAGCTTCTAGAACAGCAATCTTACCGGCCTTATCAGACCCGGCAAACTGACCAAGCACCTCACCGAGCTGTTTACGCTGCTCTGGTTTTAGGATCTGGTCAGATGAAAGAACGCCCGCAACCTGCATGCCATTGGCAAACATCTTACCCGCGGTCTTTTCACCCGCAAGCGCATTGCCGACAGTGTTCCTGACCACGCCAATTGGCGAAAGACCGCGATCACAGCCGGGAATTACCATCCCGCGAACGTGAAACATCTTGTCTTCGCTGATACGTCGGATCGTGCCTGACTTGCCCTTAGACGTTTCAGTCACTTCGTAATAGCGATTGTTCCGATCGTCTCGGCAGACTTTAATGGCGAGCGGATGAAACGGGTTCAAAGCAGTAAGCCTGCCGCCGTTCATCTTCTTTTCGGCGAAAAAGTTGCCGTCAAGACAAAGGCACATCGCCACCATCGCCCAAAAATCAGACGCTGTATCGTCGAGATTGGGCATATCGTGAAGCAGCTCATAGAGAACGTTTTCACGATCGATTGTGACGCCATCGTCTTTAAAAACGTTACATGGCAGCGTTTTCACAGAGTTCGATACGAGATTTACGCACGCCCATACGGCATCAAGCTCAAGAGCCTTTTCGTAATTGACTGTTTCACCTGACGTAGTTCCAAGGCCGAAGAAACCTCGCCAGAACTCGCCGTCGGTGAGCTTGATGGGCTTTCCGACCCATCGATCAATGAAGCCCATATTCGCTCCGTCGTGAGTTAGGCGATGACGACCATGTTATTGATAAAGTCATCGAGGTTTTCTTCTGGCTCAATCGGGGTGTCCATCGCAGCACCAATAGCCATTGCCAAAGCAACGGCCGCATCGATGCGAACCGAAGCTTTGGTTTTCACAAACCATCGGTTTTCTTGCGGGTCGTGATCGAACGTGGCGCCCATGAGTGCTGTCATCAGCACCGGGTTTCGCCTCAAGCGAATGCGCCCGTCGATGATCATGTCTTCTAGCGCCAGCACCGAGCCCGGCATCCACAAGCCTTGCGGCGCTGGGAGGCCAGCAGCCTTTGCGGCTTCAACCTTGGCTGGCTCGGGTTTAGCCCTGACCTTGCCGCCCTGTGGATGTGCAACATGATCGACTTCAATGCCGAGCGCATCCACCTCTTCGCGAAACTTGTCGTAAGCGTAGCGGTCGTAAGCAATGGCTTTGATTTCAAACTGCTGGTCAAGCTTCTGCAGTCGTGCCGCAACAAAGTCATATCGGACACGTTTGCCCGGAGTGGCATTGAGCCAGCCTTGCTGCACCCATAGCTCATATGGCGCTTTGTCGGCCTGCGCTCTGGCTTGCAGAGTTTCCTGTGGCGTCCAAGCCTCAACCCACGCATCAAAGGTTGGCAGACTCACGGTAGCTCCGTCTTCGCGTTCCATTTCCATGAAACCCGTAGGAACCACGCAGGCAAGAACCGTCATATCCTTGCTGCCCGAAAGGTCGACGCCCATGAAAACCGGCTTGTCAGCGTGATCATCTTCGGGGTCGAAGTCGTCCATTACACTTTCGACAGTCTCGCGCGGCATCCAGGCCTTATCGGCATCTGTCCAGCAGCAAAAGTGCAGGCGAAGAATTCCGTTCAGCTTGCCCGGCAGCTGTTTAGCCTGAGCAACAACTCCTGCAAGATATTCGTGCGTCAGAATCACGCCGAGAAGTGGATTAGCTTTTTTCCAGCAAGTCGGATCGTTCAGAGGATCATCGCCCTTATCGAGCGCACAAACCCATGCAAACGTTGTGTCATCGATGACTTCACCGACGTAGTTAAAAACTTCGTCCGGCGTCTGCGTACCGGCTGCAACCCGAACTGCGTGCTCGTGCTCTTCCCAGCAAATGCTATTCTTGTCACTGCCAGAGTTCGTAATCATCAAAAGCAGCGGCTGGCGACGAAACTTGAAGCCACGCTCAAGCATTTCCATCGTCGATCGGTCTGGATGCTCATGCACCTCATCGCAAAGCGCGAAGTGCGGACGCGGGCCAGAACCCGACTTGCCTGAATCCTTCGAGATCGGACGGAAGAACGACTGCGATTTGTGGTGCGCGATATTGAACTCGCGACCAATACCGCCGCTGAACTTCACGCGCTGCATCAAAGCAGGTGCAGCTCGCGCCATTTTCACAGCGTCCTGAAACAGAATGCCGGCCTGTTCTTTCTTGGCAGCGGCGGCATATATTTGCGCGCCAGCTTCCTTGTCGGCGATCAATCCGAATAGGCCGACACCGCCAGCGAATGGAGACTTGCCGTTGCCCTTGCCTTCTTCGATGTACGCACGGCGAAAACGGCGGGAACCGTCCTCACGCTTCCAACCGAACAATGAACCGAGCTTGAAGGCTTGCGATGCGTGAAGTTTAAAGGGCTTGCCTTCAAACTGGCCTTCTGAAAGCTTCAAGCGTTCTTCGAAGAAGCGAAACACGCGATCCGCCTCCTCGTCGTCAAACCACAGCCCGCGCTCATGGCATGTCGCCAGATCGTCGAAATGACGCTGGCAAGCGTTCCGAACGTGCGGGCCTGCAATCTCAGTGCCGTCAAGGACAGCTTGCGCGTAAGCGCTCACACGCTCCAGCGCAGGCATATCAGTCAAGCAGATCATCCTTCTCGTCGCCGTCGTCGCCAGTCGCAACTTTCGATGCGTCCGCAGGCGTTGCGCCCATCTGGCCAAGCATCTGACGCAGCAAGTTCATCGCCTGCACGCCAACTTCTTGCCCAGCCATGATGCGGCCCTGAATATTAGCAGCCATCCCAACCAGCGTGCGGTGTGACTGGTTCAGCCACGGCAGCTCTTTTTCAAACAGCTTCCATGCAGCTTTGGCTTTGAGCTCCGGCGTATCCTTCAACCAAGCGGGAGGATTGCCGAGCGGGCCATCTGCCTTAGCGTCGGTTCTGTTTTTGAAGCGCTGCGGGTTTTTCTTGTCGCTTGCCTCGACTGCCGCCTTGGCGCGAGGCGTTCTTGGCCTCGCCATGGCATAAATCCTTCACAGGGGTCATATTTTGAATTGTGGATGCGTGCGCTGTGGACCCTCGCCGTTCCGGCGCTTTGGACCTTCGTCGACTTTTTGATGCCCCCGGGGGTCAAACCGGCCACCCGTCGGCCCCGAAGGTCACGATGTCCTGACCTCGCTCCAAACGCTGTTTGGTTCTGTCATGGCATGTCTTGCATAGTGACTGGAGGTTGCCCGCATCCCAGAAAAGGAACTCGTCGCCCTTATGAGCGATGACATGATCACACACAGTCGCCGGTTCGACGTCGCCAACCTGCAAGCAGAACATGCAGAGCGGTTGCTCAGTCAGTTGTCGCTCGCGCATTCGCTGCCATCGGGCCGTCTTATAGAGGCGAAGCCATGTGCGTTGTGTCATCTACAGCTTAACGCCCGCTGCGATAAGGACCGCAACGATAACAAAGCAAACGAGAATGACGATCTTACCCATAAGCTTGCACATATCCGCTTCTCTTTGCTGGCTTTGTTTGGTTGCGGCAGGTCGGATTCGAACCGACGATCTCTTGGTTATGAGCCAAGCGAGATGACCACTTCTCCACTCCGCATAATTCTTCTTGATGAAACTGGTCAAGGTGGCAGGGCTTGAACCTGCGGCCTCTCGGACCCAAGCCGAGCGCTCTACCAACTGAGCTACACCCAGATGAAAATTGATCGGCGGGGAGCCCATCTAAATAAGCTCAACCCGCCGTATCCCGTCTGCCGGAGGAGAAACGGCGCCGGGGATCTGAATAGATTGGCAAGTGCAATGCAGGCGTGCACTGCCTATGTCTGCGAGCCGATGACTGCAGTGGATTGCGCTTGCTTTTCAGATTGACGACTGGATACCGTCGTCAGGTAGTTACGCCCGGTTCATCACTGACCGAGCGTCTGTCGCTGGCAACAGCCTGTGCGCACAGAACGTGGAATGAATTGGAAGATTGCCTTCCCACTATTACCAACGTTCTGGCTGATCAGTGCATGCATCAGGCCGCAAGGTCTCCGCGGTTCAGTTCCCCGATGATGGCTCGCAAAGTCACAAGCGCAGTATGAACCAGCGCCCTGCCCGCACCTTGTGCTCCTGTCCGGTTCGAAATGCCTACTGTCTCTCCGACCTCCGCCAAGGTCTTTGCGTCGATGCATGCCATTTCAAATGGCTCACAAAGATATCCAAGAGACCTTTGAAGGCTTGCCAACTTGCGTTTCGCGTCGATCATCTCGTTGACCGGTGAATCGCCCTTCCATGGCTTCGGCACGTTGGTGTATCCGCTTTCCGATTTATCAGAGGATAACTGGGCCTCTGAATCGGTGATGCTTTTCTTGCGAGACGGGATATCAATGCTGGCTGCGGTGGATTGCCTGACATGCTTGTACGCGATGCTTCCATTCGGCCGAACATGGATATGGCGATCCAGAGCCATTCCTTCACCCAGTGTCACAGTCGAACCACCCAGAAGGGCATTGCTCTTCGCTGAGGTGTGAATACGGCGGTAGAACATCGCGTACTTCAACAGATCGGTGTTGCCCTCCTTGATCAGAGCTGTAGCAAGCGGCCAGGCGATATTGTCGTTTGCAGCACGACCATCCCAATCGCTACCAATACCTTGCCGCTTATTGATACGGCGGCGCAACTTTGCCAAAGCCTTTACTTCACGGGCACGTTCAAGCCGCATACGCTCTCTGGCTGCATGCCTTTGCTCTGGTGAACGTTCAGGCATGTGCGTTCCATGAATGGCGCTCGTTGCGATGCATGGCTTCAGATTAAGCTGCGTCATGGATGTTCTCCTCGCGTGGTTTTGGTAGGTTATCGTTCGAAGTTTCCAGCAGCCAGCCTTCAACCAGCCTCACTGCCTGCTCCGCTGCGTCGTCTTCGGTCACTGCCCTGACGACCACCACGGGAAAGCCAAGAGCATCAAGCAACGGATGGCGGGTTATCTGGCTTGGTTCGAGCTTGGCCTTGCCGACCTTGTTTTCAATCTGCCGCAGCACACCACCGTAGAGATAAATCCGGACGTCTGCTTCTCCCGGCGTCAGTCCTGCAGCTAATGCCTCGGCTCTTGCCTTGGGGCCGCGCTTGGCTGCGTTCTGATCTCCAGCCAGTGTGAATGTCCCCGGTCGCACGTCTCGCGCTGTGTGAACGTATTCTGGCATTTTACGCAGGCTGCGAACTTGTGCGGCTTGCAGTTCCCATTCCAAAGGCAGGGCTGCTTTTGTCGTCACCTTGCCGTCGCGTGTCGTGATGATTGTACGGATGCCATTGATGCGGACGGTCTGCGTTGTGGCTTTTGGTTTCGCTGGCTTGGTGCCAGCTGTAGATGCGAGCTTGCTGGATGACGCGCCTTTCAGCGCACGTCTTCGGGTCATGGTCTCTCCTCGTGTTCATGGTGCTTCAGCTTGGTGGGCTTCCGTTAGCGTTGTCCCGTTGGTATCGGGACAATTCACATCATGGTGGGAGTGACAGGTCGGTCAAGTGTCGACCGGTATAATTTCAACCAGCCTCAAATCAGGTTGTATTTTTCAATTGGGAAATTTTCTGAAAAGTGCGTAGTTCTCAAACGCATAGAACTACGCGCTGCGCGCTTTGTGCGTAAGTTTCTATATAAGAACTCTTACGCACTAAAAGCAGCGTGCTTTTGCGCAAGTCTTTTTAGGTTTTTTGAGACTTACGCAGTATGACTTACGCGTTACCTATGGTTGTATTTTGATTGTGACATCGGGTTGTGTTTTCTGCTCAATCTTTAAGTCGTCAAGCTTGCTCATCCATGTGACAACTGAATTTATTCGATCATGGAGAGGGTCTGCTCTGTCTTTAATGGGAGTGAGGCCGAGTTCTCTCATAAGGCCGATTAAAGACCACCCGAGCCTCTCAGGCTTAGAAGCGTAGCGAAGGGTGTCGAAGAATCCGTCTTCGTCGGTATCAATAAGTAGGTGTTCAAGATCATCGACATGACAGAATACTACGGCCCGCCTATCTTCAGAAGAAACAGCGCCATCCATATCAGCCAGATCATTTGCCCTCTTCATCACCTCTGCGCACTGTCCGAGGGACGATTCTAACCACGTATCTAAGGTTAGCAGAACGCCAAATGCATCTTGACTAACGTCCGGAAGATTGCTGCCTTTTTCTCGTCTGACATGGGAAAAGAAACGCCAGATCTGGAAAACGCCTCTAGCCATTTCATCTAGACCACGAGATGTAGAGGCATCTTCGTCTGTTCCGATTTTGACCGGCAACGGCTGTTTGGTTGCCTTACACTCGATAACGATATCGATTTTTTTTCCTTTGCCGATCAAGATGTCGGGGCTATGAAAACTTTTGTACTGGAATTCATCAAAAACCATTATATCAGGTAAAAAGGCGCGAATTACCTCTTTAGAATAATCCTCAAATCTCTTTCCTATCGACTGATTAACATATCCATCGAACGACCCGGATTCCGACGTACAAATATCGTAGTATATCCATTCCGTTATTCTGTGAATTATCAGTTCAGGAAGAGGGCAGTACATCATTCTCCCAACTTGAATTATTGGTTTTTTTCTTAAAACACTCGGACGATAAGCAATATGTTTGTAACCTTTTCCAATTGTCTTAGCTTCTTGACGCATTAATTCTATGGGGCCAGCAAGCAGAGTAATCGCCTTATCTGACACACCTTTCGAAATACCCAGCTGAGCAAGATCAATATCTCTTTTTATTCCCGAGAATCTCTTGAATTGCGTATACAACGCAAAACCTACGATGCAGAATTCGTCCATCGAAAAACCATAAGCATTCTCAAATTTTCTTCGGCCTAGCTCGCTGCCGAAAATATAAGCTGATTTGAAAAATGATCGTCGATTCATTACCCCTCGTTGCCATGGAAACTGCCTGCCGCCGAGCCGGTGCATGTGACTAAGTACATTTTGGTTACGTAGTGCGAGACCATCATAGTCATTTTCTAAGGTTCGCAAAAAGTTGTATGCGCTTACAACTGTGTGGAGGTTGTTACAATCTAAACGCCGCTGACTTGTCCCGTCCGGCAGATAGTTCTTCTTGGTGGATAAAAGGAGGTTAGTGAGTGTTTCCGTTTCCCACTCAAGAAAGAAATACTTGATATTTGTTAGAAATTTGACCGCATCATCTGGTTTTTTTCTAAACCAACGAGCATTAAGCACTGTTTCAATTGGGTCATCCCCTGAGTGAACAACCCAAATCATCTGCAAGAAATCGATATCGGACGCTCTAGAAAGCATCTCGACTAATCGTTTATGGTTCAGTTTCTTGCTTCTTTGCGTTTTGAACATAGAACGGGTCATGGAGCAATGAGATATGATTCAAGAAGCGATTAGAAGACAGACGTCGCAATAGCGTCATCAAACACACAAAAAAAGCGCCCCGTAGGGCGCTCTTTTCACATCGCTCGCACAAACGTCGTCGCCCTGCGTTGAACAGGATCCCGGTCTTCCACCTTCATTAAGAAGCCCTCGGCGAACAGCGCCTTAGTTATCATCCCGACACGCTTCTTGTCTGTCTCGTCGTCTACGTCTAGCTGCAACGCGTATGCAACGGCGCGCCCTACCCAATCCTTGGCCTGTGGTGCCGGCTTATACATGCCACCGTTCACAACGCCCCGGATTGCGTCGCGTTCGTCTTCGGTCAGTGTTTCAGCAACTTCCTCGCTCGTAGGCCAAGCCCAAGACGTCACGACCGGTGCATGGTCTTGAGGCTTGGTCAGGCCCTGCCCATTCCCGAGCGCGACACTCTCCAGCTTCCGCCAGTCAGCCTTGTGCGACAGTGCCGACAAGTTCGATTTGCCATAGACCACGCTGAAATATGAAAACCGCGCTTCGTGTGTAAGGCCGGCCTCACTAGCCTGCGCTTCCGACATGCGGTTAAGCACGCGCACTGAGCGCGCCGCACCAATCAGGGAAACAGCGCCACGAGCGTCTTCGACAGTCGCTTCACGATCGCTCACCTTACGCAGATGATGCACGATATCGATTGAGCAGTTCGTCCGGTCAGCGACCTGTGCCCAAAGCTTGGCCACCTTGTCGATTGCGCCGTTGTCGTTTTCATTGACCTGGTGCGTCGACACGAAAGGGTCAACAATCATCACGTCAATGCCGAGCTCTGAGATCGTTTCGACGACAGCCTCAACGACCGGCTCCTGAATGCGCACGCCTTTCTTGTCATCGATCGCAATGACCAATTCCTGTTCTCGGCCGGTGTCCAGAAACAGATGGCCATCGATATCAGTTGGTTTCAGATTAAAATGAATACAAGCGGCCATGATGCGTCGCTCGAGCTCGTCGCGAGGATCTTCGGCATTGAACAACCAGACCTTCAGACGCTTCGGAGGCTTCGTGCCATTGAGCGCTTTACCCGAAGCCATAGCCAGCGCCTCGACGATGCTGTTCGCAGTTTTCCCAAGACCACCCGGCGCGACTGTCACTGAAACATACTTGCGAATGAAGTGTTTACCGAACGCAAACTCGCGCCGTGGAAGCGTCGACGGGTCTTTCCAGACGAACGGTGTAGCGATGATTGCGCGTTTATTTTCAGTGGTTTGTTCGCTAGTGCTAATATTATCATCGAAGTCTAAAACTTGCTCTGCAACAACGTCGGTGCGCGCCTCAGCTTTGGCCAGTCCATTGGCAATCATCCGGCTGATATCGACCAGACGAGTGTTGTCGTTGTCGTTCTGTGGCACACTGCGCGGGCTGCGAGCACCGGCTACCAGGCCGTTGTCGATCGTCTTAACGCAGCGCGGCCAATCACGACCCCAGCCTCGTGCCACGTCTTGCAGCAGGGCGCGCGCTTCGGATTCAGCCAGAGCGCCAGCCCCGACGAAAGTGCCCAAACGGAACGCGGCGTCGTTCAGCCGGTTGTTGCGATTGCCCATCGGTTCAAGCGCAAGATCGTCCAGCTCGGATTGAACTGCACGCTCGACATAACGGTCGTTGATCTTGCCGCTGACAGACGGCGCTGCAGTGTATGCGCTCTCATATGAGCGCGGCAGCACGAGATCCAGCAACCAGTCTGGCGCGTCGACCGGCTCTTGCTCCGATACCCAGCGATAAGGCAGGCCAACCTCCGGCACGCTCCCGGCCGCGATGACATACCCCCCGTCACCACGAACATCGACCCCGGAGCCAAGCGCGCCGCGGTTGCGAACGCCCTGACGATGGCGAAAGAAGTAGTGACGTCCGCCGCTTGTCGTTTCTGCTGTCAGGGTTGCAGGAAGCGAACCGTGTGCGGCCTCCAGCGCTGCAAGCGTTTCGTCGCCGCCGTGTTTCGGATCTATATCGAGCACCCATGCACCAATAGGCGCACCTGTCGGCACGCCGATCATAGCGAAAGGGTTGCGGCGCCAGTATTCGCGTACGATCCGCTCATTGATCGTCGCGCCACGGAACCCGTTGCTGGTGAGCGGGGTCTTGGTGGCGAGGATTTCGATTTCGCCTGTTTGAGGGTCGATGATTTCCTCGTCGCAGTGGCGACACGGAAATACTGGCCAGTTTTGCGCCTGATACGACAGCGCGACGTCGAGCATTGGGTCTTCTTCGACAACGGACGTGATGTTAGTATGCATGTTTGTTTCCTTGGAGAAAACCAATGAACGCAGCCAGATATAGCATTCGAGAAATGCCAGACGGAACCTGGGCCGTTATTGATAAAGTGACGGAACAAGTTGCCGAGCTCGGCGGTAACGTTCAAACCGGGTTTGAGCAGTGGCAGGCCAACTATACCGCTGGCCTACTCAACCATCTCTATGCGGAGGGCCACAGCGTATTGCTGCAGTGATTGTCGTTGGCTGCCACTAGTTCGGTTTCGAGATACGCTTCGATGAAGGCTTGCGCGGCGGGCGCAACGATTGCATTGCCATAACCGCGCAATCGTCCCACTCGGGCGGCAGACCCATGAGCCAACGGGAATGTGCCGGGTTCAACTGGCCGCCACTTTCCATCCCGGCAAAAGAGCCAGTCAGCATCTGACCAAAGACCGTTAGTCGGGCTGGACCCGTCATTGCTGCCGCGTGGTTCAGTATGACGTTCTTTGTTTTGAAGTTCGGTGATGGGTGGCGCAATGCGTCCGTCGTTGTCGTTGTCGGCCAACCTGCCAGTGGCACGGTGTCCTCCAACCTTCCTCTCGGTCCATTCTGACGATCGGCGTTCCCGTACCCCTCCGGATTGCCCCCACATCTCGGCGTCGGCCAGCTCGCCAGCCACGCCACTCGCCCCAACAATGCGTTCAGCGGAACGTTCTGACACTCCGCGCCGTCTTTGTGATCCCGAGTTGTCGGTGTGGGCCACCCAATAGAGGCGCTGTCTGATGTGCGGCGCACCGAAGCCCGCAGCGCAGGTATCGACCGCCCCGCTGGCGTAGCCCGATCCTTCCAGGTCAGCTTGTACAAGGTCGAGCCAGCCAAGTCCGTCCTTGCTCGCAACCTGCTCGCCAAAGACGACTGCAGGTCGGCAGTTTTGAATAAGCCAGTGGAAGTGCGGCCATAGGTGCCGCTCGTCATCAAACCCATCTCCTTTGCCTGCCGCGCTGAAAGGTTGGCAGGGACAAGAACCTGTCCAGACAGGACGTTCGTCGGACCATCCAGCTCGACGCAATGCGTAGGACCAGACGCCGACGCCGGCAAAGAAGTGGCATTGTGTGTATCCGACGAGGTCGGCAGGTCGAATATCGACAATTGAACGCTCATCAACATCTCCCGGTGCTATGTGTCCTGCTTTGATCAGCTCCCGCAGCCAAGCCGCAGCTTTCGGATCGAATTCGTTGTAGTAGGCGGTCAAAACGGCGCCTTTCCTAAAATGGAGCTTCTTTAAGAGCTTCCCGCATCCCTCGCCCGCAGCCTTCCCATGCGGCCTTGACCAGCATGCGTGCTTCCAGCTCGTCGCACTCAGCAAGGTCGGTTTTCTGTATGGACTGCAAAAACGCCCCAACTGCCTCAACACCGGTATCAAGAGCGCGCAGTTCGTAAGGGTCCAGCCTGCGGCGGGATCGGATATGCTCGGCAATATCTGCGCATTCCTTGCATAGCCAGCGGATCGGTTCTTTGTGTTCCTGCAAGCCGAGACCTGCAGCGTGACGGAAGCAGACGTGGCATTGATCTGGATGGCTCATGCTGCCACCCTCCCCAGCAAATCTTGGTTATCATTGGCCGCCACATACTTCTCAGACTCGTTGCCCCATGAAGACCAGCCTGGCCACGCTTGACGGGCGAATAACTCGAGATAAGGACCATCGACCAGCTTCTCGATGCGTCCGTACTGTTCGTCTGGCTTGCGGGAATGCTCGCGGCGCGGGGCCTTGATCAGGGAGCGCACGCCTTTCGATAGACGGCGAGGCTTGCCACGTTTAAACAAGTGACAGATTTCGACTTCCTGCCGTGTCCAGTAACCCATGCCCATGCGGCCTTTGTCCCAGACAAAAGCAACGCTGACAGGTTTAAATCCCCATGCGGCAGCCACCTCGATTGCAGCAGCCTGCAGGTGCGAAACCGTCCACATGAACAACAAACAGTCGCGAGCGCATACCTGTTCGACAGGCAGCGCTTTGATATCGTCAAGTGACATTACGCCGTAAGGCTGACGGCCTCGTGCCGGTGCAACGTCTTTTTTTCCGTACGTTCTGAAAGACCATGGCGGGTCCGCAAGGACGCAGCCGAAAGGCCCGCTGGGTAGCGGTGCATGCATTCATTCTCTCCTCGTGTGTGGTAACCCGCCAGTTGGTGGCTGGCGGGTGGAGGTGGCTGACTAAGCGCATTTTGCTCAAGGGGAGCGGGAAAATGATTACTTAGCGCGCAAGGGGTGATGATCGAGTAACGTGATAACTAGTGCTGAAGCGATTGCCGTTGCGTGGCGAAATGCCTCCGCCACCTCTTCATGCAATTCGTTTGGGATAGTTGGATTAATAGCACCAATAATAAGATCTACTTTCAGGGTTCCGTTCTCTTCGGCAGATCCCTCATAGTCTAACGCGTGGTGAATATGCGTTCCTGATAGGTGAACCATACCTGACGTTCGTTCATATACTATCTTTACCCACGGGTGTTTCTCTGAAAGTTTTTCTATTAGGTAACCATCCATCAGCTTATTTCCATAACGGCACCGCAACTTGTTATATTTTTCGCCACCTAGAATTCGACGTATTCCGTCTTCGTGGTTTGACATCAACAGAAGGCCGTTTACTCGCATAGCAGTATCTAACTGCATTCTCAAAATGGCTGACATGATCGTATAATTTCTACTTTCGACCATTGCTTTGAATCCAGCAGCATTCGCTTCGATTCTTTGCAGCGACGCTAACAGGAAAAGTGTTGTCGTCCAGATCGGTCTTTCCGGAGACATAAACTTCACGGCAAATTCCTTATTGGATTGCACTAGGGCATCAACATCGGCAATCGTTTGACCCATCTTCGACATGCGTAGCCCCCAATATTTTGCAACCAACTCTTCTAAACGGCAGCCAGAATGCTATAATTCCACAGTGAGGTGAAGCGTAAGATCAGCTTGGCGAACTTCACCCATCACCTAGCCACCCTTTCCTCACGCACATTGAAACCCGGCACCTGACGCATCCCGGCTCGTACGGTTTCCTCGGCCATTGCCTGTACAACAGCTTTGAAACGCTCTGGTGCACGCCCGTATGCCCAATCAAGAGCCACACCCTCGTCAACAAGATCGCAATGCCATACCGAGCGCAGACCAGTGCCAGTTGTTGCTGCCTTGTCTTCGCGCTTCGCCCAACGGTCAGCCTGTTTGGCTTCCTTGACCAGTTCCTCTGCATGCTCGCGCGCTTCTAGATTGCCGGCGCTCGCCTGAATTGCCTCCTGCGCCTCGCGGATTACGCGGTCGGCTTCTTCACGCGCTGCCTTGGCAGCGGCTTCCTTTTCGGCGGCAACCTTATTGCGCCATGGAGTCAGGAGACCCTGCAACACTTCCTTGCCGAGCACGACCTTGCCCTTGCCTGACGTCTTGGTGTTGCCGATCAGCTTATTGTAACGCGTCTGGATTTCAGCCTTGGCGTCATCGTGCGGCTTGGCTTCGTCCTTGCGAACTTCATCGGCGCGCTTGCCAGCCTCATGCAACTTGTCGTGCAGTTCAGTCACGGCATCAGCGAGTGATTGATTGTCGATCTCTTCGCCGTCTGCGAAGTTCTTCGCCTCGTCGAACAGGTCTTCGATTTCCTGCTTGATCGTCTCGTATGCAGAGGTAGGAGGGTTGTTGTGTCCTGCCCGCGCCGTGGTTCTGGGATTGTACGGATCGTAGGTGTCTGCGTCGGGATTTTTCATTTGTGCTCCTCGTGTGGTTGGCTGGTAAGGCCGGGTAATGCTCATTGTGGTGGGGTCGTCAGTCGACGCAACAGGAATCTAAAGTAAATGTAACTTTTACTTGCATGCCTTTGATGTTACGTTTGAATTGCGTATCGGCTTCCGGGTGGGGGCGTCGTACGCAGTCGCTCTGACAGCTCTCGCTGCAGGGCGACTTTTTTTGGTTGCTGCACTAACAATTTGCAACTGCAACAAACTGTCATTTCCGAATTCAGCGCTCGTACCTATTTAATGTCGGCATCCTGTTCGCAGGACGGCACCCGTATCGCGCGACCCAAGCCCCCCGCCCCAGCGCGATACGGGTCTTTTCTGAAGAAGAACGTCGGGCCATTCATGTACTCATAAGAATAAATCAAATCCCACTGAATTTGTGGGAATATGTATTCAACGGTACTTATTGCTTTACTAAACTAATACTGCTAAACGGTCCTCGTCTGGGAGGATAAGACCGCCTGCGCGCGCTTCGGCGCTGCCGGGCGGTTTTCCATTTTTAGGGCCATGCATATGCTGCATAACTGATGTGCATCATCGCCCATTGTAAACATCATACCAGCTATCTATCTTCAGGTTGTTCAGTCTCACTCCTCCTCCCAGAGGCTGAACTCGAAGCGTGGCACTCCTCCTCCCAATAGCCGCGCTTTCCAGATCAGCCCGTTGCACACTCCTCCTCCCAGTGCAACGGGCGTTCTTGTTTTTGGGGCTTGCTTCAGAACGGAATCTCGTCGTCCAGCATCTCCGAAAGACCTACCGAAACATTGTCGTTCGCAGCCTCCGGTGAGTTGTCGTTATCTGCCGCCACACCAGCCCGCACGTCCTTTACATTCCAGTATTTGCCGTTCGGCACGACGCTAATTTCGTCGGTGGTGAGCAGTTCGCGCTGACGTTCAAGCCATTCCATGACCGTCTTGGGAAACGGACGCTGACCTCCGTGCTGCGTCCACCACCGATGCGCCTTCGTCTGTGCAAAACCTGTATGCTGCGGGCATAGCCATTCATTGATCTGCGTATATCCCGCGATGTAGCTGCACTTGACGGACGGCGGCTTGTCGCCCTTTCCTTCGTGAAAGTGAAACGTCCGGCCGGTCACCTTGCGCCATTCTGCTTCGGCGGTGCTGATGATAGGTGCATCCGTTGCTCGCTCTTGAAGCTTGGGTGTATCATCGATCTCAAATTCATGACCACAACACCAACATAGGCGCAGCGATGCATGTAGCTGTTCCTCGCAGCCAGGACAGATTTTTATCGGTGCGGTTCCATCGCCCTTGGTTGGTTTGTGCGGCTCAATCATATCGACTGGTCCGTGCTCGGAAATGTTGCCAGCGAAGTCCATATATCTGCAGTTTAGCTTCAGATAGCCCGCAATCGCTGCTTTACGCTCATCTGCTGTCGCCGCTTCTGGATCAAATCGAGGCGGATATATAATGCGCGTACCTCGTCCCACTCGCTGAACGTAACGACTGGCAGATTTCGTGCGAGCCATATCCACGATCAAGTCAATTCGCGGCACGTTCGTCCCAGTCGACATAACGTTGTCGTTGCTGACTCCCCAGATTTCACCGTTCTTCAGAGCGTTAATGATATCTCGACGCTCTCCGCGTGGCGTCTTGCCATGTAACACTTCGCATGTCCGTCCCGCCTGCCTAATGATATCCCTGACATTGGTGGCGTGCTCAACACCGGCACAAAAGAAAAGGCTCGTGCGGCGATGTCCTTCAGTGTCGAAAACCTCTTCAATAATGCGACGGTTGAGATCGTCACGATCCACGGCTTTCTGTAGCGCACCCTTTGCAAGGTCATTACCCCGCATCGGCACATGAGACGTGTCTTGTTTGGTTTCTGTCGGCTTCGACGTGATGGGAGTTAAATATCCATCGTCAATGCCCTCGCGGATGCCGTAAGTGTAAACAGTTTTGTCGAAAAGTCGGTCCTCGCCTTCATCCAATCGTCCGCTATCTAGGCGATACGGAGTTGCAGAGAGGCCGACGATTTTCATTTCAGGATTGATCGCCAGTAGAGCGTCAATGAACTGTCGATACATCGTGTTGGCGTCGTTCGGCACCAGATGCACTTCGTCTATGCCGAGAACGTCGACGTGACCAATCTGGTTGGCCTTGTCGTAAACCGTCTGGAGCTGAGCGAACAGGATTTGTGCCCGGGCACTTCTTTGCCCCAACGCAGATGCATAAAGGCCAGCCGGTGCAAATGGAGCAATACCGAGCAGTTCTTTGAAATTGCCTTCGACTAATTCCACGACATGAGTAACACAACAGAGACGCATGTCTGGCCATCCGGTGATTAACTCCTGGAATAACGTGGCTAGCGTCATCGACTTACCAGTGCCTGTGGCCATATCAACCAAAGGATGGCCCGCTTCTTCCTTCCAGTAGTCGAAAACGGCGTCAACAGCTTCGCGCTGATAGTATCGAAGTGCCATTATGCTGCTCTTTCGTCGATCTTTGTGATTTCTTTTCGCAAATCGTCAATTGCTGCCGGCCGTTCGTTGTCATTCGCCGCAACAACCACTCGAGCGATTGCTAATAAGCTAATGATATCACTGTGCTTTACACGAGGCCTTTTGTTGATGGCCTGTTCTTTTTGAGTTGCCCATCGACAATTTCCCGGCTCATAGTGACCATTCACGTCAATGCGATCGAGCGTCATTCCTGCCGGTCGCTCTCCCATATCTTCTAGGAAATTTCTGAAATCCTTCCAGCGTTCGCAAACTGTGATGCCTCTTCCGCCATAGTCCATGTACGCGGTGCTGTTCACATTCTCACAACGCTGGCGCATTGCATGCCAACCACGATATGTCGGAGAAGGCCGGTCTCCTGCGTCTGAGTTTGAATGTCCGTGTTTGGTAACCTGCTTGATGCGGTTATCGCGCATGTCGCAGCCGCACGACTTTGTCTTGCCTCGCAACAGGTTCTCAGCCACAGCAACGCGCTCAGCACCGCAATCGCACAAGCATCTCCAGACTGCCTTCCCTTTTGGTGGCTTGCTACCGATGAATTCGATAGCGACCAGTTTACCGAATCGCTTTCCCGTGTGATCGGTGGCCTTACCAATTTTACTCACGCCACCTTCCTTCCCTCTCCATCAACCCAAACCTCTCCCGACTTCATCCTGTAAGTGATCGTCTCGGCGTCCTCGTCGACGTCGATCTGTTCACCATTCACAAGGCCCGGCAAATACAAATGCGCTGGGCAACCGTCGCGCTGTTCGTCGATAGACAGAGGCTTTGCCCATCGTGCGCATGAGATATGGCAATCACCGCCGCTTTCAGGCTGAGCATGAAGGCAAGTTCGACAGTTCACACGCGGCTGTGCATTGTGGTGACAGACCGCTTTGTGCTTGCAGAACATGCATCCAAAGAACTCGGGGTTCTCGCTAATTCTGCTCGGCGGCATATCCGAAAACACAATGCGTTCGCAGCGCGCAACGAGCCGTAAGCAGAATTCCAGATCGTATTCAATGCGCTCGGAATAGAGACTGTCGCTGTCCTTGCATGAGACGAGATAAAGGCAGCGGCTCAAACCGAAGGCATGCATTCCAAGCTGACATTGCGCATAATGCAACGGCTTTGCTTTCTGACAGCCGTCCTTAACAATCAGCGCAAAGCCTTTGGCATTGCTTGATTTAAACTCTAGCAGGTGTTCGGTCTTAGACGCCTCCGGCACATTCATTGCCTTCCCGTCGCACTTGCCGCGTACGAACCCCGACACAAGCCGTATCTTGTCTTGCTGCCCGTAAACGTCGACGCCGATGCGCTCGAGATCAGCAACGAGCCGATCTTCCTCGATGTTGCCAGTTTCAAACAAGCGCAGCTGGCGGCCGCTATGAACCTCGTGAGCTGATGCCCATCTGAAGCCATACCAAAGCGCCCTGTCGCATTCCGTGCCAGCCTCCCCCACGCTGATGCCCCACGAGTCCCAGGATCTCGCCTGGGCCTCGTAAGCAGCATAGATCGCGCCGACGGTTGTTGATTGAGGTCTCGGGAGAGGTGCCATTGTACTACACGCGCATCGGCATAATTACGCACCTGTATCCCGGCCGACCGGCCGACGTGATCAGCGCAGGCGAACCGGAGTCGGCCATCGACATCGTGATTTCATCCGCACCAAACGCCGCCATAAGGTCGGTGACATACTGACCATTGAAACCGATCGTCAGCGGCTCGCTGCTGAAGTTGACATCCATTTCCTCAGTTGCATCGCCGCGATCTGGATTAGCGACGTTCAGCGTGAGAGCATCAGACGCAAATGAGAACCGAACGGCTTTACCGCGTTCACTGGCGATAACTGACGTTCGGCCGACAGCTTCGCGCAGTGCTTTTGCCGACAGCGTAGCGACACACTCTGATGGCTTGGGAATAACGCGCTCGTAATCCGGATATGTGCCGTCGACGAGCTTCGACACGATAACGGTTGAACCGCTTTCGACCATCACCTTGTTTGACGATAGCGAAACCGACACAACGCCTGTCGGCAGCAAGGATAGCAGCTTGTTTGGCAGAATAACCGGCGCAAACGCGGCGTCCCGCTCAATGCGTGTCGACGCGAGACGATGCCCATCTGTCGCCGTGGCAACGATATGTCCGTCCTTTGCTTCCAGAAATACGCCGTTCAGGTAATAACGGGTTTCCTCGGTGCTGACAGCGAACTGCACTTCCTGCACGAGCGCAGCGAGATCGATTTCGATCTTGGTGTCGAAGCTTCCGTGGTTGAAGGACGGAAAGTCAGCGGCTGGCAGAGTATCCAGCTTAAAGCGGCTCTTGCCAGATTTAACGACCAGATGATTGCCGTCGGCTTCCAAGTTAACGTCGCCTGTCGCCTTCTTGGCAATGTCCGCAAGCAGCTTGCCCGCAACCGTGACTGTGCCGTCCTGACTATCCATAACCGGCAAACTGGTGCTGATTTCCAGATCAAGATTGGTGCCGGTGATGCTCAGCTGTCCTTTGTCCGCGGACAAAAGCACGTTGCCAAGGATTGGAATTGTCGTTCTGGCCTCAACTGCCTTTGTCACGGTCGACAAGGCGTGCGCAAGCTGCGCTCGATCAAGCGTTACCCGCATGGGTTTCTCCTCGTTGGTGGTAGGCGCGGCTGGTGACCGCGCCGTGGTTGGTTTTAGGCTGCTAGAGGCCAGCCGTCTTCATCAAGCTCAGGCGGAACAAATTCGATGCCATTGAGATCGGCAAGTTGTTCAAGCAGCGCTTCTGCATTGCCCGGCATGTTATCGTTGGCCGGTTGCACCCATGGTTCACTTTCGGCATCCTCAACAGTAAGTGCCTCGATGGCCGCCTCAATGGTGAAAGGTTTGTCCTCATTTCCGAGCACAACCTTGTCACCGTAAGCGCCACCGATCTGGTCCTTCAGATCTTCCCAAGTTTCAATTTTCACACCCCGAACGGCCAAGGCAACTTTCATAATGTCGCCTTTGCCTATCGTGTAGCCACGCTGTTGATACTTCAGGACGCGTGTAGCTGACGCGAGTGGATAGCGAGTGCCAGCATTGAATTTCAGAAAGCGCTGGCTGTTGTGCTTCAGAAAGTCAGGATGAAAGGTAAATCCGGAATCTGGGCTGTTGGCGCCTGCATCCAGATCCACCGCGCCCATGCAGATGGTGAAGTCAAAAGCGTCAAAAATAGACTGGGCACTTGGGAAGAAGTCAAAATACATCAGCTGAGCAATATTGTTGCTCTGATCGGTGAAGGTCACGGCGCGCTTGCTGGCAGCCACGCACCATAGGCCTTCCTCATATGCGTCATAAATAGCTCGCTCGAATGCGCGGCGAGATTTGAAATACAAGTCAACGTCATTGATGTCAGTCCCGGTAAAGACGCTTGTGACTGCGCCACCAGCAACAAACGCACCGTCGAAGCGTATCGGAAGCGCACCATCGATCTGTCTGCGCTCGGATTCGTAAGCCATAAAAACTCCTCGTGTTGGTTCGGTGGGCTACCGGCGCGAAAGCACCGGCAGCTTTTTGGTGCTTACTTAGACCAAGGACGGCTTCCCGCAGCTTTTGCAGGCTGCGATGGCTTGTTGTTGTTTGCCGCTGCAGGGCGGTTGTCATTGGCTGATCGCTGCGCTGCCGCCGCAGGCTGTTGAGCGTCAATGCTCGGCTCAGGCACGTTGTTTTCGTCAGGGAAGAAGTATTTCTTGATCTCGGCACGCGCCGGATACTGGCCGTCCTTTGAAGGCTTGCCGAGGGCTACTCGCACCGTGAACGACTTAAAGAGCAGATCGTCGGTGTCTTCTACCGAAGACATTTCGAGCGCGCGGCAAAGGCTGGCAAATTGCCTTTGACCAATTTCCTGAGCGGTCGGGTTCTTGTTCTCAATGTTGTAGTTGTTGAACAGCTTGCGATCAGCATATTCAGCGGGCTCGAGCACCTTCAGCGTTGTTTTCAGAATGGTGCCGCTGCCGGTCGAAGTCGGCACCACGTCGGCCGCCTCGATTTCCATCTTGTATGTGCCGTTCGGCAGTTCGGAATAGTCCGACTGCGTCGTGTCGTGTTGGGTGGCGTCAAACGCCGTTCCAAGTCTCGCCATGTGTTAGTTCCTCGTGTTGGTGGTGTGGTTAAATAAGTCGCCCTTTTTGCCGAGCGAAAACTTGCGGATCTTTCGCCGCTTTATGCAGATTGCAAGCAGGACAGAGTATTTGCAGATTCGATGGCCAGTTAGATCCACCCAATGCCAAGGGTACGATGTGATCAACATGCCGCTGCTCAATCTTTCGGACCGAAACTCCACATTCAGCGCATCTGTATTTTTGGCGCTTCAGTATATTTGCTATATCTTCCGTATTATGCTTCCCTTCAGCACCCCTCTTTCTTGATCGCCTATTACGATCGGAAACGAGTCGAGAATTTCTGGCCTGCTCAGGGTTTTTGTCTCTCCATCGCTTCGCTCTCGCTACATTGTTAGCCGAGACACTTGGCTTTGCATTTGACTTACGCGCTAAGTCTCGCTTCCGTTCTGGATTTCGTAGCACCCATGCTCTTACGCTTTGAAGTCTGCTCTCGGCTTCTCTTTCGGGATTGTTGCTTTTCCAGTTGAGTCTATGGAGGTACTGGCATTCAGTACACTGCCCCGTACTCGCGTACCTTTTCGCAACGTGTCCACGGGAGCACGGAAGACCAGTGAAGAAGTGCCTTACACCTAACGCCATTGCCTCCGCTTTGGTTTTTGGCAGGCTTTTCAAACCGAACAGCAAGCCTATGCAGCTTCAGCTTTTTCTTCAGCCCAGAACTTCGCTAACTCAGCGTAGCCCTGACCTTTTCGATAGACGATCGAGTCCGGCATAGAGAAGCGATTTTTCGCCACATAGCCCGCACCTTCGTTCAGATGAATATTACGCTCCTTGCCACCCTCCGCGTGCGCCACCTTCGTTTGGCGAGCGACTTCCTTTTCCTTGATGGAAACGCGATAATTCATGAAGGCCACGATATCGACCTTTTCCCGGACGAGAGAATTGGCTCGCTTATGCAACTTGATCGTGTAGCGTGAGTATGGATCGGTGACTGGACTGTCGAACCGAATAATCTCAGGGTGGGCCAGCATCACGACGTGGATTCCAGTACGCGAGAGCGCTGAGACTGCAGACATCAGCTCGTGCCACTCACTATCAGCCTCGACGTAACCGCGCCCGAAGCCTGGCTCTTCAATACTGTTTACCCCTAAGCGGGCACAGGTGGCACCCCAGACAAGCGGTTCGAGGCCGTCTACACTGTCGATAATGACGGTGCGCCGATCATGCTCAACTGTCAGCAGTTCGCCGATAATGTTGAGCAAGTCGTCGAAGCTTTCAATCGTGCCTGGCGTTGCCATTTCGATATCAGACGGCGGACGCTCGCCTTCTGTGGCCAGATAGATCGGATCTGGAAACTCAGCGGCAAGGCTGGTCTTGCCGATGCCGTCGACGCCATACAGAAGCATGACTGGCGGGTCGTTTCTCTTCGTCGATTTGAGGCTTGATAGGCTGATAGCCATAAGTGACTCCTCGTGTGTGGTTAGTGGGTAAGCTGAATGACGATCATCATGGCTAGCAGGATGAGCGAGCCGATCAGCCAGACTGGTGCCGATGTGGCCAGCGTTGGAAAACGTGGGGAGGTCATTGGCCACCCCACAAATAAAGCAGGCCGTAGAAAGGCAGCACTGCGTTCCAGAAAATGAAGCCTGCCACGACCAGTAAAAGCCCAAGGGTAAACCCCGTGAGAGCCAACGAACGCGCAATCTTCCCGGTGCCATTACCGGCTGGTATGACGGCGTTCACGACAACACCCATGAGTAAAAGCCGATGGCCAGAGCTAAAGCCGCGACAACTAACAACCCTTGGACGAAGCGGTCACCGAGGCCCAGCGTCGTTTCGCTAGACAATATGCAGTCGTCTTCGACGACGTAGTCTTTGAAGGGCCTGTTGCTTGATGGTGCCGTCATAGGCTGGCCTCATAAGCTGTGCGACCACACGCCGCTTCATGCACTGCACGAATAGTGGCATTTGCAGCTGATCGACGCTGGCGCTTACGCTCGCCACGTGTGGTGCCGTCAGCAAAGCGTCGAACCTCCTTAGCAGGAGTGCGAAACCCACGGCCGCCAGTCATCTGCGCCATCGCATTCATGCGACGATCATGGTGCATCTGATCGCGTGCTGGCATTCCTAGCAGTCGGTCTTCACCATATTCGCGGCTCAGGACGCGCTGGAATGCATTCGGTCTATTTTGCATAATACCTCCTCATTCCCCGCCGCGATTGCAGCGGGGCTGGTTGGTCTAACGGTGGGATTTGCTGGTTAGGCGGCGATGCGCGAGTACGGCTCGTCGTGCGCGATCCAGTGTTCGACGGCATCCTTTGCCGCCCTCAATCCGAGACCAGTTACAGATCGCAGCTCTTTGATCGCTGAAATCTTCTCGCCCCTAGCAGCGAACCGTTGCCATTCGTGCTTATAGGATGGTGCAGGCTCACTCGCCTTCTGCGTCAGCACGTACACGCCGAACTCCTTGCCTTTTTGGAGATTGGCTAGACGCGTGGCTTCCTTTGCGGCCAACGTTTCATTGGCGTGAACGAACGGCGCCACGGACGGCTTTGGCTGGCCGTTTTCAATCAGCGCAACGATTGCGGGTTTTGCAACGGGCTCGACCGTGAGCTTAAAGTTCCGCATCGTAAACTGGACCGGCTCAGCTGCCTTGACAGGCTCGTCGATCCATTCGGCGATGAGATCGAGATTTGGGTCGCTTCCTATCAGGCGTGAGCCATGTGCGCCTGTTGACTGAAAAATCTTGATCCAACCGACGCCAACCAATGCACCAGAAAAAGCATACCCCTCGCTTTCCGCAGCATTCATAGGCCCAACCTTGCGGCCGTCACGCGTGCGGTAGTATTTGCCTGCTTCGATTTTGAGGGGGGCGAGTTGGATTCGCTTCCAAGGGTCGATAGCCAGTTGGTCAATCACCCCAGCGGTTTCGTGGTGTAAATCAAATCTTACCAGGTTTTCGCTCGAACTTGTCACATAACCAATGTCGCCGACGCGCGTTCCCGTTCGAAATATATCGGTTTTGATCACGCGCACCCGATCACCGACCTTGAATGTCTGCGCCTTCGCAACTACAGGCAGAGTTTCAAATTCATCTGACGCCAAATACCAGTTGTCGCCAACGTCATCGATGACCCAAACATCACCACCATCGACGGTTTTTACCTCGTAAAGTCCGCCTGCGCGAACGTCGATCTGTGTTACCAGGCTTCTAACCTTATCTCCAACTTTCACATTACCCATCAAGCTACTCCCCTCGTCTTTGTTGATTTTGTCAATTTCACGCCCTTGGTGAAATCGACCGGAATGACATTGGCTTCTTCTGTTCCGATCTCAGAGCCGCCACCGCCGTCGCCATTATTGGCCGGTGGTTCGACTTCGAAGCGCGAAACCTCGATCGTCCCAAGGCCAGTACCTGGTATCCAGAACCGCACTGTGAGGAACATGCAGCCGTCTCGATCGCCGATAATGATCCCCTTCCAGCCTGTCAGCTTGTGGGTCACAATTGAGCCGGGCAGATCCCAGCAGTCACCGCATTCGCAAGTCACGCTGCACCCCGCTTCGTTCTGCTGAAGGACACAGGAGCGTTCGAAACATACCGACCATCTTTAAGGACGGCACTGTCTCGGGCATGCAGCTTCTGCGCGGCTGTTCGATAAGGCTTGCGGTTTGTCGTGTCCCGCTCGCCAGTCCGCGTGAATTTGGTTTGGTAAGCCTTGTGGGGCTCACGCAAGGTATGGGATTTCATTGATATTCCTCCTTTTAGGAGGTTGATCTGTGGCCTGCACATGCTGGCCAACGTGGCTCAGGCTGCGATGGCGCCCGGCTGTTCGTAATTGTCGTTCGCGGCTTCCAGCGCACGGATGCGTGGCATAGCGATATAACTGACGCAGTGATTGGCCGTGGACCATCCACCGTTCGAAACGCACCGCACAACGATGCGGTCGGCTGTAGATTTTGGGATCGGTCGGCGGAGAATTGAAGCTACAGTCGATCTGGGCAAGCTAAGCGCATTTCCGATCTCTGTCGGGTTGGCGCCCACCTCGTGCATGCGATGCACTTCTTCTATGGTTTCATAATCTTTCATGCTCTCCTCGTGTGTGGCGTTGGTTGACAAATGGCTTTGGTGAAGCCATCTGTTGTCCTGCGCGGGGTGGTACTCGCGAAGGAACCCCCGGTGTAGAAGTGGCGCAAGCCCTCCTCGTGTAAGCCGGGGTATTACGAGGACGGCGGAGCAGCGGGTGGTGCCGGCTCACAACGCCGTCCTATAAAACTCTCGACATTCAGGAATGCCGAAAGCGCCACTGACCCTATTCAGGTCAGCAGCGTCCCTATTGATCCTATGGCGGCGCCTCAACGAGAGCCGGTTCGCTTCTTTCGGCGGAATTGGTCATTTGCTCTCTCCTCAGTTTCAATTGCGCTTCAGCGCGGCTTCTATCTATTGAGTGCCGATATCCTTGGGAGGATGTTCTCTGGCATCATGAGGTAGGCCCTCCTTCGAACTATCCAACGTCTTATGCGCCGGTTGATGACACCTGTATATGACAGATTCGCATCTATGTCAACACTAGGTGACATTTTCGCACGTTACATTTTCACAACAATATGCGAAAAGCGCAACATGGACAAAGATTTCGCGCAGCGCCTTCGTTCGGCGCGTGACCTTAAAGGAATGAGCCAGGCTGACCTTGCCGCCCTTATTGGGCGCGACAAGTCGTCGATCAGTCTTTTGGAAGGCGGGAAGCGTGGGGCCAGCGTTGAGTTTGTTGCCCGCCTGGCTCGTGCGCTGGATCTTAATGAGGATTGGCTTGCCTTTGGCAACGGCGAGATGACTGCAACGTCAGTGAAACCAACTTCTGATACGTTCACACCAACACCAATCCCCGGCGATCAGCTCGTAAGCCAGGAACGAGGCCTGCCTGTTTACGCTGCGGCGAAGGGAGGCGATGGTCACGTCATCATCACCTTTGATCCAATCAGTTATATGAAAATGCCTGCAGTCCTGCAGGGCGTTAAGGGTGGTTACGGCCTTCTATTGTCTGGGGAATCAATGGTTCCCGCCTACCGCCCCGGCGAAACTGCACTCGTAAACCCGAATTTGCCGCCAGTTCGCGATGAAGACGTAATTCTTTATCACACAAGCGCAATGGACGAGAACGAAGCGATCATCAAGCGACTCGTCGGCTTCAATGACCGAGAATGGATGCTGGAACAGTACAATCCGCATAAGGAATTCAAGGAATTTCGCGCGGATTGGCCGGTCTGTCATCGCGTCGTTGGCAAGTACAACACCCGTTAAAGACTAGCCATTAACTACAGCCTCAAGCGCGCTATCAGGTACTCGGCCGATAGCTGCGATGATCTGCGTCTCATTATTCCATCTATATAAAGCAAGAACAGCAGGCTTTTCGCACGCCAAGCGATGAGCCAGCCTCAGCGCATGATCTTCCGTATCAACCTGGATCGGAGTGTCAGGGATTACCCCCCACCTGCACGCAGTAAATCCTTGCACGACAAACAGCGGATACATGACACCTCACACCCTTAACACTGGAATTATGATTCCATCATAATGAGAACATTTCAAGAACATTCTTTATATTTGGTTAACCATGTGAATTTCGTTGATGTGTTTTTGTCATCGTTTATGTTGACATGCGGTGACTGATAAGCATATATAGGTGACAGAACAGCACGAAGACAGCCTCACCAGCTTGATCTGCTGAACCAACCAAACACGAGGAATAACCCAATGACTAACGCGAAAACCCCGAGAAGAAGAAGATCGCCAGCACCTCGCATGAACGAAGTAATCGGCGGCGGATTCTTTGTATTCCGCCGCGGCAAACTAACCGGCCGCGTCAGCGTAGCCACTACCCTACCGTATGAACACGGGTCGTTTGAGCAAGCACTGGCGGAGGCAACGCGCCTCGCCAAGCTCTGCCCAGGCGAAACATACGAAGTTTTCCAGACAAGCGGCGCGATCGCCACATCCAACCATGATGTGTTTCTCGCCGAACTCCGCGAGGCCGGCGCCAGCGTTGAGACTGTCACTGCTGAAGACCATCAGTTGGCGGAGGCTGCGTGATGAACCGCGCCCTGCTGGAAATGCTCGCCGATATGGAACCTGAGCTGCACACCGAAGTGCATCGCGCAGGCAGTGACGAACCAATGCGCCGTCCCGACCACCGTGCAAAGAAGCACGCTCGCCCCATGCCTTGGATACGATACGCAGCGCGTGAAGCCGTTGAGATGACGGTTGTCATTGGTTTCTTTGTGACCATCGGCGCTGTGGGGCTCGGCGTCACATGATTTACCGCGAAAGATAGCGACGGGGCGTAGCGCCCCAGGATTTCCCAATCATCGACGATCCGCGCGTTTTCACGCCATGGGTCGTCACGCTTACCAAAACCACACGAGGAGCACTCATTCATGTCTAACAGACACACGCACACCCTTACCGCCGACGAGTTCATTGCTCAGGGCACCACAGCAGCAGCAATCCTTTCGATTGCCCGTTGGTATCGCGTGAGCGACCCGGCGACTGCCGCAAAGATTAAAGACATTGCATATGAAGTCTCGCGCAAAACGGGCGAGAAGATCCGTATGCGCCGCGTGCGCCCGGCCAACGACAATCGCCGTCCCTTCAAGCGGAGGGCGGCATGATGGACACGCGTGCACCAGACAGACAGGGCAGTAGCATTGACGCTGCATACCTCAACGCGTTGCGGCTAGGCCCGCAGCGCATATCCCGGGCATCCCTTGGAAGCGCTGGAGTTCCCCTGCCCGTTGCTCGCCGTCTGGCGGCAACAGGTCGGGCCGTCGTCGTTGGTGATGAGGTGCGTTATGTTGGTTAGTGAACAGGCGCCAACCTCAGAGCTCACGAAAGCGCTATCGAGGCTTGCAGGAAATCGCCACAGTGACGGGGTGTCTTCTATCGTAAGCGCCGACGATCGAAGCGTTATCATTAACGGCTGTCACGAAATGATGATCGCGCTGAAGTCCCCATCCCCGCGTGCGCAGGCTTTGGAGGCTCTTTTCGATGCCGTCACCCTAATGCAAAAGCATGACGAAAAGTTTGAAGGCGAGATACCATTGGCGACAATCCAAAAGGTATATGCGGCGCACACAGACGCTCTCCGCGCCCTCTCGTCTCAGCCTGTAGCGGATGGTGTCGAAGTCATCCCTTCATCCGGATGTGTATTTGCTGACATGGGCGTCGAACGTCCTGCCTCACCGGGAGCGTCGGAATGAGTATCAGCGGTTACAATATATTCGTGTGCGAAGCCGGAACTAAAATAACTGGCAAGGAAGGTCAAGAACTGACCGTGACGGAAAGCAATGCGGTCATTTGTGGATCGCGCATGTACGTCACGCCAGAGAATAATAAGCGCCTTATCGAAAAAACCTTCGCCGCTCCTTTCAATACCCGCCCGACAGGAGGCAGCAACCATGGTGAATGAACGCACCCCACAGCAAATCATCGGTGACTATGCGTACCAGCAGCTTCTTTTTGAAGGATATGTCGTCACCCGCCCCGCCGCGCCGGTCGAAGGGTTGGAGGTTGTCGCTTGGCGCCATCCAACTGCTGGATGGGCGAACCATGATTATAGCCTAGTTGAAGGTCATTGCCTGAAAGTCGGGCCATACCCTGATCCACTCGTCACCCGCTCGCAGGCCGAGGCCATCATTGCGGCGAAGGTCGAGCAAGAGCGTCTACGGTTTGAAGGCGATCTTGATAAGTGGATGAAGACCATTGGAGCTGGCATTACCGGATTTCAGCCGGAAGCATATGATATGATGGACTTGGCTTGTCAGGAGCTTGTGACGCTGCGAGCCGACAACGCGGTGCTGACTGCGCGGGTTAAGGAGTTGGAGTTAATCCGAGACAGTCATTCTCAAGACACGTTGCAAGCTTTGCAGGGACAGCAAGCCCTCGAAACACAACTCGCGGCGGCTAGAGAAGGTGTAAAATACGCTTTGGCAAATCTTCGTATGAGCAAGAGGAATGAGGAATTTCTAGCCTCTGCTTTACAATGGTCTGAACCGACAGCGCCCTGCGATGCAAATGCCTTGGAGGATCGCCCATGACCCTCATTGACAGACTATCCAAGCTGGACGGGCCTGATAGGGAAGGCATGATCCGACAAGTTGTTTCTCATGGTTTCACCGAAAGTCAGGAAAAAATCATCGTAGACAACGATCTCCTTAATAAAGAACGCATCGCCATCTTGCGCGCAAAGGAGGCCGGCCATGGCGAGTAAGGAGCTGATCGAGAAGGTGGCTGAGATTGCAGAAAAATATGGTGACTTTGCTTATGGTCATGATGCCGAAGAGTGCGCAACTGAGATAATTTCCACCATCCTCGCCGCTCCACAGGCGCCGACACGTCAGATGCTTGATGAGCTGAAAATAAACGATGCATTCACGTATCAGGCGCTGGCAACACGCTGGAATGCGGCTCTCAAAGCCAGCCCACTAGGGGAGCAGAGCGAATGAAGCTGCACCTCTCACTAAAGCGCAAATACTTCGACGAGATCAAGGCTGGCACTAAAGTCGAGGAGTACCGAAAGGTAACCGACTATTGGTCGAAACGTCTTGTCGGAAAATCCTATGAAGGAATTGTCCTGAAGTGGGGCTACCCGAAGACTGGCGATACAGAATTTGTCATCGAGCGTCCGTGGCTTGGTTTCGTTCGCAAGACGATCACGCATCCACTTTTTGGCCCGAACCCTGTCGAGGTATTCGCCATCGACGTGTCAGGTCGCCAAGCCCTGAAAGGCGGTGAGTGACCATGGCTAAGCCGCTAGCGCCTCATCCAATCCGTTGAGGTACTCAATCAGTTCTTCAGCATCGCGCTTCCTAAGCGAGCAGCATAGCTGCCCATTGAGCGAAACCGGATTCTGACTGACGGTTTCCTTTACAGCCCAAAGACCATTTGGCTGTTCGTCCAGATAATAGAAGTTAGCTGCCATTGCGATCTGCGGCGTCATCTCAATTTCCTCAGTTGTGGGGAACCGCCGCGATAACGCCGACCCGGAATCTTTGTTCCAAAAAAATCAAGAAAAGTGAGGAGTCAACATGCATCATGAAAACGATAACGAAGCTGATTTGCTGATGGGCGTCGAGCCTATCGCCAAGTATCTAGGCGTCACAAGGCGCCAAGCTTATCGGCTGGTCTACGATAAAATTATGCCTAGCTTTAAGCTCGGTGGCACCGTTGCTGCTCGTCGATCCAGCCTCAAAAAATGGATGGAAAGTCTGGAAGCAGAGCACGCCGCTTAAGTCATGTGCCATGTGTCAAACCATGTGCCGTCGATTCCCCGCGCAATCCTGAAAATGCGTGTTTTTCTGGGAAATTCCTGAACATTTGCGGCACATGGACTGTGATGCCACACCGAACTCAAACATTTGATATTGTTAGAGATTTTTGGTGAGCGCGCAGGGATTCGAACCCTGGACCTACTGATTAAAAGTCAGTTGCTCTACCGGCTGAGCTACGCGCTCCCAGAGGGGAACAAATCGTCCCTGGAAGTGCGGCGGAACATACGGGCGACTTTCAGAATGGTCAACACCATAAAATCAAGTTTCTTCAACATAAATTCAAAAAAACGACACCAATCGGCAGATTTCCACGATAAGCTGGGTGCGCCGCCGATTTTCCACCGTCAAAAAGCGCATTTATCAACAAAATTTCCGCGCCCGCCCATCCAAGACGACAAAGAATCGCGTCGGAATTGACGAACTAGCCAAAAATTTCGAGCTTTGAAAAAGCGATTCCTGTTGTTGAAATGTTACTGTAGGCTCACGGGTGTAACTCATTCCAGCATTTTGGTTTTTCATGTCCTTCGTTGCCAATGCATTCTATCGATTCAGGCATTCCCTATCTGGCATAGGGCTTGCACTCGGAACTTTATTGTTCGCAGCGGCACTGACACCAAGCCTTGTTCCCCGGACCTATGTCATGCAAGGCATATTATGCGGCGTCGCATTTGGTTCTGGATATGGCCTGGGCGTATTTTGGCGTTGGGTCTGGCACTATCTGGAGCTGCCCGAGCCGGGGGAATGGTTGCGCAGCCGTGTTAATTTACTCGTTGGCCTTATCTGTCTTGCAGTTGCTATAGCTGCGCTTTATTTTTCGGCCGGCTGGCAAAATTCAGTCCGCGCCGTGATGGGCATGGAGCCAGTGCCCAGCGCCTATCCTGCAAGCGTCTGCGGACTAGCTGTAATAACCTTTTTGATCCTTCTGCTCTTGGCACGCGGTCTTATCGGGCTTGGCCGATTTATTTCTACACGAATACACCGTGTCGTACCTCGCAGAGTAGCTAACGTCATTGGTGTTGCAGTGACCGTTGTCCTCATCTGGACAATCGCAAACGGCCTGTTGATCCAATCCACATTCGAAGTGCTTGATCGTTCGTTTCGCGAATATGACGCGCTAATCGAGCCTGATCGCCCCCAGCCTTTGGCGGCTGATAAAACAGGAAGTGCTGCATCACTGCTTCAATGGGATGAGCTTGGCCGAGCAGGGCGCGAATTTGTGTCGTCGGGTCCAACGGGCGCTGAAATATCATCGTTCACAAAACGCCCGGCCATTGACCCTATCCGCGTTTATGCGGGTTTGAATGTTGCAGATACCCCCAAGCAGCGTGCTGAGCGAGCATTGGATGAACTCAAACGACAAAACGGATTTGATCGCTCGATCCTGGTAATCATTACTCCCACAGGAACCGGCTGGGTCGATCCTGCGGCCATGGATGGACTCGAATATCTTCACGATGGCAATGTCGCCAGCATCGCGATGCAATATTCCTATCTCAACAGCCCGCTTTCCCTTCTGTTTCAGCCGGAATATGGCGCTGAGGCCTCGCGTGCGTTGTTCACCACCGTTTACAACTACTGGAAGGCATTGCCAAAAGATAAACGACCTCGCCTCTATCTCTATGGTTTAAGCCTCGGGGCGATGAATTCCGAGAAATCAGTTTCGCTATTCGAAATGCTGGCAGACCCGATCAACGGCGCATTATGGAGCGGTCCTCCCTTCCCTAGCCGCGACTGGAAGCAAATCACGCGCGACCGTAATCCTGACACTCCGGAATGGTTGCCGGTCTTCAAAGACGGCTCTTTTGCTCGGTTTATGAACCAGAATGGTGAGGCACCTGGAAACGGCGACCGTTGGGGACCGCTACGCATCGTCTATCTGCAATATGCCAGCGATGCAGTCGTGTTTTTTGACAGCCATTCTTTCTACCGCCAGCCGGACTGGATGAACGAACCGCGTGGTCCCGATGTTTCACCACAGTTACGCTGGTATCCAGTCGTGACCATGCTGCAGCTGGCCTTGGATATGGCGTTTGCAACCGCAACGCCTATTGGACACGGTCACGTTTACGCACCCGAACATTATGTCGATGCTTGGATCGAAGTCGCCGATGTGGATGGCTGGAGTGCGGAGCAAATTGACCGCCTGAAACAGTATTTACATCATAAAATGACTGGCGACGACGTTGAAGGCTATGACCAGCGCGGCGGCTAATCGCACAAATATGGTCTTGGTATAATCTGACCTTCAAATGAAAACAGCCGCCCTTTTTAGGCGGCTGTTTTTTCGGATTTCGACTTCTATCAGCGGTAAGGCGAATAGCACTGCTGGCGCGGACCATTATATGGCTGGAACGTATTGTCCGAAGCGCGATATGATCTGTAGCGGTTATAGCACCACTGAACATGGCTATTGCTAGCGCGGTAAACCGGCTGAGGTGCTGGCTGAGCGATTGCACCACCGATGATTGCTCCAGCGCCGAAAGCTGCCAGCGGATACCACCAGCCATCATTATGACGACGATAGCCATGGCGATAGTGGTTATAGCCGCGATGACCATTCCAATAACCTGGACGCGGGCGATGATGGTTCCAACCCGGGCGCGGACCGGGACGGTGCCCATTCCAGCCAGGGCGACCGGGACGATGACCGTTCCAATTGCCATGACCACGACGGTCCCAACGGTCACGCACTTGCATGACGTTATTAGCATCAACAACCTGAGCAGTTGGCAGGACCGGAGCAGCAGAGACAGGCGCCATCGCACCGATCATAAAAGTTGCGCCGACTAAGCCAACCATCATTTTCTTCAAGGTGTTTATCATCTTGTTCTCCAGTTCAACTGCACACATCATTATCGATGCTAGATGAACGTGTGCTGAATGATAGTGAGGAATATATAGCACCCTATACATCTGACAAGTGATTGGCATGATTTAGGGAAAAGCAATCTCGTGAGTTGAGACCTATGTCAGGTTGCCCCCAATCATACTTACGGCGGTTCCAGTTAAGACTGAACCGCAGGGACCGCTGTGAACTTTTTTAAGCATTATCCGACGCAAAACCGGTTCCCACTTTTGCTGGAACTGCTTTAAGTCTCAAATCGATTTTGTTCGCCATGGTTCACATTATCAGTTAGTTTTGCCCCTGGGTGATGGGCGTCGTAACAGCGCGTTTATGGTGGGGTTTGTCGTGTCAACTGAGTTGGAAGCATCCAGATTTTATGCTGCAGACATGATTTCCAAAGAAGCCGATCCTTTTCTGGCGGCTGTAGAAAATACACCCACACCTATGCTCATCACCAATCCGCAATTTTCCGACAACCCAATTGTCTTTGCGAACAAAGCTTTTTTGCTGCTGACGGGATATTCGACAGATGAGGTGATCGGCCAAAATTGCCGTTTCCTGCAAGGTTCTGGAACCAATACAGATGATGTGATTGCAATAAAAACAGCAATTGCAGCGGGCACTTCAATCGATATCGACATATTAAACTATAAGAAATCCGGCGAAGCCTTTTGGAACCGGCTGCATATTTCACCAGTCAGAAGCTCTGATGGTGTAATCCAGCATTTCGTTTCCACACAACTCGATGTCACGCTCGAGCTAAAGCGTTTGGTTGAGCTGCAACAAGAGCGTGACACGCTTTCCAGTGAGACCAGACGGCATCAGAACTATCTTGATTACATCGTGAATGCCGCAAATATCGGCTATTGGACCCGTGATCTGAAGACAGGGAGCGTGACCGGTTCTGCTGAGTGCCGCCGGATTTTTGGTTTTAGGGACGACGAACACATCAATTTTGACCAGATTCTTGAGCTGATCGCGCTTGAGGATCGTATGTCGGTGATTCAACAGACGGAAGCTGCTTTTTTAACTGGCGAGCCGTATTCCATGGAATATCGGATCGTAAACAGAACCGGGCAGACAATCTGGGTGGAAACACGAGCCAAAGCGCTGCTCGGCGACAATCCGACATTGCTTGGCGTTATGCTGGATGTGACCGAACGCAAGCAGACCGAAGCTGACAAGGCATTGGTGACGAGGGAAATCTCCCACCGCTTCAAAAACTCTATGGCCATGGTGCAATCCATCGCCAACCAGACTTTACGCAATGCAGACAGTTCCGAACAGGCAAGCCAGCTGTTCAACGAGCGCCTTCATGCGCTGGCCCAGGCGCATGACATGCTGTTGCAAGATGACTGGGGTGGCGCAACGATTACGCAGATCGCCAATACGGCATTGGCTCCGTTTAACAGAACTTTTGGCAATCGCATCCGCATGAGTGGCCCTTCGCTCTTTGTAAGTGACCGGGTAACGGTCTCGCTTTCTCTCGGTCTCTATGAGCTTACAACCAATGCGGTGAAGTACGGTGCCCTGTCCAATGAGCACGGCAGCATCGATTTCAGCTGGGATATTGTCGATGATCAGGGCGAAAAGAAATTCCAGATGCGTTGGCTGGAAACCAATGGTCCCTCCGTTACGCGACCTTCACGACGCGGCTTTGGCCAGCGGCTTATCCGACTTGTTCTTGCCGAAGAACTCAAGGCACGCTGCGACATCGACTTTGATCCCACAGGCTTGAAAATCAATGTGCTCGCGCCGATCACGGCCGATGTATTTCCGGGCTTTGATCATAGGATGAGCGCAGGCCCAACGATCACCTGACATCATGCTTTCGCGTAGAGGCATTTTGACATCTGGCGGTAGAGCATAAAAAGCGCCATATGCTGCGATCATGAACGATAGCTCTGCTCTTTTTTCCGAACAATCCGAAGTCACCGCGCAGGAGAAGGAAACGCACTTCTTCCCAGTCATGGCCGACTCACCGCCCGTTGATTGGCTGATATCGGACGGTTTGACGGATTACGACGAAGCGCTCGCTTTTATGGAAGCGCGCGTTGCAGCTATTCGTGAAGGAACGGCGAACGAGCTCGTCTGGCTCGTCGAGCATCCATCGCTCTATACGGCCGGCACCAGTGCTCAATCAGCAGACCTGCTGACACCGGATCGCTTTCCCGTGTTTAACACCGGACGCGGTGGCGAATATACCTATCACGGTCCCGGCCAGCGTGTGGCCTATGTCATGCTCGATCTGAAGCGGCGCCGTGAAGATGTGCGCGCATTTGTGACTGCGCTTGAGCAATGGATTGTCGAAACGCTCGCGCAGTTCAATGTCAAAGGTGAAAGGCGCGCAGATCGCGTTGGCGTCTGGGTTGTCCGTCCGGAAAAGCCGCTGCTTGCCAATGGTGGCATGTGCGAAGACAAGATTGCTGCTATTGGCATCCGTCTGCGCCGTTGGGTGAGCTTCCATGGCATTGCCATCAATGTCGAGCCGGAGCTCGAACATTTTGACGGCATCGTTCCGTGCGGCATTGCAGATTACGGTGTGACAAGCCTCGTCGATCTCGGCCTTCCGGTAACGATGGGCGATGTCGATGTTGCGTTGGGCAAGGCCTTCGAAAACGTCTTTGGACCTCGCCAGCCCAAATAATTAGACGCTCTTCACGCGCCGCTCGCGCATGAAGACATAGAAACCTGATCCCACGATAATCGCGATGCCGAACCATTTGGACGGCGTCGGAAAATCGCCGAACACAATCAAACCGACCAGAACTGCATTGACGATTTCCAGATACTGGAAAGGTGCGAGCATAGATGCCGGTGCGAGTTTGAATGCTTGCACCACGAGCAGATGACTGACAGTACCGATCGTACCCAGCAAAAGCAGAAGCAGCCAGGGCTGCAGGCTATGTGGCAGTGCAAAACTCAAATCTTCAATGCCCAAACCTGTGCCGAATACCATCGCCAATCCTGCCAGCGCTGCCCCACCGATGCCAGCATAAAACTGCATGACGACCGGGCTTTCCTTTGCGCCATATTTACGGTTCAGGATCAGATAAATCGCAAAAGTTACGGCGGTTGCGAGAGGCAACAAGGAAACCGCACCAAAAATTTCGAAGCTTGGCTGAATAACGATCATCGTTCCGATCAGACCGATACCCACAGCGCTAAAACGACGCCAGCCGACTTTTTCCTTCAGGAAGACGGCCGAAAGCAGAGTCAGGATCAATGGTTCAGCAAAAAACACAGCCATGGCGTCTGCCAGAGGCATGTATTTGACGGCGGTGAAGAAACACGTTCCGCCAAAGCCCATCAGCGCGCCGCGCACAAGATTGCCGACAAGATGCGCGGTCCGTAAAGACGCAAAACCACTCATGACGATCAACACGAAAAACATCAGCACTGACTGAATGAAAAAGCGCATGAAGGTGACAGTGGCCGGCGGCATATTATCCATCATGGCAAGCCATTTGCCGATGGCATCCATTAGAGGCAGCAGCAGTACCGAGAGGACCATGATCGCCATGCCCTTTACGTGCGCTTCTGTGCCGCCTGCTACCCTGCCCTGCATCTCACTACTCGCAATTTTCTCACTCCCATTGCGCTTACGCGAATGGCCTGCCCGTTTCCATCTTAATTCACGCAAGAAAAGCGCCCGGTTTGACTTTCGCCATGTTTCTGGTGCAAATCGGCTTCGCTACGAGCAAAACCATTTGATAACTTCGGGCAAAAGCGGAACGTAAGGCGAACTTTGTTCGCATTGCGGGTATTCCCGTGGCATTATCTGTGTGATTCGCAGCTAACTTTATTTCGTGCCGTTCAGTGGGGGCGGTTCTTTCGGTTTCAGACAGAAAGCTTTTCGGACAAAGATGGACGACAGCAACGATCTCTTTTCCAGAGTAGTCAACAATGCCCGTGAACGGCAGATGGAGCAGCAGCCCAAAAAGGCTCCTGCATCGACGCCTGTTGCGCAAACGGCAACGACACCATCTGCACCAAAGCCAGCCCCTGTTGCAACCAAGGCTCCACCTGTTTCATCAGGCGCGGATGATTACAACGCCTCATCCATTCGCGTTCTCGAGGGGCTGGAGCCCGTCCGTCTGCGCCCCGGCATGTATATCGGCGGCACCGACGAAAAAGCCCTGCACCACCTCTTCGCGGAAGTCATCGATAACTCGATGGACGAAGCCGTTGCAGGCCATGCTAATTTCATTGAAGTCAATCTCGACGCCGAAGGCTTTCTGACCGTCAGCGATAACGGACGCGGCATTCCGGTTGATGAGCACCCGCAGGTGCCGGGAAAATCGACGCTTGAAGTCATCATGACCAAGCTGCACGCAGGCGGTAAGTTCGACGGCAAAGCCTATGAAACCTCCGGCGGTCTGCACGGCGTGGGTGTTTCGGTGGTCAACGCACTTTCCGATGTTCTGGAAGTCGAAGTCGCGCGCAATCGCCGCCTTTATCGCCAGCGTTTTTCGCGCGGCATTCCGCAGGGCGGGCTTGAAGATGTCGGCGAAGTCCACAACCGTCGTGGTACGCGCGTTCGCTTTCATCCTGACCCGGATATCTTCGGCAAAACCGCACAATTCGATCCGCACCGGCTTTATCGCATGGCGCGCTCAAAGGCTTATCTGTTTGGCGGCGTAGAAATTCGCTGGAGCTGCGATCCCGCGCTTCTCGACCCGAAGAAGGAAACACCGGAAAAGGCTGTTTTCCACTTCCCCGGCGGCCTCAAGGATTATCTCTCTGCTTCGCTCGGCAAAGAACATCAGGTGACGCGCGAGATTTTCTCGGGCCGCACCGAAAAGCAGGGCGGGCATGGTGCCGTTGAATGGGCCGTGTCGTGGTATGGTGGTGACGGCTTCGTCAATTCCTATTGTAATACGATCCCGACGGGCGACGGCGGCACGCATGAAGCAGGATTGCGCATTGCATTGACACGTGGCCTCAAGGCCTATGCGGAGCTAACTAACAACAAGCGCGCTTCGATCATCACCACCGATGACGTGATGATTTCGGCAGCCGCTATGCTCTCGGTCTTCATTCGCGAACCAGAATTTGTCGGCCAGACCAAGGACAAGCTTGCGACCGTTGAAGCGCAGCGTATCGTGGAAAATGTCATCCGCGATCCGTTCGATCACTGGCTTACAGCTTCACCACAGGAAGCATCCCGCTTGCTCGACTGGGTTGTCGATCGCGCGGAAGAGCGCCTGCGTCGTCGTCAGGAAAAGGAAACCGTCCGCAAGAGCGCGACGCGCAAACTGCGCCTTCCGGGCAAGCTTGCAGACTGCACGCAGAATGCTGCAGCAGGTGCAGAACTTTTCATCGTCGAAGGTGACTCGGCTGGCGGCTCCGCCAAGCAGGCACGCAATCGTTCTAATCAGGCGATCCTGCCGCTACGCGGTAAGATTCTGAACGTTGCCAGTGCTGGCCGTGAGAAGCTGACAGCCAACCAGCAGATTGCCGATCTCGTGCAGGCGCTGGGTAGCGGCACGCGCAAGAATTATCGTGAAGACGATCTGCGTTATGATCGCGTCATCGTCATGACCGATGCTGACGTGGATGGTGCGCATATTGCATCGCTGCTCATCACGTTCTTCTATCAGGAAATGCCGGATCTCATCCGCAACGGCCACCTGTATCTGGCAGTCCCGCCGCTGTATCGTCTGAGCCAGGGTGGCAAGGTCGCCTATGCTCGTGACGACGCGCACAAGGACGAGCTGCTTCGCACGATGTTTACCGGACGTGGCAAAATCGAAATAGGCCGCTTCAAAGGCCTTGGCGAAATGCGCGCCGAGCAGTTGAAAGAAACGACTATGGACCCGAAAAAGCGCACGCTTCTTCGTGTTCATGTCGATGAAGATTATATCGATGAAACACGCAGCACTGTTGATGATCTGATGGGTACAAAACCGGAAGCCCGCTTCCGCTTCATTCAGGATCGTGCCGCTTTTGTGGAAAAACTGGATATTTAAACTTTATCTCTTCCGATCCTGAGCTTTCCGAAAGATCGGAAGAGATTCGAACTTCACCATTCCCCCAATTTTTTAAGGGGAATGGATAATCTTTTGCGGCAAATACTCAATTCTTGACGTCGATGCCAAGCTTGGTTTCGATTTCCTCGGTCGACTCTTTAACGAAGAATGTCAGGTCCGCGCTGAGCGTAACGATACGGGTTCCAGTACCGTAAGCGTTGTATGACAGGACGTGGTTGAAGTTCACTGCAACCCGTTCGCCACTGACATCCGTAAGCATGATCCACATGTGCCCCTCCTCCTGAAAATAGTTGCTATAGAAGAGGATAGGAGCTTTTCTTGAAATGGCAATGCTCACCTAAAGCTTTACCTGCATTCTGACCTTTTCAACCTTGCGACCAAAACTCTCCGACCATTCTTCGCTGCGGTGATAGGTCTTGAATCCAGCTTTTTCATAAAGCCCGATTGCTGGAGAATTCTCGGCATGGGTGCCGATTTCAGCTTCCGCAAAACCATCAAGAACAATCTGCGCCATCAGCGCACCAAGCAATGCGCCGCCTACGCCCTGACCATGGTGCGTGGGATCAACCCAAAGGTCGGAAATGTAGTTTGATTTCGGGACGCGAGCGCCCCAACCGTATATTTCGCCGCATCGTTCCGCCAACAAAACACCGTCGGCATTCTCGCGCAAATCGCGCAGGAATTTGGCCTGGAGTTCCGACCGGCTTTCATCCGTCAGCACAATGTCGCGCGCTGCGGTTTGCCATGCGCGCACCGCGATTTCAGCCATAAGAACAAATTCGCCGGTCATAGAGCGCTGTGCGTCCACTTGGACGCACAAAGGTCGCTCTAGTTTTTTATATTCTGGCTTCGATCCCCCTGAAAATCGATCTCGATTTTCGGATCGAAGCCGGGCACGGCGAATGAGAACTTCAGATTTTACCACCATTTCTTCGGTGTAAAGCGTCCTGCGGCCTGCTCAATTGCGCCAGCAGCCTGAAACAGCGTTTCTTCTTCAAACGGGCGACCGATCAGCTGCAGACCAAGCGGCAGACCCTGATCATTGAGGCCCGCAGGAACCGCGATGCCCGGCAGGCCGGCCATGTTAAGCGTGATGGTGAAGATGTCATTGAGATACATCTTGACCGGATCATTTGCGAGTTCCTTGTCGCCAATGCTGAACGCAGCGGAAGGCGTAACAGGCGTCAGGATTGCATGAACGCCGCTTGCAAAGACATTTTCAAAGTCTTTCTTGATCAGTGTGCGAACCTTCTGAGCGCGCAGATAATATGCGTCGTAATAGCCCGCCGACAGAACATAGGTTCCGGTCAGAATACGACGCTTCACTTCCTTGCCAAAACCTGCAGCACGGCTCTGTTCGTACATATCGGCAATATCCTTGCCCGGTACGCGCAGACCGTAACGCACACCATCATAACGTGCGAGGTTAGACGAGGCTTCCGCAGGTGCCACAATGTAATAGGCAGCAAGCGCATATTTGGTGTGCGGCAGCGAAACATCGACGATTTCCGCTCCAGCATCTTTGAGATACTGGACGCCCTTCTGCCAGAGCGCTTCGATTTCTTCCGGCATACCATCGATACGATATTCGTTCGGAATACCGATCTTGAGGCCCTTCAGCGACTTGCCGATAGCTGCTTCGTAGTCCGGCACTGGCAGATCAACCGAGGTTGTATCTTTCAGATCGAGCGATGCCATCGACTTGAGCAGGATCGCGGCATCGCGTACATCACGAGCGATCGGGCCAGCCTGATCAAGCGAGGATGCATAAGCAACGGTGCCCCAGCGCGAAACACGGCCATAGGTCGGCTTGATGCCGACAGTGCCGGTGAAAGCCGCTGGCTGACGGATCGAGCCACCGGTATCGGTTGCCGTAGCACCTGCGCAGAGATGTGCAGCGACTGCTGCCGACGAACCGCCTGAAGAGCCACCCGGTACCAGATCAACATCTGAGCCGTTCGCACGCCAAGGGTTCTTCACAGGGCCGTAATAGGAGCTTTCATTGGACGAGCCCATGGCGAATTCGTCCATGTTGAGCTTGCCCAGCATGACAGCGCCGTCAGCCCAGAGATTGGCGGTGACGGTCGATTCATATTCAGGCTTGAAGCCATCGAGAATATGCGAGCAGGCCTGCGTGTGAATGCCCTTGGTCGCAAACAGATCCTTCACGCCAAGTGGAATACCTTCGAGAGCACCAGCCTTGCCTTCGGCAATGCGGGCATCAGAAGCTTTTGCCATTTCGCGCGCCTTTTCAGGCGTAACAGCGACATAGGCATTGAGCTTGTCATTGGCGGATTCAATAGCCGCAATATAGGCTTCTGTCAGTTCCGTCGCGGTGAAGGCCTTAGCCTTCAGCTTGTCGCGCGCTTCGGCAATGGTCAGTGCGGTCAGTTCGCTCATCATCAAATCCTGTAAAGTCACGCCTCAGCGAGACGCTTTTCAAAAAAGGCGCTGTATTCGGAGTCAGGATAATCCAGAACCACTCCGCAACGCGCAAAACCCGAATTTCCATAAAGCCGCCAGGCACCATCAAAGCCGGGCCCTGTGCCCGTTTCAAGGACCAGACGCGAAGCACCCTTGGCTCTTGCCAGCTCGACAATCGCATCGACAAGATGTGAGCCGATACGCTTGCCTCGAACTTCCGGGCGCGTGAACATGCGCTTGAGTTCACCCACACCGTTATCGTGCATCTTCAGCGCGCCACAGCCGACGGCCTTGCCGTCTTCATCTCGCGCAACGAAAACCGTAGTGTCCGGCTCCGCCATCTGCTCAACAGTCATCTTGAACTGGAACTCGAGAGGCGAAAGCGGCAGCATATGCGCGTTCAAGGCTTCGACCAGATCACGCACATCATCCTGCAATGGGGTCTCGACGGAAACCCGAATAGCCATCGACTTACTCCACGACCTTTGGCACGACGAAGAAATTATCTTCGGTCACAGGCGCATTGGCAACAACAGCACTGGCGATATTGCCGTCCGTTACTGCATCTTCGCGCAGACGCATCTTCATCGGCGTTACCGAGGTCATCGGCTCAACGCCTTCAATATCGACTTCGTTCAACTGCTCGACAAAGCCCAGAATTGCATTGAGTTCGCCGGTCATACGCTCTGCTTCGTCTTCATTGACAGCAATGCGCGCAAGATGCGCGACGCGCTTGACGGTGGAAATATCGACGGACATTCTGTTCTCCGCAAATTCATAATTTAGGACGGCCAACCGCCACCCCGAAAAGGTTCTTTTACCGGCTATAACGGTGCGGGTGGGGAAGCGCAACATTTCTTGCGCTTCCATCCATAGTTAGCCAAAATTAGAACGTGTGAACAGTGCCAGCGTCAGCCACCAACACCTTCGTTTCCTTATGGTCAGACATTGCCGCTACAAACTTGTCTGCCGTCTTTTCAATAAATGGGAATGAGCCGTAATGGCACGGCAGAACGGTTTTAAAATTGAAATAACGCTGGCACGCAAGAGCTGCCACAGCACCGCCCATGGTAAAACGATCACCGACAGGCACAATGCCGATTTCTGGCTGATGCAGTTCATTGATTAGCGCCATATCAGAGAAAATATCCGTGTCACCCATATGATAAAGTGTCGGCGCATTCTCGAAATGAAATACCAGGCCGTTCGGATTACCCATCGACTGAGTGATGCCGTCTTCTGTCATCAACGCTGAAGAATGCAGTGCGTTAACAAACGTTACGCTGAAACCATCGCGGACAATGGTTCCGCCGGTATTGCCCATGCTGAACTTTTCCAAACCTTTGCGACCCAGCCAGCCGGTGATTTCTGGATTTGCAATAACAGTTGCACCGGTTTCTTTAGCAATCTCAATGGTATCGCCGATATGGTCACCATGACCATGAGTCAGCGCAATATGCGTGGTTCCCTTGGTGGCTTCCTTGAAATCGATGCCCTTGGCACCCGGATTTCCATTGATGAACGGATCAATCAGAATGACGGCCTTATCCGTTTCAACGCGATAGGCTGCATGGCCCAACCAGGTGATTTTCATTGTGTGTCTCCTTGCGGCTCGATTTTCAGTTTTAAAACAGATATTACGGCTCAATTCCATCAGGCAATATGAAGCCTGATCAAAATACTATGAGGACCTATGGCCGTCGTTGAGATCGAAGAAGTTTTGGAAATTCTGCAACCTGGCCAGACAGTCGCCGGGCTTGATCTCGGCACCAAAACTATTGGCCTTGCGGTTTCCGATCTGGGCCTGTCATTCTCGCATCCCCGTCCGGTTATCAAACGCACCAAGTTCACAATCGATGCACAGGTGCTTCTGAAAGCACTCGAAGCAGACAAGGTCGGCGTCATTATTATTGGCCTGCCGATGAATATGGATGGGTCAGCCGGACCACGCGTTCAGGCGACGCGGGCTTTCGTGCGCACTATGCAGCCACTGACCGACCTGCCCTTCGTGTTCTGGGACGAGCGCCTGTCCACGGTCGCAGCCGAACGCGCACTCATCGGCATGGACGTTTCACGCGGTAAGCGGGCCGAACGCATCGATTCGGCCGCAGCTTCCTTCATTTTGCAAGGCGCACTGGATCGCCTGCACATGCTGCGCTCATCGCACGTCGATGACAGCGATTACGACGCCGGATAAAGCTGATCGAGTATCCGGTTGGCATTATGACGTGCATCCAACATGCCATAGGTCGAGCGCCACTGCCCACCAAGACGCGTTTCGATGAAGGCATCCGCCACATCATCCGCTCCAAGATTGCGCAATTCGGCGGCAGCAGCCGCATAAGCAAGCTGCTCCGTCAGAAGACGCGCAACGCCCTGATCGGTTTCGGTCAGTTGCAATGCCGCCTGCAACACATCAATCGTACCCTGACCACGCACGCCCAGCTGTCCGCTGATCCAGTCGAGAACTTCGTCGAACAGCGAAGGTGCGCGTGAGAGCACGCGCGCCACGTCGAGCGCCATTACATTGCCCGAGCCTTCCCAGATCGCATTGACCGGCGCTTCGCGATAGGCGCGTGCGAGATTGCCGTCCTCGATGTATCCATTGCCACCGAGGCACTCCATCGCTTCATAAAGCAATGCCGGTGCGATTTTGCAGACCCAATATTTGACAACTGGCGTCATGCATCGCGCGAAAGCAGCTTCCGCGCGATCACTTGCAGCCATGTCAAAGGCACGCGCCAGACGCATGGAAAGTGCGGTCGCACCTGCAACATCCAGCGCCATATCGGCAAGAACGCGGCTCATCAGCGGCTGTTCGATCAGCTTTTGCCCACCTACCTCGCGATGACGTGCATGATGAACGGCCTCGGCCAGCCCCGAGCGCATCAGGCCAGCGGAGGCAACAGCGCAATCAAGTCGCGTCAGCGTGACCATATCCATAATGGTTTTGACGCCTTCGCCGGGATTTCCGACAAGATGACCGATAGCGCCGTCGAACTCGACTTCGGAGGAAGCATTGGACTTGTTTCCGAGCTTGTCCTTCAAACGCTGGAAGAAGAAGCCGTTTCCAGCCGCCTCATTGGTCAGGCGCGGCAGCAGGAAGCAGGAAAGCCCCTCTTCCACCTGCGCCAGCACCAGAAAAGCATCCGACATCGGCGCAGACATGAACCACTTATGGCCGCTGATTGTATAGGTGCCGTCTTCATTGCGTTCTGCGCGGGTGGTATTGGCGCGGACATCCGTGCCACCCTGCTTCTCGGTCATACCCATACCAAGCGTAATCCCCTGCTTCTGCAAGGCGGGCTTTTGCGAGGAATCATATTTGCGCGACAGAATCTGCGGCGACCATTCCTTGTAAAGATCAGGCGAAGCCATCACTGCTGCGAGCGAAGCATTGGTCATGGTCAGCGGGCAGAGATGGCCTGCCTCAAGCTGTGCGGTGAGGAAGAAACGCGCGGCGCGTGCCTGATGGCGACGTCCGGCTTCAGCTGGATTGGCCTCCCATATCGAGCAATGAAGACCCTGCGCAATCGAACGGCGCATCAGTGCATGATAGGCTGGATGATATTCCACCAGATCGGCACGGCGCCCCTGACGATCATGGGTGCGCAGCTTTGGCAATTCGGTATTGGCGAGACGTGCAAGATCCTGCGCTTCCGCCGACATGACAAAACGCCCGGTATTCTCGAGGTCAGTATGCAGTTCTTTCGGGAAACGCGCTGCGATCTGAATCAGAAGCGGATCGCCCAGATATGCATTGGTACCCGTCATAGACGGGGTCTGGTTGGTGACTTCATGCGTTTTCACAGGCTTATCCGTTCGGCTTTGTTCAACTCAAAATCAGCTTGCGAGCCGATTGAGGCGCGCAGAGCTTACATTCTATGCGTTCTTGCATTGTAATTTACTAACATTTTCCGACAGCTCACCGCTTTATGCCCAAAGAATACAGGTTTTTCTTTGTGAATCCGCTAAAGCCTTTATAAGGGCGGTTGCGGTCCAGCTTTCACGGCTCTATACGGGTGACTTGCCATGACAAATCAAACGGTCTCACCGATTTTCCCTCATCGCCACCTGCTTGGCATCAAGGGGCTATCGCCCCTGGACATTAATTGTCTTCTCGATCTTGCGGATCAGGAAGTGGCTGTCTCCAGACAGTCCGAGAAGAAAAAGTCCGTGCTGCGCGGTCGCACCCAGATCAACCTCTTCTTTGAAGCATCGACGCGAACGCAATCATCGTTCGAGCTGGCCGGAAAACGGCTGGGCGCGGACGTGATGAACATGTCGGTCGGCAACTCATCGGTCAAGAAGGGCGAAACGCTCATTGACACTGCGATGACGCTGAACGCTATGCAGCCAGATATTCTGGTCATACGCCATGCGTCTGCCGGTGCTGCGGCGCTACTTGCGCAAAAAGTCGGCTGCGCAGTCGTCAATGCTGGCGACGGTGCTCACGAGCACCCGACACAGGCGCTGCTCGACGCGCTGACCATCCGCCGCGCAAAGGGCGACATCGGAAACCTGATCGTTGCCATTTGCGGCGATGTGCTTCACTCGCGCGTTGCGCGCTCCAACATTCTGCTGCTCAATGCACTTGGCGCACGCGTTCGCGTCGTCGCCCCTTCGACCCTGCTGCCTTCCGGCATCGCCGATATGAGTGTTGAAGTTTACAACACCATGGAAGAAGGCCTGAAAGACGCCGATGTCGTGATGATGCTGCGCCTTCAGCGTGAGCGCATGGCCGGCTCCTTTGTACCGTCGGTGCGTGAGTATTTCCGCTTCTACGGTCTCGACAAGGAAAAGCTGAAGCTTGCCCGACCTGATGCACTGGTCATGCATCCCGGCCCGATGAATCGCGGTGTCGAGATTGCATCCGATGTAGCGGACGGCCCCCAGAGCATGATCCAGCAACAGGTGGAAATGGGCGTCGCTGTGCGTATGGCGGTTATGGAAGCCCTGCTCGATCCGCGTCGCGCAGAAGCCGCAGGAGAACGTGCATGAGTGCGATCCTTTTTGAAAATGCCCGCATCATCGATCCGTTTCGCGGACTGGATGAAGTCGGAAGCCTGCTGATCAAAGACGACAAGATTGTCGCCAGCGGTGCCGATTTCCGCAATCAAGGTGCGCCTGAAGGCGCTGAAATCATCGACCTCAACGGCATGGCTATTCTGCCGGGTCTGGTCGATTCCCGCGTTTTCATCGGCGAGCCCGGTGCTGAACACCGTGAAACCATTGCATCGGCCAGTCAGGCCGCAGCAGCTGGCGGTGTAACCTCCATCATCATGATGCCGGATACCGATCCGGTTATCGATGATGTGGCGCTGGTCGAGTTTGTGAAGCGCACTGCGCGCGACACGGCTATTGTCAATGTGCATCCCGCCGCTGCCATTACCAAGGGCCTGCATGGCGAGGAAATGACGGAAATCGGCCTGCTTCGCGATGCGGGTGCGGTTGCCTTCACTGAAGGGCGCAACACCCTCACCAATACACAATTGATGCGCCGTGCTCTGACTTATGCGCGCGACTTTGATGCCGTGATTGCCTGTGAAACCCGTGATCCGTATCTCGGTGCCAATGGCGTCATGAATGAAGGCCTCTTCGCAAGCTGGCTCGGCCTTTCGGGTAGCCCGCGCGAAGCGGAAGTCATTCCACTGGAGCGTGATCTGCGCCTGGCGGCTCTCACCCGCAGCAAATACCACGCAGCACAGCTTTCCTGTGCCATGTCAGCCGATGCGCTCAGGCGCTCAAAAGACCTTGGCACCAATGTAACGGCAGGCGTTTCCATCAATCACCTGTCGCTCAACGAAAACGACATCGGCGAGTTCCGCACCTTCTTCCGTCTGTCGCCGCCTCTGCGCAGCGAGGAAGACCGTCTGGCAATGGTTGAAGCCGTCAAGAACGGCACAATCGACATTGTCGTTTCTGCACACGATCCGCAGGATGTTGACACCAAGCGCTTGCCTTTTGCCGATGCAGAAGCTGGTGCAATTGGCCTGGAAACGCTGCTGGCTGCAGCCCTACGACTTCATCACAACGACAGCATTCCGCTGCTTCGTCTGGTTGAAGTGCTCTCGACTGCGCCTGCGCGCATCTTTGGACTGGATGCAGGCACTCTGAAGCCCGGCGCCAAGGCTGATCTTGCGATTGTTGATCTGGACGAGCCATGGGTGGTTCGTGAGCAAGACCTGCATTCGCGCTCAAAGAATAGCTGCTTTGAAGGTGCCCGCTTCCAAGGTCGCGTCAACCGCACTATAGTCGGCGGCAAGACAGTTTATTCGGCTTAACATTTTCAGAAAAGCCGTCTTGCTTTTGGGCGGCTTTTCTTCTCAAGTAATTTGAATAAAGAACATATGGGGAGTTCCATGGCCGAAACAGGTCTGGTCAATTTAGTGACAATCTGCACGCTGATATTCGGCTATATTCTCGGCTCCATTCCCTTCGGGCTTATCCTGACACGGTTTGCAGGACTGGGCGATGTACGTTCGATTGGTTCCGGCAATATTGGTGCTACCAATGTTCTGCGTACCGGCAACAAGAAGCTCGCGGCGGCAACGCTCATTCTTGATGCGCTTAAAGGCACGGCAGCCGTATTAATCGCCTCAAAATTCGGCCAGGAAGCTGCAATTGCAGCTGGTTTCGGTGCATTTATCGGCCATCTTTTCCCGGTCTGGATCGGCTTCAAAGGCGGCAAGGGTGTTGCAACCTATCTTGGCATTCTGATCGGCCTTGCATGGCCCGGCGCGCTGGTCTTCATCGCGGCATGGATCATCACGGCACTTCTCACCCGCTATTCTTCACTGTCAGCGCTTGTTGCCAGTCTGATCGTGCCAATCGCACTTTATGCACGCGGTGATCACGCGATTGCGGCTTTGTTTGCTGTGCTGACCATTATTGTCTTCATAAAGCATCACGCCAATATCTCGCGCCTCCTCAGCGGCACTGAAAGCAAGATAGGCAAAAAAGGATGAAACAGAGCGCGAATTCAACTTCCGGAATTCGCCTCTCCGACCGACAGCGGCTCAACTGGCTGCGCCTCATTCGCACTGAAAACATCGGTCCTGTCGCTTTCCGCGACCTCATCATGTTCTGTGGCTCTGCCGCCAGCGCCATAGAAAGATTACCTGACCTCAACATACGCGGCGGTGGCGCTAAGCCCGTGCGCGTGACACCGCTGGAAGATGCCGAACGCGAGCTGGAAGCCATCGAGCGGATAGGTGCGCGTCTTGTTGGCATGGGCGAACCGGACTATCCGCAACAGCTCAAAAATTGCGAAGCACCACCGCCACTTGTCATTATCAAGGGCAATCCAAATGTCTTTCGCAAGCCCCCTGTTGCCATCGTTGGCTCGCGCAATGCGTCTGTGGTCGGCGCACGCTTCACAGAGCGTCTCGCGCGTGATCTGGGTGACGCTGGCTTCGCAATAATCTCCGGCCTTGCGCGCGGGATCGATGCGGCAGCACATAAAGCCAGCATAGAAAGCGGAACCGTGGCTGTGCTGGCCGGTGGCCTTGATAAACCCTACCCACCCGAAAACCTGCCGATCTATCGTGCCATACCCGAAAACGGCAGTGCACTCATTACCGAGATGCCGATGGGTGCAGAGCCCCGTGCGCGTGATTTTCCACGTCGAAACCGCATCATAGCTGGACTTTCGCTTGGTCTCATCGTGGTGGAGGCTGCCGAGCGTTCAGGCTCGCTCATCAGCGCCCGCATGGCTGGTGAAATGGGCCGAACAGTGTTCGCAGTGCCTGGTTCGCCGCTCGATCCACGCGCCCGCGGAACCAATGCACTTCTGAAACAAGGCGCAACGCTTGTAACCTGCGCCGACGACGTTATCGATTCTTTGTCCCCGCTCATCGGCCGCGATACGTTCAAAGCCGAAGCAGCGCAGCCCGATCTGTTGACCCAGATCGATGAAGCGCCTGAGCCGCTTCAAGCCATAACAACGGATGAGCAACGCGATATTCTCGTCGATGCTCTTGGGCCGGTTCCGATCGATGTTGATACGCTTGTCAGACACACAGGCCTTGATGCAAGCAATGCCCAACTAATCCTGTTGGAACTTGATCTTGCCGGGAGGCTGTTACGCTATCCCGGCAATCAGGTCGCCCTTGTGCCACGCGATGAGCATTTTTAAACTCAATCACACGGGCAATGATGTTGATTGTCGCGTGCTTCCTGCAATGCCATGTCCATGAGATAGACGAGAAGATGACTATCCGTCCCTCTGGCCATTTTGACGAGTTCTTGTAGCATTTCTTCTATATAAGCCAGTGTCTCCTGACGAGTTGTATCTCGCTGAACCACCTTTGCCCCCAAAATGTGCCGGTTTCCTTCAAATGAAAATCACCCTTCTGGTTCAAACCCGACGGATATACCCCGACCAGACACTACCACAAGCTTTATATTTACATATAGCAACTTTAGGTTGTATTTGACGATTTTTACCGTCTAGCTCTTGACCAAACGCAAACCGCTGTTCATGTGAAAGGCAACTATTTGAACGCGATACAGGGATAACTTACCCGTAAACATCGCGAATCTGGGCTGTTGTAATGAACGTCGTTGTCGTCGAATCGCCTGCAAAGGCCAAAACTATCAACAAGTATCTCGGGTCGAACTATAAGGTTCTGGCCTCGTTTGGTCATGTGCGAGATCTGCCAGCCAAGGATGGGTCTGTCCGTCCGGACGAAGATTTTGCAATGTCCTGGGAAGTTGACAGCAACTCTTCCAAGCGTTTGGCGGATATCGTCAAAGCGTTGAAGGACAGTGATGGTCTGTTTCTGGCAACTGACCCTGATCGCGAAGGGGAAGCCATTTCGTGGCACGTACTCGAAGTGCTCAACCAGAAAAAGGCCTTGAAGGGAAAGACCGTCAAGCGTGTCGCGTTTAACGCCATCACCAAGAAAGCCGTTCTCGACGCTATCGCAAATCCGCGCGATATCGATGAGCCGCTGGTCGATGCCTATCTCGCTCGTCGTGCACTTGATTATCTCGTTGGCTTTACGCTTTCACCGGTCTTGTGGCGCAAGCTGCCCGGCGCTCGTTCGGCAGGCCGTGTTCAGTCGGTAGCTCTGCGTCTCGTATGCGACCGCGAATCCGAGATCGAACGCTTCATCCGCGAAGAATACTGGAATATCGCCGCTTCGCTTAAAACACCGCGTAACGATGCGTTCTCGGCTCGTTTGACTGCGGTCGACGGCAAGAGGCTCGGCAAGCTCGACATCGAGAATGAAGAGCAGGCAACGGCCATCCGTACCATGCTGGAAGGCGCAAGCTTCAAGGCAGTTTCTGTCGAAGCCAAGCCGACCAAGCGCAATCCCGGCCCTCCATTCACCACATCGACGCTTCAGCAGGCGGCATCAGGACAGCTCGGCTTTTCGGCATCGCGCACCATGCAGGTTGCGCAGCGTCTTTATGAAGGCGTGGACATTGGCGGCGAAACCGCCGGTCTGATCACCTATATGCGTACCGACGGCGTGCAGATGGCCCCCGAAGCCATCACTGCCGCCCGCGATGCGATTGGCAAGAGCTTCGGTCCACAATATGTGCCGGAAAAGCCTCGCTACTATTCGAGCAAGGCCAAGAACGCTCAGGAAGCGCACGAAGCGATCCGTCCGACGGAATTCACGCGCCATCCGAAAGAAGTGCGCCGCTATCTCGATGAAGATCAGGCGCGTCTGTACGAGCTGATCTGGAAGCGCGCTATCGCGAGCCAGATGCAGGCTGCCGACATTGAACGCACAACCGCTGACATCGAAGCAACCAATGGTTCGCGCTCGGCCATGCTGCGCGCCAACGGTTCGGTTACGAAGTTTGACGGCTTCCTCGCGGCCTATATGGATCACCGCGAAGAAGAAGATGAGGATGAAGACAGCGCAAAGCTGCCTGAAATCCGCTCCGGTGAGGCGATTGCGCGCGAAAAGATCGACGCCACGCAGCATTCCACCGAGCCGCCACCGCGTTATTCGGAAGCATCGCTCATCAAGAAGATGGAAGAGCTCGGCATTGGCCGTCCATCGACCTACGCAGCGACGCTCGCAACGCTTCGTGATCGTGAATATATCACCATCGACAAGCGTAAGCTCATGCCGGAACCGAAGGGCCGTCTGGTTATTTCGTTCCTTGAAAGCTTCTTCAAACGCTATGTCGAATATGATTTCACAGCGGACCTTGAAGAAAAGCTCGACCTCATTTCCGATGGCAAGCTTTCCTGGAAAGACGTGCTGCGTGATTTCTGGCGGGACTTCTCCGGTTCTGTTGATGATATCAAGGAACTGCGCGTTACCAACGTTCTGGATGCGCTCAACGAAGAGCTTTCATCGCTTGCTTTCCCTGATCGCGGCGATGGTAGCGACCCGCGCACCTGCCCAACCTGTGGCACGGGCCAGCTTTCGCTGAAGCTCGGAAAATACGGCGCGTTCGTCGGTTGTTCGAATTATCCGGAGTGCAAGTTCACCCGTCAGCTGGGCGGTGAAGGCAACGGAGAAGCAGCAGCTTCCGACGAACCGAAGCAGCTGGGCAAAGATCCATTCACCGGTGAAGAAATCACCGCGCGAACCGGTCGTTTCGGCCCATATGTTCAGCGGGGCGAAGGCAAGGAAGCCAAGCGTGCCAGCCTGCCAAAAGGCTGGACGGTCGATACGCTTGATCATGAAAAAGCAATGGCGCTGCTGTCGTTGCCGCGTGATGTTGGACAGCACCCTGAAACCGGCAAGATGATCTCTGCTGGCATTGGCCGCTATGGTCCTTACGTCAGCCATGATGGCACGTTTGCCAATCTCGAAAACGCTGATGAAGTGTTCTCGGTGGGCCTCAATCGCGCTGTTTCCGTCCTTGCGGATAAACAGTCGAAGGGTGGTCGTGGCCGCTCGACACCTGCAGCCCTTGCGACATTGGGCGATCATCCAGATGGTGGCGCAGTCACCGTTCGTGACGGTCGTTACGGTCCTTACGTCAACTGGGGCAAGGTGAATGCTACGCTGCCAAAGGGCAAGGATCCGGCCAGTGTGACGCTGGAAGAAGCGCTGGAACTCGTTGCCGCAAAAGCTGGCAGCACAAAGGCAAAGAAGGCTCCTGCCCGCAAATCTGCCGCCAAGGCCGCAGATGGCGAAAAGAAAGCCGCACCGAAAAAAGCTGCTGCAAAGAAGCCGGCGGCGAAGAAAAAAGCCCCTTCCAAAGCAAAGGCGAAGGCGGCAGAGGAGTAAGAATTGGCGCGTCGTTTCCCCAAACCCGATACCGGACGATCCGCACGGACCGAACGGCGTGCTGCTAAAGCAAAATCAGAAGCTGCACAGGCAGGAGATTCAACCTCCTTCCTGCCGACGCGTGACGAGGTTCTCAAGTTTATCGAAGAGAACCCGGACCGCGCAGGCAAGCGCGATCTGGCCAAGGCATTCAATATCAAGGGCGATGCACGCGTCTATCTCAAGGATCTGCTGCGTGAACTCGGTGATGAAGGCCTGCTTGAAAAGCGTGCCCGTCGCCTCTCCCGCCCCGGCACCCTGCCACCAATTTCCGTATTGAACATTATCGGCCGTGACAATGACGGCGGACTCATCTCACGCCCGGCTGAATGGGACGAAGAAAACTACGGCAAGCCGCCAGTCGTCACTATCCGTCGAACCCGCCTCAACAAGTCGTCCGATGGTCCGGCAGTCGGTGTTGGCGATCGGGTACTGGCCAAGATTTTCCGCAACAAGGACAATGACGGTCCGGAGTATTCCGCGCGCGTAATCAAGGTTGTCGATCAGGGCAGCAACGCGGTACTTGGCGTATTGCGTAAGCTCAGCAATGGCGAATGGCGGCTCGAGCCAGTCAATCGCAAGCAGCCGGAAGTACAGCTTGATCCAAAGTCGCTTGCCGATGCGGAAAGTGGCGATCTGGTTGAGGTGGAACTGACGTCGTCTCGTCGCTATGGCTTGCCGAGCGGCAAGGTGCGACAGGTGGTGGGTTCAATCGACAGCGAAAAAGCCCTGTCGATGATCGCCATTCACGAGCATGAAATCCCGCATGTTTTCCCGGATGATGTGATCCGCGAAGCAGAAGCCGCAAAGCCTGCAACGCTTGACGGTCGTGAAGACTGGCGCGAGCTGCCGCTACTCACCATCGATCCGTCAGATGCAAAGGATCACGATGACGCCGTTTATGCAGAGCCGGACACTGATCCCGACAATGTCGGTGGTCATGTGGTCGTCGTTGCGATTGCTGATGTGGCAGCCTATGTGCGCCCCAACTCGGCGCTTGATCGCGAAGCATTAAAGCGCGGCAATTCGGTTTACTTCCCCGACCGGGTTGTACCTATGCTGCCAGAGCGCATTTCCAACGATCTATGCTCGCTGCGTGAACTGGAAGATCGCCCAGCTCTTGCCGTCCGCATGATGTTCGACGCCAACGGACATAAGAAGTCTCACAAGTTCCATCGCATCCTGATGCGTTCCGCTGCAAAGCTTGCCTATGCGCAGGCACAGGCAGCGATAGACGGCGCAACGGATGAGAAGACTGCACCTATTCTGGACACGATCCTCAAGCCGCTATGGGCCGCCTATGGCGCCCTCAAACGCGGTCGCGATGCACGCGAACCGCTCGAGCTGGATTTGCCGGAAAAGAAAATCCTGCTCGGGCCTGACGGCAAGGTCGACAAGGTTATCGTACCTGAGCGACTGGACGCCCATAAGCTCATCGAAGAGTTCATGATTCAGGCAAATGTGGCCGCAGCTGAAGTGCTTGAAGCACATCGTCAGCCGTTGATTTTCCGTATCCACGATGAACCGGCACTGGCAAAGCAGGAATCTTTGCGGGAGTTTCTGCGCACGCTTGAAATTAATCTTGCCAAAGGTGTTGCTCTTAAGCCGGCACAGTTCAATCGTATTCTCGAAGCTGTTGATGGAACAGATCATCAAGATCTGGTCAATCAGGTGGTGCTACGCACGCAAAGCCAGGCGATCTACAGCCCGGATAATATCGGTCATTTCGGTCTGCATTTGCGCAAATATGCGCATTTCACCTCGCCGATCCGCCGTTATGCCGATCTGATCGTGCATCGCGCTCTGATCAAGGCTTTGGGATTTGGCAAGGATGGTCTGACCACCGATGAAGAAGCGCATCTGGAAGAAACTGCGGCGCTCATTTCTTCGACCGAACGCCGTGCGATGCTTGCAGAGCGCGAGACCGTTGATCGCCTGATTGCCCATTTCCTCGCAGCGCATCTTGGTGATGAATATGAGGGACGCGTAACTGGTGTCACAAAAGCCGGGCTTTTCGTATCCCTTGCGACATATGGCGCAGACGGACTTGTCCCCATTTCAACTTTGGGTAATGAATACTATCTGTATGACGAAGCAAACCATGCACTCGCCGGAGAAAAAAGCGGAAAAGGCTTCCGTCTGGGCGACAATGTAACGGTTAGACTGGTGGAAGCGCTCCCTGTCGCGGGTGCGCTTCGGTTTGAGATGGTTTCGGAACCGCATTCCTTGCCGATGTCGACGCGTTCGCATCACAAAGCAAGCAAAGGGATGCGCGGGCGCAAAGGAAAGCCGGCAGGCGTTTCGCGCTCCAAGAGAAAAGGTCACAGATGAGCACGCTAGAGGCCAATTCCACAGATAGTCAGATCCACGTTTTCGGTGGTGAAAGCCAGAAAACTGCCCGCCCGACCCGCGATTTGGGTCAGGCGATGTGGCGCGGATTTAAGTGCCGCTGCCCGCATTGCGGCGAAGGCAAGCTGTTTCGGGCTTTTGTAAAGCCTGTCGATAGCTGCTCTGTCTGCGGTGAAGATTACACCGAGCAGCGCGCAGACGACCTTCCGGCCTATCTGACAATCCTTGTTGTTGGACACATCGTCGTTGGCGCCTTCATGGGCGTTGAAGCAACCACGAACCTGTCGCTCTGGGCGCATATGGCTATCTGGGGGCCGATGACCGTCATCCTGTCGCTTCTCATGCTGCAGCCAATCAAAGGCGCAACCATCGGCCTTCAATGGGCGCTGTTCATGCATGGTTTCGGCGGTAAGGGCGAAGGTGATTACGGCGACGTCACCTGACAGGGTTCATCCCCGTGACATCCCCTTCACACGCCACAACGCATACACCAAGGCTGCCGCTTCGCCCGCGCGATGCTGCCTCATTGCTTCTTATTGACCGCACGGAACGCGTCCCCCGCATTCTGATGGGCAGACGCCATCCGTCTCTCGCGTTCATGCCCGGAAAATACGTATTCCCTGGCGGCAGAGCCGATCCTATCGATGGCAGCATTGGCGCTGCCTCCGAGCTTAGCTCCGATGACACGCAGAAGCTCGTATCTGGCATGGGTGCGCGCGCTTCACAACGCCGCGCAAGAGCGCTTGGGCTCTGTGCCATTCGCGAAACATTTGAAGAAACCGGGCTAAAACTCGCGCGTCCCGGGGCGGAAAACGCCTTGTCATTAAACGGTGCCAATTATCCTGCAAACAAGGACTGGTTGGCATTTCTGGAAGGTGGAGCGTTACCTGCGCTGGGAGACCTGCGCTATTTCGCCCGTGCAATCACTCCGCCCGGAAATGTACGTCGTTTCGACACGCGCTTTTTTATTGCTTTCCGTGACAGCCTGCCAGAACTGGCAAGCCAGAAACTTGTTCCCAGTGGAGAACTACAAGATTTGGATTGGGTGGCCGTCGATGACGTTGATAAACTGGACGTCGCCCGTATTACTCAGACAATTCTGAAAGAAGCGCAAACGCTGCTGACGGAAACCCGGCTTGAACTGCCAGCCACTCTGCCAGTGGTGCAATACAGCAAGCGGCATGGCCGCTTTGTTCGCGAAGTGATCTGACCTAATGAATAAAGAAGTTTATCCTGCCGACATCATCCCCCAGGAACCAGACGGCGGGAACACCCAGGGCCAGATGCATTGGCGTTCCCTTGCAGCGGCAATCGCCACGATCAGCGCCATGGGTGCAGCGATCGGGCTTGGTATTCCGCTTCTGAGCGTTCTGCTTGAAAGCCGCGGTCACTCAGCCAGCCTTATCGGTGCGAACACTGCAGTCGCAGGTCTTGCATCCATTGTTGCCGCACCGCTCGCAGCACCCATTGCCGCCCGCCTCGGTGTGGCCAAGGCAATTGTTCTGATGCTCTTGATTGGCAGCGTCGCATTTCTGGGCTTTCACTTTTTTCAGCCACTCTGGGCATGGTTTGCTCTGCGAATCGTCCTGCATTTTGCGCTGACAGTGCTTTTCGTTCTCTCGGAATACTGGATCAACGCCTCAGCTCCGCCTGAAAAACGTGGCCTTGTGCTCGGCATTTACGCAACCTCGCTTTCGCTCGGCTTTGCGCTCGGGCCTTGGCTCTTTTCAAAGATCGGCAGCGCGGGCGGTTTGCCGTTCTATGTCGGCTTCGCCATCATCTTGATCGCCATCATTCCGGTGGTTGTCGCATGGCGCGACAGCCCGGATTTCGAGGAAGGCGAACACGTTCCCTTTCTGCCGTTTATTTTTGCCGTACCGACGGCAACGATGGCAGTCTTCGTATTTGGCGCAGTTGAAACTGGCGGTTTCGCCCTGTTCCCGGTCTTTGGCGCCCGTGTTGGCTATGACGAAGGCGATGCAGCCCTGCTGCTGACGATGATCGGTCTTGGCAATGTCCTGATGCAGATACCGCTGGGAATCATCAGCGACCGCATTTCGGATCGCCGCAAACTGTTGCTGTTCTGCGCCGTTACGGGTCTCGCCGGGATGATGGCCCTGCCCTATCTGATGGAGAACTGGTATCTAATGGCGGCTGTGCTGTTCCTCTGGGGCGGTGTCGTTGCGGGCCTCTACACTGTCGGGCTTGCGCATCTTGGTTCAGAACTCACCGGTCGCGAGCTTGCATCAGCCAATGCCGCCTTCATCTTCTGCTATGCAATCGGCATGTTGGCAGGCCCACAGGCCGTTGGCGTGGGTATGGATATGGCTGGACCCAAGGGCTTTCCACTGACTCTGGGCGTCTTTTTTGCAGCTTTTGCACTCTTTGCTGCGATAAGACTTGTTCAAAGGAAGAAGCGGGGTTGACTTTTCGCCCTTAATCCGTAGTGTCGCGCCGAATTTCCGCTTCTGACCAATTGGACAGACTCGCAGCGGTTTAATCATGAAAGAGCAGGTATTTCGATATGGCCAAGGCTACGACCATCAAGATCAAGCTTTTGTCGACCGCTGACACCGGCTTCTTCTACGTAACGAAGAAGAACAGCCGCACGATGACGGAAAAGATGACAAAGACCAAGTACGACCCGATTGCGCGCAAGCACGTCGACTTCAAGGAAACGAAGATCAAGTAATTCGTTTCCGACGCCAGATTACTGGCAGGAATCAAAAAAAGCCGTCTCTCAAGAGACGGCTTTTTTATTTGGGAGATCCTAATCAGGCGGCGGAAAGAACGATGCGATTCCGGCCTGTTTTCTTGGCTTCATAAAGTGCTGCATCCGTTCGTGCAAAAAGTGCCTCAGCAGTATCTCCGCCCATAAGCCGTAGCCCGGCAATACCGATGCTGATCGTCATATTGATCTTGTGCTTACCACCAATGATGAGGAACGGCGCTTCGGCAACAGCTTCGCGAATGCGCTCTGCTACCGCTGTGGCAGCTGTTAAATCAGTATCCGGTAATACGATGGCAAATTCTTCGCCGCCATAGCGACACATGACATCCATGCCGCGTATCTTTTTACGCAGCCGCGCAGCGAATTCTCGCAGAACATCGTCGCCACCGTCATGCCCGTATTTGTCATTGACGCGTTTGAAATGGTCGAAGTCAATCATGATGACCGAAAGCGGCCTCTCGCGCCCTGTAGCGCGCGACAAGAGTACTGGCATGTGCGTATCAAGGTAACGCCGATTATGCAGCCCGGTGAGGCTGTCAGTTACCGCCATTGTGATTGTGCGGTGTAAGCTCTGACGCAGCAAATCATTATAGCATTTGCGCTTGATCTGGGTGCGCAACCGCGCATAAAGCTCCAGCTTCTCAAGCGGACGCATAACATAGTCATTTACGCCCAGTTCAAGCGCACGAACGACCAAAGCGCCCTCGTCTTCATTGACGATCAGAATGATCGGAACAAGCCGTGTGCGCTCGATTGTGCGTATCTGTGAGCATAATCGCAATGGGTCGTAATAGGTAAAATCTGCCGAAATGACGATGCTGTCGTAATCATTCTCAATCGCCTTGATGAGAGCCGCATTTGCGTCATGTGCGACATCGACGAAATAATCCTCGCCGAGGATGAGGCGCAACCGTGCTGCTGCCAGTTCATTCTCATCCACCACCAGAATACGTGCTGCATCTTCCCCACCGCCAAAGCGCCCGGATAATTTGGTCACGAGTAGAGCTTCGACTTCTGTGTCAGCGACAGTTCCAGTGCGCTGGAAAAGCTCATCCGAAACCATTTTAAGACGCGCGAGGCTTTTCACGCGTGAAAGGAGTTGGAGATCCTGAGCGGGCTTGGACAGGAAATCATCCGCTCCAGCCTCAAGCCCTTTGATCTTGTCTTCAGAACTATCCAGAGCCGTTAGAATCACAACCGGAATATTGGTGGTGCGCGGGTCGTCTTTCAGGCGACGACAAACGTCAAAGCCGTCCATATCTGACATGACGACATCAAGGATAATCACATCGATCTGCCCGCCCAGGCAAATCTCGATCGCCTCCGCGCCTTTATTAGCGGTTACGACCTCGTAATATTCGCGCAAGAGCAGCGCTTCGAGCAGCTTTGCATTCGATTCTGCAGCATCAACGACAAGAATTCTTGCAGTCATATCAGCCAGCCCCCAAATTCTCACCCTTGCGAGATACCCCAAATCGAAAAAGTTTAAGCGTCACCCAAGTAAGATTTTATGGTTTCTATAAACCGCGGCACCGAGATCGGCTTGGATATATAGGCCTCACAGCCTCCCTGCCGAATGCGTTCCTCATCGCCTTTCATTGCGAAGGCCGTCACCGCAATCACAGGAATATGCCGCAATTCCTCATCATCTTTAAGCCACTTGGTCACTTCCAGACCGGATACCTCCGGAAGCTGAATGTCCATCAAAATCAGATCGGGACGATGTTCGCGCGCAAGATCAAGTGCCTCAAGACCGTTGCGTGTCCTGATGGTTTCATATCCGCTGGCTTCGATAAGATCGCGAAACAACTTCATATTGAGTTCGTTGTCCTCGACGATCATGACACTTTTCGTCATCGAATATTCCCTGGCCTTAATCTTTCCCGAGGTAAAACAAGGCTGTCTTGTTTGTCCTACCCATATAGCTCCCTTATAGTTTAAGCGCATTTCATTGACGAAAGGCAAATATTCGCCAAATCCCGCATTGTCGTTAAGACTTTGGGCGATTAAACAAAGGCCACAGTCTAAAGCTTTCCTCAAAACGGCAGAAGCGATTTTTCTGCATAAAATCACGTAAAAACAACGAGTTAATTGGAGAGGCCATATGAAGACGCTGTTAAGCCAAACCGACGCGGAAAACCTAGCAGTCGAAGCGCTTGTGTGGTTGGCTCAAGACAAGGATCTATTGCCGCGTTTTCTCGCACTCACCGGCATTGAAGCGTCATCTATTCGCTCTGCAGCACAGGAACCGGGCTTTCTCGCAGGAGTGCTGCAATTCTTTCTCGGGCATGAACCAACATTGATACGTTTTTGCGAAGAAACGGGACGCGATCCTGCCCTTATAGAAAAGGCCATGACACTGTTGCCAGGTGGCCTTAATCATCATCTTTGAAAAAAGCCCCGCCTCGCGGGGCTTTCTCACCTGCAGCCTGCAGAACTATGCAGCGCTGACCGCTTCAGCGTTTATCACACTGATGACGCTCAGCTCATGAGCTTTGCCGTCGCGTGCAGTCCACGACATGGACTGGCCCGGAGTAAGGCCAATAAGAGCAGTGCCGATTGGCGTTAGAATAGAAATCTTGCCCTGAGCAATGTCTGCCTCGCCGGGATAAACCAACGTTACTTTGCGTTCATGCCCGTCGTTTGAGCGAAACTCTACCGTCGAGCCCATGCGAACGACGTCTGCCGGCAGTTTTTTCTGCGGCACAACTTTTGCGCGATCGAGTTCCTGCATCAACTCCTCAGCCACTTCCTCCAACTTTTCGGAGACGTTGCCGGCCAGAATTGTCAGGCGCTCATGGTCAATATCGCTGACGACGATCTTTGGCTTCTTGCGATTCTTTTCGCTCATGACGATAGCTCACTGCTGTCTAAGGATAATTGTTCTCCGCACCGAATCCCGGCTGGAGCATTTGCTTGAATTTTGGATGAAAGCGCTTTTAGCAATTCCGCTTGAAGCCAAGCGGCAACCCGTCCCCCGGAGCCCTCTGCGCAAGGCAGGCCTCGAGGGTTGCTATCCCGTGATCGGTTGAACCCGATGGAGTATGGAAGCAAAGCGGTTGTTCATAACACTAAACTTGGTGATATCCTTGCCAATGTCAAGGGCACAGCTGACAGGGTGACAGAGTATCGATGGCATTGGCTCGCTTTAGTGCTATAAGGCGATGTTCCTTTTATGTTCATAAAAACGCACACTGCCATGGCTGACCAACTCGCTATAAACCGCTCGGAGCAAGGCTTTTGCCGCGATTGTTTGTCGCTGCAAAAGCTGGAATCAGCTCGGCGCTGTCGGACCTGCGGAAGCCCTCGCCTTGTACGTCATCCTGAGCTTTACAAGCTGTCGCTCGCTCATGTGGATTGCGATGCGTTTTATGCTTCAGTCGAGAAAAGAGACAATCCCGATATACGCGATAAGCCGGTCATCATCGGTGGTGGAACACGCGGTGTCGTCTCGACCGCTTGCTATATTGCACGCATTCATGGTGTGCGCTCTGCCATGCCAATGTTCAAGGCGTTGGAAGCCTGCCCACAAGCCGTTGTCATCAAACCCAACATGGAAAAATATTCTCAGGTAGGCAGGGAGGTTCGGCAACTGATGCGCGAACTGACACCACTGGTCGAGCCTATTTCTATCGACGAGGCTTTTCTCGATTTGGGCGGCACTGAACGTCTTCACCGAGCGCCCGCAGCCATGGTGCTGGCGCGGTTTGCCAAGCGTGTCGAAACTGAAATCGGAATCACGATCTCTGTCGGGCTATCTTATTGCAAATATCTCGCAAAGGTTGCGTCCGATCTCGAAAAACCACGCGGATTCTCCGTTATTGGTGAAATGGAAGCGCTGGATTTTCTTCGCGACAAGCCTGTCAGCATGATCTGGGGTGTCGGAAAATCATTTAATGCAAAGCTAGAAAGTGATGGCATTCGCACCATTGGGCAGCTTCAGACGATGGATGAAGGCACACTCATGAAGGCTTACGGCACGATGGGGCAGCGGCTGTTTCGACTTTCACGCGGGCAGGACAGCCGTAAAGTCGAACCTGAGCACGATATGAAGAGTGTTTCAGCTGAAACCACCTTCAATAAAGATCTTTCTCAGGCTACTGATCTCATACCCGTGCTGCGCGCTTTATCTGAGAAGGTCTCACAACGGCTAAAGGCTGGGGATATAGCGGGACGCACCGTTATACTTAAGCTCAAGACACAAGATTTCAAACTACGAACGCGCAATCGGCAGCTCGCCGATCCAACGCAACTTGCCGACCGCATTTTCCGCACCGGCCTGCAGCTTCTAGATAAGGAACTGGACGGAACCAGATTCCGTCTACTCGGCATCGGGGTAAGCGAACTTTCATCAGATGAACGTGCAGATCCGCCAGACCTTGTTGATACTCAAGCTACAAAGCGCGCAGTGGCTGAAAGCGCCATCGACCGTCTGCGTGACAAGTTCGGACGCAACGCGGTTGAAACCGGCTACACATTTTCAAAAGGCAATCTCGCCAGACCGCAAACACCATCAGATCGCGACCCGGATGAATAATCCTGTATTGAAGCATCTTTTGGAAAGTGTTGGAGAAAAATGACTCAATCGTTGGTAACGGCTTGACGAAGTGTGTCTGGATCAATATTGGAACTGCTCAAGAGAGCGCTGACTGATTTGACAGTACTCTTTCGGAAGGCCTCATGGCGGAGTGGTTACGCAGAGGACTGCAAATCCTTGCACCCCGGTTCGATTCCGGGTGAGGCCTCCAACAGTTTTCAAAAATCATTATAACTGATTGAAATCGCTTTGATATTTTTCAAGGTGTGGCAATCCGTTCTTACGGTGTTCTGCCACACTTATTTTGGGGGTGGCAACTTTTTCCCCTTACACACCACCCATCCCAACCTATTTCGTTTATTTTTGTGGGGTCGTATTGACTCTTTTAGCGCAGTGAACAAAATAAGAACATCGTAATATATGGACACGTCTGGCGGCGAGTGTGTCTGCTTTAACGGAGCAGGACAATGAATGCGGTTGCGCAAGAAAATGGATACGACGACGAGATTGAATTGGTGCTGGCTTATCACAAAGGCGATGTGCGAGCGGCAATAGAAGCCCTGTTGAAAGACCGAGACTTCCTCGTCAAAGAGATCGAGTACGCCAGCCTTGCAATGTCGATGGGCTTTGCTCGTGGATGGAAGCCGACCGTCATAAAATGAAAACCGTGCTTAGGAAAGCGCCTACTGTGTTTCTGAATTGATCTGAGCGTCAAAGATTTGCGCAGATTCATACGTGATGGCACTAAGGGTTAAAATTAACTGAAGTATTCGTCTTCAGAAAATATTTTGCCGATTTTAGGTACAATCATTTGATTTCCCTAAATAAAACATGTCACATAATGGACAAACAAACGTTGAATTTCAAGAATTTATGAAATTTGTTCTACAAATATAAACGCGCTCTTGCACCTCCTTGCTTAATGACAATAAGAAATAATCGGAAGTACTTTAAACTAGGGAGACGAATATGAACCGTTTAATCCTCACAGCGGCAATTGTTGGAACCACATTGACTTCTGCATTTGCTCAGCAGCCGACACCGGAACAAATGGAAATGGCTTATAATGCGGCACGTAATCAACTTGGCGTGCTCGCATACTGTCAGGAAAAAGGTTTCATTGATGGTAGTGCTTCTGAAATTCAGACTAAGCTGATGACACTTGTTCCTACACCTGCGGATGCTTCGAAAGGCGACGCAGCGGAAGCAGCTGGAAAGCAGGGTAAGGTTTCGGCTATGGGCATGGAACAAGATCTGGCAACATCAGCAAAGGCACAAGGCATTGAAGAAGCCAAGCTTTGCGAAATGATGGCTAATGCATTGAAACAGGCCGCAGCAAATATGCCGAAGTAAGAAAACAGCCCCGCTGCGTTTAAAACAAGCGGGGCTATATTTTGTCCCACGCTAAACTGGCCAGCATCTGGTCAAGATGCTTGTTACCCTCTTTCGAGTCCTCGCGAGTTTCTTCACGCCTTTCACAGTTACCGAATACCTGCAACGACTACACGACTGGCAATCGGATCCATATTCGGTATTGTCCAGATTAGAGCAGCGATTAAACGAGTAGTGTTGTGATAAAATTTCTTGCCGGAATGATAGTTCTACTTTCATGCCAAGGCGTCAGCGCTGAACCGTTTGCGGTCCAAAACGCTAATGTCGCTTTCGATAATTCGAATGGTGAGCTCATAATAGCGATGAAGATTATGCAGCCAGATATTCGGCGTTTTAGTGACATGACCCAAAGAAACATTGGCCGAACAGTTTCCATTAAGGTCGGCGACCAAACTCTTTCTGAGGTCCGCATAGCTGAACCTATCAAAAATGGCTTTCTATCAATAACTTACCTTGAAAGTGTCCTATCAGCACAAAAGATTGTCAAAAGCATCATCAATGCCGGAACCATTGATGTATCGCCTAAAGATTGACCACCCATTTCATCAAGTGAGCACGAAAGCACCTGATTTGTCATCCCAAGCAACTATGCATGACCGGATTTTTTACCAGTAAATACATTCATTTAAGCAGTCAGTCGAAAAGATTTCCTTGGCACAAAAGGAACGCAGGTATGCACCAATTTCATCCGATAATTGCAATCAGTGCCATTGCGGCTTTAACGCCACTCAGCCAAGTCAGCGCTTCTCAGAATGAGGCATATATTAAGAAAGCAGCTTTTGAACTCACAGTGGCCTATCAATGTGAGAAAGTTTTGAACGATAAAGAAGTGTATAAAACTGCCAAGCGCAACGCCGTTAAGCTGATGGGTGAAAGTGAAGCCGCCAAGCTGATCACTTCAGTAGAAACTCACCCTCGTGATGGCCACACGAAGGATAAAGGTTTTTGTCGAATGATGATAAAAGAAATACGGTGAGGATGTCTCTATACAAAAAAGCTTGGCTATTTCTTATTATAGCGTCCGTTTTGGTTTTAACCTCTCCTGATTGGACAGTGGGTATTGGCATTGCCATAGGAGTAAGCAGCGCCGCGATAGGATCAGTCGCATTAGTCGTTGGTGCGCTGATGTTCATGTTCGTTTTTGTGTGTCCCCAATGCTCGTTTTCACTCTTTAGAAGCGAGAGTATATTTGGCCTATATATTTACCATCCATGGCCAAATAAGCGTTGCTCCAGATGCGGGTGTGAGCACTCGCACCATAGTGTGCATCGATCCTAGTGGCAGAATTGGACACGTTAGAACCAATGCCTGGCTGAAGGTAATATCGGCTTCATAAGCGGATTCACGCCCTGCGCATCGAACTGCTCAGCCAGAAGAGTTGCAGTTGTTGGTCCAAGTGTAAAGCCCTGATGACCATGACCAAAGTTAAACCATAGACCTTTATGTCTGCTAGGCCCTACGACCGGCAACATATCGGGCATACAAGGCCGCGTGCCTGACCATGGGTTTTCTTCGACTGGCTTTTGCAGCATGAACAGCTCGCGCGCCGCAGCTTCAGCACGAAGTACCTGCCGCGTTGAAGCAGCGGTACCCAGCGGGGTCATATGGGCACCGGTTAAAATACGTAGCCCCTTGTTCATCGGTGCGATGAATGCACCGTTTTCAACGTCCAGCGTTGCTATTTGCGGCTCCTGCTCAACGGCGAAATGTCGGTGATAACCGCGCTTGAAGACCATCGGAATGCGATAGCCAAAAGCCTCAAGAAGTGCTGGCGACCACGGACCGAGAGCGATAACGACGCTCTGCGCGGAAAACGGCCCCTCATTCGACAAAACTCGCCAGCCTTTGGCATCCTGCTTTAAGCTCGTTGCATCGCCGATTGCAAACGTTCCGCCGCGTGAGATGAAGAGCGATGCATAACGGCTAACCAACTCTCCCGGATCACGGCATGTCCAGGGAGACGTCCAGTGAACTGCACCTGCTAGCGGACGACGCAGCGTTGGCTCGGCCGCGGCAATATCGCTTGTCCCCAGCACTGTGTTTGGCACGCCATATAGCTGCTTCAGACGCTCCGCCCTCACCGCTGCTTCTTCGAATTTAGCGGTCGTACGATAGGCAATTCGCCAGCCCTTCCGAACAATCAGCTCATCTGCACCTGCAGGCACGATAAACTTTGCATGGTCTTCACTCGCCCGCAGGACGAGTTTCGAATAGGTCGCCACCGTTTGGGCATAAGATTGCGGTGCCGAATGCGCAAAATAACGCCAAAGCGGTTCAGCCAAGCGCGGCATATCACGCACTTGCCAATCAACGTCGTTGCCACGTTTTAACGCAACGGAGAGAATTTCGCGTAAAGAACGCGGAAAAGCATGAGGCTCAACCGCCTCGGTTTGAATGATACCGGCATTGCCATAACTCGTCTCTCGTCCCGGCGCCGTGCGATCGACAAGGACCACATTGTGCCCCCTCTCCTGCAAAGCAAGAGCGGTAGAAACACCGACCATACCGGCTCCAAGAACGATTGCGTCAGTCATTGTTCAGTTCCATCATTAAAATCTGGAAAAATCTGGCAGAAAACTTTTGATGGTCGCGAGCCTACGACTACCCGACCACGTTAATCAATTTGACTTTACGACAATAAACATATTTTTATTATTCGAAAATGCCATTCTTGTATTTGAGAGATCAGAATGAAGCTTTTCATCGCCGGACTTGACACAGAGACCAACACATTTTCACCGATGCAAACCGGCCTTGAGGCATTCTCTGAGAATCTCATTGCTTACGGCGATGCAACCCAGAAACCATTGAACTGTTGCTCATCGCAGCTTTTTGTCTGGCGCGATGCCGCACAAAAAAGAAGCTGGCGCGTTGTTGAAAGCCTGTGCGCTGTCGCAGAACCGGGCGGGCGGACCACGCGTTCGGTCTATGAACATTTCCGTAAAACAATTCTCGATGATCTGAAGGCAGCCATGCCCATTGATGCCGTTATGCTGGCTCTTCATGGCGCATGTGTTGCAGACGGTTATGACGACGTAGAAGGTGATCTGATTTCACATATTCGCGCACTTGTCGGCGCTAATATCCCCATCGCTGTAGAGCTGGACCTTCACTGTCACATCACAGATGTCATGACCACAAATGCATCCATAATCATGACTTATAAGGAATACCCACACACCGATATCGAAACAGTTGCAGCCCAGCTTTTTTCCCTATTGGCAAACACACTTGAAGGCCAAATCCGACCAACCATGGCCACATATGATTGCCGCCTCGTCAGCATTTTTCACCCACATAAGGCTCCATTGCGTGGCATCGTCGATCGCATGAAAGACATGGAAGGGCAGGATGGCGTGCTTGCTGTTTCCTTCGGACACGGCTTTCCATGGGGTGATGTTGCAGATGTTGGGGCTAAAATGCTCGTAGTCACCGATAATGATCCAGACAAAGCTGCACGCATTGCTGAAAATTTTGGTCGGGAAATATATAACGCACGCGAACCAATGCGCGGCGAGTATCTGACAATCGACGATGCGTTGGATCGTGCCATTGCTATAAAGCACGGACCAGTGGTGCTCGCCGATGTTTCGGATAATGCTGGTGGCGGCGCACCCGGCGATTCAACTTTTATTTTGCGCCGCATTCTTGAGCGCGGCATCGAAAATGTTGCTTCTTGCCTCTATTGGGACCCTGTTGCAGTACGCATGTGCCGCGAGGCTGGCGAAGGCGCAATTTTGGATTTAAGGATCGGTGGCAAAATAGGAAAAGTATCTGGCGATCCACTCGACCTCACAGTCAAAGTCAGGCGAGTTGCGTCTGGAGTTACTCAGCATTTCGGGCCAACACCGCTTAGCATTGGTGATGCCGTATGGGTTAGTGCAGGCAGCATTGACATCGTTCTGAACACAGTGCGCACGCAAACTTTCCATCCAGAATGTATGTCCGCATTGGGGCTCGACCCATCCAAAAAGAAGATAGTGGTGGTCAAATCCAGCAACCATTTCCGGGCTGGTTTTGAACCTATAGCGAGCGATATTCTTTATGTTGGAGCGCCGGGCGCATTGCAGCCTCGTTTCGAAGACTTGCCATTTACCAAGCTTACAAAGCCATATTGGCCACGCGTCGCCGATCCACTGGCTCAGTAGCCAGTCACTAAAACCCGCAAGACGATCGCTCGTAGAATGGATTGCGTTTCAATGACATATTGATTACGCGCTCGTGTTCATTGAATAGTTCTATCACCGCGTAAGCTGGGTTAGTCTCGCTTGTCGCACACCTCCACGATCTGGTCGAAGGCGAATTGGAGACGTCAAGAATGAATGATGCGAAATCCAGCCTCGGCGACATTCTGCGAGACATTCGCAATCGTAACCAATGGACGCTCGCCGAAGTAAGCGCGATGACAGGGCTGGCCGTATCGACTCTCTCCAAGGTCGAGAATAATCAAATGCAGCTCACCTATGATCGGCTTATTGAACTTGCGCAGGGAATGAACATCGACATTGCCGAGCTTTTTGGCACAGTCGCCAGCCCCGATGCGACATCAAATGTTATGGGCCGTCGCACATACACGAAATCGGGCGAGGGAAAATCGATCATTACGCAGAACTACGATTACCTGTATCTCTGCACCGAAATATACAAGAAGGCGATGGTGCCTATTCTGGCGGTCGCACATGCCCGCACCCTCGAAGAGTTCGGCCCGCTTATCCATCACAAAGGTGAAGAGTTTTTCTACGTCGTCGAAGGTGAACTGGAACTGCACTCGGAGATCTATGCACCTTTGCGCCTCAAGAAAGGTGACTCTGCGTATTTTGATGCAATGACGGGTCATGCTTATTTGAGCGTGAGTGAAGAACCTGCACAAATCCTATGTGTCTGCTCAACACCGGAAACTGAACTGGTTTCCACGCTCGTCAACCAGCAGACGATTAAATTCAAGGCCAACTGAGCAGAAACTCTCGTATCAATGCATCATTTCGCAGAATAGTTTGCGAAAATTATGTTTCTTATAAGAAAATAAATTGATTGCCTTTCAGAGCTGTGCGAACTTGCACCGACTACCTTCGGGTACAGCTGAATTAGCTGGCTGAAACTATGCATGCGGCCGGCACCACTGTTGGAGACAACATTGTCTGACCATGCGGCAATCGAAGATTTCAATCGCCCAATACCGGCCGACCTTCCTACGCCTTATGTAGAGATCGACGAAGAGCGTTTGATGCGTAATCTCAAGGCGATGCAACAGCGGGCCAACCAAGCTGGCGTCGCTTTACGCCCTCATATCAAGACCCACAAAAATCTTGCAATCGCGGGACGACAGCTCGAACTCGGAGCAATTGGCGTCACAGCTTCTAAACCGGAAGAAGCGCTTGTTTTTGTGGAAGCTGGCGTGCCGTCGGTTACAATTGCATACCCAATCGTCAGGTCTGAATCCATTGAGCGGCTTGTTAAGGGTGCAAAAGCCCACCAGACCGAACTCCAGTTCATTGCGGCTCATGAGATCGGTATTGAAGCGATCGGAGCATCGGCTCAAACGCACGGCGTAAAACTTGGTGTCTTTCTAAAAATCGATGTTGGGCTAGGTCGTGTCGGCGTTAAGCCACAAGATCCCGCAACGATCCAATTGGCAGAGAAGATTGCACGCCACCCTCATCTTACATTCACAGGGCTACTGTCACACGCTGGGCACTCTTATGGCAGCAAGTCCGTCGAGCAGCTGACAAGCATCGCCAATAAAGAAGCGCAAGATCTGCTCGAACTTGCAGAAAAATTGAAAAAATCAGGTATCGAAGTGTCTCACATATCGGTGGGCGCAACACCAACCTGTCTGGGCGCAGCTATCCCAGAAGGGATTACTGAAATACGGCCCGGAAACTACGCTTTTCTGGATCGCACTGCACTTCGTTTGGGCATCGCATCTTCGGATGACTTGTCGCTTTCTGTAATTGCAACGGTCGTCGCCCATAACGACCATCATTTCATTGTCGATGCAGGTTCAAAAACCCTGTCATCCGATCTTGGCGCACATGGCTCTGGTGGCAGTGGCTTCGGGATTGCGGTCAATGTGAGAGACGCCACCCATGCATGGGAAGTAGAGCGCCTTTCGGAAGAGCATGGTTTCGTTCGTTTCTCCGATACGCCACCGGCGATCGGTAGCCGTGTTCGCATTTTCCCAAATCATTCCTGCGCGGTTGTTGCACAGTTTGATCGGGTCACATTGCGCAAACTTGATGGACGACCGCACATCTTAAAGACCGACGCCAGAGGCCGACAAACCTAAAACGATAGCTTTCGGCTGGTCGACATCATGCAATCTAAAATAATTGGGAGAGAGTTGAATATGACAAAGGAAGTTGAATGGGCGCGCATGACCGCCCCTGCCCTTCGTGAAATAGCGGGAAAACCCGGTGCGCTTGCCATCTTACCGATTGGCTCGCTAGAACAGCATGGGCCGCATCTGCCGGTCATTACAGATACGGCTAGTGCTTCGGCAGCGTCCATCCGGGCAGCACGTCAGGTCGCCGACGAAATTCCAATCGCTGTCCTTCCCGGGCAATGGCTTGGCATGAGCGAACACCACCTGCCTTTTGGCGGAACGATCACTCTTGATTACGAAACTCTCAACCGTGTCATCCGCTGCATTGTGAGATCGTTGAAGGCAATCGGTTTCTCACGTCTTTTTATCGTTAATGGTCATGGCGGCAATATCGATCCACTTGCTGTCGCTGCCCGTGAACTTGCGGTCGAATTTGGAATGCCGATTGTCGTCACCACACCTTGGATGCTGGCAAACGAAGACGCAGCCAAAATCTTCGAGGTCGATAGCGGACCACACCATGCTTGCGAGGGCGAAGCTTCTGTTATGCTCGCGATTGCCGGTGATGCTGTAAAGTCCGAAATGTTTGGTCAGGCCTTTGGCAATCAGCAACACCCTATTGATGTGCCAGCAGATGTTTCGCGTTTCTACTCATTTGCGGAGCGCGCACCCGTCACCGGAACGTGGGGTGATCCACGCAGCGCCACTGCCGAAAAGGGCGAAAAATTCCTCGATCTTCATGCACGAGAAATTGTGAAACTGATCCGCAATGAAGTGCTTTGGACCAACCCCGACCCCGTTTGGACGGCAGGACGCGGCCTTGGAACAACTGAAGGCAGAACCGAATAATCGGCGACAACAGCCAAATAATTAAGAGGGAACAAACATGATAATAAAATCAAAAAGAGCGCGTCAGACTTTACTCTCATTGGCAGCAGCGGCAGCACTTTCCGGGGTGGCACTGGCCCCGGCTATGGCCAAGACACTTGTCTATTGTTCGGAAGGTTCGCCCGAAGGCTTTGACGCCGCGCTCTATACTACCAACAGCACATGGGATGCTTCTGCCGAGACGATTTATGATCGCCTGACCGAATTCGAAAGCGGCACAACGAATGTCGTTCCGGGGCTGGCCGAAAGCTGGGTTATATCTGACGACAATCTTGAATATACACTGAAACTACGTCAGGGCGTGAAATTCCACACGACGGACAGTTTCACTCCAAGCCGTGAGTTCAATGCGGACGATCTGCTTTTCACTTATAATCGTCAGCTCGATAAACAGCACCCTTGGAACAACTATTTCGTGGGCGCTGGTTGGGAAATGTTCAATGCGATGGACATGCCGACGATTATCAAAGAAGTCATCAAAATTGACGATCACACCGTCAAATTTGTGCTCAACCAGCCCGATGCTTCATTGCTTGCAAAGCTTGCGTTGAATTTTGGTTCAATCATGTCTGCTGAATATGCAGAACAACTGGACAAAGCCGGACAGCGCGAGGATCTAGACCATAAGCCTGTCGGTACCGGGCCTTTCCGCTTTGTTGATTATCAAACCAACGCAGCAATTCGCTTTGCTGCAAATACTGACTATTGGGATGGTGCTCCCAAGGTAGATGATCTGATTTTCGTGATTGCAACAGACGCCTCCACCCGTATGCAAAAGTTGCAGGCAGGTGAATGTCACATTGCTGCCTATCCCGCTCCGGCCGACGTTGCAGACTTGAAGAAAAATCCAAATCTCACTGTAATGGAACAGCCCGGACTGAACGTCGCTTATCTGGCGATGAACACACTGGATGCACCATTTGATAAGGTGGAAGTACGCCGTGCATTAAACATGGCAATTGATCGCAAAGCCATTGTTGATGCGGTTTATCAGGGCATGGGTCAGGTTGCACAAAGTGTGCTGCCATCAACCATGTGGGGCTATAATGCTGACATCAAAGGTTACAGCTACGATCCAGCTGCAGCAAAGAAGCTTCTTGATGAAGCTGGTGTCAAAGACCTGAAAATGAAGATATGGGCTATGCCCGTCAGTCGGCCTTATATGCCGAACGCACGTCGCGCAGCAGAATTGATGCAAGCAGATCTCGGCAAAGTCGGCATTAATGTGGAGATCGTTTCTTATGAATGGGGCGAGTATCTCAAAAAGGCGCGCGACAAGCAGCGCGATGGCGCAATCGTTTTGGGTGGAACCAGCGATAACGGCGATCCGGACAATCTGTTGAGCTATTTCTTCAGCTGCTCTGGTGTTGGAGGAAGCAACAATGCGAATTGGTGCTACCAACCGCTTGAAGACATTCTGCAAAAAGCGCGCGTGAGCTCGAATAAGGATGAGCGCACTAAACTTTATCAGGAAGCGCAAGCCATCATCAGCGATCAGGCGCCTTGGGTACCATTGGCGCATTCAACTGTCGTGTTGCCAATGTCGAATAAAGTCAAAAACTATGTGATGGAGCCACTCGGATCACATCGTTTCGAGAAGGTCGATATTGAGGAATAAAGACTGCCTCTGCCTATAATCGATAAGCAAAACGGGACCGAGGACAGCAATTATAAGAGCTGTCCTCGGGCATAAGACTAAGTATCAGCGCATCATAGCGGCGACATTACCACCATCGACCGTGACCACGGCACCGGTTGAAGTACGCGCTGAAATGAGATGCAAAAATGCGTCCGCCACATCATTCGCCGAAACTTCTCGTTTGAGCAGATTACCACGCATATAGACTTCCGGCGTCACACCACGAGCCTGCGCACGCTCTTCGACCATTTCGTCAGTCATCAGGCCTGTGCGGATACGATCTGGATTGACGGCATTCACTGTAATTCCATCCGCGGCATGTTCCAGCGAATACTGGCGCATCAGGGCCATCAGTGCTGCTTTTGAAGTGCCATACGGGCCGAAGTCGGGACCCGGATTGACCGCCTGCTTGCTCACGTTGAACACGATGGAACCGCCGGTTTCCTGTCGCTTCATAACATTAACGACAGCGCGAGCGATGTAATGATGGCTCCAGAAGTTGAGATCGAATGCCGATTTGAACAAAGCATCATCAACTGACGTCAGTGCTCCCTGAAAAGCCGCTCCGGCGTTGGAAACGAGAATATCAACGCCACCAAAAGCTGCAACGATGTCAGCAATGGCCTTCTCCGCGGACTGGGGGTCTGTCAGATCGCAAGCGATAGCTTTGCCGCCTAGTCGCTTGGCTTCGGCTGCCACACGTTCTGCATCAATATCAATCAGCGCGATTTCGGCACCTTGCTCCCGCAGACGTTCTGCAATGGCAAGACCAAGACCGCCTGCCCCACCAGTTACGACTGCTACCTGACGGGTCAGCGGCTTCTCGGTCTGTTTGGCGAGTTTGACCTGCTCTAGCGACCAATATTCAATGTCGAAAAGGTCTTCTTCGCTCAGGGCCTCGAATTGATCGATCCCTTCAGCACCGCGAATGACTTCGATAGTAGCTTCAGCCACATCCGCACCGATGCGCGCCGCTTTTTGCGTTGGCCCCGCAGCAAACAAACCAATACCGTCGATATAGAAAACCCGCGGCATAGGGTCGAGCATGGTTTTACCACCACCGACGCGCGCATTGTTGCGCTCAAAATACTCTTTATATCCAGCGACATAAGATGCAACGCTGTCTTTAACGATCTGTGCCCAGCTCTCAATATCGTGTGCGTAAGGGGCAGGAAGCGATACACCATAACGCTTGATGTGGATGACGTGCTCCGGCGTTGCGTTGCCGCGGCGAACAATATCCGCAACATTGGGCGCTCCACAGAAATCAAGGATATCGTCATTCGAACGATGCTCCATGATGAAACGGCGCGGACGACCTTCTTCCTTTCCTGAAAGCGCAATTGCTCCGCGCAGTATCGGCGCAATATCGGAGACAGACGCGAGCTCTTGCTTATGCTCGTTTTTACTTGCATGACCGAACGGTTGCGAATTGCCTTCAGCAATCCGTTTCTCGGCCCGATCAATCGCTTCAATCATATTTTCATAGGCGATGCGGGGATCTTCCGACCATGTGAAAATGCCATGTTTAAGCAGGATCATGCCTGGTGCATCCGGGCGCTCAGAAAAGGCTTTCTGACAGGCTTTGGAAAGATCAAACCCTGGCATGACATAGGGTACGATGATCATCTCTGGAAAGAGTTCGCGAATGATCGCTTCCCCGTTTGGTTGATTGGTCAGCGCGACAATCGCATTGGCATGGGTGTGATCGACATGCTTGAACGGAAGAATTGCATGGAGGATCGCTTCGACGGACGGATTTGGTGATGACGGATCGAGCAGCAGGCGGCGCTGCAGCATCACCATATCGTCATCGCTAAGCGTATCGTAATTGACCATAGCTTTCAGGCGCTCAAGATTGAGCGCGGGCAATCCTGCGGGCTCGATCTTGCCCATATCCCAACCGCTTCCCTTCACACAAAGCACTTCAACCGGGGTGCCATCATGGTCATTCAACACCGTCTTAACTGAGGTATTACCGCCGCCATGAAGAACGAGCTTTGGTTCCGAACCCAGCAAGCGCGTGGTATATGTGCGGATGGCCACATCACGGTTGATGCCTGCTTTCTCATATGCACCAACAATTGCGTTGAAATCCGCATCCGACCAATTCGACTTCATCTGCCTACTCCTCAGTTGGCAATCTGTGACCCTCAAGTCACAGACATAGAAAAGCGCTCACGGAAAGTGTGTTTTTCCATGGCAAAACAATAATTTATGAAGACATCTCCTCACCTGAAAACAATTGACACTATATACTGACATTAGTCAACTTCCTTCATTGGCTTGTTGATTAAAACTCGTTTCTGTGCGAACCAGATCAACGGTTAACATCAGGAAATCAGTATGACATCGGACGATCTGACACCGTCTACGCATGCCATCCCGGCTGAATTTGATGACGCGATCGTATGGGCTGCCTGGCTTTATTATGAAGACCAGCTCACCCAGAACGATATCGCGAAGAAGATGGGCGTTTCGCGCGCGACCATCGTCAATTACCTGCAGGAAGCACGGCAGCGGGGCGTGGTGCGGATTCTGATGAATTCGGAGATACTCACCCGAACCGAGATCGCCCAAAAACTCGCAACCCGGTATGGTTTGGACGAGGTCCTAGTCATTCCCAGCGAAAAAGCAGCCTCCCCAGAAGCACGACTTCAGGCGCTGGGAACCGGCGGCGCACGCCTCATTGAACGTATGGTCAAACCGGGCGATACGATCTGCGTGTCCTGGGGGCGAACCGTTCTGGCAATCGCAGATGCGATCTCGCTGCCTCGCCCCATCGAAGGATTGACCGTCGTTCAGGTAACGGGCTCGTCGATGGGCAAACGTGAATTTGCTGCAGAGCTTTGCACCTCGATCATGGCCCGCAATGTCGGCGCAACCAGCGTAAACATGCTGGCTCCAGCGATTTTGAGCAGTGCTGGCTTGCGCGACGCATTGATGGGCGAACCTGCGCTTAAACGGCAATTTGAACTGATTGCTCAGTCAGACATGATTGTCTTTGGCGTTGGCGGACTATCATCAGAAAGCACGATGCGCATTGCCGATGTCACCAGCGACGAAGAAATCGACGCCTATGCCAAGGATGGTGCGGTCGCGGTATTGATCTGTCGCTTCCTCGACAATGACGGCAAGCAGGTCATTCGTGAACTCGACAAGCGTGTCATCGGCATCGAGCTGGATGAATTGCATCGGGTTCCGCGCAGGCTTTGTGTGGCGGGTGGTTCGCGCAAGGTCGAAGCGATCCGCGCAGTTTTAACCGGCGGCTATGCAACTCACCTCGTTACCGATTTTGAAGCAGCAGAACTGCTGCTCGCGCAATAAAGCAAAAAGCGGCGGGTCGTTTTAATAACCCGCCGCAGTTTTAATTACTGCTTGATTGGCGCAGTATTCATGAAATTCAGTGTATCCTCAAACGAACGGATACCGGCATCTGAACCAAGTCCTGTGGCAACCAATGCTGCGGATGCCTGCGCAAAATTCAGTGCGGTTTTCACATCCATTTTGCGATGCAATGCCGTGATGAAACCTGCATCGAATGCATCTCCGCAACCTGTCGTATCAACCACTTCAATCTGGAATGCTGGCTGACGCAGAACCGCGCCAGTTGCATCCAAGAAGCATACACCATCACCACCAAGCGTGAAAACACAATGCTTCACGCCGCGTTCGATAAAGAAATGTCCCGCGCCTTCGACATCAGCCGCGCCCGAAATCTGCTTTGCTTCCTCAATAGATGGCATGAAATAATCAATATGTGGGAAAAGCGGAGAGATCAGATCGAGAGTACCATCATTGGCTCCCAAAAGATCAAAGGTTGTAATACGCCCACGCGCCTTGGCTTCGGCCAGCAATTTACGGCTTGGTTCACCATCAAGTTTTGCCAACAGACCGGTTCCGCCCAAATGAATGATTGGTGGTGCCAGAACTGCATCGAGCGCGCTGTCAGCAATTTCAAAATGATCTGACGCGCCGCGTGCATGAAGTGCCGGGCGATCACCGTTGCGACGGATATTGAGAATAGTCGAAGATGTAGGAACGCCTTTCAGACGCTGCATCTGCGCAACGTCTACGCCAAAGCGCTGCAAAGTCGCCAGTACGAAATCAGCTTTCTCATCGTCCCCCACGGCCCCAACCGCAAGGCAGTTTAGACCAAGCTTCGCCAGATCGACAACTGTTCCGCCAGCGGTTCCCGCAACTGTCAGCCGGATTTCATCAATAAACTCGACATTGCCGCCCGGTGGAATTGCATCAACCGGACGCCCTAGTACGTCGAGAATATAAAGCCCGATAACGGACACATCGTGAGACATGAGATCCTCCCAGATTTCAGTTGGGAGCAGTCTGTGTAAACAACACAGACTGCCCAACAATATTCAATTTCAATAGTTGATGGTTTTGCTCATCAGGCTTGCTTCAAGTCCTGTCACGCAACGCGAAGATCGTGCCAGCAAGCAGGATGAAAGCCCCAACGATTGCCAGCTGCAGCGTGCTTGGAATGCCCACAAAGATCAGGACGTTACTGACAAGCGTTATCAACAAAACGCCCAGCAATGTCCCTATAACCGATCCTGAACCGCCGGTGATACGCGCTCCGCCAAGGACCACCGCTGCAATAATTTCAAGCTCCATCCCCGCAAGGTCGAAAGGATTGGCAAGACGATTGCTGGAGACGTGAACCACACCCGCAATACCCGCCAGCAAACCTGCATAGGCAAAGACAAAAATACGGACACGGAAAAGGTTGATCCCAAGTCGCTCGGCGATGGATGGATTACCACCAACCGCGAAAATAGCGCGTCCCATCAATGTGCGTTCAAGGATAAACCACGTCACGAAAGCTGCGACCACCAAAACCAGCACAGTGGCCGGCAGAACGGATACGACGCCGTTCGACGCGCGATGCGTGAACAGCGACGCCTTACCGAACGCGTCCATGGCGGCCGGAATATTCATGAAAAGTGCAGTGCCGACGAAGGTCAGAAGGAAGCTTCGGATCACATACTGCGTGCCGATCGTGACGATCAGCGAAGGCGCTTGCAGCTTTTGCACGAGAAAACCATTGAGCGCACCAAAGCAGGCACCGCCGAGAGCAGCCAGCACCAGAATGAGAGCCATCGGCATTTCTGGAAACAGGTTCGTCACCAACATTGTCAGCGCATACATGACAAAAGCGGCAATAGCTGTAAACGAGACGTCGATACCACCTGATGCGAGAACGACGAGCACCCCCATCGCAAACAAACCGCGCACGACGGATGCACGCAGGATATCAACCAGATTGCTCATCTGCAGGAAATCAGGGTTGGCCGCGATAACCACAAAACAAGTAATGACTGTCAGCAGAAGCGTAAACAGTTCCGGTCTGGCGCCCATCAAGTCCCAAAGCCGGAGCAGTATGCCGCGCTCTTTCGCGCTGGCCTTTTCTACCGATACTATGTCGGTCATTGCGCGATCTCCTTTGCAGTGCTGGCCATGGATGCATAGATCGCGTCTTCGGTCAGTCCATCGGCATTGTGTGCGGCAACGATACGTCCCTGCCGCATGACGAGAATGCGGTCGCAGTTCTGCAAGAGTTCAGGCAGATCGTCGCTGATAATGATGACGCCCATTCCATCGTCAGCAAGACGCTGGATGATGCGGAAGATTGTATCCTTGGAACCGACATCGACGCCAACCGTCGGACCATGCAGGATCAGAAGCTGCGGATTGATGGTCAACCAGCGCCCAATCAGAACACGTTGCTGATTGCCACCGGATAGAGATTGAACCGGGATCGTGACATCAGGTGCAACAATCTGAAGATCGGCGACGCTATCTTCCGCAACCTTTCTGGCACGTCTGCCACTGATCATGCCCAGCGCATTGCGCAAACGATCAAGAACCGGAAGCGTTATATTGTCCTGAATAGGCTTTTCCAGAAACAGACCTTCCGTAAGCCGATCTTCCGGAACATAGCCAATGCCAAAGCGGATCGCGTCAGCTGCCGATTGTGGCGCGATTTCTTCGCCGTTCAACCGGATTTTGCCAGAGCTTGCCGGCACAACACCAGCAAGCGCCAGCGCCAGTTCATTGCGACCTGAGTCAAGCAGACCAGTTACGCCAAGGATTTCGCCCTTCTTCAACGAAAGCGAAACGGATTCAAAATTCTGTCCGTCACCTAGATGTTCGACGTCCAGCATCACATTGCCCAGTTTGGGGTCGGTGCGATATCGGGTTTCACTGATTTCGCGACCCGTCATCCAATGGCTGAACTCAGCCTTCGTATGTGTTGCTACATCAAGTTCAGCGACTTTCAGGCCATCACGCATGATGATTGCACGACCGCCGAGTGACTTGCACTCATCAAGCTTATGCGTGACGAAAAGGACAGCAACGCCTTTGCTAAGCAGCTTTTCGACAACGCGCAGAAGATTGACAACCTCCTGTCGCGTCAGTGAGGTCGTCGGTTCATCCATGATAACCAGACGTGCCTCGGAAGCAACCGCGCGTGCGATTGCAATAAGCTGCCGCGTAGCAAGCGGCAATGTATCTGTTCTGCGTTTCAGGAAGGCGTTATCGGTTGGAAGATGCACTTCCGCCAGAGCACGGTGCGCTGTTTCATTCAGTGCCGAAACATCGAGCCTACGCGCAAGTTTCCCGGACGCTTCGACGAGCTGCTCGGTGAAGGCGACATTCTCGGCAACCGAAAGGTTCGGCAATAGCGACAGGTCTTGATAAACCGTCTCAATACCTGCGCGTAAAGAACCGATGGCACCAATGTCGCCTGCGCGGGCGCCTGTTGGTTCGCCGTCGATATAAATCTGCCCCTCATCGGCAGGCTGCGCGCCGGAGAGGATTTTGATCAATGTGCTTTTGCCACAGCCATTTTCACCCATCAGGTGATAAATTTGGCCCGCTTCGATAACAAGGCTTACTTCCTTGAGTGCCTTGACGCCGCCAAAGGATTTCTTGACGCTTCTGATCTCAAGAAATGGCGGTGTTGATGCAGGTGTTGAATCTGTAGCGTGCATGGAAATTTCCTGAAACTCTCAGACACTTCTGCGCCGTGCATTTTCTCAAGGCGCGAACTGGTTGGGTGCGATACCGCAGTTCCGGGGCTGCTGTGGTGCTACAGCCCCGGAATATTATCGGACAGGCGCAGTGCTTCTTAGAACGGGAAGTTCTTGTAGTTGGACTTGTCCACGTCTACCCATGCCTGACCCTGCATGATGACGCCCTTGCCCGGTCCCTTAATCACCGTCATCTTCTCATAGCCAGGAACGCCAAGGTCCATACCGTCCTTGATTTCCTCACCCTTGAGAACCAGATCAGCGACCTTGTTCATGACATAGCCCGCGTCTTTCGGATCCCAGAAGAAGATCTGATCGACGGCACCGCTTTCGAGATATGGGCCGGTATCCTTTGGCAGACCAAGACCATAAACGCAGGTCTTGTCCTGCAAACCAGCTTCTTCAACAGCGCGGCCGATACCAATCACATCGATAGCCGATGAGCCCTGGAAGCCTTTGATATCCGGGTATTTACGCAGGATTTCTTTAGCCTTTTCATAGGCTTTGTTGGCATCGTTGAAGGATTCATTCTTCTCGGCAACAAGTTCCATATCTGGATACTGTTTTGCGTTGGCAGCACCTGCATCAACCCACTGATTATGCGTAAGGCTTCCGAGCGAACCTACGAATGAAGTCCATTTGCCAGACTTACCCATGCAATTTGCGAGCGCTTCATTGATACGCGTTCCGAATGCCTTGTTGTCGAAAGCTTCGATGTCGACATCGACATTGGTCAGGCTGTCACCTTCGTGTGCGATGACCTTGATGCCACGCTGGGCAGCACGACGCAGCACGCCTTCAAGTGCCGATGGGTCCATCGGTACAACGGCAATTGCAGACACGTTTTTTGCAACGAGATCTTCAAGAATACGAGCCTGCTGTGCAGCATCTGCCTTTGCCGGCCCGACCTGGCTTGCGCTGACATCGGCATTGTCTTTGCCAAAGGCATCGACGCCTTCGTTCATACGTGTGAACCAGTTTTCACCGGTTACCTTCACGACAGTGACGATGGTTGGCTTGTCCTGTGCAACGGCAATACCGGCCATCGCAACACCTGCGAGCATTGTGCAAGCAGCCAGTTTGGAAATTATACGCATGCTTCTCCTCCAATTATAATGATGCTTATTGTTGAGTTTCATTCCTGATGAGCAGCAAAGTTCCTCCCGCTGGACATCAGGGAATTGGTTATCTTCTTAGTCGCAACCAGTAGCCCAGATGCACGCGTGCCGAAGCTAGCAGCACCAGAAGCAGCACACCCCAGGCAAGGTCGCGGAAGAAATTGGAAATGTTCATGAAGTTGAACAGGCTCGAGAGAATCTGCAGTGCTGTTGCGGCCAGCAGCACGCAAAGAACCTTACCGTAGCCACCTTCCGGTTTAACGCCGCCGAGCACTGCGATAAGAATAGCGATCAGCACATAAGAGCCGCCGTAATCCCACTTCACGGACGAATTGCGTGCTGCAATGATGATACCCGCGATTGCGGCCAGTACGCCGCAGATCGTGTAGGTAATAAGCAGCATACGCTTTTCGTTGATGCCGCCATAACGCGCGGCTTTTGAATTGCTGCCCATCAGCATCAGCTTCACGCCGAATGGCGTGTATTTCAGAAGAAAAGCCAGAAGAGCAGCAATTGCGAGAAACAGAGCAAAGCACATTGGAATGCTTAACACCGGCATGTTGCCGAAATTATCCAGCGGCTCGATATAGCCAAGGCTTATCGCAGAACCATTGGTCAGGAAGACTGCTACACCCGTGAAAACCAGCTGTGTGCCAAGGGTCGCAATCAGCGGCGTAAGCCGTGCATAGGCGATCATGATGCCGTTGATGAAGCCGCCAACGAGGCCGACTGCCAGTGCCAAACCGGCAAAAGTCCAAGAAAACAGAAGCGGTGCATCGGCGACCGGAATAAGGTTTCGGGTCAACAGGAAAGCAACAATGCCCGCAAGATTGGCAAGCGCGATGCCCGAAAGATCAATGCCACCGTTTCCCGAGATCATGGCGAGCATAACACCCAGCGCAAGCAGACCAAGCTCAGGCACCTGAGCGGCCATGGACTGCAGATTATAGCTATCCATGAAATTGGCGCCGGCAAAAGCCGCGCCAGCAGCCAGAACTGCGCAATTGATCAAAAGCAGAAATAGAGTCTGCCTATCCACGCCATACGATGACACGTCGTCTCCTCCCGGTATTCAGGGGCTCCCACCCCTTAAATGAGCCAGCAATCCATTAGACTTTCGGCCTGAATGATTTATGCCACCTCGCACTGACATTTGTCAGCCTATGTTGTCGCTTGTCAACACATTTTGTTTTTGGTCTTTCAAAAGCCCGGATTCTCGGCTTTTCTGGCCCATTCATTCTGGTCCAGCAGAGCCTTCCTCCTAAGCTCAACTTCAACGTTAATCAAAATTCTTACATTTGTCGATTGTCTATCGAAAAATGTAAGAATTTTGAGGTGCGTAATTACACTTTCGGAGAAACATCTCAATCAAAGGCTTCAAATTTCCGGCCACTTCTAGACAATTGGATGCCGTTTTTATCCGTCAAAACGACGCAATAAGCCGATCCGTTGGCGCGGGAAATCTAGCCGCGCAGCAAAGACGGTTAAAGACACCATTAAGAAGGGTGGCGGTTATTTTCTCTGTATCTTCGTGACGGGATTACTTTCGCCAAGGGCGCGTTTCACAGCGGCACGCGCCGAAGCCAGATCCGGCATAACCCAGTTCGGCTCGCTGCCAAGAAACTTATCGAGAAACGCGATCGCATAGCCTGGCATTTCCGAGACATTTTCTTTGTAAGACCACCATGTCCGAAGCTCATCGGCACATTGGTCGATATCCGGCACCGTGCCAAACTCCTGCTCCTGCACAGCGGCAATCGCACAGATGCAGTAGTTGGTGCAGAGGAAACCTTCCGGCCAGAAGCTGATGATCTCGTAAAGGCGGGCAGAATCGCCTGTGGCATGTTTCGGCGGTGAAACGACCTTCGCTGGCGACAAACGGATCAACTCGCGCAACACAAGACCTGCTGCAAAAGTGATGAAATCCTTGCGGTCCACCTTGGCAAACCGCTTGTTTTGATTGACCAGCTCTACCCAGTTCAGAAACGCCTCGGTGAGCTTCTTTTCATCGATGTCGTATTCAACACCATAGAGCTCATGCAACAGACCGGCATGTTTGCGAAATGTCGCCCTGAACCAGCGCAGCTGGCGCAGTCGATGGCGCAAATCAGGCATTGATGCCATTTGTTCTCTGAGTAGCAAGTCCATGTTGCGAGCGACCTCCCGTTTGCAAATGACATTATTCGAAACCGATAGAAATGTCAGTCTTCATTCGTCTTCGATTATCGGTAAAATTATACATATTGACATTCAAGAAGACAAATGTTCTCTAATTGATGAAAGACGAACCCGGAAAATATCCTGTTCGTCCTTCGTGGGAGGAGATCAAAAATGGCTATCTGGCAATGGGCTTTGCTGGCGCTTGCTTTGCTGTGGGGCTTTCAGTCGCTGGGCGTCTGGTTCCAGATGCGCCACTATTCCGATGTGATGAAGGGCATCACTTCGAAATATTCTGACGGTTTTGTTGGTGCTGGGCATATTCGGGGACGCTTCGGCAAAGGCGTCATCGTGTTGATCGTCGTAGACCGCAACTTGGTGGTGCGACGCTTCCTGCAAATGAGCGGACGGACGGTTTTTGCACAATTCAGCCGCCGCGAAGGCTTCGAGGGAATGCGCCTCAGCGAATTGCAGGACAATCCCGCAATTGGAGAAGGAACGCCTGAAGTGGTGGCTGCTGCCAAACAGGCGATGGAGCAGATCGGTCGCATAAGAGATCAATCCGATGGGATCGAGCTCGAAGGTCTGAAGGCAGTGGGAGCATAGGAGTTGCTTGCCTGAAACAAGCAATCGAGGAGGAACAATGTCGATAGTGACGATGTTGGCACAACATGCCGACACAACGATGCAAACAATACATATGGCTGGCAGCATGATTTCCGATGCCGCCCTGCACGGCAAACACGCCGCAGAGCACGCAGGAAATGACTTACTACAGCTTGCACAAGCGACCACCACCGCGCCGGGCGATGCTGGCAGCGGCGGAATTACCGTCGATCAGTTCAAAGAACGACTTCAGAACGTCCAGCAGGAAGAACAGCTTGGCTGGCTTGCCTCTATTGGCAAGCACTTCATTGGCGTCTTTCAGAAAGGTGGCGAAGTTTTCGCCGGATTTGTAACTGGTATCATCCCGACACTCGTCGTGCTGATGACAGCGTTTTACGCCGTAACTGAGCTGGTCGGTGAAAAGCGCGTCCATGGCCTCGCACGCAGCGCCGGACGTATCGCGCTTACCCGCTACACGGTTCTGCCAGTGCTCGCGGTCTTCTTCCTGACCAACCCAATGGCTTATACATTCGGTTCATTCCTGGACGAAAAATACAAGCCTGCTTTCTATGACGCGGCTGTGTCCTACGTCCATCCTCCGCTGGGTCTCTTCCCGCATATCAATCCGGGCGAGTACTTTGTCTGGGGCGGCGTGCTCGTTGCACTTCTCGAACTTGAGAAGAAGGGCGCGGTTCCAACAGGCTATCACATCAACGTCGCCATCTGGTACGCCATCGTTGGTCTCGTCGTGATCCTCCTTAAAGGCATACTCACAGAACGCATCACCGCCATCATGGCGCGGCGTCAGGGCATTGAGCTTTAAGCGGGAATTGGGGAGGACGACATGGTAAAGACCTATAAGGCAGTTAAGATTTCCCGCGGCTCAAATGGCTGGGGCGGCCCGCTGGTCATTCAGCCAACCGAGCAGCGTAATAAGGTGGTTTCGGTCACTGGCGGTGGCATCCATCCACTTGCACGCCAGATTGCTGAGCTGACCGGCGCGGAAGCCGTTGACGGTTTCCGCTCACCACCAATCGAAAGCGAAATGGCCGTTGTGGTTGTCGATTGCGGGGGCACAGCCCGTTGCGGCGTCTATCCACGCAAGCGCATTCCAACGGTGAACATTACACCGGTTGGACAATCCGGGCCTCTCGCACAATTCATCACCGAGGATATTTATGTTTCAGGTGTGAAGCCAGAGAATATTGTTCCAGCTGATGGTTCGGCCGCCGCAGCTCCTGCTGCAGCAGCCGCAGAAGAAGAGGCGCCTGCGCCGGTAGAACTGCCAAGCGAAGGCGGTATTGTCGGCCTCATCAGCAGCATTGGTCGCGTGATGGGTCGTGTGGTTGGTATCTTCTTCCAGGCTGGTCGCCGCACAATTGATCAGGTTATCCGTAACGTTTTGCCATTCATGGCTTTCGTAACGATGCTGATCGGCCTGATCCTCTACACAGGTATCGGTGACATCCTTGCTCAGCCGCTCGGACCGCTTGCCAATAACATTGTTGGTTTGCTGGTGCTTTCTGCAATCTGCGGCCTACCGTTCCTTTCGCCAATCCTCGGACCAGGTGCGGTTATTGCGCAGGTTGTTGGCGTGGCAATCATCGGGCCACAGATCGCAAACGGCACAATCGCCCCGGCGATGGCCCTGCCAGCACTGTTTGCCTACAACACACAGGTCGGTTGCGACTTCGTGCCGGTTGGTCTGGCACTTGGAGAAGCGAAGCCGAAGACCATTGAAATTGGTGTTCCGGCAGTTTTGATCAGTCGTCAGATCATGGGGCCACTTTCGGTTCTGATCGCATGGCTCGTCAGCCTCGCAGTGCTTTAAAACTCTGAGCCTGCCGCGGCAGAAGCGGCGGCAGGCAATTTCCCAAACATTTACAATATCGATGTTCCTCATCGACTTTTGCGGGCATCGAACGACCAAACCAAGAAAGGACCGCCTCTATGTCGATACATCTGAAAACGCGGATCACCGCGATCGGCCCGGAAGTAGCGGATCTCGCCGAAGGCGGCGTTCTCATCCTGTTTGCTGACGGCTCGCCACCTGAACTGGCAGAAGTATCTGTTCTTCACGTCGTGGAAGAAGGTCCTGAAGCATCTGCTCCCGCTATTGGAGCAAAGATCACCATTGGTTCTCTCAAAGCAGAGATTACTGCCGTTGGCGAAAGCGCCTGGCAGAAGGTGCGCGAAATCGGGCACGTCGTTATTTCGTTCACGGGTGCGAATTCAACTGATCGCCCCGGTGAAATCTGTGCCAGCGAAATAGCAGGTGAAGACCTTGTCGCTGCTCTCAAAGAAGGGCAGATTATCACCATCGACGGCTAGAAACTGGCGATCTCTGGAATAATAATTGCGTGTTAAAACAGACAATTGAGATGATTTTTACGTCATGGATGTGAAATCGTTCAATTGTCGATTTGAGGCTTACATAAATGGAACGCTCGACTATCGTCCGGGTGCATGAAGGGCTGCATGCACGCCCTGCAACTCGCTTTGTTAAACTGGCCAAAGGCTTTGAGAGTGACATCGAAATTGCCAAGGCCGGAAAAAGCGTAAGTGCCAAAAGCTCCGTCAAGCTGATGCTGCTTGGCGTAAAAGAGCTCGATGAAGTGACCGTTCGTGCTGATGGGGCAGATGCTATTGAAGCCATTGAAGCTTTGATAGGCTATCTGGAGAACCCCCAGGCTGGCCTTGAAGAAACTACAATCCCGACAACTCCAACTCCTGAGACTACGCCTAAAGCTGAAGTCACCCCGCAGCCTGCAATCTCGATCAAGCTTCCTGCTGGTCAGATAAAGGGCGTGGGGGCCAGCGAAGGCATCTCTTTGGGAACAGCTTTTCCGTTCTTTCCTGAAGAGATCAAACCTTCGGGTCGAAAACTTGCAGCAACTGAAATAGACGCCGAAATTGCCCATTTCAAATCTGCAATCGCGACAGTGCAGCAGCGCATGGATGCTTCCCTCTCCAGCGGTAATCTCGCTGACGCAGATAGGGGCATCATCGCCGCATTAAAAGATATTGCTGCGGATGATAGCCTGACCGACGAAGCGCTTGGACTTATTCGGGGCGGTCTTGATGCAATTTCGGCCATGCTCGCTGCTGCTTCAACTGTGGCCGGCCAATTTGCAGCACTTGATGACCCGTATCTCAACGCACGCGCGGATGATGTACACGCTGTCAGCCGCCAGATTTGTCTGGCGCTGCTTGGCAAGGAAGACATCAATCTGGAAGGTCTGCCGGAAGGCTCAGTACTTATTGCCGAAGACATCGGCGCTTGGGATCTGGCGCGCGCGCCGCTCAAGAAGATCAAAGGGGTTGTCTGCGGCCATGGCGGCGCAACATCGCATGTCGCCATCATCGCCCGCACGCACGGTATTCCGGCGGTTCTTGGCCTCGGAAGTGCAGTTCAACAGCTCAAGAATGCGAAAACCGTAGCAGTGGATGGAAGTTTCGGCATCGTTCATGCCGATCCGGATATAGCCACCCGCGACGAAATCGAAGCGCGCATTTCCAAAGCGCTACAGGAAAAGCAGGCGCTGGATGCCTACCGCTCCATCACGCCGCGTCGCGCTGATGGAACAATCATCGAAGTGGCAGCCAATATGGGTGCGCTGGAAGAAATCGATGTTGCCCTCGAAGCCGGTGCGATGGGTGTCGGACTTTTCCGCACCGAACTTCTGTTCATGAAGCACATTCACCTGCCTTCAGAAGATATGCAGACAGAAACCTATACGGCACTTCTGAAAGCTTTCGCACCAAACTCCGTAATCGTTCGCACGTTGGATATTGGTGGTGACAAGCCGATTGCGGGGATTGAGTTTCCCGAGGAAGAAAACCCTTTCCTTGGCTGGCGCGGCATTCGTATGTGTCTGGACCGCCCGGATGTATTCAAACCGCAATTGCGAGCGCTGTTGCGTTCAGCGGTTAACGGCAATCTCAAAGTGATGTTGCCCATGGTTTCGGATGTTGAAGAAATTCGTGCAACCAGACGCCTGATCGCGGAATGCATCACTGAGCTTAAAACCGAAGGCAAAGCATTTGCAGAGTTTGACCTGGGCGTAATGATCGAGACTCCTGCGGCAGTTTTCGCTGCCCGAGAGCTCGCAAAAGAAGCTGCTTTCTTCTCCATCGGCACCAATGATCTAACACAGTATGTGATGGCTGCGGATCGGCTCAATCCAACCGTTGCGAAGCTCAATGATGTCAGTCATCCGGCTGTAATGGCTGCAATCGAGATGACCGCGAAAGCGGGAACGGAAGCAGGCATCATGGTCGGCATGTGCGGTGAAGCAGCTGGTAAGCCCGAGCTCATCGGCGAATTCATTCGTATGGGATTGACCGAACTCAGCATGAGTCCGGCTTCAATTCCCCGTGCAAAAAAGCATATCGCAGATATGTTTAGCAGCTAAATTTGACCTGCAAGCACTTATAAGATGCCCGGATATCGCTGTCCGGGCTTTTATTTTAAGGAAGATGAGCAATCAAAGTCTGGAACAGTATTTCGAGCTGAGCCTCATCGCGGTCTTCTGCAGCCTGCATGAGACGATCATGGCGTACATCCAGCGCCAGAATGGCGCTTTCCAAAGGATCGACGCCTGCCAGATCTGCCGCTTTTGCTGTTGCCAGACCACAAGCGATACCAACAGCCGCAAAGCACGTTGTTTCAAATCTACGCAGCGCCTGCGGGTCGCAATGACCATCCATCGAGATAAATCGTACTGGTCTTTCTTCAAGCAGCTCCAAAAACATAGCCGCGACAGCTTTGGCCGTTGCTGCAATCTTCGTATCACCAGCTTCTGATGAAAAAACGCTCTTCAACAACGAGCCATGCTTTTGCATCATTCTGGCGTGGACCGTGACAAATGTGGCTTCCTGAATCAGCACGTTCTGCAACTGATGACGACGGAGCACGTCTTTTGTGAGGTAATACATATCCTTACGAAAAGCGCGTGCGCCCTCCGCACCAGCGCCGAAATAAACCGACAGGCTTTTCACATGCGGCGCGCTGTTGTGCACATTTGGATTAGACGAAATCAGCGAAATCGAAATTGTTTCAGCCGTTGTCAGCGCCTTATCCATCACGCTTGCGGCGTGTCCCAGCAGCAATTCCGGCGACACGATTTCTCCTGGACGTGTCGCTGATTGTTCGACCTGCAAACTTTCATGACGATTGCGACGAATCATGTATCGAACCTCCCGCAGGCGGTCCTTCAGATTGACAGCAATTTCTTCCGAAAGAATGCGTAACATGTTCATTTTCCTCAACTGCAGCGCCATCGTAACAGGATGAACCAAGCACATGAATTATTGTTTGCCTTCGCGTGGAAAAGCAATAGTTTCGGTGTAAGAACACTACTTCTATAATGTAATAATACGCCAATAATTTGAGGGACAGTTTTGAAAAAAGCCGGCAAGAAGACGCAGAAAAATCCGGAAGCGGCAGACCTCATCATTGGATCGGAAGGTGTGGCTGCGGAAAACCGTACAAGCCGACTGCGAACCCGCGCTGCGTGGATGTATTACGTCGAACAAATGACCCAAAATGACATAGCGGAAGCGCTGGGTGTCGGCCGTGTCACTATCGTTCGCCTTCTTGCTGATGCGCGCGCTCGCAATGAAGTAAAAATTACGATCGAAGGCAAGCTCGCAAGTCTGACATCATTGGAAGTTGAGCTTGAGAAAACCTTCGGGCTTGAGCGCGCCATTGTCGCGCCCCTCTCGTCGGCTGACATTGATCCAATACCACCGATCAGCGCGGCAACCGGCGCATATCTTTCGGAAAAAGTGCAGCACGGCATGACAATCGGCGTGGGCTGGGGCCGCACACTTTCCAGTACCCTGCAACATATCGGTGCCCGCCCGCTCAATGATCTCAAGGTAATTTCTTTGCTTGGCGGCATCGTGCAACCGCGTCGTTCAAACCCACCGGAATTTGCGTGGCAGTTTGCGCAGATTTTTCAGGGTGAAGGCTATCTGATCCCCGCCCCTGCTCTGGTCGACAGCAAAGAAACGCGGATCGCACTTATCGAGCGTTGTGGGCTGAATACCGTGTTGGACATGGCCGAAGAACTCGATATGGTTTTGCTCAGCGTTGGCGATATTCAGACTGCGAGTAGCACGTCATATCGCGTGGGCCTGATCGACGAGGCGCAGAAACTGTCGCTGATAGAGAACGGTGCCGTCGGCGACGTGCTGTTTCACTTCTACGATATAAATGGCAAGATCGTTGATGATCCAGTGCATGACCGTGTCATGTCGGCCAAAATTGAGAGCCTTCAGAAAACGCCGCAACGTATTCTTACATCAGGTGGCAAAGAAAAAATCGCAGCTCTGCTTGGCGCAGTGGAGCTTCTGAAGCCAACTGTTCTCATCACTGATGAGGAAAGTGCTGCTGAGATGCTCAGAGCGCAATCCAATTAAATGCAAAAAGCACATCGTCGCAAAACGATGTGCTTTTTTTTATTGCCGCATTTGCGACGAAACCGGCATCAATTGGCAGCTGCTGCGCATTCTTTAAGGATTTGCAACACCGCAGCCCGCTCTTCGATTTGTGGCATATGTCCACAACCTGCAAAAATGTGGACGCCCACCTTCCCCGGCAAACCATGAGCATGAGCAACCGGGATAACACGGTCTTCGACACCGAAGATAAGCCGCACTGGCATCGCCAGCGAAGCAATGCTTGAGCGTACCTCGAAGGTTTGCGTGCCATCTGCAAAGAACCGCGCACCAATTGCTTCCTGCGTATCGCGCAGTTCTGCATCCGCAGCCTGAGTAACGGTCGCATTGATGAAAGGTCTTGTCAGATGGCTCTCATCAGCGACGAGCAGTTTCAGCCAGGGAACGATGCTGGCTTCGCTTTTCGCGCCGACGAGACCCGTTATAAATGCCCCATTGACCTGTGGTCCCAAGCCACCTGACGAAATGAGCAGCAGCGAACGCACATCGACAACACCGCGAGCCGCGGTGACAGTTGCGACCGCTCCACCAAGTGAATGTCCGACCAGAAGGCAGGATGTTACACCCAATGACGCAAGCGTTGCCTCCACGCTTGCTGCAATCTCATCTATGCTTTCAGGAACGACGCGTGGTGAATTGCCGTGTCCCGGAAGATCGAGTGCAAGGATTGGATGACCAAGCGATGCACCGGCAAACAATCCACGCCACGAGTTGAGGTCAGCGGCATAACCATGAATCAGAACAACCGGCAAACGGCCAGCTTCCCCCTCACGCAGCCAGACTGCATTGAGCTGTCCAGGTGCAAGCGGTTCAGCAGTGTTTCTCACTGGCGGTTTAGCAGCAACCGCAGCTATGGCAGGCTTCGCAATGCTGATATTGCCTTCAACGTCCTTTTTCTGCACACGACCTTTCGGACCTGAGCCTTGAACGGATTTGAGATCAATACCTGCCTCACGCGCAAGCCGACGAGCGAGCGGCGTCGCCCGCACATCATTGGCTGAACTCGGCTCAAAGTCCTGGGAGGATTTTGGTTCAGCCTGTTTTGAAGCCACCGGCTCGATGACAGCTTCTACGGGTGCAGCAGCAACTGGCTCTTCAACGACGGGTGTTGACTTGCCGTTACGCTCTTCACCTTCAGCATAAATCCAGGCGACAGCTTGACCGACAGGCACAACAGTCCCTTCAGCTGCACTGATATCCGCGATAATACCCGATGCTGGCGCATCGACTTCCATCGCCGCCTTGTCAGTCTCAATTTCAAAGAGAAGCTGACCTTTCGTGACGGTATCGCCATCTTTAGCAAACCATCGCGAAATCTGCCCCGTCTCCATATCCATATCGACCTTGGGGAGAATGACTTCCACAGCCATGGCTAGCGCACTCCTTTGGCCAGATCACGAGCGCTTTTCAGGATGTCAGGCACCTGCGGAACGGTCGCGCGTTCAAGGTCGGGATTATAAGGAATTGGCGTTTCGGCTCCGCCCAGACGCACAATCGGCGCATCGAGGTAATCGAAGGCATCGCTTTCCGCTACAATGGCAGATATTTCAGCGCCTATACCAAGGGTCTTTACTGCCTCGTAAACGCAAAGAAGCTTCGACGTCTTCTTGACGCTTTTAATGATGGTTTCACGATCAATCGGACGCACGGTGCGCAGGTCGATCACTTCAACATCAATGCCTTCCTTGGCAAGTTCAGCGGCGGCATCAAGGGCTTTGTGCACCATGATTGCCGTTGCAACGATGGTCAGATCGCGCCCTTCGCGAACCACTTCCGCCTTGCCGATTGGCACGGTGTAGAAGCCTTCAGGAACCGGACCTTTGGTCTTGTAGAGCAACTTATGCTCAAAAATCATAACCGGATCGGGATCTTCAACGGCTGCGAGCAACATGCCCTTGGCATCGTAAGGTGTCGCTGGCTGCAAAACTTTGAGACCCGGCACATGTCCCAGCCAAGCTTCAAGGCTCTGGCTGTGCTGTGCCGCAGCACCCGTTCCCGACCCTGCCGGAAACCGCATAACCAGCGGCACAGAAACCGCACCGCCAAGCATATAGCGAATTTTCGCAGCCTGGTTGACGATCTGTTCCATCGCAAGTGCTGCAAAGTCGGAGAACTGGAACTCAAAGATCGGGCGCATACCGGTCAGTGCTGCACCGACAGCAACACCTGCACCGCCCAATTCTGAAATCGGCGTGTCCATGACCCGGTCTTCACCAAAGCGATGCACCAGATCACCAGTCACCTGAAATGCGCCGCCATAGACGCCAATATCTTCACCCATCAGGAACACGCGGTCGTCGCGTTCCATGGCAATTGCCATTGCTTCCTGGATGGCTTGCGAATAGCTCAACTCACGGATTGTCGTGTCCATATTCAAATATCGTCCGTGTAAACGTCGCGGGTCAGGTTGGTCAGATCAGGTGCCGGGCTGTTCTTGGCGAACTCGATCGCGTCAGCGATTTCCTTCTCCACTTGAGCGCGGATTTCCTCAATCTCGGCGTCATTGATGAAGCCATAGGCTTTCAAGTCGGCCTCGAAATGTGCGATTGGATCGCGATCATTCTGCCAATGCTCGATTTCTTCCTTGGTGCGATAGCGGTTGCGATCACTCTTGGAATGACCACGAATGCGGTACGTCTTGTTTTCAATCAGCGTCGGACCATCGCCGCGCCGTGCGCGTTCCGTGGCTTCATTGATGGCCTCTGCTACTTCCGACAGATTGTTACCATCGACGATCACGCCGGGCATATTGTAGGCCGAGGCGCGGTCTGCAACATTGGCAACTGCTGTCGAGCGCTTGGTAGAGGTGGACATGCCGTAGCCATTGTTTTCACAAACGAAAACAACAGGAAGCTTCCAGACAGACGCCATATTGAGAGCTTCGTGGAAAGCGCCTTCATTATTTGCGCCATCACCAAAGAACGATACGACTACCTTGCCGTTTTTCTGCTTCTTGGCGGAAAGCGCAGCACCGACCGCAATCGGAATACCACCACCGACAATACCGTTCGCGCCGAGATTTCCCTTGGAAACATCGGCAATGTGCATCGAGCCACCACGGCCTTTGCAATAACCTGTTTCCTTGCCGAAAAACTCAGCAAACATACGTTTCACGTCTGCACCCTTGGCGATGCAATGGCCATGGCCGCGATGGGTCGACGTGATCATGTCATCATCATTGAGCGGCAGGCACGATCCCATCGCGCTCGCTTCCTGACCGATGGAAAGGTGCATCGTTCCGTGAATGAGACCACGCGTGTAGCTTTCTTCCGCGCCTTCTTCAAAGCGGCGGATGAGATACATCTTATGCAGTGCTTCTTTCAGTTGCTCCGGCGAATAGGTGCGGAAGGCATAAGGCAAGTTATGACGGTCACCCGTATCCTGCGGTTCGACTTTTTTGGCTTGAGCCATGATGTTTTGTCCTCACGCTCCGTAAACGAGCTTGTCTTGACGCGCGCGCAGTTCAGCAATCTTGGAACCGGGAGCCACGGCCGCATTATCGTAGGTGATAAGCTCCCCCTTCTTGATTGGCTTGGTCACGCTGCCACCCTGTAGAAGTCCACAAGGGATCGCATGGCCACTGCGCGCCTCGCCCGAAGTCATGATCCATGCGCGGTAGCAATACTCACCAATCGCATCGAGCTTTTCGCCCGGCTGCATGTCCTTCTTTGCAACCGCAGCCACTTCTGCGACCGGCTTTGAAAGCGGAACCATGTCAGGCTTGCCGTAAAGAACAACGCGGGCGCAGGTAAGCGGCACTTCGAGAGAAGTCAGGTGATATGGGCGATGGAATGTGAAATATGGACCCTTGCCCATCTTCAGGTCTTCCATGCGCTCGGAAATACGTGGATGCGACATGTCGGCGACGACAAACACGCCAGGTGCTACACCCTTCCCGATTGAATAATCAACCACACCAACTTTGGACAACACACCGCCGTCCTTTTCAGGAATCAGTGTCTTGTTGAGCTGGTCGAGCGTTGCAGCGGGACCGTGCATACCGGCTTTATCCGGAACAAGACCTGTCGCGTTGGCAATGGCGGCCATTTCGACCATGGTCTTTGAACCATCGACGAATTCCACCAGCATGCGCACGTTCATGTTACGGCGCGTGGCTTCTTCCATATATTGATCAGGAACTGCATCGATATTGAGCGGGTTGTTCTTGCCCTTGCCTGCCGCCACAATCGGATGACCCATGGCAGTCACAAACTCAATCAACTCCATGCAAGATGACGGCTCGTCACCAGCGCCCAGCGAATAGGTAACACCAAGACGTTCGGCTTCCGCTTTCAGATAGGCCCCGATTGTCACGTCTGCTTCGACATTCATCATGACCAGATGCTTGCCGTGTTCCATGGCGCGCAGGCCAATCTCTGCACCGACAGCCGGAACGCCCGTTGCGTCGATCACAACATCGATAAGATCGTTTTCGAGGATCAGATTGGCGTTATCTGTTACGGCAACCTTATGCGCTTCCATGGCGGCTGTCAGATCGGAAGCAGTCGAAACCTCACGGCCATGACCTTCTTCCTGAAAAGCAATATCGACGGCCTTCAATGCATTGGGAACGCGCAGCTCAGAAATAGCACCAACTTCGATACCCGGCATATGCGCAACGCGTGTGACAATATCCGTGCCCATTTCGCCTGAGCCAATCAGTCCGATACGGATCGGTCGCCCACTATCCGCCCGCGCCTGCATGTCACGCGCCAAACCTGTCAACGCCACATTGGTTGCCATCGTTTCCTCCTGAACGTCCCTGCAAATATTCTCGCAGTCTCCTCTGATACCCTATCGATTAATGAACATTTGTTTCTAAGTCAATACCAGTGTTCATAAACTGCACACTTCAACCCGCTCGCAAATGCCATCTTGTTATTCAACTTTAGTTTGCTATAGAATACAAATGTTCTGCCGTTTCGCACAATTCACATTTTGAAACGTCGATACGTGCGAGCTAATAATGGCGTTCTGTTAGCTCGGCGCACTTTGGGAGTGCTCCGGGGGGAGGAGAAATAAATGGACGCATTTCTGAGCGGACTAAAAACGGCAGTCGATACGCTTGGGGCAACGGTTCTGTTGCCTATCGTCATCTTCATCATTGCGGTGGTACTTGGCGCAAAGGTGGGCAAAGCCTTCCGTGCAGCCATCACCATCGGCGTTGCTTTCATCGGTATCAATCTGGTCCTGGGCTTGATGTTCACCTCTATTGGTGAAGTGGCTCAGGCAATCGTCACCAACACGGGCATCAAGCGCGATATCGTTGACGTAGGCTGGCCTTCGGCTGCAGCAATCGCCTTCGGCTCATCGGTGGGTCTTTGGGTTATTCCAGTCGGTATTCTGGTCAACATCGTGCTGCTTCTGCTTCGCTGGACACGCACGTTGAACGTCGACGTGTGGAACTTCTGGCATTTTGCTTTCGTCGGTTCGCTGGTAGTCGCTGCAACCGATAACCTGGCTTACGGCATCATTGTTGCAGCACTTGTTGCGGCCCTTTCGCTACTTTTTGCAGACTGGTCGGCGCGTGCTGTTCAGCAGTTCTACGGTGTACCGGGAGTTTCCGTGCCGCATCTGGCCTCGGCACAGATTCTGCCGATTGCAATCGTGCTCAACTGGATCATGGATCGCATTCCCGGCATCAACAAGATCAACATCAGCACGGAAACCATCGAACGTCGCTTCGGTGTATTCGGCGAACCGGTTGTGCTCGGCCTGATTATCGGTTTGGTGCTCGGCCTAATCGCTTTTTATAATGCAGGGGATTTTGGCGTCGTACTCGCGAAGGTTTTCGGCACAGGTATGACACTTGCCGCCGTTATGTTGCTTCTGCCGCGTATGGTCAAAATCCTGATGGAAGGCCTGCTTCCGGTTTCGGACGCTGCACAGGAATTTGTGCGCAAGCGCACCGGCGACCGCGAACTTCTTGTTGGTCTCGACTCGGCAATCCTTATCGGACATCCAGCCGCGATCTCGTCGTCGCTCATTCTGGTGCCTATTGCGATCATTCTTTCGGTCATCCTGCCAGGCAACCGCGTCATCCTGTTTGCCGACCTTGCCGTCATTCCTTTCATCGTCGCCATGACTGCACCGCTTCTGAAAGGAAACGTGTTCCGCATGGTCGTCGTAGGAACGATCACACTGGCAATCGGCTTCTATGTAGCCAATGCGCTTGCTCCGTTGTTTACGAGTGCTGCGGTTTCATCCGGCTTCAAGCTGCCTGAGAACGCCTTGCAGATCACTTCAGTGGTCGACGGATTCCTGTGGGTGCCATACATCATCATATCGGCCATCCAGTGGCTTGGTGCTATTGGTATCGCGGTGATCGCCGTTGTTATTGCTGCACTTTTCATGCTCTATCGCCGCAATACCCAGGCATGGGAGCGTGCGGCAGGCGCTGAGGACGAACCAGCAGACGAAATTGCCGCCTAAAATTGGCAATGATCGACACATGAAATAAAAGTCGCACGTCGAGACCGACGTGCGACCTTCTTTAAACGGAGAACGAAATGGCTGCTGGTCTGATTGATTTTCTCGACCCTCAAGCGATCGAGCTTCAGAGCGAAGCAAAAACCAATGAAGAGATCATCCGGATTCTGGCGGGTAAGCTGGAAAAGCTGGGTTATGTAAAGCCAAGCTACGCCGACGCGGTCGTAAGCCGCGAACTGACGATGCCAACAGGATTGCCGCTTGAGCGCGAAGAAAACGTTGCCGTGCCACATACTGATCCTGAGCATGTGCTTAAGGCTGGCATTGCCTTTGCGACACTGAAGTCACCAATTGAATTTGCCAATATGGAAGATCCTGAAGAGGCGGTTTCTGTTGGATATGTCTTTCTGCTTGCCATCAATGACAAGGACAAACAGATTGAAACCTTGCAGCAAATCATGGCGACAATTCAGGATCCGAATGCACTCGATAGGCTGAAGGCGGCGCGCACGCTTGAAGATATTCAAACTGCGCTGAATTAAGAGTAGATCTTAATAGCCGAATTCGAGACAACAAAAATACGACATTCGCGCGTTTCATGGAATGCACGAACACCAATTGGAGGAAACCATGGCTAGAATAAAAACAATTCTCTTCGCTTGCGGAACAGGTGTAGCGACATCTACGGCAGTCAACGCAACAGTCACCGAAGAAATGAAAAAGCGCGGGCTTACCTTCAATGCTCAGCAGGCAAAGGCCACGGAAGTAGCCTCCTTAGCTGACAATGTGGATTTCATCGTTTCAACCACGCCTATTTCCGCTTCCGTCACCAAGCCAGTCATCAAGGGTCTACCCTTCCTGACTGGTATCGGAAAAGACAAAGCGTTGGACGAGATCGAAGCCGAGCTTCGTAAATAATCTCACTCAGTTCAAAAAGCGGAAGTGGGAGACGCAGTTCCTCCACGTCAAATGATCTGAAGAAAAGCGTCGGTGTCCGGCGCTTTTATGTTTTTTGAATCACACGGATACGTTGCTCACCGCCGATATCTATAAACTGCGTGGGTGGCGGCACTTGATGCACATCATGTGTACCAAAGCTTTCGGGATAAAACGCGTAGCCTTCTGGTGCGTTGGGTGGGTTTCTATCATCGATCAGCCGACCGCCTGTCAATTCCGTCATCGGATCGGGAATGGCCGAAATCAGCCGCCGCGTATAGGGATGCGTCGGGTTCGAGAATATCCGATCCCACGGGCCACTCTCAACAATCTGGCCGAAATACATGACGGCCACCCGATCACTCATATGCTCTACGACGCTCAGATCATGGCTGATCATGATGTAGGAAAGACCAAGCCGCTCTTTGAGCTCCAGCAGCAGATTGATGATCTGTGCCCGGATCGAAACATCCAACGCTGAGACAGGTTCATCCAGCACGATAACTTTCGGATTGAGCAGCAAGGCGCGCGCAATCCCGATGCGCTGGCGTTGCCCCCCGGAAAACTCGTGCGGGAAACGTTTTGCCTGCTCGGGTTTCAATCCGACGAGGCGTAGAATTTCCTCAACCCGCCCATCAACCTCGCTACGTGATTTTACACCATGAAGCCTTAAAGGTGCTGCGAGCGATGTATAGACCGACTGGCGTGGATTGAGTGAAGCAAATGGATCTTGAAAGACCATCTGCGCCATCTTTGCCCGTTCCAGCCGCGAAGGCTCATTCTTGCCAGTGATCGGACGTCCTTCAAAATAGATCTGACCACTGGTTGGCTTCTGAAGGCCTACGATGGAGAGTGCGAGCGTAGATTTGCCACAGCCGGACTCACCCACGATGGACAAGCACTCGCCTTTATTAAGGGTCAGGCTGAGATTATTGACGGCGCGCAGCAATTGCTTGGAATGGCTGAAGATGCCGCCACTCACCGGGAAATAAACGCAGACATCATCAATTCTGACCAGTGGCTCTGCCAATTTCGTCGAATGCATATCATTCATGATGGAAACACCTCACCACACCCGCATCCTCAAGTGGCGTCCAGCCCGGCTTTTGCGCGCGGCAAATATCGGTGGCACGCGTGCAGCGCGGCTCAAATCTGCAGCCTGCCGGGAAAGCGGAAATGGAAGGCACCACGCCTTCGATTTCCTGCAGCCGTAACTGACCTTCTTTCTGGCGAGAACCAAGTTGCGGGAGCGAAGCCAGAAGTCCATGCGCATAAGGGTGCGCCGGATGGTGAAACAGACCCGCTGTTATGCGCTCCTCGACAAGATGCCCGGCATACATCACACCCACGCGACGGCACATTTTCGCAATAACACCAAGATCATGACTGATCATGAGTACGGAAGTCCCACGCGCTGTGCAAAGCTCCTGCATCAGACGAAGAATTTCCGCCTGAACCGTAACATCAAGCGCAGTCGTGGGCTCATCGGCGATCAAAAGATCAGGGTTGCATGCAAGCGCAATAGCGATCATCACTCGCTGGCGCATACCGCCCGACATCTGATGCGGATAATTTTTCACGCGTTGCTCTGGCGCTGGCACCTGAACGCTGGCAAGCGCTTCGACCGCTTTGCGCTCTGCTTCATGCCAAGTTGCACCCTGATGCAGCACGAACATTTCTGCAATCTGCCGCCCTACAGGTGAAAGCGGATTGAGTGCGGTCATCGGTTCCTGAAAGATCATCGCGATGCGATTACCACGCAGCTTTCGCATTTCGCGTGATGACATGGATCGCAAATCCTGCCCTTTGAACCGTATCGCGCCACCGGTTATCGATAGTGGTTTGCGCAGCAATCCTATCATTGACAATGCGGTGATACTCTTTCCGCAGCCGGACTCTCCAACCAAACCGAATGTTTCACCGGCACCGATTGTGAAGGATACGTCTTCAACAACATTATGCTTGGTCGAACCAGACACGATATCGATCCGCAGGTTTTCGACCTCGAGAAGTGTTTGTTCGCTCATACTTTGCGCGTCCTCATATGCGGGTCGAGCCAGTCACGAAGACCGTCACCGAACAGATTGAGACCAAGCACTGTGAAAAAGATTGCTAGACCGGGGAATACGGCTGCCCAAGGTGCATTCACGATCAACTCACGCGCATCAGTGAGCATATTGCCCCAACTAGGATCAGGAGGACTGATACCAAGACCCAGATAGGAAAGGGCAGCTTCTGCGAGGATCGCGTCACCCATTCCCAGTGTGCCGATCACAAGGATAGGTCCAATCATGTTCGGCAAGATCTGCGTAATCATGATGCGAACATCGCTATAGCCCAGCATCTTGGCGGCCTGAATGTAGCCCTGCTTCTTGAGCGAAAGGGTGGAACTGCGCGCAATGCGGCACGTCCAGGACCAGTTTGTGAGACCAAGCGCGAGCAAAAGGCTCGGCAAACCGGGGCCGAGAACAGCCATGATCGCCAACGCGAAGATCAGCGACGGGATCGCCAGCATGAGATTTGTGAGACCATTGACGAAATCGTCCCACCAGCCGCCGAAATAGCCAGCAGAAATTCCAAAACAGAGGCCAATGACCGTGTTGATGCACTGTGAGACCACACCAACGGTCAATGACACCTGCGCGCCATAGAGGATGCGCGAATATACATCGCGGCCTTGTGCGTCAGTGCCGAACCAGAATTGTGCATCGGGTGGCAGTTCTGCATTCATCAGATCGGCATCGAGAACCGGATTATAGTGCGCCAGCAATGGTGCAAATACGGCAGCGCCCACGATTACGATGCACACGAACCCGCCAAATACGAGATTGAAACGGAGCTTCATGGGCTTACTCGTGACTTATGCGCGGATCGATAACCGCGTAGAGAATATCAACAATCGTATTGATGACCAGAAACCACAATACGATCACGAGAATAGCCCCCTGTACGACGGGAATGTCGCGCAGCGAAACGCTATCAATCAGCAATGAGCCAAGGCCCGGCCATGAAAACAGCTTTTCGACCACCACGGCTTGCCCCATCATCGATCCGAATTGCAGACCGATTGTCGTAATGATTAAAACAAGCGCATTTCGCATGACGTGCCACGTCACCAGCCTGAAGCTGTTCATTCCTTTTGAACGGGCTGTGCGAATGAAATCCGCGCCCATCACTTCAAGAACAGCTGCGCGTGTTGTCCTTGCGAGAAGCGCCAGCGGTGCAACACCCAAAGTGAGTGCTGGCAGAATGATGTTGTGTATGCCGCCATTGCCGTAACCGAAACTTGGCAACCATCCAAGCGTCAGTGCAAAGAGATACATGGCAAGCAGTCCTAGCCAGAATTGCGGCAGTGAAAGGCCGGAGACCGCGCCTATCATCGTCACACTGTCGAGAATGCTTCCGGGCTTCAGCGCCGCTATAAATCCAAGTGGAACCCCAATCAGAATGGCAAATCCCATAGCTGCAAAAGCGAGTTTCAGCGTTGGCCACATGCGCTCCTGAATGAGCGAAACAACCGGCTGCCTTGATCGGTAGGACGTGCCAAGATCGAACTGTGCCAACTGCACCAGATAGTTGCCGAAACGCACATGAACAGGCTTGTCGAGACCGAACTCCTGCGTGATCTTTTCAACCATCTTCGGGTCGTTCATGCCCTTGCCGTTGGCGATAAGACCAGAAGCAATGCTGCCCGGAACGACGCTGAAAATGACGAAGATCAGGAGCGACACCGCAATGACTGTCGGTATCATCTGCAAGACGCGGCGGGCGATAAAATAGAGCACACGGTCCTCCTTTCGGATCAGCGTGAAAGACGCTGGAGCAAAGGGGATCAGTGGCCCGCCCGAAATCGAGCGGGCCGATCCAGATCAGCCGGAATTAACGACCGGACGGAACCGTGTCGTCGACCCAAAGCTTTTCATAGGACTGTACTGCGAGCTCCGCAGAGTTTGGCTGCAATCCGTGCAACCATGGCTGATGCGCCATGACGGCCTTGTTGTAGTTGAAGAACCAGACTGGCGCTTCTTCCTGCAGCAGGTTGTTGGCTTTTTTCAGCAGCGCATTCTTTTCGTCTTCTGTTTTCGCGAGTTTTGCTTCATCGACGATCTTATCAAATTCTGCATTGGCGAACTTCTGATAATTACATGCAGATTGCGGTGTCGTGGAGTAGAAGCACTGCATTGCGGTCAGCGCATCTGGGCCACTTTCGAGCGACCACATATAGGCCTGGAAATTGCCAGCAGGAACTACATCCGCAAGTACGGAGGCTTCAACCGGCTTCGCTTTAACCTTGATCCCAACCTTATCCAGCATCGGGATGATCGCCTGAACGATGGTCAAGCCCCAGCTTTCGTTTTGCGTTGCCGTCAGCTCAAACTCGAAACCGTCTGGATAGCCAGCTTCAGCAAGCAAAGCTTTGGCTTTTTCAGGATCATAGGGATAAGGCTTCGCATCTTTGTCGAAGGCAGGCGACGAGTTCGGAAGCCAGCCCACGGCACGATAGGCCTTGTCCTTGACGAGGCGCTTGATGATCAGATCGCTATCAATGGCGTAGTTGATTGCTTGGCGGACACGCTTGTCCTGAAACGGCTTGAAATCCGGGTTAAAGCCAACAGCGCGGGTATAGACTTCGGCGACTTCCACCATATTCTTCGCAAGTTCAGGATCGGCAAGATAGGCAGTGTACTGCGCCGGTCCGAGCACCGCCACATCGATTTCCTTATTGCGGAACGCAACGTCACGCGCAGCAGCATCGCCCATGATCATGATGTTGATCTTTTCTGCGTATGGCTTGCCCTTTTCGTAATATTTGTCCCACTTCTCAACCGTCAAACGGGAGCCGGGGACGTATTCGGCAAACTTGTAAGGCCCAAGACCGATTGGGTGGCGCTGATATTCTTCGCTGTCGCCCTGACCGGCAGGATAAATCGCCGTGTTGTTGCGCATGAACTGATAGCCAGGATCAATTGGCTGTTTCAGCGTGATCTCAAGCGTATGGTCGTCGATCTTCTTTAGACCGGAGATTTCCTTGGCTTTGCCCTGTGTATATTCTTCGGCACCCTTGATTTCGGCAATATAGCGCGCTGGCGGGAAAGCCTTCTTCGGGTCCATTATGCGGGTGTAGCTCCAGATAATGTCGTCAGCCGTTAATGGCTTGCCATCATGGAAAAATGCATCCTGGCGCAGCTTATAGGTATAGACGAGCCTATCCTCAGAAACGCTTACATCTGTTGCCAGACCGAGTACCGGCTTGTTCTGATCCGCATCCCAATCATACAGCGTGCGATGAATGGCCTTGGCATAAAACTCGTCCTGCGTTGCAGGTGAAGCCTGAACATCAAGCGTCGAGAAGCTGTCACCATAAGGTGCAACAAAATTAATAACGCCTCCCGAACGTGGTTCGTCAGCAGCATAGGCGGCAGTACCCGCCATCAGTGCAATGGACACCGCCGCAAGCAATGTAAATTTCCTCATAGTCTTCCCCTTTTACTTTATTTTTCTTGATCCGAATGAACGTCTTCAGGCAGCGGGACCGAAGCCTCGCTGCCTGTCCTCCTTACGAACGTTCGAACACCACTTCGCCTTCGCGAATAGTGAGCATACAATGCGTGTCGTTGAGAATTTCCTGTGGTTTTGCGGTAAGCATATTGCGTGAAAACACCGCGATATCGGCTACCTGTCCCGGAACCAGTTTGCCTTTCACATCCTCCAGTTTCTGCGAAAAAGCACCGTATTCAGTATAGACCTGAAGTGCTTCTTCGATCGAAACACGCTCACGGGCATCCATCACCGTTCCCTTGCCAGTTTCGCGCGTGAGCATCGAATAGATGTTGGGGTAAGGATTTGGATGACAGACAGGCGCGTCACTTCCTGTAGCAGGTTTGAAACCGAGGTCTTTCCACGTCTTGAGTGGATAACTCGACAATGCTTTTTCTTCACCAAGCACGGAAATATACGCATCGCCAAAGTCGTAGATGAAAACCTGTTGCGGGCATGGATAGATGCCAGCCTTTTTCATCCTCTCGTGCTGTTCCGGTGTAGAGAAGCCGCAATGTTCGATACGGTGGCGACGATCAGGATCGGGATGCGCTGCAAGTGCTTTTTCGTAGGCAGTAATGAGCTGACCAATCGCTGCGTCACCGATTGCGTGGCAGGCAAGCTGATAACCCTTCTTGTGGGCATCAAGTACCAGTGCTTCCAGTTCCGCATCCGGTAATATCTGCACGCCGATATTATTATCGTCGCCGAGATAAGGCTTGCTCATCCATGCGGTCCGCCCACCTGCCGAGCCATCAAGGAAAATCTTGACTGCACCAATCGTCAGCATGTCATCACCGCCCCCGGACACCAATCCGGCTTCGTAACATTTCTCCACAATTGATGGGCCAGGATCACCCAACAGAACCAGCCAAGTGCGCACCGGCAACCGTTTCTGAAGTTTCGCGATATTATAGGCGCGAATTTCGTCAAAGCCTGCAACCTGCCCAACGGCTGCATCCATAACACTGGTAATGCCATATGAAAGCAACAGATTACCAGCAGCCTCAATGGCTTCGATCATTTCTTCCGTTGTTGCTTTTGGAATTGCTTTGCGAACTGCCCCTTGTGCATTTTCCGCAACCATTCCGGTCAGCACACCATTATGCTGTTCGATCAAACCGCCGTCCGGCACTGGCGATTTTTCATCGATACCGGCCAGCTCAAAAGCTTTTGAGTTGAAGATCGAAACGTGACCACAGGCACGCACCAGCATCACCGGATGATTGGGTGCAACAGCGTCGAGTTCTGACTTATGTGGATGGCGACCGATGTCGAGTTTGGTCTGATCATAGCCACGAGCTCTGATCCACGTCCCCGGAGGAACCGAAGCCGCCATTTCGCGTATCGAACCAAGCAGACTTTCCAAAGTGGGTGCTGCTTGCGGTGTTGCATCAAGCCACTTGAGCGTCAGCCCAACTGAAATCAGGTGGAGATGAGAATCGTTTAATCCGGGTGTAGCGAAACGCCCCTCCAGATCGATGACTTTCGTTTTGTCACCTTTGAGAGACCAGACTTGGTCATTAGTACCGGTGGCTAGAACCTTGCCTTGCCAGATTGCCAGGGCCTCTACCGTGCCCTCTTCGTATCCACACCAGATCGTGCCGTTATGAATAATGGTATCAGCACGCAATTCGGGCATTACAACAGACATTCAGCGATCCCCTCCCTAAGTCACGCCTTCATATAAGAAGATCAGAGTTCCATCGATGGATCAACCGTGCAAGCCTTTGATATGACAAATTTTGTGGGGGTAATTTATTCAAAACGACGAAGCTGCCGTCGTTTTGTTGAAACATTTGCAAAGGTCAAAAATCAAAAACAACGAAATAAAAGTATTACGGCCTTATTGCACTGCTCATTGATCAGCTTTAACCAACCGCTTCGCATTACATGCTTGACCAACCATGGTCATGGCAGGCAAAGCAAAGTTATATTGTTTGGGATCAAGAGTTGAACATTCTGTTTGATAAAGCCGAGGCGAAGTTTGCCGATAAGGTGGTTTTGGAACCGCTTTCGCTTGAGCTTTCAGAACGGCGCATTGGTATCATTGGCCTCAATGGATCAGGTAAGTCCACCTTTTCACGCATGGTGAATGGGCTGGTTTTGCCATCGTCAGGACGCGTTCTGACAAATGGCCATGACACAGCAATTGACGGAGCGAAAGTGCGCGCGGCGGTTGGCTATATCTTTCAGAACCCCGCGAACCAGATCGTACTGCCACTAATCAAAGACGACGTTGCATTAGGCCTGCAATCGCGTGGGCTGAGCAAGCAAGAATTGGCGAACACGGTTTCAGCGGTACTTGATCGCATTGGGATAGCGCATCTGTCCGAACGCCGCGCACATGAGCTATCCGGAGGTGAGTTGCAGCTCGCAGCGCTCGCTTCGGTTCTGGTCACGGAACCTGATATTGTCATCATGGACGAACCGACCAATCAGCTCGACTTGAAGAACAGAAATATAGTGGAGCGGACCATCCGTGAACTTAAGGAAAATGTTATCGTGGTCAGCCACGATCTAACCTTGTTGTCGGGCTTCGACCGTGTGCTGCTTTTCCATCAGGGTAAACTCGTCGAGGATGGCCCCGCTGATGAGACGATTGCGCATTATCTGGCGTTAGTCTCATGAACTTCTATGAAGCGCGCGGAAATGGACCAATCCATCGACTGCCACCAGCAATCAAACTCATTGCTCTTTTCGGGTTAAGTGTCGTTCTCTTCATGATCAACACTCCGGTTGCACTTGGAATTTTAACTGCTCTCGTGGCGTTCAGTTCCCTCGCCTTTTGTCGTTCGGCGGTCGTTCAATGGCTAAAATCTTGGCCACTCTTACTGACGATTGCCGTTGTCGTTGTTTGGACTGCCTATGCCAACAGTTTTGAAGCGGCTTCAATCGTTCTGATGCGGCTGGGATCATTGAGCCTTTTTGCAACCGTCATTACGGCCACAACAACGATTGGTCAGTTCATCGACACGATAACCAGAGCCGCACAACCATTTGAAGCAATTGGTATAGGCAACGCTCGTGACATTGGATTAGCGATTGGGCTCGTTATTCGCTTCGTGCCTGAGGTTCATGCACGCTATAAATCGGTAGCGGAAGCTCACCGCGCGCGGGGATTAAAAATGCGGCTATCCACGGTTATCGTACCGATGGTAATTGGCACGATGCAAAGTGCGGATGAAATTGCAAACGCTATTGATGCGAGATGCATTCGTTCGCAGCAGCGCAAACACAATTAGACAGGTAGGCGCGCCGCCGCTTACAGCCACAATATCGTCAGTAAGAAGGTACACGACGTGCAAACGAGATCTTTGGTTATGATCGCGCTGTTTACAGCAATCATCGTGGTGCTGGGCTTGATACCACCGATTATGCTCACCTTCGTACCTGTACCTATTCATGCCCAGAGTCTGGGTGTCCTGCTCGCCGGTGTGGTGCTCGGCGCCCGCGGTGGAGCGCTGTCCGTCTTACTTCTGATAGCACTCGTCGCAATTGGCTTACCTGTTCTTTCCGGAGGCAGAGGCGGCCTCGGCATCTTCTTCAGCCCAACCGCTGGATATCTGGTGGGCTTCTTGCCTGCGGCCTTTGTGACAGGCTGGATTTCAAACAAAGTGGCCCAAAGCACGATCGGTGGCTGGAAAACCTTCGCAGGCTTTTTCATCGCTGCAACGGTCGGCGTTATTATCGACCACATCTTCGGTGTCGCATGGCTTGTCGCCTATGTCGGCCTCTCCCCGTGGAGCGCCATAATTGGAGATTTGGCCTTCGTGCCCGGTGATCTCCTCAAAGCAGCGATTGCAGCTTATGCAGGACAGTTCATCTTCGTAAACTTTGGAAATCGGACCCGCGATATCTAACCTCACTCCTTCCATGCAAGGTTAGCCGCACTGGTCTTTCCAGGGAGTTGCATTGCCGCAACTCCCCGGGACAATAAGGCGACCAATCCCTCTGAACCAAAAGCAAGAATTATACACGCAATCTTTGCGCAATGTTTGTGATTCAACTAGCGGGACGTTTAAGGACACGCTAAATAAGCTGTGGGACGGCAGAAAGCCGTGGGAGGGGATAATGAAAAAGCCTGAGATGCTGCTATCGAGCAGCTCTATATTGACGCTCGCATTTCTGATGAGCATATCGGCATTGGATACTGCCGCAGCCAATTGCAGTTTACCGGGTGGATCGCCCCCTTGCTTTGCAAGCATGGCACCTTCTCTGCTGCCAGTAACGGTAGATGAAGGCGCGGTTGAGATAAATGGTTTCCAGGTATCTCATCCGAGTGACAACGCAATCGTCGGAACGACGAGCGGCAAACAAGCCAGCCTTGTCATTTCTAACGGTGGCACCCTCGAAAACCTGCGTGGTATCGTCGGTGACGTTGCAGGTTCTGAAGGCGAAGTCCTTGTCACTGGACCAAACTCTGCTTGGAACAATATCGAGCGGCTCATAGTTGGCAATGACGGCGTCGGCACTCTGTCGATTGAAAAAGGCGCAAAGGTTACAAGCGGTCCTTTCTCAGCTGTTGGCTGGGGTGCAGGATCGGTCGGCAACACTACAATCACTGGCACCGGATCACATTGGTCTTTCGACTATGCAATGGATATCGGTTCCGGCGGAAAAGGCACTATGACCATCGCGGACGGCGGCGCTCTCAGTGGAGACGACCTCTTCGTCGGTTATGACACTGACGGTCAAGGCAGCTTGCTTCTTAAGGATAAAGGCTCGTCAATCGACGTCAACGAGTTCTATGTCGGCTTCTATGGCAAAGCCGACGTTAAGGTGGAAAATGGCGCCGAACTCAAAAGTGCACGAATTCGCCTGGCTACGCAGGCTGGCTCAGAAGGTTTGCTTGAAGTAAGCGGCAAAGGTACTGTCGTAACGACCGGCCCTATTCTGGCAGGAACTTCCGGGAAGTCCGACATCATCGTGCGCGACGGTGGAGCGCTGAACACCAATTCTCTCAGAATGGGGATTCTCGCCGGCTCTAATTCGTCCGTCACAATTTCCGGCTCAAATGCCAAGCTCAACGCCGATGAAATCTGGTTTGGAAACGGCAAATCAACGCTCGATTTCCGTCACAACAATGAGCTTTACGAATTCTCCGGGAAATTGATCAGCAAGCACATTGATGGCAATACGTGGAAAGACGGTATTACCGTTGGAACCCATGAACTGCATCAGAGTTCTGGCAACACACTTTTGTCGGGCGACAATTCGCTTTTCCAAGGCAAGACCTATGTTGAAGGCGGCACATTGCTGATCGGCAACAAGCTTGGTGGCGACGTACTTGTCAGCGGTGGTGGTGCGTTAGGCGGCTCAGGCGCGATTGGAACAACCGATGCGCTTTCGTCTGTGACAATTGCTTCAGGAGGCATCCTTGCACCGGGCAATCTGAACGGGGGACTGACAATCAATGGCGATCTGATTTTTGCCGCTGGCTCGTCCTATCAGGTCAATGTTGACCCAAAAAGCAATGCATCTGATCATGTTTACGTTTCTGGCAAAGCTTCGCTCAATGGTGGCTCCGTGCTCCATGTTGGTGCAAGCGGCAACTATAACCCTTTTTCGACCTATCGCATCCTGACCGTTGGAAATGAACTAACCGGCACATTCAACGGCGTAACCTCAACCTTCGCATTCCTGACACCTGAGCTTATTTATGACTATGCGAAAAAAACGGTCGATCTAAAGTTATCGCGGAACGATATGAAATTTGCCAACAAGGCTATGACCGCAAATCAGCGGTCATTGGCCGGTGCCTTGGACACCCTCAAGGCTGATGGGAACGCACTTTACACCGCTCTTGTTACTTTGGGCGACGATCAAGCAACAATCCAGAGCAGCTTTGATGCATTATCCGGCGAAGTGCATGCATCAGCTAAATCAGCACTGATCGAAAATACCCTGCTGACACAGAATGCTATAACCAATCGCTTGCGCTCTGCTTTCAATGAGCCTGTCGCAACGCCTTCAATCGAGCCTCTTGGCTACGGACCAGAGAGCAAGCAGCCTGCGGCATTTAACAGCGTTGTCGATAAAGACAGAGTAGCCGCGACTTATGGTGGGTGGGCGCAAGGCTATGGCCACTGGCTTAAACAGGACGGCAATAGCAATGTCGGCGAATTCAGCGCTTCGTCAGGCGGTTTCGTGGCAGGTGTAGACACCACTATCGCTGATAGCTGGCGTGTCGGCGTGCTGGCAGGCTATGGACAGACAAGCTTTCACAGCAATGACCGTGCTTCATCGGGCAATAGCGACAATTATACGCTTGGAGCCTATGCAGGATCGCAATGGGCGATGTCGCATGGCGTACTCGCGTTCAGTTCCGGCATCGCTTACACTTGGCATCAGCTGGAAACAGAGCGATCTGTTGCTTTTAACGGGTTCTCTGATCGTCTAAACGCAGATTATGATGCCGGCAGCCTGGTTGCCTTTGGTGAACTTGGCTACAAAATCGCAGCTGGCAGAAGCACTTTTGAGCCTTATGCCAATTTGACGAATGTCTATCACAAAACCAATGGTTTTAATGAAACCGGCAATACACTTGCTGCGTTGAATGTAGATTCCGACAAGACCAACACCGTCTTTACAACACTTGGTCTGCGCGCGGCGACGACGTTTGATCTGGGCAACATTTCACCGAAAGCAAGAGCCGATATTGGCTGGCGACACGCGTATGGTGACGTCGATTCAGAATCGTCAGCACGTTTCACGGGTTCCGACATCTTCACTGTTGGGGGAACTCCCGTGGCAAAAGACGTCGCTACGCTTGAGGCAGGGCTGGACTTCAATCTGCTGCCATCGACAGTTCTTGGGGTCGCCTACACCGGTCAGTTTGCCAAGGATGTGAAGCAGAACGGTTTCAATGTAAAACTGGCTGTTTCGTTCTAAATCAGCCAATTTACAACTTATGGGTCTGGTGGCGCGTAATGCACCACCAGACCCTTTTTACAACTAAATTTTTCATCTCGTATCATGGATAAAAGCTTGCATTTAAGTTGCCTTTTGATGCCTCAAAAGAATATCCAGTCTCCAAAGCTGAGATTATCAAATATTATTTTTTTCAACCACTGAGCATCGAATATTATGGTTATACGCCCGTAATGTTTTTGATGATGAAATTTTCCATATAGGATTTTTCAGCAGAGTATATATTTCTATACCTGTTTTGGAGGAGGTGGAATGAGATGGCATTGGCGATTTGACTGGATGACTTTGGCTATACTAGCTCTTTTGTTATCGGTCCTGATTGCCGTTTTCGGCACCAATCATATGATGTCTATCGCACTAAATGGGCTGCATCAGCGTGGTGCCAACACTTTGGGTCTAGCTTCATCGGCGCTTGGCGGCCAATTGGCCCGCTATGAAAAGCTACCAGCGCTCATTGCTGAACACGACACCATTCAAAATCTGGTACGCAATCCTGCAGCTCAAAATGTGACGGCAGTGAATCAGTATCTACAATCCATCAATAATCTGCTCGAATCCTCAGACATCTATCTGATGAACGACGAAGGCGTGACAATTGCCGCCTCAAACTACAATGAACAAAGGCCTTTTGTCGGAGAGAATTTCAGTTATCGTCCCTATTTCTTCGATGCAATTGCGGGGGATAGCGGCAGGTTCTTTGCACTCGGCACAACATCCGGAAAACGCGGCTACTATTTCAGCGCCCCGGTAATGGTCGACGGTCAAGCACGCGGTGTTCTTGCTTTCAAAGTCGACATGGATGTGATTGAGCGGTCATGGCATGGCAATGATTTCGAAATCATCGTGACTGATCCCGAAGGCATCATCTTCATGTCGGGGCGACCCGATTGGCTGTTTAAAAGTATAGGCCCCCTCACCGCTGATCAGATTGCTCGCACGGCTCACACCCGTCGCTATGCGGAAACACCGCTGATCGAAATACCGGTCCGCAGCACGCAAACGGATCGTGGTGACACTTTGCTTGAGATGGATGACGCAGAGCGCACCATTGAATATCTGATCCTATCGGAAGAAATGGTCGATGCCGGTTGGACCGTCAGCGTGTTGCAGGCGACGCGCCCGGCCCGAAACCAGGCTTATACCTCCGTGCTTGCCCTCTTGCTGCTGGTTGGGCTTGGCGCAATGGCCATTGCTGTCTTTCTGCAGAACCGCACACGGCTTGCCGAACGTCTCGCAGCCCAGCGTGAAATCAAAGAGCAACTGGAGTTTCGTGTTGCGGCACGTACGGTTGAACTGGCGACGGCAAACGACAAACTGGCAAGCGAAGTCGAAGAACGCAGAGCAACCGAGCGGCAGTTGCGGCGAACACAGGTCGAACTAGTTCACGCCGGAAAACTTGCGGCACTTGGGCAGATGTCAGCGGCGCTATCGCATGAGTTCAATCAACCGCTGGCCGCAGTCCGCGCTTATGCCGAAGTTTCTGGCCTGATGCTCGATCAGGGGCGCGAGCGCGATGCTAAAGCGGGGTTGGACCGGATATTAAAGGTCGTCGAGCGCATGACGAGCATCAGCAAACATCTGCGCAACTTTGCCCGACGACCCAACAAAAAGCTACGCGCTGTGAAAGTGCAGGATGTCATACGTGATACGAAGGAAATCATTTCATGGCGTCTGAGCGTCGCGAAGGTTGATCTCTCCTTCAACCAGCAAGACGAAGAGACCTGGGTGGTAGCGGACTCCGTGCGTCTGCAGCAGGTGCTCGTCAACATCATCTCAAATGCAGCTGATGCCGTTGAAGGTCAAGCGAGCCGGTTTATTGGTATTGAAATCAAGACAGAGCCTGAAAAGGTTCAGATCGCGATCACAGATAATGGCCCTGGCGTTCCGGATGCTATAGCGGCCCGCATTTATGATCCGTTTTTCTCGACCAAGGGCGTGGGCAAAGGCTTGGGTCTGGGTCTCTCTATTTCCTACAACATCGTCAAAGATTTTGATGGGGAACTCTCTGTGCAAAATTTAACGGAGGGTGGTGCCGAGTTTTGCATCAGCCTCCATCAAGCGACTGCTCCAACCAACCAGGAAACCGGAAAACACATATGAGTGTTGGCGAAATCCTCCTTATTGATGACGAAGAAGAGACCCGCGAGGCGATAGCACTTGGGCTAAAATTCATGGGATATCGCGTGCGCCAATTGTCGAATGCGGAACGTGCGCTTGAACTGGTCGGCTTTGGTTTTAAAGGCATTGTTGTCACCGATATACGTATGCCCGGCATGGATGGCCTGACACTCATGTCACGCATTCATGAGCTGGATCCGGAAACACCCGTCATTGTGTTTACAGGTCATGGCGATGTGCAATTGGCAGTACGTGCGATGCGTGACGGCGCATATGATTTTCTCGAAAAGCCTTTTGCCATGCAGCAACTGGCGGAGACGGTCGGGCGTGCACTCGACCGCCGGCAACTGGTCATGGAGAACCGCCTCCTTCGTGCTGCTGCCGGACAAAAAGACGACATCGAGCAACGACTTGTCGGGCGAACACAGGTTATGATTGATTTGCGCTATCATGTCCGCGCCGTCGGTCCTACAGACGCCGATGTTCTGATCGTCGGTGCAACGGGCACGGGCAAGGAAGTCGTCGCGCGGACGTTGCATGATCTGAGCACCCGCGCCGACAAACCTTTTATCGCGATTAACTGTGCCGCACTTCCGAGTAATCTCATCGAAAGCGAATTGTTCGGCCACGAACCGGGTGCTTTCCCCGGTGCGATGCGGGCCCGCTTTGGCAAGTTTGAACTCGCACAAGGAGGAACCATTCTTCTTGATGAAATCGCAACCATGCCCATCGACACGCAGGCAAAATTACTGCGCGTTATTCAGGAGCGTACAATCACGCGGCTGGGATCGAACGAAGTTTATCCGTTGGATGTTCGCTTCATCGCGACCAGCAAAGCCAATCTGGAAGATGAAGTGGCTGCTGGCCGCTTCCGTGCCGACCTGCTTTACAGGCTCAATGTCGTGACGATTAAAGTTCCATCGCTCGCAGAGCGGCGTGAAGATGTTCCGGTGCTTTTCCTCAAACTCGTCAACGAAGCAGCTGCACGCTATCGCAACGACCCGACCCCTGTTCCGCCTCACCTGATCACCACGCTTACGGAGCGTGAATGGCCGGGAAATGTCCGCGAGCTGCGCAATGCGGCCGACCGTTTCGGGCTTGGGCTTGGCCTGCAATTTGATGATGATCGCAAACATCAGACACGCCCGATGCGTCTTGCTGACCGCGTTGCCGCGTTTGAAAAAAGCATCATTGCAAGTGAGCTTGTGATGCATCGCGGAAGCCTTAAACCCGTCTACGAAACGCTCGGGCTATCGCGCAAATCACTTTATGAAAAGATGCAGAAGTTCGGCTTGGACAAGCAGAACTTCATCAGCTCACAAGAAGACTGAACGCCGAGATGGGTGGAAATCCACCCATCTATTTACGCCGACGTTACCATTTCCACCCATGGCCATCCACAAACTGGCAAAAACCGAATGTTTGTGCTGAGCTTTTCCTTGCACGGCAAATGATCAACCCGCGTTATCGCATTAAGTGGTCTGGGAGGAACCACGGCGTGAGCGGGCATATCGTGTCCGCTTGCTCTATTCCGCCCGTCCACACCGCGAGCCTTTTGAGGGCATCAGGGGCAAAAGACATCCGGAGGAATTCAATTGAAAAAAGCAATTCTCGCAGCTTTGACATTCACCGCTCTTACTGCAACCGCGTTTGCGCAATCCTTTCCAAGCCAACCGATCACAATCATTGTGCCATTCACCGCGGGTGGGCCGACCGATACTGTGACACGTCTTGTTGCGCAGGCCATGAGCCGCGATCTGGGCAGTCAGATTGTCGTTGAAAATGTTGGTGGCGCAGGCGGAACGCTCGGCGCCGCAAGGGCTGCTCAAGCAAAAAATGATGGTCACACGCTGCTGCTTCATCATATCGGTATGGCGACATCGGCCACTCTTTACCGTGAACTTCCATATAAACCGCTCGAAGCGTTTTCCTATGTCGGTCTGGTTACGGAAGTACCGATGACCATTATCGGTCGCTCGGATCTTGAAGCCAACTCGGTTGAGGAAGTTATCGAATACATCAAGACCAATGGCGAAGAGGTTATGTATGCCAATGCGGGCATTGGTGCGGCGTCGCATCTTTGTGGCCTATTGCTGATGAACGCGCTTGGCACTCAGATGACCACAATTCCTTATCAGGGCACCGGTCCTGCAATGACTGACGTTATGGGTGGACAGGTTGATCTGATGTGTGACCAGACGACAAATACTACCAACCAAATTCGTGACAAGTCGGTAAAGGCTTTCGCTGTCACGGTACCGGAACGCGTTGCAAGTCTGCCGGATTTGCCGACCATCGCGGAAAAGGGTTTTCCAGATTTTAACGTCAGTATCTGGCATGGCCTTTATGCTCCGGCCGGAACGGACGAAGCTGTGGTTGAGCGCCTGAGCAAAGCTCTTCAGGTCGCACTCAAGGATGAAACCGTCATCGCTCGCTTCGCAGATCTAGGCACGGTGCCGTCGTCAGAGGAAGACGCGACGCCGACCGCACTTAAAGCAAAACTTGAGAGCGAAATCGAGCTCTGGCGCCCCGTCATTGAAGAAGCAGGCGTTTACGCGAACTAAAAACTGAAAAAATTTAATCCGTTTCATTGGGGTATCGCAAAATGCTGTCCCGAGATTATAGAGATATTGTGGGGGGCATCCTGCTGGTTGCCCTCGGTCTCGCTTTCTCCTGGTATGCGGCTGCAAACTACGAGCTTGGCACGTTGCGGCGCATGGGGCCGGGTATGTTCCCGACATCACTCGGCGTTGTACTGGTTGGCTTCGGTCTGGTGATTGCCATACCAGCGTTCTTCCGTCCGGGCGTTATGCCGGAAATCCGTGTCTGGACACCGATCTATGTTCTGTTGGGCGTCGGAGCGTTCGCGCTCATGATCCGGCCCTTTGGCTTGATCCCGGCAGTGCTGAGCGTTGTCGTGATTTCGTCTTTCGCCGAGTTGCGTGTGAAGCCACTTAGCCTGACTATTCTTTCAACCGCACTTTGCCTTATCGCCTGGCTCGTCTTCCGTGTCGGACTTGGGCTTCCTGTTGCAATGTTCCGGTGGCCGTTCTGATGGATATATTCTCCAATATCGCGATTGGCCTGGAAACAGCTCTGACGCTTAACAATCTGTTCTATTGTTTTCTGGGCGTGTTTCTGGGAACTCTGATTGGCGTCATTCCAGGTATCGGGGTGCTTTCAGCCATTTCGATGCTTTTCCCGATCACTTTCTATCTAGAGCCTACCACCGCTCTCATCATGCTGGCAGGCATCTGGTACGGCACTTCTTATGGAGGGAACACAGCCTCCATTCTGCTCAATATCCCCGGAACGCCTGCCAATGCTGTCACCTGCCTCGACGGGTATCCGATGGCGCGTCAGGGGCGCGGCGGTGTCGCGCTTCTGATGACCACGGTCGCGTCTTTCGTTGGTGGTTCCATTGGTATTGTTTTGCTGATGTTGTTCTCACCCATCATCGCAAAATATGCGTTGAGCTTTGGTTCGGCGGACTATTTTTCACTAATGGTTCTGGGGCTGGTTGCTGCGTCCACAATATCGGATGGCTCGCTGGCAAAGGGCCTCGCAATGGTTGTTCTCGGCATCATGTTTGGCACAGTAGGGGCTGATATTTACACCGGGACTGCACGCTTTTCATTTGGCGTACTCGAACTGACCGACGCCATCAGCCTGATCGCGCTTGCCATGGGTATTTTCGGCGTGTCCGAAGTGATTGCCAGCGTGCGTAAAGTTAATGTCGGTGACATTGACCCAGAGAGTGTGAAACTCAAGGCCATGAAACCATCCCGCGAGGACGTAAGCCGGTCATGGTTCCCGATGCTACGTGGATCGTCAATCGGCGCCTTCTTCGGCACTTTGCCGGGCACCGGACCATCAGTGGCGGCTTTCATGGCTTATGCTGTCGAAAAGCGTGTGGCAAAAGAACCGGAGCGCTTCGGCAAAGGTGCGATCGAAGGTATCATGGCGCCGGAGTCTGCCAATAATTCCGCAGATCAGACCTCGTTCATTCCCACGCTTTCACTGGGCATTCCAGGCAGTCCGACCATGGCGCTGATGCTGGGCGCTCTGATGATCCACGGCATTGCGCCTGGCCCTACTCTCATGACCGATCAACCATCTCTGTTCTGGGGTCTGATCATGAGTTTCTGGATCGGCAATCTCTTGCTGGTGATCCTCAATATTCCACTGATTGGCATCTGGGTGAGATTGCTAACAATCCCATATCACCTGCTGTTTCCTGCCGTTCTTATGTTCATCTGTATTGGAACCTATTCGGTCAACAACAGTGCATTTGAAGTTTGGCTCGTGGTGTTCTTTGGCTTTGCCGGATACCTCATGCGTATCTTCAACTTCCCCGCCGCACCCCTGTTGCTCGGCTTTGTGCTCGGACCGCTTATGGAAGAGCACTTCCGTCGGGCGATGTTGATGTCGCGTGGCTCGTTCTCCACATTCATCGACCGTCCAATCAGTGCCACGGTTCTCGCCGTCACAGCCGCACTACTCGTGTGGGGAACATGGTCAGCTTATCGCCGCCGCAATCAGCGTGTGCTGGCTGCGCAAACTCATAGTTCCTAAAACAAAATGGCCGGTGAGACATGAATGTCTCACCGGCCACAACTTTGCTCAATAGGGCTTAGAACTTTACGCTAAGCTTGGCCTTACCCGAGTTCTGATTAAAGCTCGAACCATACTGACCAGAATATTCAAGACCCAGGGTCGTCTGGTTGCCGAGATCAATATCAAAACCAGCCTTGATAATCGCAGTATCCTTGGCAATTGGTGCACCAGCCACTTCAAATACTGTTCCAGCATCAAATGCAGCAGCTGCAGTCGGTATAGTGTCGCCATAGGCGTGCTGCCAGCCGACTGTTCCGTTGAGCTTGGCATTCATGCTACCAAACACGACAGGAGCAGAAGCACGAAGACCAAGCGTAGTGAACGTAGTTGTCGTTGTTTCTTTTCCAATCTGCAGCGCAGCATTGCCGCCATGCTCGTTAAAGCGGTCTGTTTGCAGACGTACCACAGCAACATTCGCAAATGGCTCAATCGCTGTTCCATTCAGATCGAAACGATGTGAGAGTTCACCAAAAGCCTGGAAGGTATTTGCGCTGTAATCCGCATCAAGACTCTCTGAAAAGCCCGGGAAGGCGACAAAACGATCAGTTTCGATTTTGTGCCAGCTATAGGCAACGCCTGCTTTGAGCAGTGTCGCGTCCCATTGAGTGCCACCATAGATACCCAGATGATAATTATCGCTGTGGCCCGACGAGTTGCGATCATTCACATCGAAGTTGGTGCGGCTATATCCTGCGAGAGCACCCAGCCTCCAGTTTTCGACAACTTCCGCATCATAACCTGCAACGAAGCCACCCGTGGATTGCTTCAACTTACCGGCATTTCCGTCAGCTCCGGTTTCACTCCATTGACCGAGCGCCTGTCCCCAGATTGCTGCGCGCGGTGCGGAAATCTGAGCTGAATCAGCATCCGTTGCGACCGAGGAGGATGCAGCATTTCGCTCACCACCAAATGCTGCACCAATGCGGTCCATAACTGCATTTCGAACAATGGAACTGTCATTGATGATCGCAGTTCGCGTTGAAGCATGAACTTCACCCGAAAGAGAATTAAATGCGCGGCGCGCATTGTCTTCGCTGTCCTGCATGACGACCGTGTCGTAAACAGCGTTGCCAGCACCAAGCTCTTCCACAGCGAGGGCTACCGACTTCTGATTACTTGTCTTTGCTGTAGCAATGAAGTCGACATCGTTACGAGCGATATCGAGGTAAACCGCATTGGCGTCATAAGCCAAACCGAGATCTACGAAAGGCATGTTCTGGCTCATATCGCCAAATGTACCTGTGATGCCGCCTTCAGCACTCAGAATGGTGTAACGCTTGCCCGGCATATAGGTGCCAGCGGCCTTTTCTACATAAACCTTAGCGCCACCAAGCGCTGCCGTTCCACTCACATCGATACGGTCACTTTTACCGGCGGCATCAATTTCAGCAACATAAGTAGCTCCCGCATCAAATGCCAGATTGCCGGTAACCTTCAGCGTGCCAATAGAATTGCCCGGCGCTATGATACTGCCAGCACCGGCGTAAAGTCCGCCGATGAAGCCTGCACCACTAAGATGTGCGCCATTTTCAACGCTAACCGTGCCGCCAAGGAATGCACCTGAATGGGATGCATCACCGATGACCAGTCCGCCTTCTTTTACAGTTGTACCACCTGTATAGGTGTTGGCACCATTAAGAACCAGAACACCTGAGCCGGACTTCGTAAGGCTGCCAGTACCATCAATGTTGCCGTCAAAACGCGTATTGGCAGACTGGTTTACAGTCAAAGCTGCAGAGCCAAGGCTCAATGTTCCGCCCTCACCCATCAGTGACGACATGCTCACATTGAAATTATTGAGATCAAGCTTGCCACCATTCACGGCGAAAGCCGTGTTGTTGACGAATGCACCATCTACACCAGCCTGAAGAACACCGCCTTCAACCAAGGTTCCGCCCGTATAGTTGTTTGCCTGCCCCAGTACGAGCGTACCGGCTCCACGCTTGAGCAGAGCGCCCTCGCCCGTGGCTTGCTGCAACAACGTCACACGGTTGTTTGCATCAGCAATGTCGATCCATCCAAGCCCTTCAAGCGACACGGTGCGATCCAGCGTTTTCATATCGCTGCCGGTTATGCGCAAACCGCCATCAATGAGACGCAGGCGAGCAGCGGCATTGCCAAGAGCCGCATCTTCGCTGACGAGGATCGTTCCGCCGTCGGTGACTGCTGTTTCACCAATGAAGGAATGATCATCAATACAATAGTCCTTGATGGCCTGCTGGAAGCGCGCATCGGTGCTATCGCAGTTGAGCAATGTCTTCTTCTCTTCAAGCGTCAGATCGTTCAGGATTGGTTTGCCATTGGCATCCGAAATCTGGCCAAGATAGATATCTGTACGATGGTTGTTTCGCGTTAGAACAAATTCCTTGTTCTTGTCCGCAAAACCATAAGCATTCGCACCCCAAACGAGGCGTGTTTTCTGCACTTGGTTTTCCGAATAGGTCTGCAACTGAGGCCCGACCCAGCGGAAATCGTGCGCAACGGGTTCATGATCCGAGATTGCTTCTGGCTGGCGGCCCGGCCGCGTGACTTTTACGTCTTTAATCACCCCGATGTAGGGATCATTGGGATCATCTACAATCTCATACCACTTCCCGAATGGTCGCGAGACGAGGAAATGGTCGATCTTGGCACGGTCCCAGCTCGCCCAGGTATTGGTTGCGTCTTCGCCTGCCGATGGCCATGTGGTGCTACCATCGTTGAGATCATGTGGCTTGAAACCTTCACGGGCCGCATCAGTCTGAAGCAGCATATACTGCTTCTTGAGAACATTCATGGTAACCGGCGTGTTGTTATCAACCGCATAGGTTTCTTCTTGCAGACCAACATCCTTACCAGCTCTGTAGGCGGCTGAAAGAGCGTCACCCCATTGCTTCCACGACAGGCTGTCGATGTTTTGTCCAGCATATGCTTCCTGTATGACCGCGCGCATAGTCTGCTGATTGGCGTTGAGAACATATTGCCGTGTCAGGTCGCGGTAAAATGTATTGCCGTCAGACTGCTGCATCAGCCTAATTTGTGCATCAATGTGATGAAGACCACGCTCAGAAACATCACCAGCATTGAAATCGCCAAGAACGATGATGGGCTGGTTAAATCCTTTTGCCCACGTATTGAGGGCTTTGGCTTCGTTCAGGCGACCAGTTGAACCGTCTGCATAATCAAGATGAACCGTACCGATCATTGTCTGCGGGCGGGAACCTTGGGCATCCAGCTGAGTGTAGCTGACATAGCGCCCCTGCGTCGATCCACCCAGATTAAGTGTTCCAAACGTGCCTAGGAGACGCGAAATAATACCCACATCGCCGACCTGCACGTTGCCGTAAGTGCCACGACCAGCGGTTTGGAGGAAATCGGGGATACGCGTAACATAAGTACTACCGTTGATTTCCTGCATACCGAGGACATCAAAATTGGCGGCTGCCATAAAATCCGCGGTCAGTTCCGGGTTCTGTTTGAACTTGTTCCAGATATTGAGCGTCATGACACGAATGTCATAGCTATCGGCCGCGCGTGCTGGAGCCGCGGCTATTCCTGCAACTGCAACACCACATAAAAGCTGCGCAGTTAAAGCCAGAAGCTTTCGGTTACGTTTGGTTGTCCCCGGTACCATCCCTCAGTCCTTTTCTTGGAAAATGCATCCATTTCATCAATGTGAGAGCCGGATTGATCATCCAACTTCACCTGATGCTGAAATGACAGAGTTCAATGTCACTTTTATTACATTTTACTCTAGAGCGACTTTGGAAGACTCAATTCTTTCGCCCCATGAACAGTAAATGTCATTAATATTACATTTTTATTTGCTATCGCCTCTGGGAGTTCTTGTGGCCTAAGCCCACAATTTCCTTGCCTATTTCAACCTGGGAATGAGAGATGGATGTGAGCAACCACGCGCATAAGGATGCGACAGCAAATATGAGCGAACTTTCTGGTTCCGGTGGCAAAAAGAAAGAAATACGGCAGCAAATGCTGCTTCAGTGGATTGAGAACAGCCATTATGTTTCGCTGGAGGAGATCGCTGAACGATTCCGCGTTACCACGCAAACAGCCCGACGTGACATTGCGGATCTGGAGCATCAGGGCAAAGTCAGAAGGCTACATGGTGGCGTATCACAGCTAGCTCCGCTGGACCCCGTCACCTATCGTCAGCGCAGGCATGATAGGGCAGATGAAAAGGCTCGAATTGCTGAAGCTGTGGTCGCGCTCATTCCCGATAACGCCACTATTTTTCTTGACACCGGCACCACATGCGAAGCGATTGCCAATGCACTTGTAAGCAGAGAACGCCTGCATGTTGTCACATATAGCCTAAGATCCGCCGCCATTATTAGTGAGAAAACGGATTTCACTTTAGCCGTTCCTGGTGGCTTTGTTCGACCTATCGATGGTGGGATGTTTAAGGAAGATACACCGGAATTCATCCGACGCTTCAAGTTCGACTATGCAATCATTTCCGTCAGCGGCGTTGATGATGACGGTGATCTTTGTGACGACGACCATACGGAAGTGGCCGTCGTTTCAGCCGCATTGCGACAAGCGGCACACAAGCTGCTCGCAGTTGACAGCTCAAAATTTGGCAAAAGAGCGATGGTCAGACTTGGATCGGTTCACGACATTACCGCCGTCATAACCAACGAGATGCCAGCCCCAGTTTTATCCACCTTGCTTGCAACAGCGAACATCCCTGTCGTTTTGGCAAATATGGAAGCATGAAGCCATGAATCACCTACTTTGCTGATCCATTCGTCCCGTTCGGTGCAAGATTCTGAGATCGCGCAACGACTTTAACGACCCAATCAGCAAAAACGCGGAGGCGATTGCTCAAATGGCGATTGGGTGGGTAGACGAGATGGATCGGCATCGGTTCGATCTGCCAGTCCTGCAATACCGGGCGCAAGGTGCCGTTCGCTATATCCTCCTGCACCATGAATAAGGGCGCCTGCACCACGCCTAAGCCAGCACGCGCAGCGGCAAGATAGGTGGTCGATTCATTAGCCGCGACAACATAGCGTCCATTGACCTCGACTTCTTCTGTACCTCGTTTGAAGTGAAATGGCATTTGCTGGCCGGTTGAAGGCCGGAAATAACCCACTACATGACAATTATTGCTCAGGTCGGATGGATGTTTAGGTGTGAAGCACCGATCAAGATATTCCGCAGACGCACAGGCGATAAAATGCATATCACCTATCCGGCGCGCAATCAGCGACTGATCGCTCAACTCGCCGATCCGAATCGCACAGTCGACGTTTTCCGCCACATAATCGACAGGGCGGTCTGATACGCCAAGATCAATCTGAATATCGGGATAGCGTTGATGGAACTCGATTAGTGCCGGGATGATAATCAGATTGGCAACCGCACTCGCCATTTCTACGCGCAGGCGGCCTTTGGGCAGTGTTTGGGCGCTTGAGAGGCTGCCGTCCAGTTCTTCGAGATCGGAAAGCAAGCGTGCAGCGCGCTCATAGTAAAGTGCGCCATCTGGTGTTACGAGAACACGGCGGGTCGTACGATTGAGGAGTTTTGTACGAAGATGGGCTTCCAATCCTTGAATAAGATTGCTGATTGTTGCCTTCGGCACATTGAGAGAAGCAGACGCGCGCGTGAAGTTACCGGTTTCGACAACCCGGAGAAATGCGCGCATGGCGGAGAGCTGATCCATTTTCAATAGCCATCATTGTTCGAAATTTTGGATAGTGTAACCAATACATGGGGACTATTCCAGATAATAGACAATGATAATATCTCAACATGGCAGTTTGCCGCTAGTGGTTTGATTCCGACATTTGCTCTTACGAGTTACAAAGGTCGAACAAATGTCAGAATCAAATGACCGCTAGTCACGAAAGCAAGAAAGATGTGCGAGAAATTTACGGTTGGAACAATGCAGGCTGGTGATGCCACCTGCACGGCACGCATTTATCGCGGTGCCAAGTTGCTTTCACCGCCACCAGTGGTTTTACACCTGCATGGGGGAGCGTTCTCAAACAGCTGTCTTGGTGCCTGCGAACGCGTTGCCGAAACACTTGCCGAGGCAGGTGCGGTGGTCGTGTCGCCTGAATATTCATCGGCCTGTCTCAACCCGTTCCCGGCGGCGCTAGATGTGGCTTATTCGATAATGACCTCAATGCGCGCGCGTTGCCCGGAGTTTGCGCATAAGAAGTCAATGCTGTTCGTCGCCGGTGAAGAGGCGGGCGGTAATATTGCAGCCGGCGTGGCACTCATGGCGCGCGATCAGCATCTGGCAGACCTTAAGGGTCAGATATTGCTCTCGCCCATGCTTGATCCCTGCCTCGCCACGGCATCTTTCCGCAAATATTGTCCGGAAAGTGCCGTTCAGACGATTGCAGACGGCTGGCAGAACTATCTTGGCGAATGTGCAGGGTTCACCCACCCTTATGCCGCGCCCGCCCTTTGTACGCGGCTTGGTGGTTTGGTGCCAACTCTGCTCGTCACCAGTGCCCAATGTCCAATGCGTGACGAAACGCGGGCCTATGCAGAGCGTCTTCGTCAGGCCGGCGTCAAGGTTCAGTCGCATGTCCTGCCCGGACAAGCCGGCTGGATACCCGAGAACAAAGTCACGCGCACGGACTGGACGCCGCAGGAAAAGACACTGATCGACCTGTTTTCGGATTTCTTCCGGCAAGCAGGTGCTAAGCAAATCGAAGCATAACGTCAGCTCGAACGGTCTCCCAACCTTTGGCCTGACGCTCAATTTGAAGCCGGCCCCCACCGGTTAGGAGATACAACATGACATCGAACATTGCCCGCCGGGCCCTATGGGGCGCCGGCCTGAGTATCCTATTGTCTGCAGCAGGTGGTGGCGCCATTCTTTTCGGTATGCCGCACCTGAAAGCCGACGCCGCAACCGATGTATCTGCTCCACCGCCCGCAGTTCCGGTTTCAGTTGCAGCAGCCGAACAGCGCGCCATCAACAGTTGGGAAGAATTTTCCGGTCGTTTGGAAGCCATTGACCGCGTTGAAATTCGTCCGCGTGTCGGCGGCGCAATCTTGAAGGCACATTTCCGCGAAGGTGCTTTGGTAAAGCAGGGCGATCTGCTCGTCACAATCGATCCAGAACCTTATGCCGCTGCCGTTGAAAAGGCCAAGGCACAGGTTTCAGCAGAAGAAGCGCGTGTAGCACTCGCCAAAGCTGAACTGGAACGCGGACGCCAGCTGGTGACAACCCGTACCATTGCACAAAGCGGCCTTGATCAGCGTTCAAGCGCCTTTGATGAAGCGCAGGCAAGTCTGCGTTCTGCAAAGGCAGCACTGCGCTCGTCTGAACTTGACCTCCAATATACCGAGGTGCGCGCACCAATCTCCGGTCGTGTCGGACGTCTGGAAGTAACGGCTGGTAATCTGGTCGCAGCAAGTTCAGCATCACCAGTACTAACGACACTCGTATCGGTCGACCCGATCTATGCAAGCTTCAGTGCCAATGAAGAAGTTGTCACCAAAGCGCTTGCTAAGCTCGCGACATCCCCCGGCGGCAATTCCATCGAGCGCATCCCCGTGCAGATAGGAACGGCAGCGGATAATGGCACACCGATTTCAGGACATATTCAGCTTATCAACAACGAGGTCGATGCCACGACAGGCACGATCCGTGTTCGTGCAGCCATCGATAATCCGGATGGCAGGCTCATTCCTGGACAGTTTGTCCGCATTCGCTTTGGCGAACCGGACCCTGATCAGAAGCTCGTGGTAAGTGATCGCGCAATTTCGTCGGATCAGGACAAGAAATTCGTCTTCGTGGTCGGTGCAGACAACAAGGTTGAATACCGGCAGGTGGTGCTTGGTCGTAACTATGACGGCCTGCGTATTGTCGAAAGCGGGTTGAAGCCCGGCGAAAACATCGTCGTCAACGGCCTGCAGCGTATTCGCCCAGGCGTAGTCGTTGCACCGCAGCCCGTAACCGAAACACTTGCCAAGAATTAATTGAAACGGCGCGTCTGTCGGCGCGCGCAAACGCAAAAAGCTCAGCCTATTCATCCCGCGAGAACACATGTTTTCGCGGGAACGGGAGAGTCTTTTGCTCATCCGCCTAAAGGGGGATAATAAGATGAATTTTTCACGCTTTTTCGTAGACCGACCGGTCTTCGCTGGCGTTCTGTCGGTTCTGATCTTTGTTGCCGGTCTGATCGGCATGACAGGTTTGCCGATCTCGGAATATCCGGAAGTCGTGCCACCACAGATCGTGGTGCGTGCACAATATCCGGGCGCCAATCCAGCCGTTATTTCAGAAACTGTCGCAACACCGCTTGAAGAGCAGATCAACGGTGTCGAAGGCATGCTCTATATGCAAAGCCAGGCGACCGCTGATGGTGTCATGACCCTGACAGTCACTTTCGCACTCGGCACAGATCCCGATCAGGCCCAGCAGCTGGTGCAAAACCGTATCTCGCAGGCCGAGCCACGCCTGCCGGAAGAAGTACGCACGCTCGGTGTCACGACAGCTAAGAGCTCGCCCGATCTTACGCTTGTTGTTCATCTGATATCGCCCGACGGCCGATATGACGTGAACTACTTGCGCAACTATGCTGTTCTCAACGTCAAGGATCGTATTGCTCGTATTCCAGGCGTCGGTCAGGTGCAGATTTTCGGCGGTGGCGACTATTCGATGCGCGTCTGGATTGATCCACAAAAGGCCGCTGAACGCGGACTTTCGGCCGGAGACATTGCCAACGCTATCCGCCAGCAAAACGTTCAGGCCGCAGCTGGTGTTATTGGCGCTTCCCCATCCGTTTCAGGTCTCGATCTGCAGCTTTCAGTTAATGCTCAGGGACGTCTCCAAACACCTGAAGACTTTGCCGATATCGTTGTGAAATCCGGCAGCCAGGGTGAAGTTACGCGCCTTGGCGATGTTGCGCGCGTTGAAATGGGGGCAGCGGATTACTCGTTGCGCTCGCTGCTCGATAATAAATCAGCCGTCGGTATGGGTGTTTTTCAAGCGCCCGGTTCCAATGCCCTTGATATTTCCACAAACGTCCATGCTGCCATGGCTGATCTGAAGAAAACCATGCCGGAAGGCGTGGACTTCGATATCGTCTATGACACAACAGCGTTCGTTAAAGCCTCTATCGAGTCGGTTATTCACACTCTGCTTGAAGCCATCGTACTGGTGGTAATCGTGGTCATCATGTTCCTACAGACATGGCGAGCCTCGATCATTCCTCTCGTAGCTGTTCCCGTTTCCATCGTCGGCACCTTTGCGGTGATGTATGTATTTGGCTTCTCCATCAATGCACTAAGCCTCTTCGGCCTCGTGCTTGCGATCGGTATCGTCGTCGATGACGCGATCGTGGTGGTGGAAAATGTCGAGCGCAATATTGAACAGGGCCTCTCTCCGATTGAGGCGACCTATCGCGCCATGCAGGAAGTGTCCGGCCCGATTATCGCCATTGCATTGGTGCTGGTGGCAGTTTTCGTACCGCTGGCCTTCATTACCGGCCTGACTGGCCAGTTTTATCGTCAGTTTGCGCTGACTATCGCCATATCGACCGTGATCTCGGCTTTTAACTCACTGACGCTGTCGCCAGCGTTGGCAGCTTTGCTGCTGCGCGGCCACAATGCACCGAAAGACCGGCTGACCCGCATTATGGACAAGCTGTTTGGCTGGTTCTTCCGCGGCTTTAATCGCTTTTTTGGTGCAAGTTCAAATGCCTATGGTCGCGGTGTTGGTGGTATTCTCACACGCAAGTCGCTTGTGACGGGCCTTTATGTCGTGTTGCTCGGCGTCACCTTCGTTCTGTTCCGTGCAGTGCCCGGCGGCTTCGTTCCGGCGCAGGACAAGCAATATCTGATCGGCTTTGCACAATTGCCGGATGCGGCGACACTCGACCGTTCGGAAGATGTTATCCGCCGGATGACGGATATTGCACTCAAGCAACCTGGCGTCGCCAATGCTATCGCCTTCCCGGGCTTGTCGATCAATGGTTTCACCAACTCGTCGAACTCCGGCATTGTGTTTGTAACCTTGAAGCCGTTTGAAGAGCGCAAGACAGCTGAACTCTCTGCAAATGCCATCACCATGCAGCTCAACCAGCAGTTTGGATCCATTCAGGATGCCTTCATCGCCATGTTCCCACCCCCTCCCGTACAGGGACTGGGCACCACCGGCGGCTTCAAGCTTCAGCTGGAAGATCGCAATGGTTTAGGCTTCCGCGCGCTTGACGATGCAACCAAGGCATTTCTTGCCAAGGCGTATCAGACACCGGAACTGGCGGGTCTGTACTCGAGCTATCAGATCAACGTTCCGCAACTTTTCACTGACATTGACCGCGTGAAGGCACGCCAGCTGGGCGTGGCCGTTACGGATGTTTTCGAAACTTTGCAAATCTATCTTGGTTCACTTTACGTCAACGACTTCAATGCCTTTGGCCGCACTTACAGCGTGCGTATTCAGGCAGACGCGAATTATCGCAGCCATGCCGAAGATATCGGCAAGCTGAAGGTTCGTTCGCAGTCTGGTGAGATGATCCCATTGTCCGCCCTTCTTAAAGTTGAGCAGACCGTGGGGGCAGAGCGCGCAATCCGTTACAACGGCTTCCTTTCAGCCGATATCAACGGCAACCCGGCTCCCGGCTTTTCATCCGGTCAGGCGCAGGCTGCCATTGAGCGGATTGCGGAAGAGACCTTGCCTGCAGGCATTGCCTATGAATGGACCGACCTGACATATCAGCAAATTCTGGCTGGCAATTCGGGTTTCCTTGTCTTCCCGCTGGCGCTGCTGCTGGTGTATCTCGTGCTGGCTGCGCAGTATGAAAGTCTCACTCTGCCACTCTCGATCATCCTGATCGTACCAATGGGCATCATGGCCGCACTGATCGGCGTCTGGCTGACAGGAGGTGATAACAATGTCTTCACCCAAATTGGTTTGATCGTTCTGGTGGGGCTGTCCGCCAAGAATGCGATCCTGATCGTTGAGTTTGCCCGTGAGCTGGAACTATCTGGAAGAACGGCAGTTCAAGCAGCTATCGAGGCAAGCCGGCTGCGTCTGCGTCCGATCCTCATGACTTCGATGGCTTTCATCATGGGCGTCGTGCCGCTTGTCATATCGACAGGGGCTGGTGCGGAAATGCGCTCGGCAATGGGTATCGCAGTGTTTGCAGGAATGATCGGCGTGACGGCCTTCGGTATCTTCATGACGCCGGTGTTTTATGTGCTGATCCGCAAATTGACCGGCGAACGTCCGCTGAAACATGCTGGACCGAAAGTAGAAATACTGGATGCTCACGCTGAAGTCTAAAACATTAAGGCCGGAGGCAAAACCTCCGGCCTTTCTGCATATGAATGACTAATCGTGTAACCCAAAGCCTTTCTCAATGGCTTTCATTCGTTCACGTGCTCGGGCTTACGCAGCACAAGTTGAGCTTGAGCCATATGAACTTTCGGAATGAGATCGGCTTATCTTAAGTGTTTTCTCAAATGACATATCGTTCCACATTGGCGACTGGCGGGGGAAGTATCGCCTTCGAAACTAATGCTGCAGAACTGGTTTGAACGCCTTCCCTGTTATAGGCGTCAGAATAACTTCATCAGAAGCGGTAGTTTACGCCTGCCTTTATGACATGGTCATGCACATTCGTCTTGGTGGTACCATATGATGTCGTGCTCGAGACATCCTTGGTTGTCACGTAGTTATACTCGATTTTTGCCGACAGACCGCCGCCAAATCCCTGTTCGATACCACCGCCCAGAAGATAACCAGATTTCCAGCCGTTAGGACCGGTAACGTCATCGCCGTCTTTGAATTTCGTCATGGTCAAACCTGCTGTGCCGTAAACCAATGACCGATCAAACGAGAGACCAGCTTTGGCCTTCGCTGCACCACGAAACCGCTCTTTCAACCGGCCATGCGGTACGCGCGCTTCATTTCCCATGTACGAACCTTCAAGTTCGGCACCAAGAACAGCAGGGCCAAACTGGAAATTGTAACCAGCCTGCACACCGCCGGTCATGCCCTTGCCGCCAGTAAACGGATTAATCTTCGGCGAAGCCAAACCACCATGAGCACCGATATATGCGCCGCCCCATGAAAATGCTGGCGGGGTTTCGTAATCGTAGGACCCTGAATTGTAGTTGAGATCAGCTGCATATGCGTTCGTTGCGAGCGCCAGGGCGGCGGTCGCGGTCGCAAGGGTTTTTGCGATAAAAGACATGTATAACTCCAGACGAAGCCAGCGCATCATTCATTGACGCTTACAAAGCTTCAGTTCGCGTTGGAGAGCCCGAAGCAGGCTCCTATTGATCTCCCAACCCAATCAACAATGTGCGCTGACTAATTCAGAAGATGCTGGCATTCTCCTCGCGAGAGTTGCGTCTAGATTGCAGGGACATTAATTTCATAAAATTTATTTATTATTTTTATATATTTACACGTATTTCTTTAACTAAATAGTAAGCAATTATGCTTTGAGACATGAACCGCTCAATGCTGTTATTTGTTTAGATCCGCGCCTGATCTCGCCGCGACTGAGTGAATCTGTAGACGCACGCAAAAGCCAGGCTTCAAATCAAAAAACACGACTTTTCCGCCGTGAATTTCTGCAGCCTTTTGGACAAGGTTCAATCCAAGTCCGGCACCCGATGAATGTGTATTAATGCGCCGAAATGGCTCAAACACATGCTCGCGCTCAGAAAGAGGAATGCCAGAACCCTCATCACAAACATCGATAATGCCAGAAGCGCCGACTTTGATAACGATAGCCCCTTTGCCGCCCGCATGGTCGATCGCATTGCGGATCAGATTAACGACTGCCATCTCGATAACCGAAGTCTGAACGGTGAAAATAGCTTCTTTGCTGCTCGGCTCGAAATCAAAATCATAACCGGCGTCGAGCGCCAGCGGTGCAAGATCAGCAGCCAGTCGCTGAACAAGCACATTCAAATCCTGGCGTTCAGCACGCAGTTCAACAACACCAATAGCCTGCATTTCAAGCAACTGATGTGCCACACGAGACAGACGATCAATATCGGATCGCAACTGCTTGCTTACATCATCATCGGCTAGAAGATCAGCTCGTGTGCGAGCTATGGCGATTGGTGTTCTAAGCTCGTGAGCAGCGTCTGCAAGAAAGCGGTTTCGGCGATTATAACCTTCATCTAGTTTCGAAAGCGCGGTGTTGAAGGCGTCGACCAGCGGAATGATTTCCTGCGTAACCTTGGACCGGTCAATCCGTGCAGAACGGTTCTCAAAATTGATAGCCTGCGCTTGTTTCACAGTTTCCATGAGACCGCGAAGGGAGCGGCCAACAGCCCGTGGTGTCACGATCAATGTCGCAATGCTAGTCAGGATCAACATCGGCACGACAGCGATAAGGACGATGATACCCAGGCCCGGCAACACATTGGACCAATGAATTTCCCCATCAGGATATTTTGCGAGATCCACCTGCATGCTGATCCAAAGGCTGATCCCGTCGTTTTCAAACCCCTTTTCCGTGGCCGCTATCACTTGAAGTTTGCCAACGGAGGTATTGCGATTTTCTACTGTAGCACGCGTCGTATTGGCCGTTTGCACACGCGCACGGTCAATGGTCCACGGGAAGGTCGCATCAAGACCGGCCCACGGTATCTTTCCATATTGCAAGACAATCGCATTTTCATCTCTCACGATGAACCACAGATCAGGATACCGTTGTTTGAGCGTCGTAAATTGCGGCGTCTCTAATAGCTGAACATGGCCCTGCCCGTCTTTCATCACGCTTTCGGCAACGACGCGCACTGCTTCTTCATTGGCATCTTCCAGCTCGGGGTTGATGATCCAAATCCATCCGACGAGCAGAATGACGAAAAGCACAAGTAAAAACGCCTGCAGTACGAAAAGGCGTTTCATCAGACTCCATCGCAGCGATTGGCTACGCATCTTTTTCATGTTTTTGACCGGATCAAATAACCAATGTTTCGCACCGCCCTAATCTCGACGGTCGCTTCGGCTTGAGCCAGTTTCTTCCGAATACGGGAAATGTGAGCATCAAGAGCGTTTGACTCAATCTCATCATCAAGCGTGTAAACGGCTTCGACGAGGTTGGAACGGGTTACAATACGGTTTGGTCGCCGCATTAACGCTTCCAGTGCCAGATATTCTCGCCGCGGAAAATCAATAACCGCATCAAGCACAGTGACCTGATTGGTCCGAGGGTCAATGATAAGGTTTCCGAAACTCATAAACTTATCTGACAACGAAGTTCCCCGTCTTCTAAGTGCGCGCAGTCGTGCAAGCAGCTCTTCAATGGCAAAAGGCTTGGCAAGATAATCATCTGCACCTGCATCTAGCCCATCGACGCGGTGATCGACGCTTCCCAACGCAGTTAAAACAAGAATGGGTACGGAGAGCTTACTCTTGCGCAGCGCTGCGACCAGATTGAGCCCCTCTCCGTCAGGCAGACGACGATCAAAAACCAGCACATCGTAATTGCCATCACGCGCCAGAGCATCGGCATCGGCAATGGTGCTGACATGATCAACCAGCACTTCATGTCGCCTCAACGCTTCAAGTAAAGCGCGCGCCATTTCAGGTTCATCTTCAAGAAGCAGGATACGCAATGATTTTCCCTCAGAGGCCAGTTCTTGCCCTCATTCCCCCAACTAGCCATCGAACATTGCGACTACATTGCAATTGGCATCCCTTACTATTTAGCACCTTGCAATAAGCTTTCCGAGCGGCATTGTTAAACAGTGGCTAAGGGCATCTCTGAACAACCAAAACGTGCAATGTACTTGCAATCTTGGCTCATATCGTTGCTGCCAATAGCAACCGATAGGAACAATCATGGCAATCAGATTATTTCCTGCCTCCCACTGGGGAATAGCCGCTCTTGGCACAGCTGTAATGCTGACAGGCTGTGCTTCGCAAATCATGAAAAACTATATTGGCGCACCCATCAGTAGCGTCATGCTCGATTATGGCCCTCCCTATAATATCTATAAGCTGAGCGCAAACGAGCAAGCCTATCAATGGAGCCGAACCAAAACGCAAGCCGTTGCTGGTGAATATAACGGAGAGGTACAAGAAACACGTCGCGGAGAACGTTATAAAGGAACTGAAACTCCCTGATATGTCGAACATACCAAGTGCTTCTACACCTTCTATACACGAAGATCAGGCCATGATTGGTTGGTAACAAGTTTCCGTCAAATATCGCTACAATGCGAATGATTTCAAAGTGTTATTCGCGCATCCTGACGAAGACTGATAGTTTAAAAAACTAAGGCTTTCGACACATTATAGCATCGAAAGCCTGGTAATTATGGCAACGGCCTGATGCAGCTGCAAAAGCAAAACCCGATCAGTTCTTCTTCCACTGAACCTCTTCAATCGCGACTTTACCTGAACGCTTGTCGTAGAGGCAAACAACCGTTGTATCTTTGGGTTGCTTGCGATTGCGGGTCGATCCTTCACGCAAAAGCAGTGCTACTTTCCCAACGCTATCATCAAAGTCGACAGGCTCGGAAACAAATGGACTGACCATGGATGATTTCGCCATGCATGAACTGACGACTTTGGTATGAAGCGCCTCCCAAGCAGCCGGACTGGATGCATGAGCAGAGCCCACGCAAAAAGCAAACGCAGTAAGTGTAAATGCTACCGTCTTCATTGAGAGACCTTTCAAGCAGGATAGTTATTGCTTGCCGATCAGTATCGCACATTGAATAGGCTGTCGGCTCTAACATTTCTAACAATGAATAAGCCGCAAACAAGGCATTGGTGGCAGGAGGGCGATGACCGCCCTTCTGCCGGTTAGACGAACTCAATCACGACTTAGCGCGAATTGATGGTCCAGAAATCCTGCCAATCCTGAAGCTTTGAATAGTCGCTTTCAGCGGTCTCAGAATGTGGAACATAGAGCTGGTCGATGACTTTCACGATGCCAGACACTTCGCTTTCTGGAATCTTGGCGCCCTTGTTCGACGAAATTTTTCCGTCTGCCAACTGCGGAGCCATGCCCTCTTCCGTCATCATGTAATGCACGAAGAGCTTCGATGCATTCGGGCTTTTCGTACCGGATGCGATAACGGCAACGCGTGGCGTCAGCTGACCGGCCCAAGGCTTCATGCCTGCACAAATGCCCATCGTGTAGCCATTCTTCTTGGCATCACGGAAAATCGAGGTGCTGAGGAAGCCCATGAATGGCTTTTCCTGCCCCTTTGCACCGATGATCGGGCCGACTTCCGTATCGCTCCGCGTAACGCTCGGGCGGTTCTTGGCAAAGCGCTTGACCCACTCAGCAGTCGCGCTTGCTTCATCGGTTTTCAGTGGCTCACCGAAGAACTCTTCATAGGCCTTGCGCATAGCTTCATCATCATGCTCGGCAATCTGATTGAACCAGAACATGGTTTCGTTGCGCAGGAGCGGATCAGGAATAGCAATGCGGCCCTTCCATTCTTCCGTGGTCAATGCCCAGATATTGTCGATTGGGCACTTATCGCCATGGACATCTGAGTTATAAGCCCACACCCATGGGTTAAGGCTGGTAATGGCCGGGTTCTGATATTCCGCAGGCACCTGATCCTTGAGATCGACGGGAAGCCAGCTGAGACCTGCGCCCTGAACGATGATTTCCGATGTAACTGATGGCAGATTGCTCATGTTGAAGACATCAGTGCGAACATTGTTCGCAGCCGCTTCACGCAGAATGACCTGTTCCTGGTTCTGGCCGTTCATCTTCACGCCTGTAGCCTTCACACCGTATTTTGCGGTGAAGGCTTCAGCCATAGTGACGATCTTGCCAGTGGCGTCCACAACGGTAATGCCCGGCTCTTTCTTGGCCGCTTCAATCAGTGCTTCGAGCGAGTAATCCGCATCATTGATGCCGATTTCAGCGACAGGCTCTGCGAAGGCAGCTGTGCTTGCCAGAAGTGCGGCACTCAACGAAAGGGCCGCATATTTGCGAAGGGTTGAACTCATTATTTCCTCCAAAGTTGATAATTATTGTGTGAAAGCGAAAGCATCGACGCGCATTCGATGCGCCTCTTTTCAGTCGCTGATGCGCTTGCCTTCTCTGTCGAACACATGGACGTGACTGCGTTCGACATGGAACCAGATTTCACCGCCAGCTTTCTGGGCTGGAGCATCTGCGGCGATTGCAAAAAACTGCTCGCCATGAACTGACATTTCGACGATCCAGCTACCGCCGGTGGGCACGATATCGACCACTTTGGCCACACCCCCCTGCTCAACAGGCGTATCGCTGAGACGCACGGATTCCGGCCGGATACCGACGGATCCGACATTGCTTGCCGCGATGCTCTGCGCCTTGAGGTAATCGCGTGCCCATGTCGCCAACGCGCCGTTATTGCTGTCATTAAGCTCGATGATATTGATCGGCAGATTGCCGATGAATTCAGCCACAAAGCGATTGGCCGGGCGCTCGTAGATGTCGTCAGGCGTGCCGAGCTGTTGCAACTCGCCTTCGCTCATCACCGCAATCGTGGTTGCCAAAGTCATGGCCTCCCACTGATCGTGGGTTACGAATACGACAGTCGAGCCCATTTCTTGATGAATACGCTTGAGTTCCGCGCGCATTTCGAGACGCAGTTTCGCATCGAGATTGGAAAGCGGTTCATCGAGCAGAATAATATCGGGCTTAAGCGCCAGCATACGCGCAAGCGCTACGCGCTGCTGCTGACCACCAGACATTTGTGCTGGCAAACGGTCGCGATAACGCTCGATGCCGAGTTTCTGCAGAACGTCATCGATAATACGCTGACGCTCAGCCTTGGCGACCTTATGCAACTTCAAGCCGAACTCGACATTCTGTTCGACCGTCATATGTGGCCAAAGGGCATAGTTCTGGAACACCAGCCCCATCCCACGCTTTTCTGGTGGTACGTAAATGCCGTCATCCACCGATACGATCTTCTGACCATCAACGAGGATCTGACCTTCGGTAGGATATTCAAGACCCGCAATCATGCGGAGCGTCGTCGTCTTACCGCAACCCGAAGGTCCAAGCAGGCAGAGAAACTCCGACTTTGGAATTTCGAGTGAAAGCTTTTCAACTGCGGCGCGGGCGGCTTTGCCGTAGCTCTTTCTGACATCGCGAATAGTAATGCTCGACATTATTTGCCTCCCAATCCGTCAGACAATTTGCTGTTGGTGAGTTTTTGAACGATGACCGTGCCGCCAAAGGCGATGACACAGATCATCAAAACGACTGCATTTGCGGCCTGGCTGTAGCTGTAATCGACGAGGCGCAATGCATAGGTGGTGAGAACATCCGTGCCCGGCACAGCCAGCACAACAACGAGGCTCAAGCCTTTGATGCCGGAGATAAACGGCAGCAGAATACCTGAAACCAGAGAGCCTTTCTGGATCGGCGCGACAATCGAAACCAGACGACGCCAGAAACCGGCACCGGCGATTTGGGCCGCTTCTTCAGGCGCTTTGCCAAGCTGCATCATTGCAGAGATACCCGCACGCGATGCGAACGGCATCTGATCGGCAAGGATCGCGAGAACCAGCAGGATCGGCGTTCCGTAAAGGGCGGGAAGCGGACCACGCTGCACTGCAAACATCGTGAGATAGGCCGCAGCAAATGCAATGCCCGGAACCAGATAAGGCAGAAATGTCACCTGACGCAGAAACGTGCCAACAAGCGAAACAGGCGTACGAGCCACGACATAGCCGACCAGAAGACCAAGCAGACCTGCACCCAATGCAGCCGAGCCGACGATCCACAACGTGTTCCAGGTCGCTTTCCAGAACTCGCCTGTCAGGAGGATGCCATTGCTCATTGCAGTGGTGTTAAGATCGGTGCCGATCCAGAAATCCAGCGTGAAATTATCCAGCGTGAAAACGCCCGGCACGCGCATAACCGTCGTCAGCAGAAGCGCCATCAGCGGAATGAACGCGCTAACAACGAACATGAGTGCGGCGAAGCTGAATGCAGGCACACGGAAACGACCGAGGTCTGTCTCGCGGTTCATAGAACCCTTATTTCCAATAGTGACGAAACGGCGCGCTTCCTTGAGCAGATACATATCGAGGAAGATTGAAATGCTACCAAGCACGACAATGGTTGCCGCAAGAACGGCACTCATGCCTGCCTGGCTGGTCGAAATCGCGCGGAAAAGAGATGTCGCCAGAACGTCAAAACCAACCGGCACACCAAGAATATAGGCGACACCAAAGTCACCAAGGCATTTGGCGAAGATCAGTGTTGAAGCCGACACTAGCGAGGGCAGCATCAATGGAAGAATGATACGGCGCGCGATCAGCAATTTACCTGCGCCCATGACACGGGCTGAATCTTCAAGCGTGGAATCAAACTGCCGCAACGCATTACCGAAAAGCAGGATCACGAATGGCGTATAGTGCATGGCCAGGATGAGCGTGATTGGCAACATGCCGTAAGCAAGCCAATCAGGTGGCGAGAAGCCCAAAGCTTCCATCCAGCTTGGCTGACCACCGGTGGTGCGGTTTTTAAACAGGGTCAGCCAAGCCAGTGCGAAGGTCCACGAAGGCAGCATGTAAGGAACGATCAATGCTGTCGAGAACCACTTCTTGCCCGGCAAATTTGTGCGGCTTAAAAGCCATGCCAGCGGAATGCCCGTGACAAGCGCAAAGGCAATCGAACCAAGTGCGATGATTGCTGTGTTCCAAAGCGGACGCCAGAACACATCGGTCGAAATCGCCGAGAAGAACGCACGGTTGAGATAATAAAAGGTCAATTCACCAATCTGCTGGCCCGAGCGTGCCCGATCAGCAAATTGGACAATCACTGCATCCGACAAAAGCAGCACGATTGGCGCTGCAATCAGATAGGCAAAAACGATTGCCAGCATAACCCCGATCAGTGTCGTGGGGTCTGCATTATAGACCTTATATTTGTAGGTTAGTTGCTTGTAAAAACTCATTATTTTATCCACTTTGAGCCGAAGAGACTCCGACCGAAACCCAATCGGGTTGCAGTTGACTGTGTTCTGGCTTGCTGCGGGAGCTGGCACTCAGAGAAATGCCATGCGAATTGATAGCTTGCTGTGAAGCGAATTATGGAGGCGGTGCGCCAGCCTTCTCGCTCACCTCGCGCACCACGGACCACGCGGCTGCATAATCTATGGGAATGAAGTGATCGTCGCCCTGAAACTCGGCTCTCATTTCAGGCGTGAATGTGAAATTGAAGAAGCAGCGCTTCATCTCCGCCACGAGCGACGGCGCAAGATTGTGAGCATAAGCAAATGAAGAGGTCGGAAACAGATCGCTCTGATAAATCAGACGAACGGCATCACGCTTCACAAGCCCCCGCTCGATCATGCGTTCAAGCACATCGGAGGCAACCGCCGCCATATCGTAATCACCGGCGACAACACCGAGGATCGATTTATCGTGTCCGCCCGACATGATAGGCGCATAGTCCTGCCCCGGCGTGAGACCTTCTTTTGGAAAGAGAGCGCGTGGCGCCACATTGCCAGAATTTGAGAGCAATGATGCATGGGCGACGCGATGCCCTTTAAGATCACCCAATTTTTCATAGGGCGATTCCGCGCGCACGACCGCCACCAGCCGATAGCCGCGCATCTGATCGCCAGTGCCTTTGGCGGCAAAAGGAACAGCACCTGCACGATTGACCGCCTCAATTGTCGGCCCTGTAGAGAAGCCCGCAAATTGCAGACGTCCTGAACGCATCGCCTCAACTTCATCCGCACTGGACTGAATCGGATAATAAACGATCTGCCGTCCAACGCAGGCCTCAAGATGCTGGGTGAACGGCTTGAAAAGCCGCGCATAAACCGCCGGGTCTTCGATGGGCGAATAAGCCCATACGAGTGTTTGCGGATCACGCCACTGGGAAGCGTCTTTGGGAGTATCTGCGACAAGGTCGCGGTTCTCGTCGCAATAACGCTCATCCAGCGCACCGCGATAAGCGCAAGCAGCATCAGCGGCATTCGCATAAGCGATGCACAGCTGAAGCCCAAACAAGGTCATGCCGATACGACATGCCAACCCGCGCCAGAACATTTTTTCCTCCCTGGACACTTGCTATGATACAAGCGCCGCAGCCTCATCCAGTATTGTCTCAGATACTAGCAATTCTAACTGTCAGAATCCTGTCGTCCCGAAAACCTTGAATAGAATCGTCGAACACAACATGCGTATCCTTCTTGTAGAAGACACAATCGATATTGCGTTTGCTATTGCTTCAAAGCTTGAAAAAGAAGGCCACTCTGTCACGACTGTCTATGATGGCGTGCAGGGGGAAGATCTGGCTGTGAATGGCTCCTTTGATCTGGTCGTACTCGACATCAACCTTCCGGGACGTGACGGTTTTGCCATCCTGCGCAGTATGCGCGAACAATCCCTGTCATGTCCGGTATTGGTAATCACCGCTCGCAATCAGATTGCCGACAAGATCGACCTTCTCGAGCTTGGCGCTGATGATTATCTGGTCAAACCCTTCGATCTCAGGGAGCTTGTTGCCCGTATCAGAGCTGTCGCAAGACGGCATATGGGCGTGGCGCAGCCGGTTTTGCGGATCGGCGAACTATCGATCAACCTGACACAAAGATCAGTGATGCAGGGTGACGAGCCACTGGATTTCGGGCGGCGCGAATTCGACGTTCTGGAAATGCTTGCCACTCGTTTCAATGTCACGGTTCCAAAAGATATGCTGGTTCTGAAACTGTTTGGGCATGAAGATACCGGCACACCCAATGCTATCGAACTGCTGGTTTCACGCGTGCGGAAGAAGCTCGAGAACAGCACAGTTGAAATTGTCACACAACGCGGCGTGGGCTATCTGCTCAGGCTTAAAGCGCCGCAACTCTGATGGTCAAAGGAGCAGCAAACAGGGAATATTCAATCCAGCGCCGCATTCTGGTGGGCAGTGGATTGACGCTGCTTGCTGTCACCGTTCTGCTCTTCTTTCTTGGCCGCTGGTATGCGCATCGTGCGGCCGATGAAGCATTTGATCGTGTTCTTGGTGCAGCTGCCCTATCCATCGCAGACACGATAACTCTGCAGGATGGATCGCTCAGCGTCGATCTCCCACACTCGGCCTTTTCCATTCTGGGCACCTCTCGTCTCAATCGCATTTTCTATCGTGTCGTCGCACCTGATGGCAGCCTCCTGACTGGTTCGCCCATTCTCGGGCTAGAAATTCCGCATGGCAATAATAGCCGCGTTCGCCTCAGCGACAGTATTTATCGCGGGGAAAAAGTACGAATTGCTGCAGTCGCACGCTATCACAGCGACGCAAAAGGCGGCGGCTGGGTCGATGTCCTGGTTGGGGAAACGCGCGAAGCACGGAGACAGCTGACCTTGCAACTAAGCCTCAATACTCTCTTGCCTGCGCTTGGAGTGGCTTTGCTCGCACTGGTCCTTATCTGGCTCGCAATCCGATTTGCATTCAGACCGCTGCGGACGGTTGAGTCTGATCTGCGCCAGCGTTCCTCATCCGATCTCAACCCGCTGGCCGGTCCTATTCCTAAGGAAGTCAGCGCGCTTGTCGCAGCACTCAATGACTTCATGGGACGTCTGAACAATGTGCTTGCCGGATTGAAGCTGGTCACAGCTGACGCAGCGCATCAGATGCGCACGCCACTCACGGCCTTGCGTGCCCTGACCGAACTGTCGCTCGAAGAAACTGATCCAAACCGGCAAAAGGAAATCCTTGCCCGCGTCCATGCCAATTCCATAAGCGCAAGCCTTCTCGCAAATCAGCTTCTGTCTGAAGCGACGACATTGCACAGTATTCAGTCGCGAAAGCTTGAAACGCTCGATCTGCGGCAGGTTACACAGGAAGCAGTCCGGAGACTGCGCGCTGAAGGCAGTTATTCTGATCTGCAACAAACCATCAGCTTTGATGTGCCTGATGAGCCACTCTATGTGAGTGGCGAAACCATCAGCCTCAGAGAAATGATACGCAATATCGTCGAAAACGCACTCGTTCATGCACCCGGCCCTGTTAAAATCAGCCTTAGCCAGAATGGAGCTACGATCACGCTTGGCGTTCATGACAGAGGCGCTGGGCTTGCGACCGACATGAAAGACCGTGTCTTCGAGCGTTTTGTCCGAGTGGATCAGTCAAAGCCCGGTTCCGGCCTTGGTTTGTCGATAGCAAAAATGGTTGCGGAAGCACTAGGCGGCCAGATCGAACTGCGTGACCGCGAAGGTGGTGGAACAAGCGTGCTGGTGACATTGCCCGCAACGACACCGGAGCAGCGCACATGAAACGCATCATCCTGCAATTCTGTGCCGTTCTGATATTGATTGTTCCTTCATGGCATAACACGCATGCGCAAAATGACCCGGCATCAAAGCCCGAGTTTCAGATTGTCGGTGACATCGCACCCGAAACCATAGCCCCCGTACAAGCTGGTCTGTCCCGTCAGTTGCCTAGCGTCAATATCGCCTATCGACAGATCAGACCGGGCGAATGGACCTCGCGGCTTCTAGCTGGTGCCGAAGAAGCGAGTGCCGCCGATCTCGTTATCCTCTCGACACCCGATCTTGCGGTACTCATCGCCAATGAAGGCGGCGCGCAGCCAAGAAATGGAATTGTCCGCAATGCCGGATTAGCACCACAAGCTCACTGGCGCAGCGAATTGTTCAGCATCGGTTTCGATCCAGCGGTGAGTGTTGTCAAACGCCGTGCGCTCGACAATGAACTACCAACGACACGCATCGAACTCGCACGATTGCTGGAGCAAAACGCAACGCGGTTTCAACGGCGTGTCGGGGTCGTCAATATTGGCATTGATAATGTCAGTTACACATTGGCTGCTCAGGATTCGATCCGATCGCCACTATTCTGGCGTATCGTCCGCGCTTTCGGCGCGTCACAAGCGCGAATTTTCGATACAAGTGAGGAGCTATTACAGGCGTTGTCGGCTGGCAACATCGATCTCGCCTATAATGTGCCGTTGTCAGACGTAAGCAAATGGCAATATGACGCCCGGGATTTTGCAGTCATCGTACCACAGGATTACGTTGTCGCCCTGCCCTGGACCGCACTCATCCCGGATCGAAGCAAACACGCAAACATCGCCGAGCAGGCGATCACATTTCTTCTGTCTTCTAACGGTCAGGCGATCCTTCAAGAAACTGGTCTTGTATCAGAAACGAGTCCCTCGGACGTTGCATCACTGCAACCTGTCGAGCTTGGACCGGAGCTTCTGGTTTATCTCGACGGATTAAAACGCAGTCGTTTTCTCGACACCTGGTTCCAGCTTATCGTGCATGAATGATATTTCATATCACGATATGCGATCACCTAATTTGATGAATGTGCTGGGCGATTTCTCGCCCAGCATCACAGTTTTCGGAGTATGTTTAAAGGTATCGCGCAGCGGGCTTTGAATTGCCAAACAACGTGGATAGTTCACCGCGCGCAGCTTCAAAACCTGTCCATTTCTCAACATCATGCAGCCCTGGAATGGTAACGCACTCACCATTTTTGAGACCAGCAAGTGCAGCATCGACCATATCATCCGTTGACATCACAATGCTTTGCGGCAGCTCTTCCACTGGTTTACCAGCAATGCTCCAGAAGTCGGTGGCCGTCGCGCCCGGTAGAACTGCTTGAACACGAATACCCTTGTCTGCCAGCTCATGGTTGAGGGAGTGGCTGAAGCTCAAAACATACGATTTCGAGCTGCCATAGACGCCATTCAATAGCTCTGGTGCTATCGCAACAACTGACGCGATGTTGATGATTGTCCCACGCCCCCGCGCGATAAACCCAGGTACGGCGGCATAAGTCAGCCGTGTCAGTGCGGTGATATTGAGCGTAATCATCTTCTCCATATCGTCCACATCGCTATCGAGCAGCGGCTTCACGCCACCCGCTCCAGCATTGTTGATCAAAAGACTGATATTCTCGTCAGATTTAAGTACATCTTCCACGGCGCGGACATCATGAGCGTTCGTCAGATCCGCTGGAAGCGCTTCAACTGATCGCCCTGTCGCAGCGATGAGTTTATTCGAAAGAGCTTCGAGTTTATCCGCACTTCGCGCCACGAGGATGAGGTCGTAGCCTTGTTTGGCAAGACGATCGGCATAGACAGCACCGATGCCAGTTGAGGCACCAGTTATGAGGGCTTTACCTAATGAATTCGCAGACATTCTAGTTCTCCAGATGGTCGGAACGACCCGATATCTGAAAAATAAGCCAGAAGCCTCACGTCTCAAATGACGTATATATTACGTAATTAGGACATCTTCTGTTCTGCAAAGAGTGCGACTAGATCGCCCCTTGCCGCGCATTACGACGGATGACCTGAGGTGGCTGGCCGAAGCCACGAAGAAAAGCTTCACGCATCCGCCGCCGGTCAAGGAAACCGGTTTGCCCGGCGATCTCATCAATGCTGTGTCGGCTTTGCTCCATCATAAGACGCGCGGCTTCAAGGCGAAGATTTTCAACTGCCTTCGCGGGAGAATGTCCGGTTTCCGCTTTGAAGGCGCGGCTGAACTGACGCGGACTAAGCCTTGCAACCTCAGCCAAATCTTCAACCGTTAAAGCCCGCGAGAGATTTGCGCGTGCATATGTAAGGGCTGTTTGGATACGATCCGACTTTGCGCCCATATCAAGCAGAGCAGAATGCTGCGACTGACCGCCAGCACGCCTGTGGTACATCACAAGAGCCTGCGCAACGCGGCGGGCAACATCTGGGCCATGATCTTCCTCCACCATTGCAAGTGCCAGATCAATACCTGCAGTCATACCCGCTGATGTCCAGACTTTGTCGTCTTTCACAAAGATGCGGTCTTCATCCAGAATGACGGTTGGGAAACGTTCTTTCAGGCTGCGCGCACAAGCCCAATGGGTCGTCACCCGTCGGCCATCTAGAAGCCCTGCCTGTGCCAGAACAAAAGCGCCAGTACAGATGGAAGCGACACGACGCGACGATTCAAAACTGCTGCGCACAAAGCGGATCAGCCCTTCGGAAGCGTCCTCAAAAGCCGTCGTCCCACCTGCGATGATCACAGTATCAAATTTATTGTCTTCAAAAGGAGCGGTCATGATCGAAAGACCACCAGACGAGCTGACAAGCCCGCCATGCTCTGAGAAGACAGCCGCGTGATACTTCTCCTCACCCAAAATCGAGTTGGCTGCCTCGAAAACCGGCTGCGCGGCCAGAGCCATTGATGAAAATCCGTCGAAGACCACAAAAGCTATTGTTTGCATTCAGTATGCCTCAATGAGATGAAATGTCTCTTTTATGTAATATAGGCTTATTATAGGACATATTAAACTATCCCGATAAAAGTGGGAACAGGTGTCGCTTTAAACATGCGCAGACAGACAGCTAGAGCCGCCAAATGTTAGTCGCAGCCGCTTATCGAGCCGCGATTGGAAAGCAATATGGGGTTTCATAGAGCGGGTGTGGCACGACCAGCGCCTCAATCCCAAACACGTCCTTCACCAGTTTCGGTGTCAAAAGCTGCGCTGGTGAACCCGAAGCATAAACGCGGCCCTCGCTGATCGCGATCAGATGATGCGCATATAGAGCGGCGTGATTAAGATCGTGCACAACCATGACGATGGTACGTCCACGCTCCTGATTAAGCTTTTTTAAAAGCTCAAGAACTTCAAGCTGGTGAGCAATATCAAGATAGGTCGTCGGCTCATCCAGCAACAGTAGTGGCGTTTCCTGAACCAATGCCATGGCAATCCATGCTCGCTGCCGCTGACCGCCTGAAAGCTGATCAAGCTGGCGCTCCGCAAAATCGATCAATCCGGTTGATGCCAGTGCCTGCTCAACCAGCTTGTCATCGTCTTTCGTGAGAGGCGACAGAAAACCTTTATGCGGATGGCGCCCAAACCGGCACAGTTGCCGCACGGTCAAGCCATCAGGCGAAACAGGGTTTTGTGGCAGAAAAGCGAGTTGTTGTGCTACAGATTTGCTAGTCATCGACGCAATAGGTTTTTCACCTAGATGAATGGTACCTTCTGTCGGCTGAATAAGGCGCGCGAGTGCACGTAATAAGGTGGATTTTCCGCAGCCATTAGCACCGACAACAGCCGTGATCTGGCCGTTAGGAATAGTTACATCAACATCCTTCAGGACGTCGGCTTGCGCATAGCCAACCGTGATGTTGCGGGCATATAGCCGAGAAGGATGGATATCAGCCATTTCGACCTGCTTCCTTGAAAAGGAGAAAAACGAGATACGGCCCGCCGACAACTGCAGCAATGATGCCTGCTGGTATCTCATTGGGTAGTGCAATCACGCGCCCAATCAAATCCGCAAGACATAGCGCCAAGGCTCCCAGCAAAGCGCTTGCCGGAACCAAATAGCGACTGCGAGAACCAACCATCAAGCGGCCAATATGCGGCGCCAACAGACCGAGAAATCCCATGCTGCCTACAGCCGCAACCGCACCGGCGGAAAGCAATACGGATGTGAGAACGAGCCCGCCTCGTAAAATGGCAGGCGGCAATCCGATGCTGTTCAACGTGTCGTCGCCAAAGCCGCTGGCGTCAAGCTTGCTCCCAGCAAGGACCACCAATGGCAGGCAGGCAAGAAGCCAGACCGCCAGGATGACGACATCATTCAGCGTTCGTCCATAGACACTACCTGCAAGCCAGATCATGGACTGATCAGCGCGTGTCGGAAACAGGACCATCATATATTGCATTAATGCGTGCGCCATCATGCCTGCCGCAACACCTGTCAGAACCAGTGCAGTAATGCTTCCACCGAACTGCCGTGCAATCAGAAACAGTGTCGCGGCACCCAGCAAGGCACCTAAAACAACACCAAGCGGAATGGCCCAAACACTCCAGGCAGCTGGCGCCAACATCGCAGCACAAAATGCGCCAAGACCGGCCCATTTCGTAATGCCCACGACATCGGGCGAAGCGAGCGGATTACGCAATGCACCCTGCAGGAAAGCCCCTGCCAATCCGAACGCACCTCCGGCCAATATACTGACGCCGAGGCGCGGCAGGCGGTATTGCATGACGATGAAAGCGTTTTTACCGCCGCTGATTGCGGTTATGATGTCGGACAGGCTCAAACGCACCGCGCCAACCATGATACTAAGAATGGAAATCGCGACAAGCAGCGCAAAAATAAAGCTGCATGTTACAAATGCGCTTCGGTTAGCCTGATGTTCGGCAGACGTGTTCATTTAAGCCGCCTACCATAAAGAATGAACAGAAAAGCAGGTGCGCCAATCAGTGCCGTCACAATACCAACCGGCACTTCGGCTGGAAAAGCGAGAACACGCCCTAGCAAATCAGAAGCATTCAACAACAACGGTCCAGCAATGGCTGAAAGGGCAATGACACTCGTCTGATCTGCGCCGACCAAACGCCGCATAGCATGAGGTACAAGCAATCCGACGAAACCGATTGGTCCACTGACGGCCACTGCGGAACCGGCCAGAATGACGATAAGTAGCGCAGCAACACCACCTACACGCTGAGCATTTTGCCCAAGTGAAGCACCCGTATTCTGATCGAGCGCCAGAATGGCAAAATGCCGTGAACCAAGAAGCGCAATGCATCCGCCCAATAGCGAGAATGGCAGAATAATCCAAACCTTTGCCCATTGGGCCGCGTTGAGCGAACCGGCAAGCCAATAGATGATGTCCTGCGCGGAGTTGTTGGCAATCAAAATCGCCTGAACCAGCGCAGAGAGGACGAGCTGGATCGAAATACCGGCAAGAGCCAGTTTTATATCGCTCATGCGTCCGGAGATCGCCAGCATCCACATCGCAAAACCGACGATTGCCGCGCCAAAAAAAGCAGGCCAGACAGTTCCAACACCACGAAATGACGGAAAAGCGATAAGACAGATCACGATTGAAAGTGATGCGCCGGCATTGATGCCGAATGTTTGTGGTGAGGCCAGCGGATTACGGGTCAGCGTCTGGATCAGCACACCCGCAACCGCGAGGTTAGCGCCGACCAGCGTTGCTAGCACGGCACGCGGCAAACGTATATCCCACACAAGCGCGCTTTGTGCTGAGCCATCTGGTTGAAACAGGTGTTGTAACGCACGACCGATAGAAAGATCAGATACGCCAAAGGCAATGCTTGCCAGAAGCACCACCCAAAAGACAGCCAGCAGGATCGCGCCCAAAAGAACAGGGTTGATCAAACCTGACGTCTGCTTATGCCCGGCCTCCATTGTCACAGCTACTTACTTTCCGCCATAGACTTTTGAAAGCACTTCCTGAGCGAGCAATTCTGCGATTTTCAGCCCGCGGAAACGCACGAACTGCGTGCGGTCTATTTCAAACGCCATATGGTTTTGAACAGCAGGAATATTGGTCCATGCAGTGTTATCTTTCCACTGATCGACAATCGTGCCGCCGGAATCGACACCAATGAGTAGAATCTCTGGGCTTACGGCAATCAGGCGCTCAAGATTTGCACCACTTTCAACAGGCTTATCCGACTGTATGGCAGGCGTTAGTCCCATCGCTTTAAAGACGGAACCTGTGAACGAAGAAGATGTGTGTAGACTAAGCGAATCCGGTGTCGCCACTGCAAGCAGGATACGTCGCTGTTCAGTGGCCGGAATCCGAGCAATAATTTTCGACATAACTTCTGAATGTCGCGCAATTGCTTCATCACCTTTGGCGCGCTCACCGAGCGCTTCGGCAATTGTAATAACCGAAGACTTGATGGTGTCGTAGTCCCCTTCCCAACTATTGAGTACGATGGTCGGCGCAATGGAACTCAACTGCTGATAAACGGCAGAATGTCTGGTCACATCGGCGATGATCAAATCGGGCGAGAGCGTGCTGATCAGCTCAAGATTGGGCTCCAGACGTGTACCGACAGATGCATAATCAATCTTCTTGCTAAGCAGTTGCTCGACGCGTGCTGACTGATTGTCGTCCGATATACCAACCGGAACAACGCCCAATACATCAAGGGTCTGTAAAAACGAAAATTCAAGCGCAACGACACGCGTTGGCTTGCCCGTAATCTCAGTTGTTCCAAGTTCATGCTTTATTGAGCGAATGTCGTCACCTGCCAATGCCGGTACAGACGCCGCACAGGCCTGCGCTACGATCATGCTCATGAACGCTAAATTGAATTCGCGACGGTTGATGCCTGCCATGTACTCATCCGAAGTTTTGAGCCATTACCCGGCGCGCCCGAGAAAAGCTCTCACAGTAGGTAGCTACGCCAGGGAAATCCCAGCGTAGCAATGTATGCTCTTAAAACGTAACCGATGCATTCACAAAGAACGTCCGTGGCTGGCCAACAAATTTGCCGCCATTGTTATCGGTCGCCCTCGTGAAATACTCTTTGTCAAACAGGTTTTTAACACCGAAGGCAAATTTCGGGGCGTATTTCATGTCTTCAGGCTGATAAGCAACCCGAAGATTAACGAGCCCATAACCGGGAATGTCACCCAGACGGCCGGTCGCGTCCTCTTCGGTCACATAGGTCGCGCCATCGGTAGCATTACCCGGCGAACGCTGCTTGGACTGTGCTGTAACATCGGCATTGAACAGCCAATCAGCATAACGATAGCTCGCACCGATCATTCCCGTGTGGCGTGAGTAGAACGGCAAGTCCTTCCCCTTGAACGCTCCAGCGCTGTAAGTCGCCTCCGTATAGGTATAATTGCCATAGATGGACAAGCCTTCCAGCGCTTGTGATACCCCACCAAGATCGTACCGAGCGGCAGCTTCAATGCCCTTATGTTCAGTTGCGCCGAGGTTGGTCCAGATGCCTTCACCAACAATCGTGCGGCCCAGATAAAGCTCCTTGTCGAAATCGATATAGAAAGCCGTGAACTCAGCACTCAGGCTGTCGCCCTCATAGTGCGTGCCAACTTCATAGGTCTTGGCTTTCTCAGGCTGAAGACCTTCGGTCGTCGAAGCGAGGTGGCTATATTGTTGCGGGCCAAACGATACACCCGCATTTGCAAAGACACTCCAGACATCATTGACCTGATAAGCAACGGAAATGGTTGGCAGCGCTTCTTTTGCATCCAGTTCCGGTGATTTCTGCCCAGTCACTGCACCATTACTGAAATCGGTTACTGTATTGTTGGTGTTGATTATTTCATAACGAACACCCGGTGTAATCGTCCAGTTTCCATACTGAACCTTGTCATCGATATAGACGGCATGAGCAGTCGTTCCGCCATCGCTCGTCTGATAGGTGTTCATCGGAAGCGCATAAGGATTAACGCCCGAGGCACGGTTATAGAATGCCGTTCTCGCCGCGACCTCCGAACTTTCTTCCGAAAGATACCGATAGCCTACAGTGACTTCATGGGTGGTTTCTCCCAGCTCAATCACACGCGAATACCGCGGCTCGATGCCATAATAGGAGTAATCACGCGGTGCCGATGTCAAACGATAGCGTCCTGCATTCGCCCCGGTGCCCTGCTGTTCGACATGGCTGCCTCGGAATGAGCTGACGTAATAGCCAAGAATTTCCAGATTGTTGACACCGTCATTGTGCTGATAACGCAGCGAAATATCGTTACGACGCCCAGTGAATTCGTCGTAGCGGCGCGTGGACTGGAACGGATCCTCTGCAAATTCAGCGGTTGTAAGCCCACCCGGCATTTTACCTTTGCCAGTATAGTGATGGTACTGAACGCTTAATGTATCCGTATCCGAGAGTTCGTATTTGCCCTTCAGGATGAGGTCATCAATATCAGTCCGATCGTTGCTGTCGCGATAACCAGTGCCATGAATGCCTGAATACAGAAGCGCTGCGCCAAACCCGTCAGCATTCGTGCCGCCGATAAGCACGCTAGGCGTTGCCTTGGTGCCACCATTCATTTCAGCACCCGCCGAGAAACGTGCTGTGAAATCTTCAGGAATTGGGTGGGTAGCAAAGTTGATGATGCCGCCCACATTTTGCGGACCATACCGCACCGACCCTGCGCCACGAACCACGTCGATGGTTTCCACATTGCCTAAAGTCAGCGGAAACAGAGACAACTGCGGCTGCCCGTAGGGTGCGTAAGACAGAGGAATACCGTCCATCAGTACCGTCGAACGTGGCGACAGGCGGGATGTCAGACCGCGAACACCGAGGTTCAAAGAAACATCGCTGCCGCCGGTGCCATTGCTTTCCTGCACTTGTACGCCTGGAATTTGATTAAGCGCGTCGCGAATATCCTGCGCGCCGCGTTCCTCGAACTCCTTGCGATCCACGATTGTTCGTGCGCCAGGATGCTTGAGCATCTTTTCCTTATTGGGCGCATCAAGCCAGTTGCCCACAACGGTAATCGCGTCCAGGACAATTCCACGATCAGCATCAATTTTCTGGCTGCTCTCAGCATCCTGAGCGAAAGCATGAAAAGGCAGGATGGCAACGGAAGCCAGCAGAGCGGACGTGGCGATAATGCGATGGCGAACCATGGAAGTTCCTCAGGGCGGAAAAAAGTTGCACTGAGCCGCTGCGAAAATGTCATTTCGCATTTTGGCATTGTGCTCGGAAAGGAAGACAGAAAGCGGTGCAGGTCAGATGAAGGCGACCCTGCCGTCATGACCTATTGTCAGAACAATATCTCAGGAATGGATTTCATCTGCTGCGCCTCAAAAACAGAAATTGGGTCACCGCCGATTGCGGCAATGTTGTGACTACTACATTACTGAAGTGAGAATTTCAATAAACATTACCATAACCCTCATCTTTTTTCGATGAGGATCGAATTTCTATTTTTGAAGAAAGAGATACGGAGAGCATACCATTATAATTATATGATACTAAAAGGTTTTTTAGTTATCAAACACAACGAGTCCGATCAACTACGCTAGGCGGCTCCTGAAATCAGCGAGCTTCTTTTTTGTATCGAGGGCGCGTTGCTGATTTTTTGTTGCGATGCTGTAAGCCAGAGTCTCAGAAACGACAATGGCACCGACCGTCCAGCTGGCAAGTCCTGTCGCAGAGCCGACGCAGCACAAAACTGCCGCCACTTTATCCTGATAAGCATCCCTAAGCTGCGCGCCGCATACGAGTATAACGTGGCAGCCAATGGCCGCAAACTGATCCAGAATGAGTTTAAATTCTTTGGTCTCGCGCGCTGCATGAAAAAGCACAATGACATCGCCCGAACGCAGATCAATGAGCTCGTTGGCGAGCGAAAAACCGGCTTCACCGCTAAACCTTGTCCGCAGCCCGACACGGCTCAATGCGATGGAACAGTGTTTCGCTTCAACTTCGGAGCGGCCAATGCCGATGCACCAAATGGTGTCAGCCTGTTCGAGCACTTGCATAGCTTGCGCAAGCGCATCCGCTTCGAGCTTTTCTTCAGTGGAGGTTACAATTTCGCGGGCTGTTTCAAAAACCCGCTTCTTGACGACCGAGAGGTCATCGCCAGTTGCGCGAAACCGTTGGGACAGCCTTTCAGTCGTTGGCTGTGCCTTTGCTATGGGACGGCTGCAAAGCCGCTTGAGCTCCGGCAGACCGCTGAAACCCAGCCGACGTGCCGCACGAATTACCGTCGCGTCACTGGTTCCGCTCTTTGCAGCTATGTCCTCAGCATTCTGAAAGATCATTTCTTCAACGGGCATCGACAAAAGATACTCGATGACCGCCAGCTCGGAGCGTGTCAGCTCCGAACGGTGCTTTTCAAAGCGCTGTCTCAATACCGAATCTTGAGAAGATGTGGTCAGCATTTCGGTCTCCAGTGATGCCCGTCGATACATCAAACTTTCACAACCGAAAAGCATTCCTCTTTAAATATCAACCCGAAAGCAGATCAGAGATCACAACACTCAACCAGGTTGTACTGCCCGTGCTCGTGCCGTGCTCTTCTCCCAGGCAACCAAAACAAGGCTCGAACAAACAATCAGCACAGCGCCGAAAGCGACATTTGAAGCCGGGATTTCCGCCCAGATTGCGTAACCATAGAGGAACGCCCAAATGAGGCCAGTAAACTCTGTCGGCGCAAGCGCCGAGGCTGGTGCGTGACGAAAACCTTCATAAAGAAGATATTGTCCAATCGTTGCAACAAGGCCAAGGCCAATCATCAATACCCATGCCGATGCGTCAGGCGTCTTCCACACCCATGGGAAGGACACAGCGCAGGCAATACCAAAAAGAAGGCTTGTGGCCCACATCTGGGTCAAAGTCGTTTCGGTCCGGCTAACGAGGCGGATCAAAATCGTGCTCAGAGCCCAGCAAAAGCCTGCAATCACGCACATAATAGCGGGTATCAGGTTTGGAGTATGGGTTGGGTTGGCCGCAATCAACACACCGACGAAGCCGCCCATACACGCGACCCAGCGCCCTGCCCCGATCTTCTCCTTGAGAATAAAGATCGACAGAAACATCACCATGATCGGCGCTGAGAAGTAAAGTGTTGTGAGCTCGGCAAGGCCAAGATGACGGGCGGCATTATAGAACAGAAGCCAAGCCAAGAGCATCAGACCAGCGCGCAACACAAGAGTGCCGCGATACTTGCTCTTGAAAATTGAGGGATGGCGAAGCCGCCACGCAAGCCCACCGGTAATGACTACAATCACGAGGCTTCGCATGAATAGAATTTGCGGAACCGCATAATCTGCAACCAGCCATTTAACAATGGCATCTTGCAAGGCGAAGCAGGCATAACCTGCAGAGGCAAGCGCGATCCCGAAAATCGGTTTCGACTCAGCGTTTCCAGAATCCATGATGACCTCACAGTGAAGCGAAGCCGCTATAGCTCAGGACGAGTGACTTGAGAAGGCTTGTTCTGATGTACGTAGGCCACCGAGCATCTTGCAAAGGCATGAAGCGAGGAGTAAGCAGATTCTATTCAAACATGCAGCGAGATTATCCGGCAAACTTCAGCAATGGATTTGCGCACGAGAACGCGTTGAGCCAGTGGTCGGGGCACCCAGAAATTATGAATAAGAAAGCGGCACTTGCCGTGGGCGGCAACGCTGTATTGGCCGGTATCCTTCTGATGCTGCTTGGCGATTTCATGTTCGCGTTAAACGACGCCATGGGCAAATGGCTTGTAGCCAGTTTCTCAGTTGGTCAAGTTTTGTTGATCCGCTCGTTTGGTGCCTTCTTTGTGCTCGGCCCGATGTTATCGCGCCAGCCGGCAAGCGCATTGTTTCAGGTTGAAAAGCCTTCGCTTCAATTGGCGCGCGTGGTTCTGGCAACTGGAGATACAGGCCTTTTCTATGCGGCGGTTACTTTCCTTCCGCTAGCAGACGTGATGACCTTCTACATGGCAGGCCCAATCTACGTCGCAGCTCTCTCGCACTTCCTGATTGGTGAACGCATCGGCTGGCGGCGCTGGCTTGCTGTCTTCATTGGTTTTATCGGCGTTATCATCGCGCTGCGTCCATCTTCAGCGATGCTGTCATGGCCTTCCGTTTTCGGCCTTTTGGGCAGTATTTCCTTCGCGATGACACTGGTACTAGGACGTGTTCTGCGCTCCACACCAGACGCGACGCTCGTAACCTGGCAGACGTTGGGCTGTCTTGTTGTTGGTGGTGTTCTGAGTATCGGACATTGGACGCCGTTTACCACAGGCGAATTGCTGGCTTTGCTTCTGCTTGGTATCGTTGCCTGCCTTGCACATCTGCTGATTACCCGGGCACTCAAGCTCGCACCGGCATCGGTATTGGCGCCACTACAATACACGCTATTGCTGTGGGCGATCGTGTTCGGTTGGATGTTCTTCAACGATCTACCGGATCGCCAAACCCTCTTTGGGGCTGCAATCATTGTTCTGGCTGGTCTGTTCATCTTCCACCGTGACAAGGTGAAAAAGACAGAGCCCCTCGTTCCGAATGATGCCAGCCATGGTTGATCTTTAAGGCCTGTTAATTCGCAGCCGTATCAACCCGAACCACAACAGACATGCCGGGTGCAAGCAAATCAGCATCCGGCTGCCCCTCATCGATGGCGATGCGGACAGACAAGCGTTGTGTGATCTTGGTGAAGTTGCCAGTCGCATTATCGGATTTGATAACACTGAACTCCGAACCCGCAGCTGGTGAAAACGCCTCGATATGGCCTTTCAACTCAGCGTGGCGAAGTGCATCGACGGTGAATGTCACCGGCTGGCCAACCTTCATGCCGTAAAGCTGGGTTTCCTTGAAATTCGCAACAACCCATTTAGTGTTGGGAACAAGCGAGACAAGCTGAGTGCCTGCCGTCACATATTGCCCGAGCCGCACGCCAACTTCGCCGAGTTTTCCATCACGCGGAGCCATGATCCTGGTGTTTTGTAAGTCGATCTTTGCCAGTTCCACCGTTGCTTCCGCATTGGCTATATCGGCATTCAAGCTGTCTCGATTGACGATAATGGATTGGAGATCCTGCTTTGCAACCGCAAGAGCTGCCTGCGCTTCTTCAACGGAAGCCTGCGCCTGCAATAACGTACCATGCGCTGTGTCGGCCGAGCTTTGGGTTGTAACACCGCGCGGCAGCAAAGCCTCTACGCGCTTCGCATTGGCCTGCGCCACTTCCAGCGCTGCATTAGCGCCTGAAATCTGTGCCTGCCGCGACTGGATCGTTGCCTCCGCAGAACGCTGGCTCTGCTCGGAATTGGCTAGCGCTGCCTTTTTGCTGGCAAGCGAAGCCTCTGCCTGATCCAGCTTCTGTTGATAGCTGCGACTATCGATTTCAAACAGAAGCTGTCCCTGTTTGACCGTTTGATAGTCGGTTACATCGACCTTAGTAACATAACCCGCAACCTGCGGGCTTATGACCGTGACCTGCCCCCGGACATAAGCATTGTCGGTCGTCTCGATGCTGTGCTTGAAGGGCGGCAATTGCCACGCCCAGAGAACCATCAGGACACCTGCAAGGCCGATGATAAGGGCTAAACCACCGCGAATATATTGCTTTCCAACAGACATTTTCAAACACTCATCGATTAACGAACGGTCGTCACTTCTGGATGACGACGGATTTGCATATTTTCATAAATGCGATAGGCGATCAGACAGCCAAGCGAGGCGACAGCGATTACGGAGATTGCCAGAAAGGCATCATTGTAAGCCATCACTGTTGCCTCACGCGTAACCTGTTGCCCGAGTAAAGCCAGCCCTTCAGCCTTGGTTAGCCCCTGATCGGCCAGCAGCTTCGAGTAAGTACCCGAAAGCGCCTGAACGCGTTGTGCAACCACCGGATTGGACATCACCAGCTGTTCGACCAGATGAGCCGAATGATATTTTTCGCGGATCGCAATGAAGGTGCTGAACACTGCCGAGCCGATCAGCCCGCCAATATTCTGCGTAAACAGGAAGATGACGATGAAGCTCGTCATATAGGTCGGACCCTGTTTGAGCGCCTTCGTGATGCCCGTCAACATGGCAGGTGGCAGGAACAACGCGCCACCAAAGGCAATCAGCGCCTGACTAAGATAAGCATTGTGAGGACGCGTGAGATTGGTCGCGTGACTATCCATATAGGCACCCATCGCGATGAAAATCAGCGCCAGCCCGAAGATAGTCGAGACGCGTTCTAGGCTCATCCACATGCCACAAACAAGGCCACCCGCCAGTGATGCGGCGAGAATGATGAGATATAGTCCCTGACTTTGCCCATCCTGCAAACCGAAAGCCTGAAACAACCCCACAGCACCAGTTGTCTGTTCCGCAAGCACAATGCGGAATACAAAGAGGATCAGCGTAAAACGCAGGATTTCCGGCGAAAACAGCCAATGCAAATTCATCAGCGGTTGTTCGCGGTTGAGTTCTATCGCTGCGGCGCAAGCCAAAGCCGCGATTGATATCGCAAGGCACACGCCAATCCATGGCGCTTCAAACCACCAATAGTTTTTGCCCTGAACCAGAATGACCGCCAGAAGACCAAAGCCGATAGCGATCAGCCCATAGGCCACAAAATCGAGCCAATGCAGAACTTTGGCACGCGGAACCTGTGTCATTGGCAGTACATAAACAACGGCAAAAGCCGCCAGCGACAGGCCAATCTCGACCATATAGAGCTGCTGCCACTGTCCAATATCAAACAACATCGGCGAGATTACACGCGCAAATGGACCAGCCGCCGCAGAACAGGTGAGCGCGAGGCTAAGTCCCCAGGTCATCTTCTTTGCTGGCGGAAAAGCTTCCAGCATATAGAGAAAGCCGATGGTCGAAACGGGTGCGGCGGCAGCACCGGCGATGAAGCGGATGGGGATCGCTGACCAGATGTCATAGACCAACAGATGCAGCAGCGAAGATACCAGAAAGATTGCAATCGCGATTTCTGCAAAGCGGCGTAGACCAAACTGCGTGCGGATCTTTACCAGAAGAATGGTGAGGCTCGCATAGGGCGCCATGTAGGCGGCAATCACCCATGAGGTTTCGGTCAAGGTCGCGCCGAGCGAACCTTGAATCTGCTGCGTGTTTGCCGAGATGAAATACATGCTGAGGCCGCGCGTCGACCACATGAGAACAGACGCTGCTATATAGATTGCAGACATGTAAACCGGCATATGCGGAACGGCAGGCGTTGCAACCTGTGTCGGAGCGACAGGCTCTTTTGCTGCTATCGGTTTATCATCGCCTCTCTCGGACATAGCGCATCACCTGTCTTTATCAGCCAGCGTTGCTTCAACGGTCTGGCTGATTTCCTGAAGGACGGTTAGCGCTGTTTCGAGCGACTTCTGATCAATCTTTTGCAGAAGCTCCGCGCGGATGGCTTGTGTGATTTCCTGAAGTTGCTTGACCTGAGCCTGTGCCTCTTCAGTCAGTTCAATGCGCTTGGCACGACGGTCGCCCTCCACAGCCGCGCGATAGATAAGCTGCTGCTTTTCAAGACCATCAAGGAGACGCACAACAGACGGATGCTCAATCTCAAGAGCATCGGCAAGTTCGCGCTGGTTCCAGTCTCGCTGCTCGGCAAGCAGCAGCAATACGCGAGCGCGCGCAAGCGTTAGCCCGCGTTCGCGAACACGAGAGTCAAAAAGATTGCGCATTTTTCGAGCGGCGGTTGAAAGGCCCATCGTGAATGCGGCTTCTAATTCTAGTTTGGACTGAGACATTGTATAGCTATCTATAATATGAGTAGCTACATATATAGTTCACAATCGGGCAGCAATCAATAATGTTCTAATGTTGTGCCAGCTAATGAAAACGTTACCCAGTCAAATGAATATTTTTTCCGAACTGCGGGAATAAAATGAGTGTCGCGATTGTCTTACGTCATATCGCATGTCGCGATTGGAACCCATGTGAGGCAAACCATGAGAACCGCAACGTTTATGTCTGTTTTGGCTATTGCAGCAGTATCGGCAACTTCAGTGCTCGCAGCGCCCATGGTCAAAACGATGGAAACATCCAAAGGTCAGGTTTTGGCTGGTGCCAAAGATATGACGCTCTACACTTTTGACAAGGATAGCAAAGGCATGTCCAATTGCTATGATACTTGTGCCACGAACTGGCCGCCTTTTATGGCAGCTAAGGGTGACAAGGCTTCTGGCACCTATACACTGGTAAAGCGCAAGGATGGCAGCGAGCAATGGGCAAAAGACGGAATGCCGCTTTATTACTGGATGAAGGACAAAAAAGCCGGCGACGTGACTGGAGACGGCGTTAATGGAGTCTGGCACGTCGCAAAGCCATGAGGCCGATGTGAGCCGTCCTGCTCCCGACAGTTTCGAGGGCCAGCTTCTGGCCCTCCTGCCGATCATGCGGCGCTATTCGCGCAGTCTTGCAAAATCCGATGCCGAAGGCGAAGATCTTTTGCAGGATTGCGTGACCAAAGCGCTGTCCCGGCGCGGCCAGTGGCGAGGCCTCAATCTGCGTGGGTGGATACTCACGATGATGACCAACCTTTATCGCAACAGCTATAAAAGCAAAGCACGCACCCGGCACGAAACGCTGGATGCTGCTGAAAACATCAGCTCTCCTTCAACGGAAAGCGATCCTTTTCAGTTGCAACAGCTTGAAGAAGCCATCAACAGTCTGCCGGAAGATAATCGCTCGGTCCTGATGCTGATCGTCGTTGAAGGATATAGTTATGGCGAAGCAGCAACTATGCTTGATATTCCCGTAGGGACTGTAATGTCACGCCTCTCACGCGCGCGTCAACGGCTCGCAGACCACATGAACGGCTCAAATGTCGTAATGCTTCGGAGAAACCCATGACAAAACGCAATTCTCCGATTACAGAAGCGGAACTGCATGGCTTTGTGGACGGACACCTTTCCAGTGAAGAAAGCGCGCGTATCGCAGCGATCCTCGAAAACGACCCCGAACAGGCAGCAATCGTCGACGAATGGCGCAAGCAGAATGAAGGCATCAGACAGCTCTTCTCCGGCTATGCGCTTGAGAAGAATAGCGATGCGAACCTGATCCGTGCGAGAACCAGACAACATGAACGGCGCTATCGCTGGGCTGTTGCGGCGTCCATTCTCGCCGCACTGGTGATTGGCGGCCTCGGCGGCTTTGCCGGTTCCCGCATTTATGACCAGCCCCAGCAGATAGCCAGCATCGAAGCATTACCTCAGCAGGCACAGGCGGCCTATCTGGTCTATGCAAGCGAAGTGCGCCACCCGGTTGAAGTCTTCTCGGAAGAAGAAGCTCATCTGGCAACATGGCTTGGAAAGCGGCTTAATATACCTGACCTTAAAATCCCCGACCTAAGCACATTTGGCTTTCAGCTGGTTGGTGGTCGTTTGTTGCCAGTGGACAGCAAACCCGGCGCCTTTTTCATGTATGAAGATGCAGCTGGAAAGCGCCTTTCAGTCATAGTCGGTCGGAACCCTGAAAACCGGGACACAAGCTTCCGCTTCGCCTCAAATGACGGTGTTGAAACCTTCTACTGGATCGATGGTGAGCTTGGCTACGCGGTAAGTGGCGAGATATCCCGAGACCAGCTACGGCAGATAGCTGAAGAATGCTATCGACAGTTTCCGAGCTGATGAAATCAGCGTACATAAAAAAGCAACCAAGATTTCGATAAATTCTGCGCACTTCTATAATACATACAAGTAACTATAATAGACGTTCTCTAAAGACAGACCTGTAAAAAAGGCTGTATGCGTTTGCACTAAAAGATTGCACGCAAAAAAACTATGGGGAACCCGTGCTTAAATTCCAGAACATTGTTCTTGAGCTGATTGCAAGAGGCAAGCCTCTGGAGCAGACACTTGTGCAACTCTGTCTTGAGATGGAGGAGCTGATCGCTGACGCAAGCGTGATGGTCTGCTCTGTCGATAGTGCAGGCATGATGCACCTGCTTGCAGCACCGGGCATCCCTGAAAGCTATGGCAAAATACTGGACGGAACAGTGGTCGGCCCGGAAGTCGGCTCCTGCGGAAGCGCGATCTATCACAACGCCGCTGTAAGCGTTGCCGATATAGAAAATGATCCGAAGTGGGCAACCTACAAGAAATGCGTGCTGCCCTTTGGTTTGCTGGCCTGTAGTTCTGTACCTATACGGAACGAGACTGGTGAGGTCGTCGGCGCGTTGGCTGTCTATTTCAGCAAAAAGCACACCCCGTCGGCACAAGAGCAGCAAGTGATCAATACGGGTGCAACGCTCTGCAATCTTGCGATGGCGCGTGAAATGCGCATTCTCAACTATGAGCGCAGAGCCACAGTTGACGAACAAACAGGACTTCCCAATCGTGCCGCATTTGATGACGCTCTTTCACAATTGCGCTGCGAACTGGCTGGCAGCTGGGCCTTGTTCGTCATCGATATCGACAATCTCAAAGTTACCAACGATACATTCGGCCATGAGGTCGGAGATTTTCTGATCCACACTATCGCAACCAGCATTTCGGCAACAATGGCACCGGACATAACTTTCCGGACGGGCGGCGATGAATTTACCGTCATCATCCAAAGCCACAGCGCACTTTACGATCTCGACCACACGGCGGAGTTGATCTTTAAATCACTTTCCTCGCATGTCGAATTTGACGGTCAGACAATCCTGCCACGCGTGACTATTGGCGGTGCTGTTCTGGCCGCGCAAGATACACAGCCGCAGATTGTGCGCCGCAACGCAGACTTTGCGCTTTACCACGCCAAGGAAAATGCGCGCGGCAGCTTTGTACGCTATCAACCGAACGTTGATACGCGCATTGTCCATCGACGCAATTCGATCCGAGAAGTGCGCGAAGCACTCGATCAAAAGCGTATTACTGCGCATTATCAGCCCGTAATGCGTCTCGATACCAGGGAAGTCATCGGTTTTGAAGCTCTAAGCCGCATGACCACAACGTCGGGCGATATTCTACCAGCGTCGGTATTTCAGGAATCCTTTTCGGATGTGCATATCGCATCCGAAATCACGCAGTACATGCTCACCATCGTTGCTCAGGACATTAGACGCTGGCTCGATCTCGGCCTGCCTGTGCAGCATATTGGCGTGAACGTGACGGCTGCCGACTTTTATGTCGGCGATCTTGCGGCTTTTGTGTCTAAAACTTTCGCCAAATATGACGTACCACTCCGACATCTCATTATCGAAGTGACGGAAAACGCGTATATCGGTCAACGCGATGACGTGGTGGCATCTGGCATTCGAAACCTCCGAATGCTCGGCGTCCGCATTGCTCTTGATGACTTTGGAACGGGGTTCGCCGCCCTTGCGCATCTCCTCACGGTCCCCGTCGATATTATCAAAATCGACAAGTCGTTCGTATGCAGGTTGGCACCGGGCGACCCAAGTGTCGCAATCGTCAAAGGTATCGTACAAATTGCCGGAGACCTGAAAATCAAACTCGTTGCCGAGGGGGTCGAGACTATGGCCCTTGCTGAAACGCTGCAGCAGATGGGATGCCAGCTCGGCCAAGGCTATGCCTTCTCCAAGGCCGTCAATTACGAAAAGGCAACTGTCTTATTGCGGGATCTCGGTCAATACGCAGATCAGGCACCGACGGTCAAAGCGAAATCGTTGAAAGCAAAAAACTGAAGCCTTTTACCCCGGCCTGTGATCCAGTTTCATCTAGCCTTCGTATGAGGCTTCATGAATACAAACGTTTCCTTTGGCTCACAGACATGGCACAAGAAAGTAGAGCGCAATTTGCTGCTTCTGGCTTCGCCACATCTGAGCGTACGGGATTCAATACGGATGAATGAACGGACTGCTTCTGAAAATCAGCCCTCATTGGAGGAATTGATGCTGGCGGTCAGTTCCCGACGCGACGTGGACGCATTCGAGGCGATTTTTAAGCATTTCGCACCCCGGGTGAAGGCCTATATGGCCAAACTGTCTGCCGATACGCAAACAGCGGAAGAATTAATGCAAGAGACCATGATTACGGTCTGGAACAAGGCGGATCAGTTTGATTTTTCCAAAGGAGCCTTGTCGACCTGGATTTTCACCATCGCACGCAACCAGCGCATTGATGCAGTGCGACGCGCCCGCCGCCCGGAATTTGACCCAACCGATCCGGCCTTCGTACCCGATGAGGAGCAGCCAGCCGACTTGAGGATTGCCGAGCAGCAATCTGCCAGCCAGTTACGCGCCGCAATGGCTGACTTACCGAAGGAACAATGCACCCTGCTTGAACTCGCTTATTTCGAGGAAAGCACGCATAGCGCCATCGCAAAGAAGCTTAACCTCCCGCTCGGCACCGTCAAATCCCGGCTTCGACTTGCATTCAGCAAATTGCGGGCAGCGCTCGATAATTCGGGAGCGCACTGATGGATATCAAGCATCATCTGAGCGATGAACTCCTTTCAAGCTATGCCGCTGGCACACTGGCAGAAGGCTGGAGCATCGCCGTCGCCACTCATCTTGCACTCTGCCCTCAGTGTCGCTCTCGCTTGAATCATTTCGAGTGCATAGGTGGTCAACTTCTTGAAACGGTTGAGCCAACGAAACTTGAAGCTTCCACATGGGATAGTTTTAAAGACAGGCTCCAGAAGGCACCGCAGTCAACAGTGCATTCGGCACCACGCGCCGAGATAAAAATGCCTGCCGTGATACCGGAACCGCTGAGATCTTATGTCGGTGGCGACTTACCGGATTTGAAATGGAAATCGCTCGGTCGAGGCGCTTATCAGGTGCCCATCGAAACGCGCGATAGCGAAACACAGGTTCGCTTGTTGAAAATTCCAGCGGGGAAGCCAGTGCCCGAGCATGGGCACGGCGGTCGCGAACTGACATTGGTGCTAAGCGGTAGTTTCCATGACGAAACCGGGCTTTTCGCTCGTGGCGACATTGAGGAAGCGGATGGTGATCTTGTGCATCAGCCGATTGCCTCACCCGATGGGGATTGCATCTGTCTGGCGGTGACTGACGCTCCGCTCAAATTCCAGAGCTGGCTTATGCGGCTGGTTCAGCCCTTGATTGGCATCTAAAGAAAAGGCGGCAAATATGCCGCCTTTTTTGTTAGTTCAAAACGACAATTGCCGCGTTCAGTGCGGTCGCCAGCGATAGCCATATGAGATAAGGCACGAATAGTAGCGCCGAGATACGATCTGGTCGCCATGCGCGAAGAATAAACAGAAGCACGCAAAGCCAGACCCCGATGATTACGACAAGTCCCAGCACTGTCATATGAGCGCCAAAGAAAATAGGCGTCCAGATGAAGTTTAAAATCATCTGACCAAACCATGGTCCGCGCCGCTGCCACCCACTGTCACTTATCCATGTACGCCAGCCTGCAATGGCAATGAAGATATAAAGTATCGTCCAAATGGGGCCAAAGGCGGCGTTAGGCGGGGTAAACCACGGCTTTTGAAGCGATGCATACCATTCGCCCGGCGGGAAACCGATGCCGATTGCCATTCCGACAACAATAATGACGAAGGCGAAGACGGCCAGAAGCCCCAATTTTTGCATATGATTACTCCAGTCTATCCGCTGATCCGCGACGTAACCCAATAGCCAATATAGGCTGACACTGCAGACAGAACAGTGCCCCAGATCAGGTCTGCAATCGTCAGGGTCCACGACCAGTTTTTCAAGGTGGCCTGATTGGTCAGATCATAAGTCGCATAGGCGACAAACCCCAGAAGTGCCCCATGAACGAGCGTGACTGTGCCACTGCCAGCAACAAGCCCGGGCCTCACCGCGAAGAAAATCAGTCCGAACACGAAGATCACATAGAAAACGATAGCCGGTGCAAGACGAAAACTCGGCGCAAGCATGTCGCCCATGACAGGGCGGTAAAACACATTCGCCATGTTGGATAACCACACGGAGTCGATTGCCAAGAATGCAACCGCCGTCACCATATAGGCGATGAGATAATCTTTCATCGATCGCTCACTCTCTTATTTGATGCGGGTCCAGCCCACATTGCGACACAGGAGGCCAGCCAAAACGCAGCCATTGGTCGTCATATTATCGCCGTCGACTTTCACGCTGATCTTGTAGGTCAGGTTGCGTTGCGGGTCGAAAGCAGTGCCTGAATATCGCCCGTCTGCAGTCTCGTTGATACTCATCACCAGCCGGTCGCCAGTTTTCTCTTTGGGTGTTCCAGGCTTGATCCATGTGTTTGTGGCGCAGATATCATTGCCGCATCCGGCAATTTTTACCCGCGCGTTGCCATCTCCGCGCGCCCAGTTGCCGTTGATCTCAGCCGCATGCGCCGAGAAGGGAAACAACACCGTCATCATGCCGATCGTCAGTATCCATTTCATCGACGCCTCCTCCGTCAGTGGGTATGGAGCCTAAGCATGTTCAATCGTATAAAGGCCGACATTAATCGCACCTTCCTCAAACCCACCTTCGCAATAGCAAAGGTAGTATTCCCAAAGCCTCCGGAATTTATCATCAAAGCCAAGCTTTTCGATTTCCGGCCAATTGGCGATGAAGCGCTGACGCCATTCGGCAAGTGTCAGCGCATAAGAATGACCGAAATGCTCGGTATCCGTTAACACCAGACCGGCCTTAACAAGATCGCGCTCAAGCACTTTGTCTGACGGAAGAAAGCCGCCCGGAAAGATGAACTTCTGGATGAAATCGGCTTTGCGGCGATAGTTTTCGTAACGCGTTTCTTCTATCGAAATGACCTGCAATACTGCTCGACCGCCGGGCTTGAGACATCGCTTCAGGGTTGCGAAATATTCCGGCCAATAGGCTTCGCCAACGGCCTCAAACATTTCGATCGATACGATGCGGTCAAACTGACCTTGCACATCACGGTAATCCTGCAGGCGAAGATCAACGGCCTCGCTTTTCCCAACCTCTTTAACCGCAGTTTGCGCCCAGGCGAGCTGCGATGGAGACAGGGTTATTCCCGTCACATGCGCGTCGCCATATTCTGCGAGATAGCCCGCCAAGGCGCCCCAGCCGCAGCCGATTTCAAGAATTTTTTCGCCGCCCTCAAGCGCCAGTTTTTCAGCAATGCACTGCAACTTCTGCTCCTGCGCATTCTCAAGGCTATGCGTTGTCTCATTCCAGATCGCAGATGAATAAAGCATCGAAGGATCGAGCCACCGGGCATAGAAATCATTGCCGAGATCGTAATGCGCTTCGATGTTGCGACGGCTGCCGCGACGCGTATTGGCGTTGAGCAGATGGCCGATACGGTTCAGCGCCCGCATCCAACCCGACCCACGCAATGTGGAGAGCAGCGTATCGCGATTGCGCGCTGCAAAGCGGATGACCGAGGTTAGATCAGGCGATGTCCATTCGCCTTCGATATAGGCTTGGGCAAAGCCAATATCCCCACCCGTCAGCAATCGACGCAGGCTGTTCCATTTAACAATTGCGATCTTGGCTTCCGGGCCGGGTGATGAGCCATTGGCCGCAATGACCTCACCGCCAGGCAGCGAAAGAACCAAACGCCCATGCTGGACCTGTTTCAACAGCCGTTTCAACACAATAGCTGAAGGGCTGAAAGCAGGTCGTTCGATCCGGCTTGATGCGGATAGTGGATGATATTCGTCGAGCTGGCTCATGCGGCCTTGTTCCTCTGCTGGACGGTCTCGTTACGAACAGATGTGATGGGAGTGTCAGGCGCTGCGGGTCGTTTGCGTAAACCGATGCCCTTCAACCAGATTTTCAGCGCTTCCCAGTGAATACCGCCCACCACTTTCAGGGTGAGAAATGGAATTGCGAAGAAGGCACGCAACAGGGCGGCGTCGCTGAGTTCAACCCGGCGCGCTAGATGACGAGCCGTCAAAAGCAGGCCTTCATCGTCAAAACTGTTGATGCGGATGGAGAGCCTGTCTGTCGGTGGTGTGACTTCAAACTCATATCGCAGCTTCATATCCATGAAGGGCGAAACGTAAAAAGCCTTGTCACAGCTTTGCACGATGCGTCCGCTTGATGCGTTTTCGACGGGGATCATGTAACCGTGGCGCTGGCGGAATGTATTATCAACTTCCCAAAGGATCGCCACGAGTTCGCCGCCACGATTATAGCTGAAGAAAACACTCAGCGGATTGAAAGCCCAGCCTGCAATGCGCGGCATGGTAAGCAGGCGGATCGCACCGCCATCAGGCGTTACTCCGGCTGCATCCATGGCACGTTCGACCTGTTCGCGCAGTGGCACAGTCGATCCATCGCCCCTGTCTTTTCTGTAGAAAGAAAACAGATTGAAACGGTCGAGCGAGAAAAGCTTCAACTTACCGTCAAGCGTTTCCAACTCGTCGAGATCAAGCAGGAGCGAGTAGATTTTATAGGCCAGCTTGTGAACTTTAGGCCGCAAACGCGCATGGGTCACATGGCCGGGAAAGAGTGCCGACTGGAAACGTTCGGTCATGCCAGCACCCTTTCCCTGATTGGCAAAGGATGGCGAACGATGCGCGCACTTTCCTGCTCGACCTGCCATGGGCGGCGCAGGCCGCCCAAATCTTCTGCCACGGCAAGACCTGCCTGAAGCCCGTCCTCATGAAAGCCCGAGCCGAAATGCGCACCGCAAAACCATGTCCGGCGCTGTCCCTGCAATGACCAGATTTCCTTCTGCGCACGATCCGTTGCCAAGTCGAAAATCGGATGCTCATAGATCTCGCGACAGATCACCAGTTCCTCACGCGGCGCACGACATGGATTGAGCGTCACAAAAGTCTCGGGCGCTTGGCCCAGCGGTTGCAGGCGGTTCATCCAGTAAGTGATGGATGGCTGCGCCGGGCCATTGGCTGCGTTGGTAAGGTAATTCCAGCTCGACCACGCCGCCCTGCGTTTCGGCATTAAAGATGCATCGCTATGGAGCACTGCTTCATTACGTGAATATTGAAACGCGCCGAGAATGCGGCTTTCATCCGCGCTCGGATCGGCCAGCATTCGCAAAGCCTGATCGGCATGATTGGCGATCACTATATCGTCGAAAACATGGGAAATGCCGCTTCCGTCAATTAACTCGACAGAGTTTTCGGAGCGTCGAACGGATTTAATCGGTGTAGAAAGCCTGATCGCGTCTGCATAGGGCTTGGTGATACGCTTTACATATTCCCGACTGCCGCCGGATACCGTACGCCAGATAGGCCTGTCACGAAGAGCCAGAAGACCATGATTGCAGCAAAAGCGAACGAAGCTTGCTGCCGGATATCGCCCCACTTCCATCGCAGGAGTGGACCAGATCGCCGCCGCCATCGGATAGAGATGATCTTCACGGAAAGCCCGGCCATAACCATTACGTGCTAAATAATCATCCAGAGAAATTCCGCCCATAATGGCGAGGTCTTTTGGTGCATTGCGATAAAATCGTAAGAGATCGCGGATCATAGACCAGAAGCGCGGGCTAACCAGATTGGAGCGCTGGGCAAAGAGTCCAAGGCCCGTGCCGCCCGAATATTCATAAGCGCCATTTGCGACTGAAACGGCAAATGACATGTTCGATGCCGCGGTTGGAACTTCAAGTGTGCGAAACAATGCAGTCAGATTTGGATAGGTCACTTCATTATAGACGATGAACCCGGTATCGACCGCGACCGGACCGAAGCTGCTTTCAAACTCGACGGTATTGCTGTGGCCGCCGATGCGATCCGATGCTTCAAACACAGTCACATCATGGCGTTGCGAAAGCAGCCATGCAGCCGACAATCCGGAAATCCCGCTGCCGATAATCGCGACCCTGAGACGTTTAGAGCTGCCCGAGTGGTTCGTGATATCCATAGTCCCTCTCTTCACCGCATGCTTGGGCCGCGTGTTTGCTGCATTTTCATCGTCTTACGTTTTGAGAAGGGGTTTGGTTCAATCGGCTATCAAACTTTTTTCATTTTTTTGAGCTGCTTACGAAACCAAACGGCCGGACCGAACGTATTGGAAGAAGAAAAAGCGAACTCTCGGCTAAAGGTCCACCATGCAACCCGGTCTGCTTTTAATTGTTGCCATCAGCCTGTCTGCCATCATGGCTCTCGCGTGGGCGCTTGAAAGAAAGAGCGGCAAAAGCGGCTGGATCGATGCAATCTGGTCATTCTCTGTAGGTTTAGTTTCAGTCATAGCTGTGGTGCTTGCGGATGCGACATGGCAACGGCGCTCAGCGATACTGATCCTCATTCTGGCGTGGTCGCTTCGCCTTGGCTTACACATAGCGCAGCGAAGCATGGGCCATGGTGAAGACCCACGTTATGCGAAGCTGATAAAAGAATGGGGAGAAAATGCTTCTTCTCGTCTTTTCTGGTTTTTGCAGATACAGGCTCTCGCAGCCTTTGTTTTGGTTCAGGCGGTCTATCTCGCCGCTGTTAGCCGCCACGCTTTTCCATCTTTCTGGGATATAGTCGCGGTAATAATCATCGCCATTGCACTGATTGGTGAAGCCCTGTCTGACGCGCAGCTCGCGCAGTTTCGCAAAACGCCAGAAGCCAAAACTGAAATTTGCGAAACCGGCCTTTGGGCCTATTCCCGACATCCGAACTATTTCTTTGAATGGCTGTTCTGGTGTGCGTGGCCGCTGATGGCGATCACCGTATCGCCATGGAGTTGGCTGTCGCTTCTCGCTCCGATGCAGATGTACTGGCTGCTGGTGCATGTCTCCGGCATCCCGCCGCTTGAAGAACACATGCTGAAATCACGCGGTGAAAAATTCCGTGCCCTGCAAAGCCGGGTCAATGCGTTTTTCCCCGGACCTCGAAAAAGCCCCGCAAGATCAGGAGCCTCAACATGAATATGCTGGCATATGCAATCAATGCTGCAGAGCGCGTTCCTCTGAGCGATACCATCACGCTTGCGGGTATCGATTATCTATGCGCCCGAACCAAGCGTCGACTGGCCGGAACATCTGAACAGACCGAGTTGGATTTCCTGAAAACCATGAAGGATTTCCCTGTCGCCACCCATACGGATGATGCCAATCGCCAGCACTACGAACTGCCGCCACAGTTTTTTGAGTTGGCACTGGGTCCGCAACGCAAATATTCCTGCTGTTTTTATCCGGATCAGAACACAACGCTCGAGGAGGCGGAAACCTATGCGCTCAGCGAAACTGTGCGCCATGCCGATATCAGCGATGGAATGGACATTCTGGAGCTTGGTTGTGGCTGGGGTTCATTGTCGCTTTATCTCGCTGAAAAATTTCCCAACGCGCGGATCGTCTCCGTTTCAAACTCTTCCTCACAACGCGCCTATATCGAAGCACAGGCAGCAACGCGCAGTCTTAAGAACCTCACCGTTATTACCGCCGACATGAACGATTTTTCCATCGACCAGCGCTTTGATCGTGTGGTTTCGGTGGAAATGTTTGAACATATGTCGAACTGGCAATCCCTGTTTGAACGCGTACGCGGATGGCTTCATGCAGATGGACGATTGTTCATTCATGTCTTCACGCATCGCGATCGTTCCTATCGCTTCAACCATGAAAATCCCGCCGACTGGATCGCACATCATTTCTTCACTGGCGGCATCATGCCTGCCTTCGACCTGCCGCATCGCTTCAACGATATTTTCACCGTCGAGCAGGATTGGCGCTGGTCTGGACGCCATTATCAGCAAACAGCTTTGGATTGGCTGAACAATTTCGACAATTCGATTGATCAGATCAGGCCAATTCTGCAACAGGTCTATGGGCAGGATGCCATTCTTTGGGAACGCCGCTGGCGGCTGTTCTTTCTGGCGACTGCCGGACTGTTCGGCCACGAAAATGGTGATGTCTGGGGCGTCGGACACTACCTCCTAAAGCCCGTCAAATAAGGATCATTCAATGACTGCGAATGCGCTTGTCTGGTTGCGTAACGATCTGCGTCTTGCCGACAATCCTGCCCTTCAAGCCGCCGTTAAGCTGGGTGGCAAGATCACAGCGCTTTATGTGCATGAAACCAATCCGCAATTGCGCGTACCCGGAGGTGCCGTGCTCTGGTGGCTGGAACAGAGCCTCAATTCACTCGAAAAAAGCCTCAACGACCGTAATGTCGAGCTGCTGGTGGCACGCGGCGATGCACTCGATATCATCGAGAGCCTGATTGAAGAAAACGGCTTCGATACAGTGTTTTGGAATCGGCGTTATGCGCCGCAGGAGCGTGATGTCGATGCAGTCGTCAAATCCACATTGAAAGACAAGGGGCTGAATGTGGAGTCCTTTGCAGGCAATCTTCTGGCTGAACCCTGGGAGATCAAAACCGGCAGCGGCGGCCCTTATCAGGTCTTTACACCCTATGCCAAAACGCTGCGTCAGCAGGGTATAAACCGACCGCTCTCCTCCTCTGACTGGAAGGCAAAACCATCGAGCCTCAAGCACAAGCCTGCAAGGGAAGCTTACAAACAGCCTTTCTGGTCAAAAAAGATGAATGGCCTGTGGGAGATAGGCGAAGCGGCTGCCATCGATCAGTTATATCATTTCTTCGATGAGACCATCCGCAATTATGCCGGCGACCGTGATCGTCCGAATGTCGAAGGCACATCGAAACTTTCGCCGCATCTGCGCTTTGGTGAAATCAGCCCAAGACAGGCATGGTATGCTACGCTTTCGCTGATGGATGAGCATCCGGACACACAGACCGGCGGTGAAAAATTTCTCTCCGAACTGATCTGGCGCGATTTTCACTATCACCAGCTCTATTATCGTCCGGACATCGCTGAAAATGATATGCGCGATACGCTGGCTGACGTTCAGTGGCAAAGCAATCCACAAGCGTTCGAAGCCTGGAAAAAGGGTAATACCGGCGTTCCGATGATTGATGCCGGGATGCGCCAGCTTTGGGCTACTGGCTGGATGCATAACCGCGTGCGGATGCTGGTAGCGTCAGTCCTAAGCAAAAACATGCAGGTCGATTGGCGCGACGGCGAAAAATGGTTCTGGGATACGCTGGTGGATGCAGATATCGCAAGCAATCCGGGGAGCTGGCAATGGGTTGCCGGTTGCGGCATGGACGCGGCACCCTATTTCCGCGTGTTCAATCCTGTATTGCAAGGCGATAAGTTCGATACCGGCGGCGGATATGTGCGCGAATGGGTGCCGGAAATCGCCGCATTACCGGATCGTTGGATCCATAAACCCTATGCTGCACCGGAAGACGTATTGCAGAAAGCGGGCATTGTTCTTGGCAAAACTTACCCGCTTCCCGTTTTCAAGGCACCCAAAGCGGGTAAGTAAGCCCGCTTACTGCATCTCTAGTTGAGACCGGGTGATTGGAACCACTATATCCGACGCAAAGCCGTTTCCCACTTTTGCTGGAAATGCTTTAAAACCTCTGCATCAGCCGACGCGCGGCAAGCTCGCTGCGCTTCAGATTTTTGTAGATATCGCGCTTCGCAGCATGGAACTCGCTGACCAAACCTTCCTGCGGCGCAATCGTTTCAGCGATTGCGCTCATGCTGGCAGCAATCTGAGCGAGATCCGTTTTCTCAAAGGCGCTTGCGCCCGCGATGCCTGAGCCAAGCAGAACCGGCTCGGCAGAAGACGGCAGGGATACTTCCAGCCCTGTCGCATCAGCCAATATCCGACGCATGAGCGGGCTGCGCGCAGCACCGCCACTCACGATTATTGTACGGATTGGAATATCTTTGGCAGTCAGTGCATCAAGAATATCCGCCGTGCCATAGGCCAGACCACAAAGACCCGCAACGAACAGACGAACCAGATTTTCCCGCGATGCATCAAGCTTGATGCCCGTTATGGTGCCGGTCGCATCAGGATCAGCGTCTGGCGCGCGATTGCCAAGAAACTCCGGGACAACATGAAGTCCCTTTGCCAGCAGCGCTGTCTTTGAAAGCTCACCTGTCGCATCAATAGCCAGCTGTTCAAGGTAGTCGAGAAGTGACAGGCCTTTGGCTGCTGCTTCCTTCTCAGCCTCAGCCTTATAGGGATGCATACCGACCAGATAATCAGTCGCGGCACCAAATGCCGACTGCCCACCTTCATTAAGCCAAAGGCCGGGCATCATGGCGCCCCAGTAAGGCCCCCAGACACCATCCACAAATGCAGGTTTCTCGGTAACACTCATCGTGCAGGCAGAAGTGCCGATAATTAGTGCCAGCCTTGACCGCATATCGACGGCATCATTCTCATCCGCACTTCCCGCGATTGTGCCGACGCCACCGGCATGTGCATCGATGAGCGATGCGCCGACCGCCGTACCGGGTACAAGACCCAGCTCTTTTGCGGCCTGCTCAGTTAACCCCTGACCCAACGGGGTGGCGATATCGACAATGTCGGTTCCAATACGGGCAAAACCTTCATCAGCCAGCACACCGAGGCCAATGGTGCGGAAGTAATCCTCATCCCATCGCTTTTCGTGGCCAAGATACGTCCATTTGCAAACCACCGTGCAGAGCGAGCGCGAGTGGCTACCGGTTGCACGATAGGTCAGATAATCAGGCAAGTCGAAGAAGAGACCGGCGGCGTTGAACGTATCAGGGTTGTTTTCCTTCAACCAAAGCAGTTTAGGTGTTTCCATTTCTGGGGAAATGCGCCCCCCGACATATCGCAAAACGGGATGGGCCGTCGCATTGATACGTTCGGCTTGTTCGCGGGCGCGATGATCCATCCACACGATGATGTTTCGCTCCGCGTCACCGGCAGGGCTCGCAGGCAATGGATTGCCGTTTTTGTCGAGAATGACCAGCGAACAGGTCGCATCAAAGCCGATGCCTTTGACGGATTCCGGGGCGACATTCGCCAGCTCTAATGCTGCTGCCACTGAGCTGCAAACGGCCTGCCAGATGTCTTCCGAGGATTGCTCGACAATATCCGAACCCTGCTTCCACATGCGGATATTTTGCTTGGCACTCGCCAGCAACTCTCCATCGCGTGTAAACAGCCCTGCCCGCGCGCTGCCCGTACCGACATCAACACCCAGAAATACGTCCACCTTATGCCTCCCATGCAGGCAAGTTGCGCCAAATCGGCGCTTCTTGCAGCGTCTTGGCTACAACATCGGTTAGAAAATCGGAACCGGTTTTTTCTGCTCTATTGCAATGGCGCACCATTGGCGCGCGTCCCGCAAAGATGAACTTCGATGCCCAGCTGGTGTGCGAGACTTGCCTTGGCCAGCATTGCATCGTCTGCCGCAGAAACATCATGCGAATAGACAACCTGTATATGGTTGGCCTTATGACGTGCCATCATCTGATCACGGGTGACGCCATAGAGCACACCGTGCATCATCGGCCATTCTCGATTGGTGAGATTCCAGCGTCTCTCAGTTTCCTGAGGAGAAAGCGCCACCGCCTTTCCGCGACCGATGTCCATTTTAAGCCGCCCATCTTCCACATAGATGCGCGACCAGACCAGCTCACCGGGCTTGGCTATACCACGAAGGGTGCCACCACCTTTACCAAAAAACATCGGAGGCTGCCGCACAGAATCCGATCCTCGATAGCCACCCTCATGATGAGCAGGCGGTGCTGCACCTGAAATCTCAAACACCCAGACATATTCATCCGTCGTCCCGCCTCGATCCACATCACCCCAACGCAGATCATGAAGTGTGGTCTCGACCGGCTCACCAAGCGCACGATGCAGTCGATTGATCATCAAAGCATCAAGGCCCGCACATTCATCCACTTCATTGAAATGAACTACGGCCTTACCTTCACGGATGATCTCTCCTTCTGCGTTGCGCACAGGCGGACGATCCTCGTTATTAAGAAGTCCTTCAACGAGGTCGGATGCTGGAAGCAGATCTTTCAAGCCTTGCTGATACTGGATACCAATCGTCTCGCATCCAAACTGCTCTGCCATACGTACAGCAGCGATATAGGTCTGGCACTGACCAAGCACCTGTGCTTCCGTCAATTCCTGCGCTTCATCTTTGCCAAGATGAAACGTCATTCCAGCATCGAGCAACCATTGATAGGCTTGCCGAGCATCCTCCTGAGAAACTTTGATCGCAGCATGATAGAGCGCCGACTGCGAGAGGCGTTCTTTGAAAACACCTATCGGAAACAATAGTTCATCGGGAATGATCGCATTATACATTCCCATACACCCCTCATCGAAAATGCCCATGATGGATCTGTTCTCGACAAGGTCTTTTGCAATGTGCGAAGCTTGCTCAACAAGATGCACCGGCACAGTCGCATGGTTAAACGACTTCACATGAGATGTATCATGTGAAGTAACCCTACCTGTTTTCAGCCACTCATCGAGCTTGTTCAGAAACCACTGATCGGTGAAATCTTCACTCCAAAGCGACGCATATTCAACACCTGCCTTTGTCAGCGAGCCGTTAAGATTGAGCAGGCCAACCAGGCCGGGATAGGTTCCCGACCAGTTGGCGACTGTCAGGATCGGGCCACGATGAGCGATGAGGCCTGCAAGAATATTCTGGGAATATTGCCAGACCGCTTCCGCAACAATCAGAGGTGCATCTCGATTGATCTTCGAGAAAACCTCAATGCCCTGCTTTTGCGTTGCAATGAAACCGTGGCCGGTTTTTGGATCGATACCGTGTCCGCGTACCGCTTTCCTGCCAAATTTCTCGATTGCCGCAACGAGACGGCTTTCCATATTGGCCTGTTCAGGCCAGCATTGAATATTCGCGCTTTCACGCAAGTCGCCATTGGCGACGAGAATGATATCCTGCATGTGATCGTCTCCTCCAGAACCGATGCTTGTCCTCTACAAGCAGTTCAACTGCTCGTCAGACAGGCCCGGTTGACCCCAAAGGCCAGACACTCTGCAACTTCTCACCAGACAAGATACGTTCGCGGCATTGGATTTCACCATCACCATTGGCATCTGCATCGTCGGCGATAACGGCAACCAGTTCTTCAGGAATGACCACTACACCCGAAATATCAGCGAAAATCACATCGCCAGGACGCACACGAACACCATTGATGTTCAACTCGACCTGCGACTTGGTCGGCTCCATACGTCCAGAAACCCCGACCGGGCTAACGCCACGCGCAAAAAGCGGGTATTCGAGCTTTTTCACTTCGGCAATATCGCGCACCGTACCATTCACGATTGTTGCAGCAGCACCGGCAGTTTTCGCACCAGTCGACATCAACTCGCCAGTGCCAGAACCTTCAGCACAGGATGCGTCCACCAGCAGAATGCCGCCCTCGACGACATTGTCGATTGTGCCGTGATAGACATCTTGAGGCTGGCCGGTTCGTGTGCTTTTTTCATAGAGAACAGTATGGACTGGACCGCAGATCACCTGCCCCGGCTTCAGTTCGCTTTGCAGGCTCAGTCCCTGCAAAAAGCCATAAAAGCCATGCTTGTCCATGACATCTTGAATATCGCCCGAATACCAGCGCGACAGGCGTTTGATCGCATCCCAGTTGACGCGCGAATAATCATAGCTGCTCATTGTTTTGCTCTTCCGTTTTAGCCCGTTTCAGGCCTGTTTCTGGATTGTCTGATCGCCTGTTCGAGATAAGCCGTACTGTTGGTGATGTGTTCGCGCATGGCTTCGCGCGCATCACTGGCCTTACCTGCTGCAATCAGCCCATAAATATTCTCATGCTCGGCCAGCCCCGCGCTCAGTTTTTTGCTCGGAACCCGGCTCGATACTTTGATGACCTCTGAGATGAGCGAATGAAGATTGCCGTGCAGTGACGTTAAAATCTCATTGCCCAAAGATTGCACCAAAGCCCGATGGAAAGCCGCGTCGCCTTCGGCGAAACGGGAGAAGTCATTGTCATCGGCAGATTTCCGCATGACATCGAGTGCTGCGGTCACTCCATCACGCAGTTCTCCCTCGCCAGAAGCGAGGCGCCCCGTAACATCCACTTCGATCAGGCGACGCACATCCATGGCCTGAACGAGATAGGACGAGTCACGCGCAAAAAGCGATCCAACTGACGATACTAGTGAGTCCATGAACTCGCTGACATCATCCCGGACAACTTCAGCTCTTTCACCGTGGCGACGCCGCACCAGCCCTTTGGTTTCAAGAACCTGCATGGCTTCGCGCACAGATCGCGTGCTGACACCGAATGTCCTGCCAATCTCGGCCTCAGAAGGCAGACGTTCTCCCACCTGAAGCTCACCAGACAGAATGCGCGCCTCTATCGCGGCAACAATATGCATATGCAACTTGCCGCGATCGACATGAGGGGAAACTGAACCAATCACCATTTTACCGCTCCGAAGCCGCGATTATCGCGTTTTATTTACATTAGAGTTATGACATATGTCATATGTAATTTCGCATTTCATGTCAAGGTTTTGACATAATCAGGTTCTGGTTTCAGCCTCCTCCTACTCGGTATTATCGAGCTTTACCAAGCAGTAAAGCCGCCATCCACAACGACATTCGAACCCGTCATGTAAGACGAAGCGTCGGATGCGAGGAAGCGGATGATACCGTTATATTCATTGATCTCAGCCTGCCGGCGCATTGGTACGCGATCAAGGAACGCATCGATAAATTCTTTATCGAAGCTCGCAGTCTTCACACCACCGAATGAAATCAGGTTCACACGAACGTTCTTCTCACCCCAATAGGTACCGAGATAGCGCGTAAGATTGATAAGTCCCGACTTGGAAGCGGCATAGGAAATTGCTTTGATGAACGGCTTGCCATCGCGTTTTTCACGATAGGAATAGAGCGCCTGGTTTGGCGAAACGAGACCGTAGATCGAACCGACATTGATGATTGAACCGCGACCTTCGGATGCCATGTGGCTACCGATAACCTGACTGGTCAGCATAACGCCGGTCAGATTGGTATCGATAATCTCATCCCAGAATTTCTGCGGATAGACTTCAAACGGCGCATTCTGCTCCGCCGAACCGTCTGGCTTTGAATCGATACCCGCATTGTTGACGAGTACATGCGGCACGCCCCAATCAGCGATCAGCTGTTTGGTTGCAGCTTCAAGGGCAGCCTTGTCTGTGACACTCGCCTCATAAACGCGGATACGATCTTCAAGTCCGGGAAACTTTTCAGCAATCTGCTGCTTCGTGAATGGGCGACGGCTGAAGATTGCCACCTTCGCACCTGCTTCGGCCAAAGACTTGGAAAACTGCGTTCCGAGCTGCCCAAGTCCGCCTGTCACAACCGCAACGCGGTCTTTGACACTAAAAATATCAGTCATTGTAGGTTCTCCTCGCAGATTTTACGCTTTGGCTGAGGCGTCGATTGCTTCGCGCGCGCGACGATTTCCTTCGTTGAGGAACATCACGTCATTGCCCATAATAATCATGTCCACGCCCTTCTTTTTGAGCGCGGTTACGCTCTCGGCGACCGGTGGAATGCATGGCGCCATGACCTTGATGTCTCGCGCATGACACTTTTCGATAAGCTCGCTCAGCTTCTCATCGACTTCCGGATGCGACATGGAATAGTCGATCGAAATGCGGCGCGAGATCGAGTAGTCGGCTGGGCCGAAGTTGATGACATCAATGCCTTCGACATCGAGAATTTCATCGATGTTATCGAAGAACTCGAAGCTCTCAGCCATCGGGATCACGAGCTTGTTGGCATTCTCGCGTTCCATGTAGGATGACCACTGAAAGCCCGGTCCGGCAAAACCCGCGGCACGACATGAAGCGTCACCACCACGTCGGCCGTAAGGCGGAAACTTTGCCGCCCGGACGATTGCACGAGCCTGCTCTGCGGTATTGACCTGCGGTACGATAATGCCGGTTGCGCCGATTTCCAGCGACTTGCGGATATCCCATTCATTCGTGCCGCGAACACGAACCAGCGGTGCGATGCCCGAAAGGAGCGCTGCCATCACCAGCTTTTCCATATGGGTATCGACGTTGACGGGCGTATGCTCGGCGTCGATGAAGGCAAAATCCAAGCCCCAATTACCAGCAACCTCGATTGCTGTCGTCGAACCGGTGTAGAATGTTGTGCCGAACGTCGCTTCGCCATTGCGCAGCTTTTCAGCCAGTTTCAGATTTTCAACTACAGGCACTGCTCTCTCCTTGAGTCAGTAGTTATGTGGGGAATTGATGATTGCTGGTTCACTTCACATCCGAGGAAATAAACGCCTGCAATTCCGGCGTTTTCGGATTTGCGAAGATTTCTTCAGAAAGCCCGGCCTCCCAGACTTTTCCCTGATGCATGAAGACGGTGTGGGTCGCGACACGACGGGCAAAACCCATCTCGTGCGTTACCAAAAGCATGGTCATGCCGGTCTTGGCGAGTTCAGCGATGGTCTTCAGAACTTCTCCAGTCAGTTCTGGATCAAGTGCGGAAGTCACCTCGTCAAACAGCATGACCTTAGGCTTCATTGCCAATGATCTGGCAATCGCCGCACGCTGCTGCTGGCCACCGGACATAGAGTCTGGATAGGCATTCTTCTTTTCCAGCAAGCCGACTTTCGACAGCACTTCATCGACCAGCTTTTCCTGCTCTGCCTTGGACACATTCTTCACAAGACGCGGGGCCAGCTTGATGTTTTCGGCGACGGTGAGATGCGGAAACAGATTATAGCTCTGAAACACCATCCCAACTTCCTTGCGCAAATCGCGTAGACCCTTGTTGGTGCCATCAAGCCTATGCCCAACCACTTCGATTGAGCCGGAGTTGAATGGCTCAAGCCCGTTGATGCAGCGTAACATCGTGCTTTTGCCAGAACCGGACCGCCCGATAACGGCAACGGTTTCACCAGGTTCAACCGAGAGGTCCACACCTTTAAGAACAGGCAGAGAGCCGAAAGATTTTTGCAGGTTATCAATGCGCAGCGCTGGCATTTTTCTGCTCCTTTAATTTCTCGCTCCACCACGACAACGGGTAGCAAAGGGCGAAATACATCACCGCGACCGTCAGGAAGACGTGGAAAGGCTGGAAGGTCATATTATTGAGAAGCTGTCCGGCGCGGGTAAGCTCGACGAAGCCGATCAAAGCCGTCACCGACGTATTCTTGATTACCTGCACCATGAAGCCGACTGTTGGACCGAGTGCTATGCGAAAGGCTTGCGGCAGGATCACGTAGCGCAGCGTTTGCGTACCGCTAAGCGCAAGTGAATCCGAAGCTTCCCACTGAGCGCGAGGGATCGATTCAATGCAACCGCGCCAGATATCTGCCAGAAATGCTGTCGTGTAGATCGTCAGCGAGATTGCTGCAGCTGCCAGCGGCGGAAAGTAGAAGCCAAGGAAGCTAAGACCGTAGAATGATAGGAACAGCAGGATCAGAAGTGGTGTTGCCTGCACGAGCTGAATGTAGCCCATGATGATCCAGCGCAGCCACTTTGGTCCGAGTGAGCGACCCAGTGCAAACAGCAATCCGAGAATGCCACCGCAGACGAAAGTGATAAGCGAGAGGCCGACTGTCCACCAAAGGCCCTGGATCAGAAACTGAATGCTTGTCCATCCGAATGACTGGATCATGGCTTTTGCTCCTGAACATCGAGCATCAGCGCCCCAGTTTCATTGCCCACATCCACACGGCGGCGGAACAGCCAGAGACCAAACAGCATGTAGATGAAGCGGAAGAAAAACGTGATGCAGATATAGATGGCGGCCACGATCAAGAAGGTTTCAAGGCTCCTGAACGTCTGTGACTCGATCGTGCCTGCTGCCATGGTCAGCTCCTTCGCCGAAACCGCCGACACAATCGAAGTGCCAAGCAAGGTCAGTGTCAGCTGGCCGGTCAATGCCGGATAGATGATGCGAAGCGCAGGAACCAAAACCACGTAGCGCATGACTTGAAACTGAGACAGGCCAAGTGCCAAACCAGCCTGAATCTGGGTCTTGGGAATGGCGATCAGACCTGCACGAAATATCTCTGCCGAATAGGCTCCAAGATTAAGTGATACAGCGAATATCGCCGCCTGATTGGCGTCCAGCTTGATCCCTGTGTAAGGCAAGCCGAAGTAGATCAGAAAGAGTTGCACCAGAAGCGGTGTATTGCGGAATGCTTCAACATAGACCGCGCCGATTTTCCTGCCCCAGCGTGGGCCATCGAAGCGCAGCAGAGCCACAGCAAGACCGATCGTAAGGCCGATGGCAATTGCCTCTGCTGACAGGATTATCGTGTTGATTGTTCCGGTTACAAGCTCGGGAGCTCGGGCTAGGACCGGAGCGAAGTCCATCTCATAGGCCATTGTGTTGATCTTTCAGAGTTAACAGCGGCGCAGAAGCGGGATTGCGAGGTGCCGTAACACTTTAACTTTTATGCATATTCTTTCATCGGGCGGGGCCTTGCACAAAGAACACGGCATGAAGGAACGGGCAGTCGCATACATTGCGGCATGCGACGCCGATCAGACAGAAAAGGCTTAGAACGTCGGGAGTTTTCCACCCGGAATAGGTCCGCCGATCCACTTCTCGTGGAGTTCATTCAGGCGACCGGTCACTTCCTGATAATAGATGAAGTTGTTCAGCCACTGATGCAGCTCAGTGGAGCCTTTACGGGTAGCCATCGACCAATAGAGCGTAAAGATCGGAACGTCTTTCTTGATCTCCAGATTGGTGAGGTTGCGCTTTTTTATGATGTCTTCTGCAACTGTTGCCACTGCCGCTGTCGCATCGACTTGGCCTGAAATCAGAGCTTGCATTGCAAGCGCATCGTCATCAAAACGGACAACCTCCAGGCCTTCGATGCCATAGCCGCTAACAGCCACATCCTGCGTACTTCCCTTTGGCACCGAGATGCGCTTTCCAGCCAGATCCTGCAGAGTTTCGACCTTCATATCCTTGGCGGCAATGAAACGCATTTCATAAGCGCCATAGGGATTGGTCATGAGAAACGTCTTTGCGCGTTCTGGCGTCGCAGTCATCTGCGCGATCAAAAAGTCGACGCGACCGGACTCAAGTGCCGCCGAACGAGAAGCGTTATTGACCGGCACAACTTCGAGATTGACGCCAAGCGCCTTAGCCGCATCGCGTGCTACATCCACGAGAAACCCATCGGTCTTGCCGCTGGCATCAACCGTATCATAGGGCGGAATGCCCGTCAGCACACCGATCGTTACGGTGCCTTTTCCAGTGATATCCGACAGAGACTGCGCAATCGCCGATGATGCACCAAAGCACACAACAGACGCGAAAGATGCCGCAAGCGCAAACCGCCTGAACAGTTTCGTAAACATGATTTCCTCCAGCTTTTTTGTCCAAGCACGTTCCCTGTTGCGCTTCGACTTTTCCTCCCGCGGCGTCTTTTGAATACCCTGATCCTCATCGAGTAAACGCAGCCTCTGTCATATGACTTATGTCATAAGTTGAGTCAAGCAGCTTTTGTGCTTTCATTTCTATTGAGACAAAGCTTTTGAGCGCGTTATAACAGCTGCAAAACAACGAGGCTGCGAGGGAACGACGTTCCCAGCAGCGCCGAAGCGACTGTTTTTCAAAGGGATACCCGAGTTAAGCTCTCAACTGGTAATCAGCGCAATGCTTCTAGTTCAGCGATACGGGTTGCACTGTCTTTTTCCAGAACGCGCGTCATTTCACGAATGATTGTTTCAGCCAGCACGAAAAGTGCCGCCGATGAGTCCCATGCAGACGGCACCGCTATGCGGCCTGCAAGAACATGACGCGATACACGCGCGATCGGCGACAGCCACTGGTCCGTCACAAGGATCACTTCCACCCCTCGCCCGCGCGCCTTCTCCGCCAGCTTCAGAAGACTGTCCTGATAACGGCGAATATCAAACACCACCAGCACATCACGTTTGCCCATATCAAGCAGACGATCCCGCCAGACGCTTTCCTGCCCGCCAAGATGAAAAACGTTAGGCCTGATAATGGTCATATGCGCTGCCATATATTGCGCGATAGGGTCGGTGAAACGTCCGCCGATCAGGTAAACATTGCCCTTGGAGTTACAAAGAGCAGCAACCGCCTGTTTAAGTTGCTTTTCGCCCAGATGTCGGAAGCTTTCGCGGATATTTTCAAGCGTATGCTCGACAGCAGGATAGGCCTTGTCCTGCTCTTTGTCCGGCCGCTCATTGCGATGATGCGGAGACTGCAATTGGGCAGCAAGCTCATCCTGCAAACGAGCCTGAAAATCAGGATAATTCTGAAAACCAAGGCGATTGACGAAGCGCAGGATTGTCGGCGAACTGACCCCGGCCTGTGCTGAAAATTCAGCGACCGTTTTCAAACCCAGCATGGGATAATTCGCGATCAGTGTCTGCGCAGCGCTTCGCTCGCCCGCGGGCATTGCATCAATCCGTTCATTGATCAGTTCAGCGACTGTGGCACTCGTCTGCACGCTGTTTCCATTCAAGTCTGCCCTTTTCAAATTTGGGCGAAATTGTGTTTGACAAATTATCATAGGCCGTATCAAATAATCCGCAATAGCGCATAATCTGAAAAAACGTAACATAAGTTACAGCGCGGGGAACAAACAGAATGACGGACGAGCGAGAAGATCGCACGGCTTCGTGCGCGCCTGTTATTGTCGTAAATGGGGACGGCAACAGCCCTTGGCTGTTTGTCTGCGAACATGCTTCAAATTTTATTCCGGAGAGCTTCAACAGTCTTGGTTTAGACGCTGAAGCACTGAAAGCGCATATAGCCTGGGATCCCGGCGCGGTTGAGGTTGCTCGTCGGCTGAGTTCAGGCTTGAACGCCCCACTGGTAGAGTCCGGGCTGTCCCGATTGCTGATCGATTGCAACCGGCCACTCCATGCGACTGACCTCATCCCGGAGATCAGCGAAACCACCATCATCCCCGGCAATCATGATCTGAGCGCGATTGAACGCACTGCAAGGATCGACCTTTCGCACCGGCCATTTCACACCTGCGTCGAGGAAGTTATTGCGAAACGCGCCAAGCGTGGATTGCCGTCTTGGATCGTTACCATCCATTCTTTCACGCCGGTATATCGCAACGTTTCCCGACCATGGCAGATCGGCATCATCCATGATGAAGATGATCGCATTGCAAAGCCGCTGATTGCAGCGCTTGCCCAAGACAAGAGCCTGACTGTCGGCATTAACGAGCCTTATTCGCCTGCCGACCGGGTCTATTACACGCTGGAACGCCATGCGCGCCCACGCAACACCCCTTGTGTGATGATCGAACTGCGCAACAACGAAATTGCGAGTGCAGAAACACAGGCGCAATGGGCCGAACGGCTGACTACCATTTTCGCGGCAATCGGAAACGATCTTGCCTCTCAAGTACAACTCAGCGGATCGAAAGCCTGAAGGAGCGGGAAATGCCCAAGCCAATCAGACTGTTCGTCAAATATGTTGATGCACTGAACTACTATGTCGGGCGTTTTGCGATGTATCTGTTCTTCGTGCTCGGCGCATGTCTTCTTTATTCGACCTTCTCGCGTGTTGTTTTGGGCGTTCCGGTCAACTGGGTACTCGAAATGTCCCAGTTTCTGCTTTCAGCCTATTATCTGCTGGGCGGTGCTTACGCCATGCAGCAAGGAGCACATGTGCGGATGGATCTGTTCTTTGATCGCCTTACCCCACGTAAGAAGGCGATCACCGACATGATCACCATTCTCTTCATCATCTTCTATCTCGGAGTGATGGTTATGGGTGGGATTTCATCAACCAATTACGCCATCGTCTATAGCCAGAAGAATTATACTGCCTGGGCACCTGTCCTGTGGCCTATCAAACTCATCATGACGCTAGGTATCTTCCTGCTGTTGCTGCAATGCATCTCGAATTTCTTCAAGGATTGGGCGTCGTTACGCGGAAAGCCAATCAATACAATTGCAGGACCGGCGATTGAGGAAGGGCATCACATATGAGCTCGGAACTCATCACCCTTTTCATGTTTGCCACAATGATGCTGCTGCTGATGACCGGGCAGCGTGTCTTCGGCGTCATTGGTTTTGTCGGCGCGATTGCGGCCCTTCTGCTCTGGGGCAAAGGCTCTTTCGAGATGCCTTACAACGCCACCTTCGCGGTACTGAACTGGTATCCGCTGATCACGGTGCCTTTCTTCGTGTTCATGGGTTACATGCTTTCGGAATCCGGCATCGCCAGCAATCTCTACCGCATGTTCCATGTGTGGTTTGGCGGCATTCGCGGCGGTCTGGCACTCGGCACCGTCGGCCTGATGGTCATCATTTCCTGCATGAACGGTCTCAGCGTGGCGGGTATGGCCATTGGTGCGACGGTCGCTTTGCCTGAGCTTTTGAAGCGCGGCTATAACAAGGTCATGGTCACGGGCGTTATTCAGGCGGGCAGTTCGCTTGGCATTCTGATCCCGCCAAGCGTGGTTTTGGTGCTTTATGCGATGATCGCACGCCAGCCTGTGCTCCAGCTCTGGCTTGCAGGTATCGGCCCCGGCCTGCTGATGGCTACACTTTTCGCCATCTATATTTATATCCGTTGCCGCCTGAATCCAGAACTTGGACCAACTCTACCCAAGGAAGAACTTGAGCGAATTACATGGCGTGAACGCATTTCCTCGCTTCAAGTGGGCCTGCTTCCACTTGTCATCTTTGGGACCATGATGGGGTTGTTTTTGACAGGTGTTACGAGCCTCGTTGAAAGCTCTGCAGTCGGCGCTCTTCTGGCAACTCTGGCAGCATTGTTCACCAAGCGCCTGACAAAAGCAGTATGGGAAACCACAACCCGTAACACGCTAACCATTACCTGTATGTTCCTATGGATCATCCTGGCAGCACTTTGCTTCTCATCAGTCTATGATGGCCTTGGTGCAGTGAAGGCAATCGAGCGGCTTTTGCTTGGAACTTTTGATTTGTCGCCTTGGACAATTCTAATTCTGATGCTTTTTTCCTTCATCATATTGGGAATGTTCCTCGATGACACCGCTATGCTGGTGATCGTGGCACCTCTCTATATCCCACTGGTGAAGAGCCTCGGTTTCAACCCTATATGGTTTGGCATTCTCTACACCATCACCTGCCAGATTGCGTATATCACGCCGCCATTCGGGTATAATCTCTTCATGATGCGAGCGTTAGCGCCCAAAGAGGTCACGCTAATGGATATCTATCGATCCATCGTGCCATTCTTCTTTCTCATGGTGCTGACGATCATCATCCTGATGATCTTTCCTGAGATCGCGATGTGGCTGCCGAACTGGTACATGGGCCGATGAAAAAATTACGGAGGAACACGCATAAGAATGGTCAAAAGAGCCGGAAAGCGGCCAGACCAGCAGCAATAAAGGGAACATCAAACAACAATTGGGAGAATGGGCATGAGCGAGAATAACAAGCTTAATAAACGTGACTTTCTCAAAAAAGCGGGGCTGACAACCGTGGGCGCGTTAGGCGCCACCACACTGGCTACACCTTATGTGCGGGCACAAAGCCCGATCAAATGGCGACTGCAGACCTATGCCGGTCCAGCACTCGCAGAACACGTTATCAAGCCGTCGATCGACGCCTTTAATAAGGCTGCGAACGGCGAAATGGTGATCGAACTTTATACCGCTGATCAGCTTGTGCCGCAGGGCGAACTTTTCCGTGCTGTCCAGTCAGGTACAATTGATGCAGCACAGAGCGATGATGACTCCATGGCATCGCCTGTCGATGTCGCGGTTTTCGGGGCTTATTTCCCGTTTGCATCGCGCTACAGCCTCGATGTGCCAGCATTGTTTAACTGGCACGGCCTCAACGAAATCTGGGAAGAAGCTTACAAGGAAATTCCGGGCGTAACCTGGCTGAGCGCAGGTTCATGGGATCCGTGTAACTTCGTGACCACCAAACCGATCCGCAGCGTTGCCGACCTTCAGGGACTGCGCGTTTTCACCTTCCCGACCGGCGGACGCTTCCTCACCAAGTTTGGTGTCGTACCTGTGACGTTACCTTGGGAAGACATTGAAGTCGCCATCCAGACCGGCGAACTCGACGGCGTTGCATGGTGTGGCGCAACCGAGGCCTACACTGTCGGCTGGGCAGACATCAACAAATACTACCTGACCAACAACATCAATGGTGCATGGGCTGGCTCCTATTTCGCGAATACCGAAAAATGGGAGGCGGTGCCAGATCACCTCAAGACTCTCTTCAGGCTCGCGATGGATTCCTCGCACTATCATCGCCAGCATTGGTACTGGTGGGGTGAAGCGCATTATCGTACCACCGGCGGCAAACTCGAACTCACCACCATTCCAGAATCCGAATGGAAGCAGATTGAAGACGCCGCGCTTGAGTTCTGGGACGATGTTGCCAAGCAAAGCGAACGCAATGCCAAAGTGGTCGCAATCCTGAAGAAATATCAGGAAACGATGCGCAATGCGGGCGCGCCTTATCGCTACAGCTAACAATTTAGGGCGCCGCGCAACAATGCGCGGCGCCCATGATTTTATCCCGTGAGGAGCGAAGCATTAAATGGCCGAACAGTTGACTTTCGACACACTGAAAAAAGCCGTCGCAAATGACGAGATTGATACCGTGCTTGCATGTTTTGTGGACATGCAGGGGCGTCTGATTGGCAAACGCTTCTACGGACCATTCTTTGTGGAATCCGCCCATGATGAAACGCATGGGTGCAACTATCTTCTGGCTGACGACATCGATATGGAGCCGGTGCCCGGCTATGAGGCCGCAAGCTGGGACAAGGGCTACGGCGATTTCGTCATCAAGCCAGATCTCTCAACTCTGCGTCTGGCACCATGGCTGGAAAAGACAGCCATCGTTCTCTGCGATGTGCTTGACCATCACGACCACGAAGACCTTGCGCATTCACCGCGCGCTATCCTCAAGAAGCAGCTCGCGCGTCTGCATGAGCGCGGTTATCGCGCCTATTTCGCGTCGGAGCTCGAATTCTATCTCTTTGACGAGACATATAAAACCGCACGCGCAAAACGTTGGCAGGAGATGGAAACCGCCTCTCCTTATGTGCAGGATTATGTCATCCATCTGACCACCAAGGAAGAGCAGGTTCTGCGCGCCATGCGCAATCATCTGGGCGCAGCAGGTATCCCTGTTGAAAACTCAAAAGGCGAATGGGGACCGGGACAGCAGGAACTCAATGTTCGCTATGCAGAAGCGCTGGAGATGGCCGACCGCCATGTCATCATGAAAAATGCCATGAAGGAAATTGCCGAGGCTCATGGCAAGTGCATTACCTTCATGGCGAAGTATGATTATTGCAGGGCGGGAAGCTCGAGCCATATCCACAACTCCATCTGGAGTGCCGACGGCAAAGAACCGCTGTTCTACGATCCCAAAGCACCCAATACGATGACACCGCTTATGCGCTCATGGGTGGCGGGCCAGCTCAAATATGCGGTTGATTATACCTATTTTCTGGCACCCTATATCAACTCCTACAAGCGTTTTCAGGCGGGCACATTCGCGCCCACAAAAATCATGTGGAGCCAGGACAACCGCACGGCAGGTTTCCGGCTCTGCGGCGAAGGCACAAAAGGCATTCGCATCGAATGCCGCATCGGTGGAGCCGATCTCAACCCTTATCTGGCCTTTGCAGCTCTTATTGCAGCAGGGCTTAGGGGTATCGACGAAAATCTGGAGCTGGAAGATCCATTTGTGGGGGACGCCTATAGCGCGGTCAAACTCAAGGAAATTCCATACACGCTACGCGAAGCGGCAGAAGCCCTCAAAAACTCGGCATTCCTCAAGGAAGCGCTCGGTGAAAAAGTGGTCAATCACTATGTCCACACCGCGCACTGGGAGCAGATTGAATATGACCGCCGGGTCACAGACTGGGAACTGCATCGCGGTTTTGAACGCTATTGAATTATATAAAGCATAGAGGAATTGCCCAATGAGCGGCACGGCCAGAATTATCTCCCCTATCGATGGCTCGATTTATGCAGAACGCGCCTATGCCAGTGACACCGCGATCCAGGCGGCGGTCACGGCGGCACGCCAGGCGCAACCCGGCTGGGCAGCTACAAGCATCGCAGAACGCGCGCACTATTGCCGTTTGGCACTTGATGCGCTTGCTGCAATGCAGGACGAGATCATCCCTGAAATCGCATGGCAAATGGGGCGGCCAACGCGCTATGGCGGCGAGAATGGCGGCGTTCAGGAACGCGGCCAATATATGATCGACATCGCAGAAGAAGCGCTGGAGCCTTATGTTCCAGCACAGAAAGATGGCTTTCGCCGTTACGTAAAGCATGTTCCGCTCGGCGTGGTCATGGTAATCGCGCCTTGGAACTATCCCTATCTCACCGCCGTCAACACGATCATTCCGGCATTGATGGCGGGCAATACGGTTCTTCTTAAGCACGCCACACAAACACTGCTGACCGGCGAACGCTTCGCGCAAGCCTTCGAGAGGGCTGGTATTCCAAAAGGCGTGTTCCAGAATATCGTTCTTGATCATACGTCTACGGAAAAGCTGCTGGCGTCTGGCTCAATCGACCATGTCAATTTTACCGGCTCCGTCGGCGGAGGCCGGGCGATCGAAAAGGCAGCCTCCGGCACTTTCATGTCTCTGGGGCTTGAGCTTGGCGGAAAAGACCCGGCCTATGTGCTACCCGACGTCAATCTCGACCATGCCGTCGCCAATCTGGTCGATGGTGCCTTTTTCAATTCCGGTCAATGCTGCTGCGGCATCGAACGTATCTACGTTCATGAGGCAGTATATGATCGCTTCGTCGATGGCTTCATCGACCTCACAAAGCAATATGTGGTCGGCAATCCGCTCGATAGCGCAACCACGCTGGGGCCGATGGCGCAGGCACGATTTGCCGATCTCATCCGCGAGCAGAAGACCGAAGCCTTGCGCAAGGGCGCTAAAGCGCACATCAATATGAAGGTTGAGAGCGACACCGCCGGCTCGCCTTATATTGCGCCGGAAGTGCTCACCCATGTCGACCACCAGATGAGTGTCATGCGTGAAGAAAGCTTTGGCCCCATTGTTGGCATCATGAAAGTGCGCAATGATGAAGAAGCGCTCGCGCTGATGAATGACAGCATTTACGGCCTCACCGCTTCGCTATGGACAAGCGACACGGACCATGCAGCGAGCCTTGGCGACCGCATCGAAACCGGCACGGTCTTCATGAACCGCTGCGATTATCTCGACCCGGCACTGGTCTGGACGGGGGTGAAAGATACCGGCAAGGGGGCGGCCCTTTCGCCCATTGGTTACGGCAATCTCACGCGACCAAAATCCTTCCACCTGCGTGAAAAAATCTGAACAATTTGTCTGACGCATTATTCGGAAAGAATGACATGACCACTCTAACTTCCAAATGGAATTTCCCGACAACCGTGCTTTTCGGGCCGGGTCGCATCAAGGAACTGCCTGCAGTTCTCAAAGCAGCCGGTATCGAACGCCCATTGTTCGTTACCGATCCCGGTCTCGCAAAACTCCCTGTCGTCGCTTCCACACTCGCCATTCTTGATGGAGCTGGCGTCAAATATGCAGTCTTCTCCGATGTGAAGCCCAATCCAGTTGAAAGCAATCTTTATGCTGGTGTGCAGGTTTTCAAAGACGGCAAGCATGACGGCGTGATTGCATTTGGTGGAGGCTCGGCGCTTGATCTGGGCAAGCTCATCGCTTTTCAGGCAGGCCAGACCCGCGATGTCTGGGATTTTGAAGACATTGGCGACTGGTGGACACGAGCCGACAGCAATGCGATTGCACCGATTATCGCCGTACCGACAACCGCTGGCACCGGCTCGGAAGTTGGCCGCGCAGGCGTGCTGACCAATGAATCGACCCATACCAAAAAAGTCATTTTCCACCCGAAAATGCTGCCTGTAACGGTCATTGCTGATCCAGAGCTTTCAACCGGTATGCCGCCCTTTATCACAGTTGGCACCGGCATGGATGCATTGGCACATTGTCTGGAAGCCTATTGCGCACCGGGCTTTCATCCGATGGCTGACGGCATTGCGGTTGAAGGCATCCGTCTTGTGTTTGAAAATCTGCCCAAAGCCTATGCCAATGGCGCAGATATTGAAGCGCGCGCCAATCTGATGGCCGCAGCTTCCATGGGAGCAACGGCATTTCAGAAAGGGCTTGGTGCCATCCATTCCCTCTCCCACCCAATCGGCGCGCTTTACGACACGCATCATGGCATGACCAATGCCGTTTTCATGCCCTATGTGCTCAAACACAACCGCGCAGCTATCGAAAAGCGCATAGAACGCCTTGCGGATTATCTTGGTATTGAAGGTGGTTTCGATGGTTTTGTTGATGCTATCTTGAAGCTGCGCAAAGACCTCGGCGTACCGAATACATTGCCGGAATTCGTAAAAGGCCTTGAACTCGATACAGCCCGCAAAGACCTAATCGCCGAAATGGCCATCGTCGATCCAACGGCTGGCGGCAATCCAATCGAGCTCACAAAACAGGGCGCACTTGATTTGCTGAATGCAGCCATGACTGGAAAACTCTGACCGGAATCCGGTCAGAGCGTTTTCAGCAAAAGTGCGAAGCGGTTCCAACGATTTAGTCTTACAGCGGTTCCAGTTAAGAATGAATCGTTAGAACCGCTGTAACTGTTTGTTTTTACGCATTATCCGACGCAAAACCGCTTCGCACTTTTGCTGGAAATGCTATAACTGGAACCGCTGTAAGCGTAGTTGCGAATTCGCGGCTACGCTTTTTGTTCGACCAGACCGCGTCGTTCTCTGGCCTCCGCATCAAGCTTTTGCGCTTTCTCTACAGAGAGCACGGATACTGTGGTGATCAGGCAATAAAGCGCAGTAATTACAGCAACTGGCCAGGCGGATTCGTACCAGCTTACCAAAGCTGTTGCGAGCAGCGGCAGTGGGCCAACAAAGAGCGCACCCGTCACTTCTCGCGCAAAGGCAATCGCACTGTAGCGAACTTCCGTTGGGAAAATATCGCAGTAAAACGATGGCTGAACGCCGAACGAAGAACGCGCACCAATCGCATGCCCGATGATAATCAGCACCACTGCAGTCCAAGGCGTACCGGCACCCAGAAGCTGGAAATAGACCAGCGAGTAGATTGCGGCAGCAGCAGACCCCATGGCCATGATCGACACGCGGCCAACACGGTCAGACAGAGCGCCAAATACCACGCACATAACCGCACCGAACGCACTTGAAAGCATCACGCCAATAAGGATGATTTCACGCGGGAAGCCGAGCTTCGACGTCGCATAGGCCAATGTGAATGTCTGAAACACATAGGACAGGTTTGGCGCGAAATTTGCACCCATTGCCGCCAGCATTGTTCTTGGGTGGTCCCGCAGAACTTCAAGCACCGGTAGTTTGGCGTCGCGACGCTCTTCCTTTACCTGCAAAAACTCAGGCGATTCTGGCACTTTTTGGCGAATATAGATGCCAAGAAACAGCACCAGACCGCTTAACAGGAACGGTACGCGCCAGCCCCAGCTCATGAAGGCTTCTTCCGGCAGAAGCGTGAAAAGCGCAAACACGCCTGCTGCAAGAATTGTCGCCACATCAACAGCTGCAGCGGGAAGACTTGCAAAGAAGCCGCGGCGATTGCCTGCGATTTCACCCGCCATGACCACAGCGCCCGCATATTCTGCACCAGCACCAAGCCCCTGAACCACGCGAAGAGCCAGCAACAGGATCGGTGCCCAGATACCGATTGAGTCATAAGTCGGCAGACAACCGATCAATGTTGTGCTGATACCCATCATAAGAAGGGTAAGCATCAGCACAGGCTTGCGCCCGATGCGGTCGCCCATCCAGCCAAAGACGATGCCGCCCAGCGGACGCACCAGGAAACCGACCGTATAGGTCGCAAAAGACGCAATGATACCGGTAGTCGGATCGAATTGCGGAAAGAACAGATGATTGAAGATCAGCGCTGCAGCCGTCGCGTAAAGAATGAAGTCATACCATTCAACGACGGTGCCAATGGTGCTGGCAAAAATAGTACTGCCAAGCGCCTTCTGCTTGCTCATAGTTTCGGTTGTCAAAATCCCTCTCCCTCGATTTGACGTATATAAAGCCCCCCGGCCTTTGTTAGCGCCGCTTGAAAACCGGCGCTCTTTTCTCCTTGAACGCCGCTCGCCCCTCCTGCGCATCAGCAGTTGCAAAGCAGATCGTTTGCAGGTCGCGCTCGTATTCGATGGCTTTTTCAAGCGGCATCGAGACAGAAGCTTTGAGGTTGAGCTTCGCGGTTTCGGCAGCAATCGGTGCGCGCGATGCGATCACACTCGCAATTTCGCGCGCCCGCGTGAGCAGATCGGCCTGCGGCACGACTTCACTCACCAGCCCCCAGCGCTCTGCCTTCTCGGCTGAAATCGGGTCGCCTGTCATAATCATCAGTGCTGCGTTGGATGCGCCTATGGAATGCGCCAGATGGGCCGCCATCCCGCCACCACCGATCCAGCCGAGCTTGATCTCGGGTGCCGCAAATTGCGCATTATCAGAAGCAATACGGATATCGCAGGACATCGCAGTTTCGAGCCCACCACCAAAGGCATAGCCATTGACAGCTGCAATCGACGGCTTGAGAAGCGCGCGGAATGCATCACAGTAATCCGGCCGATTGCGGAACTGCCACGGTGTCTCATAGGTATCGAGTTCGCGAATATCCGAGCCCGCACAGAATGCACGTTCTCCAGCGCCCGTTAGAATAACGCAACGGATCGTGTCGCTGTCGTTGCATTCGGTCACAGCTGCAACGATGGCATCAGCCATTTCCGGCGTCACGGCATTGAGTTTCAGCGGACGGTTTAATGTGATGACGGCAACCGCGCCGTCGATCTCGAATTTGATGTCTTCAGTCATGGAAAACTACCTTTCACCGCCATGCACGCGCGAAGCGGCGTAGAGAATTTGCAGCTCATTCAACACTGCAGATGCCGGGCGGCGTTCATCAAAGGCCGCCCCCAAAAGCGCCGAAGCCTTGCCCTGAAAGGCGATGTAGCCATCATGGCGCGGGCGCACATAGGCCTGCTCCAGAGTGTCGGCCGTGTTACGATAGAAATTGCCCCATCGCCGGTTCACCCGCTCATCATGCCAGGCTTCGCGGCGCGATGGCTGGCCTTCATGATCGGGAATGAACCCGGATTGGGCTTCACGGCTCATCAGCCACAAGAGATGGGTTTTGAGCGCCGAGGTGATTTGAGCGCGGCGCGAAACACCAATGCCCGTGCCGCCCAATGTAGAGCCCGGACGACCACTATTGGCTGCGCGTGGCGCATTGTGAAACGCGACAGGCTTTCCACTTTGCGGCGCTGCATAATTCACATAACCATAGACCAGCGGGCACAATGCAACATCGTCATGCTCGGCCATGTGGCCCAATATAGCGATGGGATTATTTTGCCGAACAGACGTTGGGCTGCGCGCCACAAGTTCTGCCATCAGGTCATAGACCTGCTGCCCCACATATTCAGAAACCAATATGTTCGGATCTTTTTCCGCGGGTGGCTCGCCAAAAGCTGCCGCGATAGACAGAAATGACAGGCAGGCATGTGGACCGGCAAGCGAAAGCGCGACCTTGCCGCTGTGCTGCGATAGACGAAGTACCTCATCCCAAGTGACCGGCACACCATCTGAGAGATCGGGACGAAGAGCCATAACCTGCGTTGCAGCATCAAGCGGCAACGCCCAGTGCTTGCCCGCAAAGCGATAGCTCGTCAATGACGGACCGATACTGGCCTTGGCGAGCTCAGCAACCGTTTCAGCGCCAAACACGTCTTCAAGTGAAAGCAGACAATCGCCAGATATGGCCTCACCCACATGCGGATGATCGAGAACCACGAGATCATAGCGGGCGCAGAGATCAGCAATCGGGTGGGATTCAAAACCTTCTAGCGGCTGTTTGTCCCAATGGATGTCCAGACCGGCAGCAATAACATCCGGCAATTTTGATGCCGCCGCCAATGCATTATAGCCGCGCGGATGATCCCAGGTGAGAGCTTTAATCACCTGCATTTCAGATGTTCCCCGACACGATAGCGCCAGATTTCTCAAGTGCTTCGATCTTGTCTGCCGCATATCCGGCTTCGGCCAGCACATCCCGCGTATCCTGCCCGGTTACTGGCGCGCCACGGTCGACGGTCGATGGCGTCTTGGAAAAGCGGATCGGGAAGCCCGGCGTTTTTACCTTGCCCTCTGTCGGATGCTCATACTCGACAAAGGTGCCGTTATGCTTGATCTGCTCGTCGTCCACGAGGTCGGCATAGCCATAGACAGGGCCGCACCAGATATCGGCTGCGCGAAGAAGCTCCAGCCATTCGGCAGAGGTTTTCGTTTTCAGCTTATCGCGTGTCTTGGCAAAGATTTCATCGCGGCGCGCCCAGGTATCAACCTCATCATTCATGGTGAGGAAACTGTCTTCGCCAATCACTTCACCCAGCGTTTTCAGCTTCGGAAAAGCGACGATGATAAAGCCGTCAGAGGTTGCAAAAGCACCGTAAGGCGCCCGGATATAGACATGGGCATGTGGCTCTGCCGAACGGGTTTGCGGCTTGCCACCGACGGTGAAAACCGAAAGTTCCTGCATCTGAATGGTGGTGATCGCATCGAGCATATTGACCTGCACCAACTGCCCCTCACCCGTGCGCTCGCGATGGAGAAGTGCTGCAAGCGCGCCTTCAAAAGCAGTATATGCGGTGATGGCATCCACCAGATATTGCCCGGCGGCGGTTGGCGGCTCGCCCTCACGGCCTGCCGAAAGCATAGCGCCCGACATCCCTTGCAAAACGAGATCCTGTCCCGGACGATGGACATAAGGACCGTCCTCGCCATAGCCAGAGATCGAAACATAGATCAGCTTTGGATTGATCTTGGAAAGCGACTCGTAATCGACGCCAAGACGCTTTGCGACGCCCGGACGATAGTTTTGCAAAAACACGTCGGCGGTTTTCACGAGGTCAAGAAGCACCTGTTTTCCATCTGGTGATTTGAGATCGACCGCGAGCGAACGCTTGTTACGGTTGAGCGACAGGAAAGAGACATTAACGCGATTGCCTTCGGCACCGCCCGCCGCCACATGGCGCTGCCATTCGCCTGTCGTCGGCTCAACCTTCACCACATCGGCACCAAGATCGCCCAGCCGCTGCGCCGCAAATGGCCCCGCCATCGCAATTGAACAATCCAGCACACGATATCCTGATAAAACACCCATGGCAGCTCCACTCCCTGCTCAAATCCATTTGCGTCAGAACCTATCCAATATTTTCGCCTTGTCTAGAGTGAGCGCTAACATTTTTATATTCATATCCTCATGATTTATGAGATAGTGCCGCAAGATGTTTTAGCGCTAACATTTTTCAATTGACGCGATGACGCATATGTGAATAAAGTTTTTACAAGTGAACGGGAGGTTCACGCTGGAGGAGAACACATGACCAGAATTCGCTCAGGCCTTGGTTTGAAGGCACTCACACTCGCCATTTTGTCGGCATCTGCGCTGAGCGCGAGTGCGCAAAATCAGGACCGCACGGCACTACTCGGCACCCTGCCAACCGAAATTCAGGCACCTTATACCGATGTGGTTGAAGTTGGCCCTTCGGCTTATGGTGATTTCAAAGCGCCAGCCAAGCCATGGCGCTGGTGCCATTCGGAATCCTATATGGGCAATCCTTGGCGTGTAACCTTCAATGACGAACTCAAGCGCCTTGTGGATGGTGCTATCGCCGCAGGTGATGTGTCTGAATATGTTGTTTCAGACTCCAATGGTGATGCCACACAGCAGATTTCGCAAATTCGCGCCTTCATCGAGCAGGGCTGTAATGTCATCACGACGATTGCCGGTTCTTCCACCGCACTCAATGCCGTGATTGACGATGCCTTCAAGGCTGGCATTCCGGTTATAACGTCCGCTGGTTCCGTAACGACCCCGAATGCGATCAATGTCATGCACAACCAGAACCTCTGGGGCTACCAGATGGGCAAAGGCATTGCGGAAGTTCTCAAAGATGGCGGCACCGTTCTTCAGGTTGAGGGCATCTCCGGTCATCCGCTTGTCCAGCAGGAAAATGCCGGACTTGAAAAAGCCGTTGAAGAGTCCGGCAATCTCAAGATTGCCCGTAAAGTGAGCGGCGAATGGACCGGCACGACAACGAAATCCGCAGTGCTTCAGGCACTTGCCACCACACCGCAGCAGATTGATGCAGTCTGGTCGACGGGCAGCGAAGCACGCTTTATTGCGGAAGCCTTCCAGCAAGCAGGCCGCCCGCTTCCCCTGATTGCGGCTTCCATTTCAGGCGATGCACTTGGCTACTGGAATGCCAATCAGGACACGTTCAAGTTCTATGGCGGTGAAGTATCACCGCATGTTGCAGCCCAGAACGCTTTCCGGGTCGCATTACGGGTTCTTGAAGGCCAGAAGCCGCTCGTCAATACGATCATCGCTCCGATGCCGCTTGTGACGCAGGCCGACCTTCCAAATTGGTACAAGGACTGCATGAAGCCGGATTCCGCGGCCATCTTCCCGATACCACCGCAGGATCCATTCCCGGAAGAACTGCTTAATGGCTACTTCTCGAACGGAAGCGCCACCGCACTTTATGATTTCGCGAAAGTTCCAGCTTCCTGCTCCAAGTAAGCGCTTGCAGGACGACGCGCTGAATAACGTCATTGCCAAGGTCAATTGGTCCAGATCAATTGGCCCAAACCATTGGCAATGACTTTCGCTTATCGCATGCAGAAAGTCATTTCATTATGCCAGACTCTGAGCATCCCCCGCTGGGCACATCCAGCATACACAGGCTGCTTGCCGAAGCGGGGCTGCCCAACATCACGCACGCTCCAGTCATGTCACTACAGGTCGAAAACCTTGAAAAACGTTATGGCGAAACAATTGCGCTCACAAATGCCAATGTGACTTTCAGCCATGGCGTTCATACGATCCTGGGGGAGAACGGATCGGGCAAGAGCACGATGCTGAAAATATTGTCTGGCGTGGTCGCACCCACGCATGGGCGTGTCGTTCTCAACGACAAAACCATCTCGGCCAGATCGCCTGCAGATATGAAGACACTGGGCCTTGCAACGGTTTTTCAGGAAGTTTTGATCGCTCCGCATCGTTCGGTAGTCGAGAATATCTTTCTCGGATTTGACGGGCTCATTACCCGTAAAGTCAGCAAATCAGTACGCGAAAAGGCAGCCCACGCAGTTCTGTCAAAAATTGCACGCTTTCCGATCGACTTGTACGCAGCGGCTGGCAGCCTGTCACTAGCAGCACAGCAGCTCGTTGTAATTGCGCGCGCCTTCATCAGCCGTCCTTCGATCCTGCTTCTCGATGAAGCAACAGCAGCGCTCGACTATGCAGATCGTGATCTCGTCTTTGAAACAATCGAAGATTATGCTGCATCCGGGAATATTGTGATCTTCATTTCGCACCGGCTGGAAGAGGTGAAACGCCTTTCCGATGAGGTCACGGTGCTGCGCAGCGGCCATGTTGTCGATACGCTCGACAGGCAGCAGATCAATAGTCAGATCCTTCTGGAACTCATGGCGCCGGAGGCTCATCTCCATGACGAGTGATCAGATCATTCTTACCTATGAAAATCTCGTGCTTGCGCCGGGGCGCAAAGCGCTGTCCGGCACAATCCGCGCCGGTGAGATCACCGGACTTGCAGGTCTTGAAGGTCATGGCCAGGAGCAGTTTCTGCTGGCGCTTGCAGGCTTCAATCAGCCTCGCCATTCAAAGGTCGAAATCGTCACCCGGTCCGGTGAACAAAGTGCCTATAGCAATCATCACAATGCAGCCAGATGCGGCGTGGTTTACTTGCCGCGTGACCGACGCGCGACCGGTATTTTCCCGGTGCTTTCCGTACTCGATAATTTTGGTATGCCTTCCATGCCACGCTTTTCATGGGGTGGCATTCTCAACCGCCGCAAACAGAAGGAAGAGCTGCAGCGCTATACCGAATTTCTGTCAATCCGCTATCCGGCAATGGACGCGCCGATCACGGCACTCAGCGGCGGCAATCAGCAAAAAGTGCTGCTCGCGCGGCTTCTGGCGCTCAAACCGCGTGTGATGCTGCTCAACGATCCGACACGCGGCGTTGATCTCAACACCCGCATGAAATTCTATGAAGCCTTCCGTAAACTCGCCCGTGAAGAAGGTATCGCGCTCGTCATCCTGTCGAGCGAAATCGAAGAAATCCTGCAAATCTGCGACAGCGTTTCAGTGTTCCGCGATTTTGAATACTCAAAAACCATCAGCAAATCCGAAATGTCGATGTCGGGCGTCCTTGCAGCCATGTTCGGGCAGGATGAGGTGGAGCTATGATCTTAACCGACAACAAAAGCGGCTTGCGGCGCATCTTCTGCGGCAGTCAGGAAACACGGCTCGCCGCAATCCTGTTCATCATTCTGCTTGTCATCAATATTGTGCTTAACCCGGTACGCTTTGCACCGTCAAACTGGGGCTCGGTGTTGGGGCTTGCAGCGCCGCTGCTGCTGACTTCGCTCGCAATTACCATACCGTTTCTTGCCGGGCGCGGCTCGATTGACATTTCCGTTGGTCCGCTCGTGGGTTTGATCAATGTCATTCTCGTTCAGATACTGATCACAAAAGGCGGCATATCCTCGCCCTACATCATCGTCCCCGCAGCAATTGCACTCGGTATTCTAGCTGGCGCATTAAATGGCCTTCTGGCGGCGATCATCCGTATTCAGCCAATTGTTGCAACGCTTGGCACCTACTTGATATTTGGCGGGCTGGCGCTAACCATCCTGCCGTCCCCATCAGGTTCGGTACCTGCATGGCTGTCATCTTTGGCGGGTCCATGGTCCATTCTGCCGGTAGGCGCTGCGGTTCTGATATGGATCGGTATCAAACGCCTGCCTTTCTATGAGACGCTTATGGCCGTCGGCAGCGAGGATCGAGCCGCCTACACCGCTGGTGTCAATGTTCCGCTCGTGCGCTTCATCGCTTATGTGCTGGCCGGATTATTCGCAGGACTCGCAGCATTGTCGCTCACAGCTCTCATTGGCTCAGGTGATCCGATCATCGGTCCCGGCTATACGCTGATTGCTATTGCTGCAGTCGCCCTTGGCGGCGTCAGCCTCGCCGGCGGCGTTGGCGGATTAACAGCAGCATTTCTGGGTGCAGCATGTATTTTCCTCCTGCAAAGCATGTTGACGGCCTTCAACGTCTCAACCTTCGTGCTTCAGGCAGTCTATGGCGCAGTCCTTGTTCTGGCCGTTTGTCTCAACTCCGAAAAACTAAAACTCTATTTCCGACGCAAGGTGGCACAGTCATGATTAAGGCACTGGCTACAAATCGCGCGCTGGTCGCCTTCATCGGGGTCCTGTTGGTGTTCCTCTTGGGAGCAGCCCTTATTCCGGGCTTTGCCAGCCTTTTCTCCATTCGCGCCATGCTGGTTCTGGCTGCACTGCTTGCTATTGCAGCACTCGGTCAGACGCTGGTGATGATCCTTGGTGGCATCGACCTTTCCATTCCGTTTGTGATCGGCTTTGCCAATGTTGTCTTCGCCAGCCTCTATGGCGATGGAATGTCACCGCTTTTAGCCGGTATTATCGTGCTGGCATCGGCGGGGCTGATCGGTGCGTTTTCCGGCGCATTATCGGCAGCGCTTTCCATTCACCCACTCATCGTCACGCTTGGTGTCGGAACGATGGTTCAAGCGGGCGTACAAATCTGGACACGCGGCTTGCCGACAGGTTCAGCGCCCGCTTTCATCAATGATTTCGTGTCACTGGGTGGCAGCATCGGGCCTTTGCCATTCCCTTGGCTGATCCCGTTTACAATTTTGCTGACCCTCGGCACCGTCTTTGTGTTGCGCCGTACGATTTATGGCCGCAAGCTTTATGCGCTGGGTTCAAATATCAAAGCCGCCGAACTGGCACTGATCAGACCGATTGCAATCTGGGCAATCACCTTTGGCCTCAGTGCCATGTTTGCGGCACTTGCTGGCATTCTTCTGCTCGGCTTCACCGGCTCATCAAGTGCGACAGTAGGCACGCCCTATCTTTTCCAAACGGTCTCTGCGGTCGTTATCGGCGGAACCGCACTGATCGGCGGGCGCGGCGGATTTGTCGGAACGGTGGCTGGCGCGATCATGCTGATGGAACTTCGCACGTTTCTCATCGGCATGGGGTTTTCGGATGCCATGGTACAGTCGTCACTCGGTGTCCTCATCCTGCTCCTTGTCGCAGCCTATGGCCGTGATCGCCATATCCGTAATCTTATCTGAAGGAGAACCCGTTGGACGAGCGGCTTGCACGGACAATTGACGCCATCAAAGCATCCGGTGCCGATTGGGGCATTTTCACCAGCCCCGATGGCATCGCCTACGCTTCAGGTCATATCGTTTCCATTGAAGCGGGGCCATCACCCTTTGCGGGTGGACCTGCCATCGCACTGGTTGGCAAAAACGGCGAATGTGGACTTGTCGTAACCAATCTCGAAGCAGATACGCCAAGCTGGGCACAGATCGTTCTCACATATGAAGGTTTTTCATATAAAGAGCCGACAGACATTTTTACGAACTATCTCAATGCCGCGCAGGAACTCTTCACCAAATTTGGTGTCGGCGGAGCAATTGCCGTAGAGCAGAACAGCTTTCCATTGTCCTTGCTCCCACTTATCGACACATGCCGTCGCGTATCGATTGACGATGCTTTCAAGCGCCAGCGCATGGTGAAAACAACAACTGAGATCGCGCTATTGCGTGAGGCAGCGCTTACCGCTTCCGCCGGGCAACGCGCGTTTATTGAGCACAGCAAGGCTGGCCGCAGCGAGCTGGAAATATTTGCCTACATCAGGCTCGCCATGGAAAGCAGAGCCTCTGAACGCCTGCCACTTACCGGCGATTTCATATCCGGCAAAACCCGCACATCAGCATTCATGGGCTGGCCAACAAACCGCATCGTTGCCACCGGCGACCCACTCATCTGCGATCTCGCACCGCGCGTCAAAGGCTATTGGGGCGACAGCTGCGCATCGGCAATGCTGGGCAAAACAACTGACGGGTTTGAGAAACAGTTCAAGGCCGTAAAATCGGCGCTTGATCTGGCAATCGAAATCATCCGCCCAGGCCTTGGCATCGGTGAACTGGATCAAAAATTGCAGGCCCATATCGCAGCACATGGCTATGGCTATGCCCATCATTCCGGACATTCTATCGGTACATCTGTTCATGAATGGCCACGGCTTGTCAGCTATGAAACAGAGCGTTTCCGCAAAGACATGGTTGTCATGGTGGAACCCACCGCCTTCGATCCGGACACTGGCGGCGTGCGGCTCGAATTCATGCTGCATGTGACAGAAAATGGCTGCGAAGTGCTAACCGACTTCGAGCATCAGATGGTTATTAGCCACTAGCCCTGATCTTGAGTTCGAAACCGACATCGACAATCGTGTTTGTCGATGTTTCACCACGCATGGCTTCAAGCAAAAGCTCGCCTGCCTGCCGTCCAATTTCCGCGGAAGGTACTGCAACCGTCGTCAATGGCGGCAGCAGATGACGCGAAAGTTCAAAGTCGCCAAAGCCTGTAATCGCGAGGCGTTGTGGCACTTTGATACCAATGCGCTGCGTCTCCAGAAGGGCGCCGGAAGCTAGAATATCACTTGAAAACATGACAGCATCGGCTTCCGGATATTGAGCCAGCGCCCGTCGCAGAAGATCGATACCCGAAGCCATGGCAATCGGCATTTCTGTTGCCACAGTGATGCGTGGCTTCTCATCCGGGAATTGTTGCTCCATTGCCGCTTTGAATGCGGCACGGCGTTCGGCAGCACGGCTGTCGCCTTTCCGAACTACACCGGCAAATACAATATAGCGCCGACCCGTATTGATCAAATGACTGACCATTTCAGTGATCGCCGCCGTGTTGGAGAATCCAACCAGCCGGTCAATCGGTTTATCGGTAAAATCCCAGCCCTCAACGACTGGAATTTCGGCACGTTTGAGCAATGCAACACTGCGCTTGCTATGGTGTGTGCCGATCAGAAAAACGCCATCCGGACGCCGCCCGAGGAGGCTGCGAATGATTTCTTCCTCGCGCTCCATTCGGTAATCAGTATTGCCTAAAAATATCTGATAACCGGACTGATGCAGTACATCGGAAAAATGCTGGATCGTGTCAGCAAAAACAGATGCGGACAGCGTGGGTATAATCGCCGCAACCGTATTGCTTTTATGCGATGCAAGATGGCTTGCCGCGAGATTATGAACGTAATGCGTCTTCTCGATTGCATCCTGAATAAGCTTCCGCTTTTCAGGCATCACAGAATCTGGAAAACGCAACGCGCGCGAAACGGTCTGCATGGAAACCCCTGCAGCCGCAGCCACATCCGCCATGGTCACACCAGAACCTTTGCGGCGCTGCTTTCGCGGTGTTGAGGCTTCAACACTCACAGATAGAAAGGCCTGACACAGACGGGGGTGCCAATTTCGATCCGTTTGCCCGTATCGGTCAAATTTCCCGTCTCCTTATCGATTGCGAAGATCGCAATGCAATCTCCATTCTGGTTAGCGACCAGAAGCCAATTGCCATCCGGTGTCAGCGTAAAATTACGCGGTGTTGCGCCACCCGTAAAGCTGTGACCGATCTCAACCAGGCTGCCATTCTCCTGATCCACACGAAATGTAGTGATCGAGTCATGACCGCGATTGGAACAGTAAAGAAAACGACCATCGGGCGAGAGGTGAATATCAGCGCCATGCGACTCAACATTCGCTGGCGCTGTCGGCAAGGTCTGAACAAGGCGCATCTCATCGCCGTCGCGCTCAATGAGCGAAACCGTGGAATTCAGTTCGTTGGAGATATAGACAAACCGGCTATTAGGATGCTGTGCGATATGGCGAGGACCAGTACCGGGTGGCGTCGCAACATTGCTCACCCGCTTGAAACTGCCATCATTATCAAGGCGATAGGCAATGACTTCATCAAGGCCAAGGTCGGCAGACAGAAACATGCCGCCTTCCGGTGTCTCAACCACGCAATGCGGGTGGCTGCGTTCCTGCCGGTCGACAATAGGCCCAAGCTTACCCTCGTGACGAACGCTATGTGCAACCGGCCCGAGGCTGCCGTCAGGCAACACTGGCAACGCAACAAGCGAATGATCAGGCCCGCCCGATCCCATCGCATAATTAGCGACAAGCACAAACTTTCCGTCCACCGTCACGGTATTATGCGCAGTTATGCTGCCCTGGGCACTTTGCTTGTTGAGATAAACAAGTTCACCCTTTTCAGCATCAAAACGATAGGCACTGACCGTTCCCTCGTGCCAGCTGAACACTTCGGAATTTGCATAGATCACGCCTGTATCCGGCGCGACACTCAGGAATGTTGGATTATCGACGGAAGATGTCGCGCATATATGCGACGCATCTCCTGTCGTCGTATCGAATGCGTAGATGGAAAGACCCTTGCCACGCGCACCCTGAAAATAAGGGGCTTCGCGATTAAGCGACCCAACCGCCAGATAAAGCTTCCTCACGCATTCCTCCAATGCAAACTCTTTCCTTAATGCATCACCCATCCGCCATCGACATTCAAGGTCTGCCCGGTGATAAATCCTGCTTCATCAGAGGCAAGGAACATCAAAGCCGAGGCAATATCCCGCGACGATCCACGACGCTTAACAGCCTGATGCTCAAGAACGAATTTCGTATAGCCTTCCGGGTCGGGGTGGATTTTCTCGGCATCTGTTGGAAAAGCACCCGGCGAAATTGCATTGACGGTAATGCCATAGGTACCGAACTCGCGTGCCCAGGCACGCGCAAGCCCGATGAGCGCCCCCTTTGATTGCACATAAGGCGACAATTGCGCCCAGCCGCCATAGGCAGTCACGCTAGCGATATTGATAATACGACCCCACCCCTTTTCACGCATATGCGGCAGCGCCACCTGGACACAGACAATGCCTGCATCGACATTGATGTGCTGCACTTTTTGCATTTCCTCAAGCGTATAGTCTTCAAATGGCTTGGACGGATAAATCGCAGCATTGTTGATCACGACATCAAAGCCACCGGCCTCACGACTAATCGCTTCCAATGCGGGGCGGAGTGCCTGCAAATCCGACAGATCGAGCGCGTGGATCGAAAGCCCGGCAAGCCCCTCGGCCTCTGCCTTGCCTTTCAACTCTTCGATCTTTTTCGGATCATGATCGATAGCCACAACCCGTGCGCCAGCACGTAGAAAATTGAGCGTGGTTTCAAGACCGAGGCCACCGGCAGCCCCCGTGTAGAGAATGGTTTTGCCCGCAACGGAAAACGGCGATGGTGCGGTCATGAGCGGCCTCCAATTGCAATGTGATTGCCTGATGGCACCGGATATTCCTCAATTGGCTGCTTCGCGATTGCGGCAATGCGTGTTTCTGTTTCCGCGATGCTCGCCGCATCACCAAGAATACGGAACGTGCTATCATAACGGCGCTCTTCGCCATGCTCGAGCCAGATCAGCTCGCCGCGGTCACGGGCAGCACCATGTCCCAGAACGTGATTGGTGGCAGGTTCGATGCCGAGCGCATATTGCCCGGCCTGCAGATTCTGCCACTCATACATGCAGGGGAACTGATCCTTGCGGGTAACGACTTCAAAACCGATGCCCAGCTTGTCATTGACCAGCGCAACCGACACTTCGCCATTGGCATCAGCGCCCATTTCATGCTGCCAGACCTGCTCATGAAACTGCATCTGCGGTGCAGGCAGCGTACGATAGCCGACGCTCTGCTTTTTGTAGTCTTCTCCGGCATGAGCCGCCCAGACCACATCCCTGACAGGCGCCAGATAACGTGAGCCTTCGGCCAAAACGGGGTGCCCGACATTAATGTGATAACAATACATATGCGGCGTGCGATAAAAACCGCGATTGGTCACGCGATCCGTCAGCTTAATATCGTTTGTACCGGCTTTGATTTCGATGCGGCGTGTCAGTTCAAGATGCTCACCGAACACGGTTCCCTGTGTGACGACACCCTCGCACCAGAGAGTGCATTCGTCGCCTTCCCAGCGCTCGCCATAGCCGGTCAGCTTTGCAGGAATAGTACCAACACGGCCATGAATGGAGTGCTTGATCGTCTGACGCGGCTTGTAATTATAATGGTCCGCCGCCTCGTCATACATGAAGAGGATATGGTCCAGACCGCATGTCACCATCAGGCCGGAGAAAGAACGCATCCAGCCAAGACCGCCCTCGCCCTCATATTCATGCAGTCCTGGATGGCGGAAACCGGACGGGGAATGCCAGCCGATAGCCATGCCACGATAGTCGCAATCGGCAATATCGAGCGCGCGATCAACCAGAACGGTAAAGCGCAAACCGGTGCCTGAACGAAACTCCAGCATTCTAATGCCGCGTTCCAATCCGTCTTCAAGCACCATCAGGCGAACGCCTGCAAATTGCGCAAAAGAGCCGCTGCTCGCGGCGATGTCGCGACGCGACCTTACCTCTCCATAAAGCTTCACCATTCTGGTACCTTAAATGCTGCGGCGTACAGCCATTTCAGTCAAAGGCGGCCGGTGTTCAAACGCTTGTTTATAGCACCGGCCGCCCCACCCCGCCCAAGGTGGTACTAAAGTCCCTGCGCGCGTAGCTTTCCATCGAGGAATTTCTTCGCACGTGGCACATCGGCCTCATCGAGATGTTCGATAATCATCGGAATATTCGGATGCTTTTGTGCAAGGCGCTTGAGATAGAGGTCATAGTTCAGCGAACCGAGACCCGGAGCCGGCAGTTCGATCTCACCAACGCCGCGGAAAGTATGGCTTTCAAGGGCATCGGCATCACCGATATCAGCATGCTTTTCCGTCTTGTCGTCGCCTGAGCGCTTGACGTCCTTGGCATGACCGATCTTGATCTTGTCGCTCAACGTATCGAACACCTGGTTGAGAATTTCATCCATCCGGTCGATGTTGTGCGTCTCAAAATAATTGGTCGGGTCCATCAGCAGGCCAAGGCCCGGATGATCGACCTGCGCAAACATTTTCACCGTTTCCTCGACCGAACCGACGACGTTGTTCACATAGGTTTCGAGCAGGAAAATCGCACCGTGGTCATAAGCAAATTGCGACAGATCAGCGATGACCTTGCGGCATTCTTCAAAACCTTCTTCGGTCTTGTTCTTCGGGTGATGAACCCAGTCGGATTCAGTGTTGTAAGTACCGGTTTCCGAAATCACATAAGGCGTACCGAGATATTGCGCATGGCGGATAATCTCTTTGAGATAACCCACGCGGCGCTCGCGCTCTGCCTTGTCCGGATGAATGATGTTCGTATAGCCGGAAATGCATGAAATCGGCAGATTATGATCGCGGAATGTCTCGCGAATTTTGACGCATTTGTCCTTGGTGATCTGTCCCGCACTCAGATCGATATCCTTGAAATGCATATCCAGCTGGACCGTATTGAAGTCGAGTGCACGGATTTTTTTAGCTGTTTCCTCAAGCGAATAAGGGAAATAGCCGCTGAAAATACCCACCTGCATCATGATCGAAACCCTCCCGTTAAGATTCTTTGTTAATGCACATCTTTTCCGAAAACCGCTTCGTACTTTTCGGGATGTGCTCGTTTAATTGATTGATATCTCGGACAATTTGACAGTGCGGCCTTCATCGATCGACTTGTAGCCAGCCTCAACGAGTGCGACCGTCTTCACATTGTCCGCCACTGAAAGCGCTGGCGGCTCGCCAGACTGAATGGCGTATTGCAGCTGCTCCATCACACCGATAAAGGCGTGCGGGAACCACATGGTTTCCCATTTTGGGCTTACCCATTTGCCGTCTGTCGTCTTTTTGGAGGCATAAGTCAGCGTTGACGGCGAACCATCCGGCCAACCAATCGTGCCCTGTGCCACACCATCCGTACCTTCGACCCGCCATTTGATGTAAATATCGCTGTCAAAGCCCTCCTCGCGCGGCCCGGACCAGACATCTTCCATCGAAACAGCCATCACACCGCTCGGAAACATCAGCGTGGATACGGTGATACCGTCCTTGTGTTCAAACTGGGTGCGTGGGTCAGTGCGTGTCAGCGTAGTGATGGTGTCAGGCTCACCAAACAGAAAGCGCAGCACATCGAGATGATGCACGCTCATGTTAGACAGTGTCAGGCGGTCATAATCTTCCAGAAACACCTGCCAATGCGGGATGGCACGCATCTCGATTGTCGCCATGACGGGCGCGCCCAGCTCATCCTTATCGAGAATTTGCTTTAACACGCGCATCGACTGGTCGTAGCGCATGTTCTGATTGACCGAGAGGATTTTGCCAGCTTTTGCCGCCTCATCGCGAAGCGCAATGGCCTCTTCAAGCGTCAGAGCCAACGGCTTTTGGGCGAGAATGCCCTTGATATGTGGTTGTGCGAGCGCTTTGCGGATGAGTGCAGGCTGCTGATCCGGCGGATAAGCAATATCGATGATTTCAATAGCTTCGTCGCCAATCAGCGCTTCTGGCGTGTCATGCACGGTCGCGATACCCCAGCGCGCGGCGACCTCTTCGGCCTTTGCCTTGGTACGTGAGGCGATTGCCGCGACCGTAAAGCCCGCGTCCTTATAGGCCGCAAGATGGCACTCGGCCATAATCATTCCTGCGCCGATGCAGCCGATTTTGAAATCCCGAGCCCGCACCTGCGGATCAGGAACAAAGCCCCGCGCTTCGCTCATTGCATCCTCCCATTATATTTCCAAGCCCACATATCATCGAATGATCGACGAGTAGGCCCGTCCTCATTCGAGGAAAATACCAACCTCAATTAGCATTTTGAGGATTAATGAAGATTCAATGCAGCAGTGTCAACATCATATAAAATCATTTTACATCATTTAACATCGTATTTGATCAATTTTCGGAACATTCTTTTGAATTTCAACGTTCATATATAAATTAATGATGCTTTTTGATGGATTTATACAACATCAAAGCCGATTTCATGAGGAAAACGGATGACTGAGACACAAGAAGCCTTGCATCTTACACAAATCGAAATACATCATTTTCCATCATTTTGATGAGGAGTGTGATTTGCGTTCCACGGTGAGTGACATTGCCAGAACAGCGGGCGTTTCCAGCGCCACGGTCGATCGCGTATTGAACAACCGCGAAGGTGTGAAAGAGCGCACGCGTGAAATCGTCCTCGAAGCCGCGCGCAATCTTGGCTATCTCCCCGGCAGCGCGCAGCTCAATGCAAATACCACCGACCGCATCAAACTGGCTTTCGTTCTGCCAGCGGGCACCAACACCTTCATTGCAAATCTGCGCGACCAGATCGCGAGGCAAGCAGCCTTGAGGCCCGAAATCGAGCTTACAATCCATAGTGTCGAAGGCTTCAACCCTGACACGCTTGCGCGCGCCCTTGAAGACCTCAAGGGGCAGGCACAGGGCGTTGGCGTGATTGCACTGGATCACCCAACCGTGCGTGAAGCCATGCGCGCCCTCGCCGAATCCGGCACCCATATCGTCACCATCGCGTCCGACATTCTGCATGTGCCGCGCGTCGGCTACATCGGCATCGATAACCGTGCAGCTGGTCGCCTCGGCGGCTATATTCTCGGTCGCTTTCTGGGCCAACAGCCCAAAAACAAAATCGCGCTTTTTGCCGGATCCCTTTCCTATCGCGGCCACGAAGAGCGCGAGATGGGCTTTCGACGTGTCATTGCGGAAGAGTTTTCGCACTTAAATATCGTCGAACTCAACGAGATCGAAGACAGCCGCGAAAAAGCCTACTCAGAAACCATAGCTTTGCTTAAACGCCACCCCGACCTTGCAGGCATCTATAATCTCGGAGCTGGCAATCAGGGCATCGGACAGGCGCTGATGGATTCGGGAAAATCGGATTCCGTTATTTTCATCGGCCATGAACTGACCGAAAGCACCAAGCGACTTCTGTTGAATGGCACGATGGATGCCGTCATTGACCAGAATCCGCGCGTTGAAGCACGCGAAGCACTGGCCACCTTGATGAGCAGCATCAAGGGCGAGCCATTCGACCAGCAGCCACCTCGCGTTCAGGTGATTTTCAGAGAGAACATTCCTGAAAATTAAAGCGCATCCCGAAAAGTGGAAACCGGTTTTCGGGATGCGCGTAAATACAAACAGAGCGCCTCTCGAAAAAGGCTATTTTGTATAAAGCGCGCGCGAACGCTCCAGGTGATTGAGCATTGCCGCTTCTGCACCATCCGCATCTTTGACGGCCAGCTTGTCTACAATCTCTTCATGCTCGACTAGCGTGTATTTTTCTTTACCCGTCCAGATCAGCATATGCGTGTGATATTCACGCAGCCAGGCAAGCATGGATTCGCTCACCGCGACAAAGATCGGATTGCCTGAAATCTTCGCGATACGGATGTGAAACTCCATATCGGCTGAAATGAATGCATCGGCATCACCCAGCGAATCCCGCTGGCGTTCGACGATGGCGCGAAGCTCCGCAACATCCTTGTCACTTGCCTTGAGTGCCGCTTCGCGTGCGATGCCGCGTTCAAAAAAGATACGTGCGCTTTTAAGATGCTCTAGCGTATCCATCGATTGCGCCAGCATGATTTTGGCTGTTGGATCGACCTGCTGCAAAATTGAACGCGCAGTCAGTTTGAGAACTTTAGCACGTTCACCATGTGAAATGCTGACGAGCCCCATTTTGGCAAGCGACTGCATCGCCTCGCGGATCGCCGGGCGACCAACACCGAAACGCTCCATCAACACGCGCTCAGACGGCATTTCATCGCCGGGCGTCAATTCGCCAGACGTAATCATGTTTTCGAGCCGGTCGAAAACTTCGTCGGATAGCTTACGGCGAACGATAGGTTCCATGGGCTTGTTCATTGCATCTCACTGTTCATGAGCTTTCTCCCCCTTATGCATCTTCAAGCGATCAGATGAAAGCCGTTACCCACGCTCTCGTGAATGGGCTAACAATTTTCCGCTTGCAGATATTGGAATACTCATTATACCAGTTCGCACTCAGAGCCAAGCGCTTCAATCGCATCCCGGAAAGTGAGGAGATACTTTCAGGCAAATGCGCAGAATAAACTGTCAGAGACTCTCTGGCATGGGTGGAACACGAGCAGCGAGCGACAAACAATCCGATGAATATCTGTCTGACCTATCGCATTGAGACAACCGGCAGCATCGAAAAGATGGCCGCCAAGATCGCCAGCGATCAGTCGACCGGCACTTTTGTCGCCCTCCCCGGTGAAACAGAAGAGCTCAAGGCCCGCGTTGCAGCACGCGTTTTGGAAATCCGTCCGCTTGAAGATGCAGCTGTCCCAGCCTGGCCAGAACTTGAACAAGGTCACGGCCCAATCAAGCGCGCCGATGTCGACATCGCCTTTCCGCTCGACGCAATCGGTACTGATCTTGCAGCACTGATGACGATTGCCGTTGGCGGCGTTTACTCGATCAAGGGTATGACCGGCATCCGTGTGGTCGATATGAAGCTGCCGGAAGCCTTCAAAAGCGCGCATCCCGGCCCGCAGTTCGGCATTGCTGGCAGCCGTCGTCTGACGGGCGTTGAAAAGCGTCCGATCATCGGCACCATCGTTAAGCCCGCGCTCGGCCTACGTCCGCATGAAACAGCAGAACTCGTTGGCGAATTGATCGAATCCGGCGTCGATTTCATCAAGGATGATGAAAAGCTGATGAGCCCGGCCTATTCGCCGCTCAAAGAGCGCATCGCCGCTATCATGCCGCTTATTCTCAATCACGAGCAGAAGACCGGCAAGAAGGTTATGTACGCCTTCGGCATTTCGCACGCCGATCCTGACGAGATGATGCGCAACCATGACATGGTGCTGGAGGCGGGCGGCAATTGCGCCGTGGTCAACATCAATTCGGTCGGCTTTGGCGGCATGAGCTTCCTGCGCAAGCGCTCTGGCCTTGTTCTGCACGCGCATCGCAATGGCTGGGATATTCTGACCCGCAATCCGGGCGCAGGCATGGATTTCCGTGTTTATCAGCAGTTCTGGCGCCTTCTCGGCGTCGATCAGTTCCAGATCAACGGCATCCGCGTGAAATATTGGGAGCCGGATGAAAGCTTCGTCAGTTCGTTCAAGGCTGTCAGCACGCCGCTGTTCGACCCATCAGATTGCCCGCTTCCTGTTGCTGGTTCCGGCCAGTGGGGCGGACAGGCACCTGAAACCTATGAGCGCACAGGTCGCACGACGGATCTGCTTTATCTATGCGGCGGCGGCATTGTCAGCCACCCGGGCGGCCCGGCAGCTGGTGTTCGCGCCGTACAGCAGGCATGGGAAGCAGCAGTCGCTGGCATCCCACTTGAAACCTATGCTGTTGAGCATCCTGAGCTTGCAGCTTCGCTCGCAAAATTCGGCTCCGTTAATTCAAATGGAGGAGGCGAATAATGACCAAGGCTTCCAACGAATTGCTGCTGTCTTACTACGGTGACGACCTCACCGGCTCGACCGATGTTATGGAAGCCATGGCTTCCAACGGCGTCGACACCGTGCTGTTCATGAATGTGCCAGACGAAGAGCTTCTTTCGCGCTTTTCACACTGTAAGGCTATCGGCCTTGCAGGCACCAGCCGCAGCGAAACGCCGGAATGGATGCAGGAAAATCTCACGCCTGCATTCAATTGGCTCAAAAGCCTAAATGCTGCGATTGCCCATTATAAGGTCTGCTCGACATTCGATTCTGCGCCTCATGTCGGCAATATCGGCAAGGCGGTAGAAATTGGCAAAGCGATCTTCAATCAAGCCTATGTACCGTTGATTGTCGGCGCACCGCAGCTCAAACGTTATACCGCTTTCGGCAATCTCTTTGCCGCCTATCAGGGCGAAATCTATCGTATTGACCGCCATCCGGTCATGAGCCGCCATCCCGTCACGCCAATGCATGAAGCGGACCTGCGCGAGCATCTGGCTAAGCAGACAGCACTGAAAACCGTGCTTGCTGATCTCGTAGCGCTTTCAGCCGCCGACGCCGATGAACGTGTAAACGCGATTGTCAAAGATGCTGACGGCATGTTGTTGCTTGACGTCGACAGCCACGAAAGCCAGCTGCAGTCAGGTGAACAGCTCTGGCGTCTGCGCCCTGATATGGGCTGGTTCGTTGCTGGCTCGTCCGGCGTTGAATATGCGCTTCTGGCCGCCTGGGCCAAGGTCGGACTGATCGGTGCGAAAAAAGAGTTTCCGCTTCCAGGCAAGGCTGACCGCATCGCGGTCGTTTCGGGTAGCGTGTCGCCAACCACGGAACGCCAGATCCGCCACGCGACCGCATCGGGCTTTACCGGCATTGATCTTAATCCGCTCGATCTTCTCGGCGAAAACGGCAATCAGGCAATCGAAGCTGCCATTGCTGACGGCCAGAAGGCGCTCCAGCAGGGCAACAGCGTGATCCTCAACACCGCCCTTGGCCCGTCGGCTGATCGAGGCACTGAAATCGATAAGATCGCAGGCAGCCGCCACAAGCTGGCCCGCAGCCTCGGTTTTATCCTCCGCAGCCTTGTCGAGCGCGAACAGCTTACCCGCGCAGTGATTGCAGGCGGTGACACTTCCAGCCACGCATTGCGTGAATTGCATGTCGATGCACTCACCACGCTTTTGCCGCTTCCACAAACACCGGGGTCGCCGCTTTGTACGGCTCACGGCGCGCATGCCGCCACCAACGGCCTCCAGGTTGCTCTCAAAGGCGGTCAGGTCGGTTCTGACGGGTACTTCAGCCAGATTCGTGATGGCCTGACCTCTTGAATCTGGAATACTCATTGACTGGTTATACCAGTTAAGCTACCAAAACTACGGGAAGGAAATACAATCATGACAGCTATTGCTCTGTTCGGCGCAGGCGGCAAGATGGGTTACCGTCTAGCCAAGAACCTCAAAGGTTCGCGCTTTGACGTACGCCACATCGAAGTCAGCGACGCAGGCAAGGCACGCCTGAAGAACGAACTCGACATCGACACCATCGATGCAGATGCAGGTCTCGAGGGCGCTGAAGTCGTCATTCTGGCTGTGCCGGACACCATCATCGGTAAAGTTGCTGCTGGCATCGTTGACAAGCTGAAGCCAGGCACGATGGTTATTGCGCTCGACGCAGCTGCACCATTTGCTGGCCATCTGCCAGAACGCGCAGACCTCACCTATTTCGTAACCCATCCGTGCCATCCGCCGATCTTCAACGACGAAACGGACATGCAGGCAAAGAAGGACCACTTCGGCGGTCTGTTTGCAAAGCAGCACATCGTTTCGGCTCTGATGCAGGGTCCGGAAGAATCTTATGCACTTGGTGAAGAAATCGCCAAGGTCATCTGGGCGCCAGTCATGCGTTCGCACCGCGTAACCGTTGAACAGCTCGCAATCCTTGAGCCAGGTCTTTCGGAAACCGTTTGCGCGTCGCTTCTGGTTGTCATGAAGCAGGCCATGGACGAATGCGTCCGTCGCGGTGTTCCTGAAGAAGCAGCACGCGACTTCCTGCTCGGCCACATGAATGTTCTTGGCGCCGTCATCTTTGGTGAAGTCCAGGGCGTATTCTCCGATGCCTGCAACAAGGCAATCGAATTCGGTATTCCTGCGCTGATGCGCGACGATTGGAAGAACGTTTTCGAACCGGAAGAAATCGCAGAAAGCATCCGTCGCATTACGTGACGTCAGTTGGGAGGGCGTAATCCGCCCTCCTTTTTTACCGCCCTTTTGGGAAACGGGGCTTATTGGGAGGTCTACATGAAGTTTACACGCAGGAAAATTGCGCGCGGTTTTGCGATTGCAGTCGTCTCGGCAACATTGGCAGGCAGCGTAGTCATGCCAGCATGGGCTGCTGATCTGATCGCGATCATCACGCCATCACACGACAATCCATTCTACAAGGCTGAAGCCGTCGGCGCTGAAGCCAAAGCCAAGGAACTTGGCTACGATACGCTGATCCTTCAGCATGACGACGACGCGACCAAGCAGTCGCAGCTCGTCGATACAGCCATCGGCCGTGGCGCAAAGGCTATCATCCTCGACAATGCCGGCTCGGAAGCATCGATTGCTGCCGTTCAGAAGGCAAAAGACGCGAAGATTCCTTCATTCCTGATCGACCGTGAAATCAACGCTTCGGGTGTTGCTGTTTCGCAGATCGTGTCCAACAACTATCAGGGTGCTCAGCTCGGTGCTGAAGAATTCGTCAAGCTGATGGGCGAAGCCGGCAATTATGTCGAGCTGCTCGGCCGTGAATCCGATCTCAATGCTGGCACCCGCTCCAAGGGCTATCACGACGTTATCGACGAATATCCAGACATGAAGATGGTTGCGCAGCAGTCTGCCAACTGGAGCCAAACTGAAGCCTTCACGAAAATGCAGAGCATTTTGCAGGCAAACCCTGACATCAAGGGCGTGATTTCCGGCAACGACACCATGGCCATGGGCGCATGGGCAGCCCTTGAAGCTGCGGGTCGCAAGGACGTTATCGTTGTCGGCTTTGACGGCTCCAATGATGTTCGTGACTCGATCAAGGCTGGCGGTATCAAGGCAACTGTTCTTCAGCCAGCTTATGCTCAGGCACAGATGGCTGTCGTCCAGGCTGACGAATACATCAAGACCGGTAAGGGACCTGCTGAAGAAAAGCAGCTGATGGACTGCGTCCTCATCAATCCTGACAATGCAGACAAGCTCGAAACCTTCGCTTTGAAGGACTAACTCCCAAGGCTTGCGACTTCGGGAGCGCCAACAAATGTTAGCGCTCCCGATATGTTCCTAATACCGAGGATAAAATCATGTCAGTGCTGAAGTCAGCTTCCATTATCCTGCTGGCCTGCGGTGTCGCGCTTTCGGGCTGCAAAATCATCAAGACTCCGACAGCAGAAGAAGCCGCAGAAGCACGCGGCGATAATTTCAATCCCGATCGTTCGGTTGCCGACATCTGGGATTCAAAAGTTAAGCCGTTTTTTGCCGAAAAAACGGCAACGCTCGATGAAGTGATGCAGGCAGCAAACGCAGATGCGGATGCCGCTGGAGCAAAATACGGTCATCGCGAAAAGCAGGGCAATGCCCCCTGGACCTTTGCAGCCAAGCTCGAAGGCACTGTGGTCGCCGCCGAAACGAAATCGCGCGCAGCCTATGTTGATGTCGACAGCAATGGCGATGGCAAGGCCGATGCACGCGTACAGATCGGGCCGACCGTTCGTGGCAGCGCAATCCGCGACAGCCTCTCCTTTGTGAACTTCAACGAGTTTCGCAATCAGATCGACTGGGCTCAATTTGGCAAGGCGTTCAACACCCGCGTCAATGACGATGTTCTGTCAAAGCTCCCGCGCGAAGATTTGGTTGGCATGAAGGTGAAAGCCGAAGGTGCTTTCCCGTTGCCATCGAAGGGCCAGCTTCCGCTCGTCACGCCTGTTTCCATCTCTTTGGAGAAATAAGCGATGGAAACGGAATTGAACGAGAAAAACGATATCGTCCTCAAGCTTGAGGATGTTTCCAAGGTCTATTCGGGCATTGTCGCGGTCAAGCGCGCCAATCTCGAATTGCGCCGTGGTTCGGTCAATGTGCTTGTCGGCGAAAACGGTGCTGGCAAGTCAACGCTGATGAAAATCATCGCGGGCGTTGAGCGTCCGACCATGGGGAAGATCATTCTCGATGGCGAGGAAGTGTCATTCGACAGCCCCGCCGACGCACAGAAGCGCGGCATTGCGATGATCTTTCAGGAACTCAACCTGTTTTCAAACATGACGGTGGCAGAGAATATCTTTGCCACGCGCGAAATTACACGCGGTTTGCGCGGGATTGATCATAAGGCGCAGGTCGTCAAGGCCAATGAATATCTCGACCGCCTTGATGCAGGTATCAGTGCAAGTACGCTCGTCGCCGATCTGCCGATCGGTCAGCAGCAACTTGTCGAAATCGCCAAGGCTATTTCGCTCGATGCACGCATTGTCATCATGGATGAACCGACATCGGCTCTTTCTGCAGCCGAAGTCGACATTCTGTTCAAGGTAATTGCCGAGCTGAAAAAGAAGGGCGTGGCAATCGTCTATATTTCGCATCGTCTCGAAGAACTGATGCGGATTGGCGATTACATCACGGTTCTGCGCGACGGAAAAATCACCGGCCAGGAAGAGATCAAGAATATCGATACGCAATGGATCGTGCGTTCGATGATTGGCTCCGATGCCAAGGATTTTGCCAAGCCTGTGACCCACAAGATCGGTGCAGAGCGGTTTCGCGCTGAAAACATCACCCTGCCGCGTGCAACCGGCGGGCTTGCAGTTGATGACGTCTCCCTGACTGTGCGTGCAGGCGAAGTTCTGGGCATTTACGGCCTTATGGGCGCCGGACGTTCCGAGTTTTTCGAATGTGTGATGGGCCAGCATGGGCATTCCACCGGCCATATCTATATCGATGGCGAGGAAGTGAAAGAGCGCGATACGACCCGGCGCATCCGGCGTGGTCTTGCCCTCATACCGGAAGATCGCCAGCGCGAAGGACTGGTACAGATTTTGTCGATTGCCAGCAATCTGACACTGGCAAGTCTCGACCAGCTGGCTCGCTTCTTCCACATCACGCCAAAGCGTGAAAAGCAGGCCATTCAACAGGCAATCAAAGACCTTTCGATCAAGGCACCGAACCCCGAATTCGAAGTCACCTCGATGTCTGGCGGTAATCAGCAGAAGGTTGTCATCGGCAAGGCGCTGATGACCAATCCGAAAGTTCTTCTGATGGACGAGCCATCGCGCGGCATTGACGTGGGAGCAAAGGCCGATGTCTTTCGCACCATGCGCAGGCTTGCTGCCGAAGGTCTCTCCATTCTTTTTTCAACCTCTGATCTGGAAGAAGTCATGGCGCTCTCCGATCGCATCGCGGTGCTCAGCAATGGGAAGCTGATTGCCATATTCGACCGCGACAAAGCGACGGAAGCCGACATTGTTGCCGCATCGGCCAAGGGCCACGGGCACACACATGACAACGACCACAACAAACAAACAAGGGAACTCGCGTCATGACAGCCAACACGACGACGGCCGCCACTGACTCAACCTTTAACAGCGGCTCGGCCCTGCTGACGCTGATGAAACTGAGAACCTTCATCGCGCTTTTCGCGGTGTTCATCTTCTTCTCGTTCGCAGCGCCGAACTTCCTGTCAGCTGCCAACCTGATCCTGATGTCGAAGCACGTTGCGCTTAACGCATTTCTTGCAATGGGCATGACCTTCGTCATCATCACAGGCGGCATCGACCTTTCCGTCGGCTCCATTGTGGGGCTTTGCGGCATGGTTGCCGGCGGTCTTCTGATCTACGGGATCGATCTTGGCATCGGCTATACGATCTATTTCAACATCATTGAAATCTCGCTGATCACATTGGCTGTGGGTGTCGCAGTCGGCTTCATAAACGGGCTATTGATAACCAAACTGAATGTTGCGCCTTTCATTGCGACACTCGGCACGCTTTATGTAGCGCGTGGCCTGGCACTTCTGTCCTCGGACGGCCAGACCTTCCCGAACCTTGTAGGCCGCGAAGATCTGGGCACAACCGGCTTCGCCTTCCTCGGATCAGGCAGCATTCTCGGTCTTCCGGTCTCGATCTGGATTCTGATCGTCGTCGCATTGGCCGCAGCCTATATCGCGCGATACACGCCGCTTGGTCGCCAGATTTTCGCAGTCGGCGGCAATGAACGTGCGGCACGCATGTCGGGTATCCGCGTCGACCGCGTAAAGATGTTCGTTTACATGTTTTCGGGCTTCTGTGCGGCGATCGCCGGGCTTATCATCTCGTCCGAACTGATGTCTTCGCATCCGGCAACCGGCAACTCGTTCGAGCTGAATGCCATTGCGGCAGCCGTCCTCGGCGGGACTTCAATGTCGGGCGGACGCGGCACCATTGGCGGCACAATCATCGGTGCATTCGTCATCGGTATTCTCTCCGACGGTTTGGTTATGATGGGTGTTTCGTCCTTCTGGCAGATGGTCATCAAAGGGCTTGTCATCATCATTGCCGTGGTGGTTGATCAGGCACAGCGCCGCCTCCAGCAGCGCGTTACACTCATGCAAATGGCAAAAGCAGGATAAAGGCTCAGTAAATGGCACAATTGAATGGCGCTCTGATCGGCTGCGGTTTCTTCGCAATCAACCAGATGCACGCATGGAATGACGTTTCGGGTGCCAAAATCGTGGCAATCTGCGACCGCGATCCTGAGCGGTTGAAGATTGTCGGTGACCAGTTTGGCATCGAACGCCGCTACACGGATGCGCAAGCGCTGTTTGCAGATGGCGGCATCGACTTTGTCGATATCGCCACCACGGTTTCAAGCCATCGTGCTCTGGTGGAACTTGCTGCCGCCCACAAGGTGCCAGCAATCTGCCAGAAGCCTTTTGCCAAAACGCTTGATGATGCCAAGGCCATGGTGAAGGTTTGCGATGAAGCAGGCATTCCGCTCATGGTGCATGAAAACTTCCGCTGGCAGACGCCTATTCAGGCAGTGCGCAAGGCACTCGACAGTGGCGTCATCGGCACGCCGTTCTGGGGACGTTTCTCCTTCCGCTCGGGCTTCGACGTGTTTTCCGGCCAGCCATATCTTGCAGAAGGCGAACGCTTCATCATCGAAGATTTAGGCATTCATACGCTTGATATTGCACGCTTCATTCTGGGCGATGTGACCAGCCTTGTTGCTCGCACAAAGCGTGTGAACCCGAAGATCAAGGGTGAAGATGTAGCAACCATCCTCATGGACCATGAAAATGGTGCTACTTCCATTGTTGACGTAAGCTATGCCACCAAGCTCGAAACCGACCCTTTTCCGGAAACGCTCATCGAAGTAGATGGCACTGAAGGCTCGATCCGGCTTTTTCAGGGTTATCGCCTTGAAGTGATTACGCCGAGCGGCACCACAGTTTCCGACGTTTCGCCAAAACTGCTCTCGTGGGCCTCACGTCCATGGCACAATATTCAGGAAAGCGTTTTTGCCATTCAGCAGCATTGGGTGGACAAGCTGGAAACTCGCGAAGAAACCTCGACATCGGGTGCGGATAATCTCAAGACTTTCGCGCTTGTTGAAGCCGCCTATGACAGTGCCGCAAACGGCAATCGCGTCGACATTACGGCGTTGCTCAAATGAGCAACGTCGATCCTTTCCTGCTCTATGGAACGCGAGAAGCCGAAGCTCAGCCAACGCATCTGAAAGCAGGCTTGCTTGGCCTGGATTTAAGCGACGGCAATCTTCGCACCATCACTTATGACGGCGTCGAAGTTTTGCGCGCTGTCTCCTATCTCGTGCGGGATCGAGACTGGGGAACCTACAACCCGGAAATCCATGATCTGAATGTCGAGCAAAACGACAGCGGTTTCATTGTCACCTATCAGGCACGTTGCGAAGGCCCGGATGCGACCCAACTCACCATTGATGTCCGCATTCAGGCAGAGAGTGGCGGTACGCTCACTTTCGACGCCGTAGCGAATACCGCGACAGGTTTTGAAACCAACCGGTGCGGCTTTTGCATTCTGCATCCAATCGTCGGTGTGGCAGGCGCACCTGTGAGCGTCGAGCATGTAGACAGTACACTCAACAACACCCGCCTGCCCGATCTGATCGAGCCATGGCAGCCTTTCAAAGACATGCGTGCAATCACCCATGAGGCCATGCCTGGCGTTACGGCCGAATGCCGCATGGAAGGCGATACGTTTGAGATGGAAGATCAGCGCAACTGGTCCGATGCATCTTACAAGACCTATGTACGTCCGTTGGCTTTGCCATGGCCTTACCAGATCGAAGCCGCCAAACCCCAGCATCAGCGCATCGTCCTCAACATTTCCGACACACGCGCGGCGACACCAAATAACACCCGTAATGCGGAGCCGGTGAACATCACGCTTGGTGACACAAGCGGCAGAATGCCGAATATCGGCATTATCATCACACCGGAAGAAGCCAAAGCAAGCCTCGCCGCAATTGATCTGTTGCAGGAGATTGGTCCGCAGGATCTGTTATTTCATTACGATCCACTGGCAGGGCACAAAGGTTCGACCTTTGCGGATTTTGCAGCCCTGGCTGCGAAGCATGGCGGGCGCGTTTCGCTCGAAATTGCATTGCCTTGCGCGAAATCGCTCATCGAAGAGACGACTGCTATCGCTTCTGACATGAAAGCGGCTGGCTTTACCCCGGATGCGGTCATTGTTTCACCGGCTATAGATCGGCAGTCGACACCGCCCGGCAGTGAATGGCCACCCTGCCCGCCGCTTGAAGATGTTTATGCAGCAGCAAGAGCAGCATTCCCGAATGTGCAGCTTGGCGGCGGAATGCTGAGCTATTTCACCGAACTTAATCGCAAGCGAGTTCCGGGCGAGCTTATTGATTTCGTCACCCATTGCACCAATCCAATTGTTCATGCCGCTGATGATCTGAGCGTTATGCAAACACTGGAGGCGCTGCCTTTCATTACCCGTTCGGTGCGCGCGATCTACGGCGACAAGCCCTATCGCATCGGGCCGTCGACCATCCCCATGCGCCAGAATCCTTATGGCAGCAGGACGATGGAAAACCCGAATGGCAAGCGCATTGCCATGGCCAATCGCGATCCGCGCCATAACGGGAAATTCGCGGAAAGCTTCGCATTGGCCTATGCCATATCGGTGCTGAATGCTGGTCTCGACAGCCTTACGCTTTCAGCCCTCACCGGGCCTTTCGGGCTCATTGCGGATGAGAATGAACCGATCGCTATTGGTAACAAGCGCCCTTTATTCAACGCTGTAAAAGCACTTGCACAGCTTGCCGGGAAAAACTTCAGGCTGTGCCAGTCTTCGCGTCCATCGGACGTTCTGGCAATGGCGGTGGAAGAGAAGGTCTGGCTGGTCAATATTACACCACATGAACAGGATGTGGTGGTTGCAGGTAGCAAGACTATAACTTTGCCACCCTATGGCGTGCAGTTGAGCATGATCTGAAAAACGGGCCAATGGCCCGTTTTTTTATTCAGACACTCGGATACTGAGCGTCCGTCACATGCTCCATCCAGTCAACGACTTTACCGTCGAGCTGCTCCTGCATGGCAATATGGGTCATCGCATTTTTTGGTGACGCACCATGCCAATGCTTTTCATTTGGCTCAAACCAGACGACATCGCCGGGACGGATTTCTTCTATCGGTCCGCCCTCACGCTGCACCAACCCCAAACCAGCGGTAACAATCAGTGTCTGGCCCAGTGGATGGGTGTGCCAAGCGGTCCGGGCACCCGGTTCAAATGTAACGGTTGCCGCTGCAGCGCGCCGCGCGTCATTGGGCGAAAACAACGGATCGATGCGAACTTTGCCCGTGAACCAGTCTGCCGGACCCACACCTGATGGCGCAGATCCATTTCTTTTGATTTCCATAGCGTTCTCCTGTCCGTGCATAAGATAGCGTCATGACATGGCAAAGAAATAGCAAAACGCCGATCTCATGACCGGCGTTTATCAAATAGATTTGAATCAATTAGCGGCGTTTCGCTGGCTGCTCACCAAGCGTCATGCCGTGGCGTTTTGAAAGCTCGGCAATAACAAGCTCAAGCTCCTGCTCCTTCCTCACCGCATCCCAACCAAATTCAACACTGAGAATGTCGGCGATTGCCGCAAGATTGGCATTCGACAACGCGCCGTCAATTGCCAGTGTAGTGCGTCGCAGAACAACGTCCGAGAGATGCACCACCAGCTCATTACGCGCAATCCACGCAATTTCCGCACGGCTGATGCTGTCCGTATCGGGCAGAAGTGTAACGCCAACTTTGGCTTCGTCCTGAATGATCGGCAGAGCGGTCGTGCCATAGCGCTGCAAAAGTGTCTCGACACGTTCGACTGCAAGCCCGGTTTCCTTGGCGTGCTTCGCCACCCATGCGGTGCGTGCACGGTCATCCGCCGGGTAGTCCTTGCCGCCACCGATGGTCAAAGTGCGGGTTGATTTAAGACGCTCGCGACCAAAACGCTTGAGTACCGTATCTGCCACTTCTTCCGCAAAACCGCGGAAGGTCGTCCACTTACCACCAACCAGCGAAATGATCGCAAACGGACGGTCTGCATCCGGCTCAATAACTGGTGCGGAGTGGTCCCGGCTGATAAGCCCCGGTTCCGATGCATTGGAGGCGGGCAGCGGGCGAATGCCGCTATAGGTATAGACGATCTGGCTGCGATCGAACTTCAGCTTCGGCAGCAGCGACCGCAGGCTCTCGATAAAGTAATCGATTTCCTTGTCTTCCGCGAAAACCTCATCCGGATTGTTTGCCGGAATATCTGTCGAACCGACCAGCGCCAGACCATGATAATCATAGACAAGGCAGATACGACCATCATCCGCCTCGAAATAGATCATCCGGCCCTTCAGGCTCTTCACCAGCTCGGGGTGATCTACAAGGATATGCGAACCCTTGGTGCCGCCGATCATCTTGGTTTCTTTGCCAAGCGCCGCGTTGACATGATCGATCCATGGACCAGCGGCATTGATGACGATCTTTGGCTTGATCGTGAAAGCAGCACCATCCGGCCCTTCAAAGCTCACTGCACCGTCGCGGGCTGCAACAATGGAGGTAAAATTGGCCGCTGCGCTCTTCGGATTGGCTTTCAGGCCGTCGCTGACAAGCTCATAAACCAGACGTTCTGGCTTACTCACCCATGCATCATAATAAATGCCACCACCCACAATAGACGGTGTCATATAAGGCATTTCCTTCAAGGCACTCTTCTTGAAGAGAAAATTATGCTTAGGCATGACGCGCTCACGCGCACCAAAATAATCGTAAAGACCAAGACCAATCTTGATGAGAACTGCGCCACGGCTGCGCGGTGCTGTGGTTGAACCGAACAGGGTACGAAGTGCTGCGGCAATACCCTTGGTCCAGGAGAAAACCGGAATAAATGTCGGCAGCGGCCGGACATTATGCGGCGCGTTTTTGAGCAGGATATTACGCTCAACGGTTGATTGCGCCACGAGGCCAAACTCACCGGTTTCGAGATATTTGAGACCACCATGAATGAGGCGTGACGGGGCAGCACTCGTGCCGGAACCAAAGTCCCCCTTATCGACGATGAAACAGCTCACGCCCTGTTCACTCAGATCGCGATAGAGACCCGCACCATTGATACCCGCACCCAGAATGAGCACATCAACACCGTCAGCTTCGAGTTGACTGATGCGGTTCTTCATTTGGGCGCTGTTTACGAAATCGTTCATTTCACTGTCTTTACATATTCGGTGCGCTTAGAAGCGCATTGGATTTCAATCCGTTAGAGCATCGATCTTAGGCCAGATCGGTCCAAGTGCAGATGCGATTTCCTTGAACAGCGCATAGCGCTTTTCATACTGCTCGCTACGCGCTGCATCCGGTGTGTAGGTCCGGCCAATTGCATCAAGATCGCGGGGATCGCTATAAACATCAGCGAAAACGCCAGCGCCTTTGCCTGCACAAAGTGCGGCACCCCATGCTGCCGCTTCATCCGTATCGGTGACTGTGACCGGCATACCCAGCACATTGGCAAACATCTGCGCAAAAGATGGGCTGCGCGACACGCCGCCGGTTAGACGCGCTGCGGAAATTTCAAAACCGCTTTTCAGATGGTCGACATGGATACGGTGGTTAAAGGCAATGCCTTCCCAGACCGCGCGCAGCATATCGCCACGTTCCTGCCAGCCGCGCAAACCGAAGAACGCGCCACTAGCCATAGCACCGTAAGGTGAGCCGAACAGATAGGGATGAAACAGAGCTGTTGAAGGCTTGGCCAGTGCGGCGTCAATTTCCGGGCGCAACATATCGTGGATCGAGCGGCCGGTTTTCTCAGCTTCAAGACGTTCCGCCGGGCAGAGCTTGTCGAGGAACCAGTCGTAATTTGCAGTGGAAGCAGGCGAGATGGACATATTGTTCCACTCTCCCGGCGCAATCCCATTGCGGCAGAACCAGCTCTTATCGACATTGGGTTTCGACGACAGCGTTTCATTGATCGAGTAGGTCCCGGCAACAACCGCAACTGTACCAATCTTGAGACCGCCAACACCCAGCGCAGAAGCGGTCACATCATGAAGGCCGCCAACAACAGGTGTTTCAGCAACAAGCCCGGTACGGTTTGCGCATTCTTGCGAAACACCGCCAATGATCTCATCCGAGCGCGACATCGGCGGCAGCGCATCCCAAAGTGCCTCAAGGCCGAAAAGTTTGAGCGCGTCTTTGGAATAGTCTTGCGTTTTATAATCAGTAAAAGACGTCGATGCCTCGGTACGATCAGTGCCGACTTCGCCCGTCAGGCAGAAACGCAGCCAATCCTTACACGCAATCACATGCCCGATGCGCCCATAGCGTTCAGGCTCATTTTCCTTAACCCAGGCCAGAATGGCGGACGGTGCAGAGGCGTGCGGCAGCTGACCGGTGATCGCAATCGACTGTTCTGCGACAGGGCTGTTCACCCAGCGCTCAGCCACATCAACGGCACGGCTATCCAGCGACAGAATGCCTTTGCCAAGCGGGCGGCAATCCTTATCGAGCATGTAGATGCCGTCACCATGGGCGGTGGTGGCGATGGCTAGAATATCAGATGCAGGGCGTCCACTTTTTGCAAGTGCTTCAGCAATTGCATCCGCAGTCGCATTCCAGAATTCATCCATGTCGCGTTCGACATGGCGGGGGCGTGGGAAGGATTGCGCGACGCGGCGGCGGGCAACGGCAAGCGTCGAGCCATCAACGTCAAATATTACGGCCTTGGTGACGGTCAGTCCGCTATCAATTCCCAACAGAGACGGCATGGATCGTATTTCCTGATATGTATGCGATGAAGTACTGAGGCTTATTCTCTTGTTCCGCCAGAACTGGCGATAACCACATTGATGTTCTGCGACTGCATGCGTTCGATATGTTCATGCGGAGTCTTGTCATCGACAATGACGACATCAAAATCACTCAGCGCACCAAAATTATGCAGCGCCCGGCGCTCAAACTTTGTGTGATCGGTCAACAGCACGCGCTTTGCAGCGCTTTCCAGCATGGCACGCTTGGTTTCAACCATTTCGGGCGACTGGTGAAACAGCAGATCGTCCATAATCGCCGAGATCGAAATGAAAGCCACATCGGCACGCAGACGGCGGATTTCATGGATCGTCATGCCGCCAACAAAGGCGTTGCACCAGTTGTACAGCTGACCACCGAGACCTAGCAGCGTGACATCTTTCATGTCGCGCACTTCATTCATCAGGATCAGCGAATTGGTAATGACCGTCAGCGGTCCCTTATCGGAAAGATAGGGAACCATTTGAAGAACAGTTGTTGAGTCATCGAAGAAAATGGCCTGACCCGGCTCTACGAATTGCATCGCGGCTTCAGCGATCAGTTTCTTTTCTTCGGATTGACGCGCAACGCGATAGAGATCGCTTGCTTCGATAAGGCTAGTGGGGGCTGCGGAAACAATACCGCGTGATTTGCGAAACAGGCCGCGGCTTACCAGCTCATCCACGTCGCGATGCGCGGTCATGAGGCTGATTGCGAAACGTTCGGTCAGATCTTCGATCCGCACCGACCCTTCCGACATAATCATTTCAGCAATTTGCTGGCGGCGAACCAGCTGACGTGCGTGCCGACTATCGTTCGGCACCTGCTCTGTCATCAGGTTGTCTATGCTTGCTTTGTTGCTTGTGACCATGCTTACCACTCGTCCCCAGCCCGCTCAATTATTGACCGGTCCCGATTCATAGCATCGGTACGAAAAATAGAGAGAGGAGCGCGAGGTTAAGCCCGCGCTCCATCTTTTCAGGTCTTACTGTTCGAGAACGAACGGAGCAGTGTACTTGTCGACATTGTCCTTGGTGATCAGGAAGCAATCGAAAAGCTGCTTTTCCTGGTCAACGCCGGTCTTACCGGTCTTGATGAACGTGTCGGCCTGCTTGACTGCAGCTTCCGAGAAAATCGCAACTGGCTGCAGAACGGTGTACTGCAGTTCACCAGCCTTGATCGCAGCGACTGCGTCTGGCGAACCGTCGAAACCACCAACCTTGACCTTGTCGAGCTTGCCAGCCTTTTTCAGAGCAGCAATCGCGCCAAGAGCCATTTCGTCGTTACCCGAGATAACGCCGATGATGTCTGGGTTTGCCTGAAGCAGAGCCTGCATCTTGTCGTGGCCCTGGGTACGGTTCCAGTTAGCAACGTCCTGACCAGCCTTTACGAGGTCCGGATACTGCGAAAGAACAGTTTCATAGCCATTCGAACGGGTGGCCGCATTGTTGTCCGACGGCGAACCGAACAGCTCAACATACTTGCCTTCTTCACCAACGCTCTCAACCCACTGCGTTGCACCGAGTGCTGCGCCCTGTGCGTTGTTGGAAACGAGCTGTGCCTTTGCGAGGCCTTCCTGGTTGATTTCAGCGTTTACGAGGAACACTGGAATGCCAGCTGCGACAGCGCGCTTGACTGCACCGACCGAACCGTCAGCATTTGCCGGGTCGAGAATGATCGCGACCGACTTGTTGGTGATCGCGGTGTCGATCAGGTTGCTTTCGGTGTTGGTGTCGCCCTTGTGGCCGCCAACAACAGCCGAATAGCCGAGGCCTTCAGCGGTCTTCTTGGCGATTTCACCTTCGGTGTACCAATATGGGTTCGAAGGATCGTTGACCACGATCGAGATCAGACCTTCAGCCCATGCGGTGCTGGCGATAAGCGGCAATGCTGCAGCAGCAGCAAACAGAACGCGCATACCCTTCTTAAACATGTCTCACTCCCGTAAAATTATCGTTGAGTTATGCCGGTTTCCCGGCGTTACCATTTCCAGTGGGCGAGACTTTTAAGCTTGGTCGCCGTCTTGGAAAGTTTTCGCTACCCCCGAAGAACCGGCCCCACCCGGAACGGTGAATGGGGCCGTAATTATCAACGTCGGGAATATTGAATGCTGTTAAGCAGAACTGCGAGCACGATCACTGCACCCGTAAAGACAGTCTGCCAGTAGGATGATACGCCGATGATCACGAGGCCATCGGAAAGGAAACCGATAACAAAAGCGCCGAGAAGCGTGCCGAGAATTGTACCACGACCACCCGTAAGCGCTGCGCCGCCGATCACGACTGCCGCGATTGCCGTCAGCTCGTAAGTGGTGCCAGCGGTCGGACCAGCCGAAGTCAGCTGCGATGACAGAACCAGACCAGCGATTGCAGCACAGATACCCGAAATCACATAGACAGAGATCTGCACGCGCTTCACTGGAACGCCCGACAGTTCAGCTGCACGTTCGTTACCACCCGAAGCATAGAGCCAGCGGCCAAATGCGGTGCGGTTGAGTACGACTGCAACGATGATGGCAAGAACAGCAAGTACCAGAACGCCAATCGGCACACCAAAAAGCGTGTTGAAACCGAGCCAGTCAAAGCCGGTATTGCCAAGCTCAGGACGACCGCCAAGATTGTTGTAGGTCAGACCATTGGTCATCAGAAGCGCTACACCGCGTGCGCAATAAAGTACGCCGAGTGTCGCCACGAAGGCCGGAACGCGCAGATAAGCGATCAGAACACCGTTCACCGCACCAACAAATGCGCCCAGGGCACAGGTGATGATGACAACCGCCCAAACCGGGAAATAGAGGATAACACCCAGTTCCGGAATATTGACGCCCTGCATGAGGAAGCCCGCGACAACGCCCGCAAGCCCCAGTGTAGAACCGACCGAAAGATCAATACCGCCATTGAGGATAACCAGCAGCATACCAATCGCCAGCAAGCCAAAAATGGCCACATGCGAGGACATGATGAGGAAGTTATTGACGGTAAAGTAATAAGGCGAAAGGAACGAGAAGGCTGCGATGATCGCAATCAACGCAAAGAACGCACGGCCTTCGAGCAGCAAATGCACGATGCTGGTTTTGCGCTTTGTCCCGGTGGACGCCGCCTTTTTGTCGTTGGTGCTCGTGACTGACATTCTATCAGTGCTCCATAACTATTTTAGTGACCGACCATGGACTCGCCCGAGGCGGCCATGATCTTTTCCTTGGAGACATCGGAGCCGAATTCGGCCGAGATGCGTCCACGGTGCATAACGATGATACGATGAGCGATGCTGAGGCATTCGCCGACTTCAGATGTCGTATAGACGACTGCAAGCCCATCCTTGGCCTTTTCGGCCAGCAGCTTGAACACTTCTGCCTTGGCACCAATATCGATACCGCGGCTTGGCTCATCCAGAAGGATAACCTTTGGCTCGGTCGCCAGCATTTTGCCAATAACGACCTTCTGCTGGTTGCCGCCAGACAGCGAACCGATTGCGGCTTCGCCACCATCCGTCTTGATGTGAACATTCTTGATCGACTGATCGACGATGTTCTTTTCACGCTTCGTCGAGGTGAAAAGGCCTTTCGTCATTTCGCCAATGCTTGCCAGCGAAAGATTGCGGCCAACCGTCATCGTCTGCACAAGGCCATCACGCTGGCGATCTTCCGGTACCAGAACCAGACCCTGATCAATGCGCTGGGCAATCGTGAGGCCTGCCACATCCCTGCCTTCAAGCAGAATGCTGCCCGAATTGGCCTTGAGGCGACCTGCAACGGTTTCAAGAAGTTCGGTACGTCCCGCACCCATCAGACCATAAATACAAACGATCTCACCGGCACGCACATTCAGCGACATGTTATCGACCAGCGCAAAATCACCGGACTTGTCCTGAACTGTCAGACCTTCCACGGAAAGCGCGACATCGCCCCATTCGTAACCGGTTGGAGGCGAACCAAGATCGAAGTTTTCGCCCACCATGTTGCGAACGATCCATTCCAGATCAATATCGGCGCGCGGTGCATAAGCCGTCATGGTGCCATCGCGCAGAACCACGGCATGATCGGTGATCTGCAGCGCTTCTTCCAGATGGTGCGAGATATAGACAATCGCCACGCCGCGCGCGGTAAGATCGCGAATGACCTTGAACAGCACTTCCACTTCCGAAGCACTGAGCGCTGAGGTCGGCTCATCCATAATCAGAATGCGGGAATTGACCGAAAGCGCACGCGCGATTTCGACAACCTGCTGCTGGCCGAGACGAAGCTCTTCAACAGGCGTCAGCGGATCGATATCTTCTTCAAGTTCTGCAAGAAGTTCGCGGGTTAAGCGTTCTTCTTCTGCGAAATTGACGCCCGTTGCACCGCGAATTTCGCGTCCCATGAAGATGTTGTCGCGCACATTCATATTGGGCGCGAGGCTCAGCTCCTGATGGATGATCGAAATGCCGCGATCGCGTGCCTCGGTTGAAGAATTGAACACAACCGGCTCGCCATCAAGGATGATCGTGCCCGAAGTTGGCTGAATGACACCCGAGAGAACCTTCATCAGCGTCGACTTGCCAGCACCGTTTTCGCCAAAAAGCGTTGTGACCTGACCGCGACGGATTTCAAAATTCACGCCTTTGAGCGCATTGATACGCCCATAAGCCTTGGCAACATCATGTGCGGAAAGAACGACTTCGCCGTGCTTGCCTTCAACTTTGGTTTGAACGGTCATTTTACTTCAAACCCCACTGGCGTAACCAGCCAGTTCTTCGGGTTGACCAACTTGAAAACGCCCGTGACCGAAACTGTCTTGCCGACGAGATTATCGACATCGACGCCTTCGAGAACCTGCTTCTTCATCTCATTGTTGAGAGCGGAACCGGCATTCTGGAATTCGATCTGGTTCTTGAACTGACCGAATTCGATTGTGCCGGTTGCATCACGCAGATCGGTGCCGTTTACAGCAGGACCCGTCTGAACACGAATTGCCATGCCTTCAGGGAAACCATCGACCTTGATGACATTATAGTTCGACTTGCGTTCTTCGACAGTGCCAGTGAACTTGACCGGGATAACCGGATTCACGCTGCCGACGCCATATTTCTTACCGGCTGTATCCTTGTCGGCAGCAAGTGCGGTGCCGACTTCAACGGCATCCGCGGCGCGTTCTTCGACGCTTGCCTTGACCTTTGGAAACTCAGATGCGCCATAGGCGTCAGGCGAGAAAACCTGCTGACGCACATCAGCGTCCGAGCCGATCTTCACGACTTTCGTGTCAAATCCAATCGCACCGACAACCACGACCGCAGCGACCACACTCCAGAGGACTGCGCGGTTCAGCTTGGCGGGCTTCTGTGAAACTTGATTAGCTTGTGTACTCATAATCAAACGCCTTCAGCAAATTCTGCCGGATTGTCGTTGTAAAAACGGATTATGCGGCTGAATTCATACCGCTTGTAGACTGCACTCGCGATAAAGCACCCGACCAGCAGCAGCTAAACGGAAGCTTGAACAGGTGGATATGGGAGTGACAAATTTATGCATGACGATCCTCCACATAATTCCCTGGCCCCGCCCCTCCGCGCAGCATGGAAACAGATGCGCCGCGACCATATGCTATGGTAGCGACATGTTATCAACTTCAATAATGATGTTATAAACACCTATAACTGTCAATCGGATGTTTTTGTAACGCGCCGCGTTTCGCACGGTTTCGGGCTAAAAACTGACCATTCTGCCGCCAATTTCACCGCTCCGAATGATACGCGGAGACTTGGTTTTAAAAGCTGTCACTGGCAATACATGCCCTTGCAAAAAACGTTAGTTCTATTTTTTATTATTTAAAAACAGATATATAGACACGCCACCCACTTCTTTTTCTTCAACAGAAAAGGCTAATTCGTCCACAAAGAAGCTGGGGCTCGAACTACAATTTCCACCACAATCACCTTTTGGTGAAAAAAAATGCTTACCCACGAAAATTTTACAGACAGGCCGTTATCGTTATGTTATCTCGATCATAAGCGAAGGCCCATTCTCATTAAAAACATGGGTAGCGAGCGACAGATTTCGTCGCGGGAGGAATCCAAATGTCCGCCAAGGACCTCATTGGGAAAGCATAATTCAGTCATGCGTGGTCAAGGTGATATAATCATCGGCATCGACGCGGGCACATCCGTCGTCAAGGCTGTGGCATTCGACCTTAGCGGTCGGCAACTCGATTCGGCAGCTGTCCGGAACAAATATGAAACCGGCGAACATGGCGCTGTTACACAGTCGCTTTCCCAAACATGGGAAGATTGCGCCAGCGCATTGCGTGGCCTTGCCGAGAAAATTCCAAACTTAAGCCAGCGCACTGCCGCTGTTTCCGTCACCGGCCAGGGTGACGGTACATGGCTGGTCGGACGAGACAACAAGCCTGTTGGCGATGCCTGGATCTGGCTCGACGCCCGCGCGGCCAATACAGTTACCAAACTTGCAGCAGGGCCGATGAACCGCGCGCGCTTTGAAGCGACCGGCACCGGCCTCAATACCTGCCAGCAAGGCACCCAGATGGCGCATATGGACAGTTTCGTACCGGAACTGCTCGACAATGCGGAAGTCGCCCTTCATTGCAAGGACTGGCTTTACCTCAACCTCACCGGCGTCCGCGCCACGGACCCTTCAGAAGCCAGTTTCACCTTCGGCAATTTCCGCAATCGTCAATATGACGAAGTGGTTATTGAAGCCCTTGGCCTTAAAAAGCGCCGTGGTTTGCTGCCCGAAATCGTGGACGGCACTCTGAACCAGCATCCGCTAACCCCCGAAGCGGCTGCGGCGACAGGTCTTTTGGCCGGAACGCCGGTGAGCCTTGGTTATGTGGATATGGTGATGACCGCGCTTGGCGCTGGCGTCTATTGCGGCACCGCTGATGCAGGTTGCTCGACCATCGGATCGACCGGCGTGCATATGCGTGCAAAGCAGGTTTCCGACATTCATCTGAATGCGGAAGGCACGGGTTACGTCATTGCTCTGCCAGTTCCGGGCATCGTCACGCAGGTTCAGACCAATATGGGCGCGACGATCAATATCGACTGGATTCTGCAGATCGCTGCCGACCTCATGTCGACGGCAGACAAAAAAGTCTCGCTGAACGATCTGATCCCGCGCCTTGATGAATGGTTTAACGCAAGCCGCCCCGGCGCGCTGCTCTACCATCCTTATATTTCGGAAGCCGGAGAACGCGGACCTTTCGTCAACGCTTTTGCCCGTGCGGGCTTTATCGGTCTTTCAAGCCGTGATCGTTTTCCCGAACTGGTTCGTTCGGTGGTCGAAGGTCTCGGCATGGCGACACGCGATTGCTATGCGGCCATGGGTGATATGCCCGCCGAATTGCGCCTGACAGGCGGCGCCGCTCGCTCGCTCGCACTGCGCAGCACCTTGTCTGCAGCGGTCAACGCACCTGTGCGCGTTTCATCGCGTGAAGAAGCTGGCGCGGCAGGTGCAGCCATGATGGCTGCGGTTGCGATCGGCGCTTATAAGACCATGGATGACTGTATAGCCGAATGGGTGGCCCCGCTGCTTGGAGCCACCGAAGCGCCTGATGAAGTGCAGGCGAAGCGATATGAAGAACTCTTCACGGCCTACAAGGACGCAAGACTGGCTTTAGAGCCTATCTGGGACAAGCTCGCAGCTGATTGATAATTAGACAATCGGCTGAAATTACATATTATTTTGCCGGAATGCCGGCATCCGAAGGAGCATGAAATGGCTGAACCGGAAATCTACGATCTGTTTGTGATTGGTGGCGGGATCAACGGCGCGGGCGTGGCTCGCGATGCAGCCGGGCGCGGCCTCAAGGTTGTGCTGGCGGAAAAAGACGACCTCGCCGAAGGCACCTCGTCCCGCTCAGGCAAGCTTGTGCATGGTGGCCTGCGTTATCTCGAATATTACGAATTTCGCCTTGTCCGCGAAGCTTTGATCGAGCGCGAAGTTCTGCTTAATGCGGCACCGCATATCATCTGGCCGATGCGCTTTGTTCTGCCGCACAGCCCGCAGGATCGTCCGGCTTGGCTCGTCCGCCTCGGCCTGTTCCTTTACGACCATCTTGGCGGTCGCAAGAAGCTGCCCGGAACCCGCACGCTTGATTTGAAGCGCGACCCGGAAGGCACACCGATTCTCGATCAATATACCAAGGGCTTCGAGTATTCCGATTGCTGGGTGGATGACGCCCGCCTCGTCGTTCTCAATGCTGTGGGCGCCGCTGAAAAAGGCGCGACCATTCTGACCCGTACGCCTGTTACCTCCGCACGTCGCGAAAAAGGCGGCTGGGTCGTTGAAACCAAAAACCGCGACACTGGCGAAGTGCGCAGTTTCCGCGCACGCTGCATCGTCAATTGCGCAGGCCCGTGGGTTACAGACGTTATCACCAATGTGGCTGGCTCAAATTCTTCGCGCAATGTGCGTCTGGTCAAGGGCAGCCACATCATTGTGCCAAAGTTCTGGTCGGGTGCGAATGCCTATCTGGTTCAGAACCACGACAAGCGTGTGATCTTCATCAATCCATATGAAGGCGACAAGGCACTCATCGGCACCACCGATATCGCTTATGAAGGCCGCGCCGAAGACGTCAGCGCAGACGAAAAAGAAATCGATTACCTGCTCACCGCAGTAAACCGCTATTTCAAGGAAAAGCTGCGCCGCGAAGACGTGCTGCACAGCTTCTCCGGTGTGCGTCCGCTGTTTGATGACGGTAAGGGCAATCCATCAGCCGTCACACGCGACTATGTTTTCGATCTGGATGAGACCAACGACGCACCACTGCTGAACGTGTTTGGTGGCAAGATCACCACATTCCGCGAGCTCGCAGAGCGCGGTATGCATCGCTTGAAGCACATCTTCCCGAATATGGGCGGAGACTGGACACATGGCGCACCGCTTCCGGGCGGTGAAATCCCGAATGCGGATTACGAAACCTTCGCAAATAGCCTCCGCGACAGCTATCCATGGATGCCGCGCAAGCTCGTCCATCACTACGGACGTCTCTATGGTGCCCGCACCAAGGACATCGTTGCAGGTGCATCCGATCTTAACGGACTTGGACAGCATTTCGGCGGCAATCTCTATGAGGCTGAAGTTCGCTATCTCGTGTCGAAAGAATGGGCGAAGACGGCGAACGACATTCTCTACCGCCGCACCAAGCACTATCTGCACCTGACCGAAGCCGAACGTACTGCTTTCATTGCATGGTTCGACAACGCCAAACTTGCTGCATAAAGCGCGACAACCGAGGACACCATGGCCCTTACGCTTTCGCTGAACACCAATCCGCTTGTGAACCGCTTTGCAGAGCCGGATGATCTGATCGAAACCGTTGCGCGCGACCTGCGCCTGCGCGATCTGCAGCTCACGCACGAGTTCATCAATCCGAGCTGGCAGGCTTCGACCATTCGTCGCCTGACCCGCGACATGGACAAGGCACTAGAGCGCACCGGTGTCCGTGTAACGTCGGGCATGACGGGCCCCTATGGCCGCCTCAACCATTTCGGCCATCCGGATGCCGAAGTGCGCCGCTACTATGTCGACTGGTTCAAGACATTTGCCGATATTATCGGCGATCTCGGTGGCAAGTCGGTGGGAACACAGTTTGCGATTTTCACCTACAAGGATTTTGACAATCCTGAACGCCGCGAAGAGCTGATTAAGATTGCGATCGACTGCTGGGCGGAAGTTGCCGAACATGCGAGCCGTTCCGGTCTGGAATATGTCTTCTGGGAACCAATGAGCATTGGTCGTGAATTTGGAGACACAATCGCTGAAAGCATCAAGCTTCAGGATCGACTGACCGCCGCCAATATGGCAATTCCAATGTGGATGATGGCCGACATCGATCATGGCGATGTCACCTCCGCTAACCCGGACGATTTCGACCCCTATGCTTGGGCGCGTGCCGTGCCGAAGGTCTCACCGATCATTCACATCAAGCAGAGCCTTATGGATAAGGGTGGCCATCGTCCTTTCACCGCTGCTTTCAATGCCAAGGGCCGTATCCAGCCTGAACCTTTGCTCAAGGCTTTTGCCGAAGGCGGTGCGGTGGATAACGAAATCTGCCTTGAACTCTCATTCAAGGAACGTGATCCAAACGACCGTGAAGTTATTCCGCAGATTGCGGAAAGTGTGGCCTTCTGGGCGCCGCACATTGACACGGGCGCAGGCGATTTGAAAATATAACTACAAGAAAAGAATAAAGAATCGGGAGCAGGCAGTACGAAAATGGCAGATTCAGACGATTCCTTAGCCCTTCGTGCAGCCTGGCTCCATTTCATTGCTGGCATGACTCAGTCAGCCGTTGCAAAACGGCTTGGTCTTCCTTCTGTGAAGGCACACCGATTGATCGCCAAAGCTGTTGCTGATGGCGCGGTTAAAGTGACAATCGACGGCGATATCACCGAATGTATCGACCTCGAAAACCGTCTAGCAGAGCAATATAATCTTGAATATTGCGAAGTTGCGCCCGATCTCGGCGAAGATGCCTTGCCTCTCTTGTCTCTCGGAAGTGCGGGTGCGGAATTTCTGCGCCGCGAAATCGAGCATGGCGACCATGAAGTGATCGGCCTCGGCCATGGCCGTACGCTTTCAGCAGCGGTCAATCACATGCCGCGCGTGGCGGCGAAGGATTTGCAATTTGTGTCGCTGCTCGGTGGTCTGACGCGAAATTTTGCGGCCAATCCACATGATGTGATGCATCGCATTGCCGAAAAAACCGGCAGACCTGCTTATGTGATGCCAGTGCCTTTCTTTGCAAATACGGCAGAAGATCGCGAAGTGCTACTGGCCCAGAAGGGTGTTACCAGCGTCTTTGAAATGGGGTGTCAGGCCGAACTCAAGATTGTTGGTATCGGTACTGTCGACGCCCATGCGCAGCTCGTCACATCAGGCGTGATTGATCTGTCGGAAATGGAAGAGATCGCAGAGCGTGGCGCTGTCGGTGAAATGCTGGGGCATTTCTTCGACATCAATGGCACGCGGCTTGAAACAGGGCTGACGGCACGCACCATTGCCGCTTCGGTGGAAAATGCCGATATGAGCCGCATTATCGGCCTCGCTGGCGGGCTCTCCAAAGCAGACGCTATCCGTTCGGTGCTTAGGAGCGGTCGGCTTTATGGGCTGATTACCGACGAGCGTACGGCCAAAGCACTTCTGCAATAGCCACAACGTCGATCAACAAAATATCACAAAATCACATTTTATATGGATTGTTTTGTGATTTTGTGATTTAAGTTTGTGTGATAAACAAACACGCTCTGAGATCGGAAATTCCGTGAAACGCGACGAAAGAAGACAGGCGATCATCAATCTGCTGATTGAAAATCATGCAGTCGATCTCGATGATCTTTCCGAGCGCTTTGCTGTCTCCAAAATGACCATCCATCGCGATCTGGATTCTCTTGAAGAATCCGGCGTGCTGCGCAAAGTACGCGGCGGCGCAACCATGGATGCTGGCTCTCAGTTTGAAAGCGATTTCCGTTTTCGCGTCCAGCAGGATAACGAAGCCAAGATCGAGATGGGCCGCGCGGCCCTTGACCTGATCGAACCTGGCATGACCGTGATGATTAATGACGGTTCCACCGCCGCAGTTCTCGGAAGCATGTTGATCGAAAAACGCCCGCTGACGGTGATTACCAACAATGCGGTCATCATCGAAAACCTCAAAGGCGAAGGCGGCATCAATCTGATCGCGCTCGGCGGGGTATTTTCGGCAAAGTTCAATGCGTTCTTTGGCCTGCTGACCGAAGAAGCTCTCTCCAAGCTAAGCGCTGATATTGCCTTCATTTCCGCACCGGCAGTCAGCGGCAGGCTCGTCTATCATATGGATGAAAACGTCGTCCGTACCAAGCGCGCCATGACTGCGTCGGCAACCCGCACTTGCCTGCTGGTCAATCATCAGCGTTTCCGCCGCACGGCCCTGCATGTGATGGCTGATCTTGGCGATTTCGATGCAATCATTACGGATAAATCACCGGGCGATGCACTTGTGGCCGAACTTGAGCCGGCAGGCATCAAACTGACAATTGCAGAATAACACACGAGAAGAAAGACCATTCAAGCATGTCCAAATTCTGGGTAGGTACGAGCTGGAAAATGAACAAGACGCTTGCGGAAGCACGCGTTTTCGCGGACGCACTGAAGGACGCCGATGCTGACCGCTCGGCAGACATCCAGCGCTTCGTCATTCCGCCGTTTACTTATGTTCGTGAAGTGAAGGAAATTCTGTCGGAAACCTCCGTCAAGGTTGGCGCGCAGAACATGCACTGGGCTGATCAGGGTGCATGGACTGGCGAAATTTCGCCGTTGATGCTGAAAGATTGCAACCTCGACATCGTAGAGCTCGGCCATTCAGAACGCCGCGCAAACTTTGGCGAAACCAACGAAACTGTTGGCCTCAAGGTTGAAGCAGCCGTTCGTCACGGCCTGATCCCGCTTATCTGCATTGGTGAAACACTCGAAGACCGCGAAAGCGGACGTGCTGCGGAAGTGCTTGCTGAAGAAGTGCGCGGTGCACTTTCCAAGCTTTCGGACGAACAGAAAAAGGCCGAAATCCTGTTTGCCTATGAGCCTGTCTGGGCGATTGGTGAAAATGGCATTCCAGCCTCGGCAGATTACGCCGATGCCCGCCAGGCCGAAATTATTGCTGTTGCTGAAGGTATCCTTGGCCGTCGCGTGCCATGTCTCTATGGCGGCTCGGTCAATCCCGGCAACTGCGAAGAACTCATTGCGTGCCCGCATATCGACGGCCTGTTCATTGGCCGTTCGGCGTGGAACGTAGAAGGCTATCTCGATATTTTGGCGAAATGTGCCAAAACCATCAAAGCTAATTAAGGAGCAATATCATGAAAGTAGCAGTAGCAGGCGATAGCGCCGGTGAAGGTCTGGCCAAGGTTCTTGCAGATTATCTGAAGGATCGTTTTGAAGTGTCCGAAATCTCCCGCACGGACGCTGGCGCAGACACATTCTACGCAAACCTCTCGGACCGCGTTGCATCCGCCGTTCTCGACGGCACTTATGACCGCGCAATTCTGGTTTGCGGCACCGGTATCGGTGTTTGCATTGCAGCCAACAAGGTTCCTGGCATCCGCGCAGCGCTGACCCACGACACCTATTCGGCAGAACGTGCAGCACTCTCCAACAACGCGCAGATCATCACCATGGGCGCACGCGTTATCGGTTCGGAAGTTGCAAAGACCATTGCTGATGCGTTCCTTGCACAGACCTTTGACGAGAATGGCCGTTCGGCTGGCAATGTTGACGCGATCAACGAAGTCGACGCCAAGTACAACAAGTGCTGATTATCTGAACAAGGTCCCAAAACACAAAAAGCGGCGGGTTTTCCCGCCGCTTTTTATATTGAAGCTAGACTATTTTAGCTGAACTTCGGATCCAGCGAACCATCGCGATAACGCTTTGCCATATCCGACAGCGGGATCGGACGAATTGACTGAGCATGGCCAGCGGTGCCGAACTGCTCGAAGCGATCCTTGCAAAGCTTGGTCATCGCAGCCATTGCAGGCTTGAGATACTTACGTGGATCGAACTCGCTCGGATCTTCCTGCAACACGCGGCGGATCTGGCCCGTCAGCGCCATGCGGTTATCAGTGTCGATGTTGATCTTGCGCACGCCATGCTTGATACCGCGCTGGATTTCTTCAACAGGCACACCCCAGGTTGGCTTCATTTTGCCGCCATACTTGTTGATGATTTCCTGCAAATCTTCCGGCACCGAAGACGATCCATGCATGACAAGATGCGTGTTTGGCAGCTTACGATGGATCTCTTCGATCACGTTCATTGCAAGCACGGAACCATCGGGCTTGCGGCTGAACTTGTAAGCGCCATGCGAGGTGCCCATAGCGATTGCCAGTGCATCGACCTTGGTTTCACGCACGAATTTCACGGCTTCATCCGGGTCTGTCAGAAGCTGGTCATGCGAAAGCTGACCTTCCGCACCATGACCGTCTTCTGCTTCACCCATGCCGGTTTCGAGCGAACCGAGAACACCAAGCTCACCTTCAACCGAAATGCCGCCCAGATGAGACATTTCACTGACCTGACGCGTAACGGAGACGTTGTAGTCCCAGTCGGCAGGGGTCTTGCCGTCAGCCTTGAGCGAGCCGTCCATCATGACGGAGGTAAAGCCTGCCTGAATTGCAGTCATGCAAGTGGCGGCTTCGTTGCCGTGGTCGAGATGCACGCAAACCGGAATATGCGGATAGATTTCCGTGACCGCATCCATCATGTGGCGCAGCATGATATCATTTGCATAGGAACGCGCACCGCGCGAAGCCTGCAGGATCACCGGCGCATTGGTCGCATCCGCCGCTTCCATGATGGCGAGCGCCTGCTCCATATTGTTGATGTTGAAAGCCGGAACGCCATAGCTGTGTTCAGCAGCGTGGTCGAGCAATTGACGCAGCGTAATACGTGCCATCTGAGTTTCCTCTTAGTTAATTGCGCGGACGCGCGTAATATTCGCCGAGAACATCGACTTCTTCCGCAACACCGAACACCAGCGCGCTGCGCTCGTGGTAGGTTTCGGGAACGACATCGAGGATCGGTGTGGAACCGTTGGTCGCCTTGCCACCAGCCTGCTGGCTGAGGAAAGCTATCGGATTAGCTTCATAAACGAGGCGCAGACGACCTTTTTCATAACCCGGACGCGCATCGTCTACGTAGAAGAAGATGCCGCCGCGCTGCATGATGCGATGCATGTCGCCGACAGCTGCACCCAACCAGCGCATATTGAAATTGCGTCCGCGCGGACCGTCCTTGCCGTTGTAGCAATCATCGACATAGGCCTTCATGCCAGCCGAGAGATGACGATAAACGGATGCGTTATAGGCGAGATCGGACGTGCGCTCAGGAAGCGTCACATTCTTGCGGGTAATCTGGAAGATGCCGCTGACCGGATCAAGCGTCGCGAAAAGAACGCCTTCGCCGACTGAGAAGGCGAGATCAATCGAATTGCCGAACGAGACATAACCTGCTGCCAGCTGGCGATTGCCGGGCTGAAGGAATGGCTCTGCCGTATCCGCAGGGAAGATCGAGAAAATGGTACCGAGCGGCGCGCCGAGGCCCACATTACCGGAACCATCGAGCGGGTCGATTGCAACCGCAACCAGACCATCCGCTTTGCCCTTAACAGGAAGATCCGCTTCTTCGGACAGAACTGATGCAGCACCCGCCGCAATCAGCAGTTCAACGAAGAGATTGTGCGCGCCGACATCGATGCTCTTCTGCTGATCAGAATCGCTGTTGACGCCAACCAGCTTACCCGGATCACCCGGAAGCGAGCCGCGCGCGATGCGACCAGCGAGACGGCCTGAACCTGCGAGAATGGCCTTGATGACGTTGCTCGTTGCAAGACGCAGGCCATCCTGACCTGCCCAAGTGTCCAGATACTCGCCAGCAGCCTGCGCATCCACACGGTCATTGTCGCCTGCGAGAACCAGTGGTGCGAAATTACCTACCATCGTCATTGGCCCTGCTCCTTAAAAAGAGGCAGTTGCAGCACGTTGGAAGCGGGGGAAACGGAATTCATTTACTGGCAATCTCCATGCGTATGTCTTCAAGACACGCCCGATAGTGGGCCGAGACACGGAGGACGTAACACCGTTCTGATATCATCACAATCATGTGGATAACATTATAACGATTTAAATGTGATAATATGTTTTAAAATGATGTTAATTAGAGATACGCAGCGTCATTTCTTCACACGAAACACATGAGGAAGGCCTGAATCCGGGGCGATTCCCCGCTCTCTTTTCAAATATTGAAGCGAATTTTGGTGTCGCAGCGAATTGGGCTTTGCTAGGCTTAAAAGCTAAGAGCCCTGTTAATCCTGCTTTTTCTTGTCAGGATCAAATGTCACAAAGAAGCGGTAGGCCGACCAGAGGCCAAGCGCTCCGAACAGCATGGCCCAACCGACTGCGCCCATCGAAATCTCAAATGCAGCCCATGCCAGACAACTTCCTGAGATCAATACCCGTATCCACAGAGGTCGAAATCGCGGGTCATCAAACTCAAACATCGTCCAGCCTTGTTACGGTTTCGCATTTCCTCGCCATGCAGGCGGGGAATTCACCTTATTTAGCTAGTTTTCGATCATTCCGTAAGTGCTGGCGCTCCGTTTGGCTGATATTTTGTGATTTTGATCACATCAGATGCGGGAACTAAAAATCTGCCACCTTACCCCATGCGCTTTTATTCAAGCGTTCGGGCTTATATGAGCTAGGCTCGACAATCGGCTTGCGTCCCAAAATGACATCGGCAATCATATGCCCGGCACCAGGGCCAATGCCAAAACCATGACCACTGAAGCCTGCCGCCAGAATGAAACCCGGAACAGTTTCAATTTCTCCTATTGCCGGTACGCCATCGGGCGTGCTGTCGATATAACCAGCCCAGCGATTTGCAATTGGCACTCCAGCTAGCGCTGGTAATAGTTCCTGCGCCCTTTGATACGTTAAACCAATCTGCCCTTCATCGGGCTTGGGGTTGAGAATGCGATTGCGCTCCATCGGCGTCACTTCATCCAACCGCCACTTGGTCAATGTTTCATGCCCAGAACACCAGCCTTGAATGCCGCCGGGAGCAAGGCTGCGCCAGCGGCGCATGAACATCGGTACAAACTCACGGCTGAAACGCAATTGCTGCGGCGTCACGTCAACGCGCGCGCGACCGCTGATCGCAAGTGTATAACCCCCATCCATACGGCGCGTCAGCGACACTTGAGCCGTGTGCAATGCATCGGGCAAACCAACAACGCCGGATGCGACGGTTAAAATGGAAGCACGAACTGCGGCCTGCGGAAAACGAATGCCAAGCTGGTTGCAGAAGGAGGATGCCCATGCACCACCCGCCATCACAACAGTCTTTGTGCGGATGGTACCCGACTCCGTTACAACACCGCTGACACGACCACCGCTTAATTCAAGTCCACGGGCGGCACAGTTCTGATGAACAGTTCCGCCGGTTGCCATGATACCTCGAGCCACCACAGGAACTGCGCGTGACGGATCAGCAATTCCGTCAGTTGGCGAGAAAACACCGCCTTTCCAGCTCTGCCCGGTTGCTTTGCCGCGCTCAGCAGCCTCACCGGTGCTGAGCATATGCGTGGTAACGCCGACTGTTTTTGCAAAATCCCGCCAGCGCGCCCAGCCCGCGATCTCGGCGTCATCCTGCGACAGATAAAGAAGGCCGCATCGGCGAAAACCGGGATCTTCTCCGGTTTCTTCTGCAATCTTGTCCCAAAGCTCGAGGCTTTTTGTAGCCATCGGAAGCTCACGGGCATCGCGGTTTTGTTGTCGACACCAGCCCCAGTTTCGGCTCGATTGCTCCGCAGCGATACGCCCCTTTTCAACAAGAGCCACTTTTACGCCGCTGCGCGCTAGATAATAGGCTGTGAAAACGCCCACTACGCCACCGCCAATCACAACGACATCCGCCTCACTTGGCAAGGTTGGACTGGTTACGATGTGTAAAAGCGGTGCAGACATGCGCAAGACTCCGATGTTTCGCATATCCTAGTGCTGTACGTTCCGCTTGATGCGTTGGAGTTCGTCTTTACACAGAATTTCGTATGGTTTGGCGTCGTTTTGACAGGCGATTATTGCGCCCAAACAGCGTGCAGTGCGTGGCTCTACTGAATATCAGAAACAGAGCATGGCGCGATTGCAGCTTCCGGGGAAAAAGATAATAATCTCAACCGAAAGTACCGAATAACTGGTTTTGCTATGAAGCTCGATAAAATCGACATCAAAATTCTATCCGAAATGCAGAAGAATGGGCGGATAACCAATGTCGAGCTTGCAGAACTCGTCAACCTTTCACCCAGTCCCTGCCTCATGCGGGTGAAAAAACTGCAATCTGAAGGTTATATTACCGGCTATTCCGCGCAGATCAATGTTTCGAAGCTTGGACAGACATTGACGGTTTTCACTGAGATTACGCTCAAAAACCATCGTCAGATCGATTTTGCGCGATTTCTTGCCACCGTCGAGAAGATCGATTCCGTTATTGAGTGTCATCTGGTTTCCGGCGGCTACGATTATCTGATGAAGTTCGTCACCGCCGGAATTGTCGAGTATCAGACGATTATGGAACGCCTGATCGATATGGATATCGGCATAGATAAATATTTTAGCTTCGTTGTCCTCAAATCACCGATCGTCAAAGCGCATCTGCCGCTTGATGTGATGTTCACAGAGTAGCGGATCAGGCGGCCTCAGAACGCGGCGCCATTGCGCCTGTCATCAAGGCCACTGCATCCGACATAGAATATTCCTTCGGATCGACTACCGTCAGTCGCTTACCAAGACGATGAATATGGATGCGATCAGCCACTTCAAAAACATGCGGCATGTTGTGCGAGATCAGCACAATCGGCATTCCTCGCGCCTTCACATCCTGAATAAGCTCCAGAACGCGGCGGGATTCCTTTACGCCAAGTGCCGCCGTCGGCTCATCCATGATGACAACCTTTGAACCAAAGGCCGCAGCGCGTGCAACCGCGACACCTTGCCGTTGACCGCCGGACAAAGTTTCCACCGCCTGACCAATATTCTGGATGGTCATCAGGCCGAGTTCAGACAGCTTTTCACGCGCGATCTTTTCCATCGCTCCACGATCAAGCATCCTGAGTAATGAACCAAGTGGTCCCTTGCGGCGGATTTCGCGTCCAAGAAACAAATTGTCCGCAATGGAAAGCGCAGGAGAAAGAGCTAGGTTCTGGTAAACCGTCTCAATACCTGCATGGCGCGCTTCCATTGGCGAATGGAAACTGACTGGCTTGCCATCAAGCATTATCTCGCCTTCATCGGGACGGATGGCCCCTGACAGCGCTTTAATAAGCGAAGATTTGCCAGCGCCGTTGTCGCCAATGACAGCAAGGATTTCTCCCGGATAGAGGTCAAAGTCGGCATGATCGAGTGCAGTGACGCGCCCATAACGCTTGACGAGACCGCGTGCGGAAAGAACCGGTGTTGTAGAGGTTTTCATGCGGCAGCCTTTCTGATCCATTGGTCAATGGCAACGGCAGCAATAATAAGAACGCCAATCAGGAGATAGGTCCATTGCGGATCTGTACCCCACAAGCGTAAACCCAGCGAGAAAACACCAACAATCAGCGCGCCAAACATTGTGCCGAGGATGGACCCACGCCCGCCGAAGAGCGAAATCCCACCAATCACGACAGCCGTAATGGATTCAATGTTGGCAAACTGCCCAGCGGTTGGTGACACAGAACCCAAGCGCCCGATCATAGCCCAGCCAGCAAGTGCACAAATAAGACCTGCCAGAACATAAACCGACATGAGTATCGGCTTAACCGAAACGCCTGATAGTTTTGCGGCCTCCGGATCATCGCCGATGGCATAGACATGGCGCCCCCAGGCTGTGTGATTTAGCACGAACCAGAGCAACAAAACCAAAAGTACCATCGCGATAACGCCATAGGTGAAGACCGCCCCACCTACGCGAATGCTTTCCCCAAAAAACTGCAGGATAGGCGCCTCTGCCGTAATCTCCTGTGCACGAATGGTTTCATTCGAGGAATAAAGAAAGTTTGTCGCCAGGATCACCTGCCACATGCCGAGCGTGACAATAAATGGTGGTAACCGCACATAAGCGATCAAGAACCCGTTGATGAAACCGCAAAGCGCACCGGTAGCAAAGCCGAACAGAATGGAAAGCTCTGCAGGCAAGCCATAGCGGAATGTGAACTGCCCCATGACCACGGAAGATAAGACCATGATTGCGCCAACCGAGAGATCGATGCCGGCAGTAAGGATCACCAAAGTCTGCGCCGCAGCCACGATGCCTGTAATCGCGACTTGCTGTAGAATAAGTGTCAGCGCGAAAGCGGAGAAAAACTTTCCACCAAGCGTTATCCCGAAGACCAGCAACGACATAACCAGCACAATCAGCGGTACAGCCGCGGGATTGTGATGCAGAAAATGCCGGAGGCGATAGAGCAAAGACTGATCACCCGCATCAAAAGATGCGACATCGCTTGCGCTTTGGGAGAGCGATTTTTCATATTCCTGCATTGATGCTTTTACAGGGGTGGTCGTCGCCTGCGGCTCACTCATATCTATCTCCTGCTTTAGAGCGCATCCCGAAAAGTGTGAAACGGTTTTCGGATAAAGATGCGCGTTAAAACAAACTTTTAGAGCGCTGATCTGATCCAATCAGATCGAACCGCGCTCTAAGGCGCAAGAGCATCCGGCAAAAGCTGCCGGATGCGAGTTATCACTAGAGCGCATCTCGAAACGAGCGAAGCGGTTTTCGGAACAAGAAGCGCGTAAAAACAAATGGGTAGAGCATTTCCAATGACTCAATCAAAACCGGAAATGCTCTAAGCTATTAACCCCAGCACTTGCCGAGCGCAGTTTTGGTGTCGATTGATTCCACACCCTCGACCGGCTTGTCAGTGACCAGTGCCACGCCCGTATCGACGAAGGTCTTGCCTTCTGTCGGCTTTGGCTTTTCGCCACTATCCGCGAATTTCTTGATAGCTTCGATGCCAAGCGCTGCCATCTGCAGCGGGTATTGCTGCGACGTTGCACCAATTACACCAGCTTCGACGTTTTTAACGCCTGGGCAACCACCATCGATCGAAACGATCAGCACGTCTTTTTCACGGCCTACGGCCTTGAGTGCTTCATAAGCACCAGCTGCAGCAGGTTCGTTGATCGTATGAACGACATTGATGGTCGGATCTTTCTGGAGAAGGTTTTCCATCGCGCGACGGCCACCTTCTTCATTACCATCAGTCAAATCACGACCTACAATGCGTGGATCATCTTCATCACCAAGCTTGGTCTTGTCTTTCGGGTCGATGCCAAAGCCAACAGCAAAACCCTGATCGCGCAGAACGTCAACGCTTGGCTGCGACGCGGTGAGGTTAAGGAAAGCCACGCGCGCATCCTTGACCTTATCGCCAAGCGTTGCCGCGGCCCATTTGCCGACCAGTTCGCCCGCAAGGAAGTTGTCTGTCGCGAAAGTGGCATCTGCTGCATCCGCTGGTTCTAGCGGCGTATCAAGCGCAATGATCAACGCACCCGCGTCACGAGCTTTTTGCAGCGACGGTACGATGCCCTTTGTGTCAGAAGCGGTAATCAGAATGCCCTTGGCACCATCCGCAATACAGGTTTCGATTGCCGCGACCTGACTTTCGGAATCGCCGTCGATCTTGCCCGCATAGGTCTTGAGATTGACGCCTAGCTCCTTGGCTTTTGCAATCGCGCCTTCCTTCATCTTGACGAAGAAGGGATTGGTGTCGGTCTTGGTAATCAGGCAAGCACCAACATCCGCCGCATTGGCTGGGCCTGCAACCGAAGCGGCCACACCAAGCGTAAAGGCAGCAACCGCTGCCGAGAGAACTGTCTTCTTCATAAACTCCTCCCAGAGTGAAACCGGTTCCTCTTCCCCCGGCGTGATGAAAGCAAAACACGGCTTCGCAAGAGAGTCAATTAATAAATCCACTTGATTTATTAATTTGCTGTGCCACTCTCTGACTGGGAGATTGAGGCTGGCTTGTTTGCTTAAAGTGCGATTCCGGCGCTTAAGTTGATGTTTTTATTTAACATGTTCGACAAATGAGGGCTTTTTCTGCTTCATCGAATGAAGTAGGCCAATCGACGATAAAGCGCGCTTGAATCTGATTGAACCAGATCGACACGCTAAGCTTATGTTTAATCGCGCATCTTGTTCCGAAGATTGTTTCACACATTTCCGGGCGCGACTTCAACATGCGGGACCTTGGGAGAGGATATGGTCAGGCACACTTCAGAACGCGGTTCTGAGCAGCGCGGCGAACCCGCAGCAGCTGGATCCGCTTTGCCACAATTTGCCGAAACCGGGGCGAGTATTAATCGTGGGTCCAATCAGATTGGCGTTCGCGCCTATAATGAGCGCCTTGTACTGGCGCTGGTGCGCCGACATGGTGCAATGGCGCGCGCCGATATTGCGAGGAAGACCGGGCTTTCCGCACAAACCATTTCTGTAATCATTCGCGAACTCGAAAAAGATGGCCTCATTACACAAGGCGAACGCGTGCGCGGGCGTGTGGGGCAACCATCCATGCCCATGCGGCTTGCTGCCGATGGTGTCTTTTCCTTTGGCCTCAAGATTGGACGGCGCAGTGCAGAGATCATCCTGATGGATTTTCTCGGTCACATCCGGCAGCGCCGCCACGTCACATATTCCTGGCCCGTTCCCGATAAAATTCGCCAATTCGCTTTCGATAGTATCAATGAGTTTACGGTAGCCCTTGATGCAGATAAACGCACCCGTATTGCGGGCCTCGGTATTGCGCTTCCGTTCGAACTCTGGAACTGGGTCGAGGAAGTTGGTGCACCTGCCGCCGATATGAATGCTTGGCTTGATGCTGATCTGATCCATGATTTCGGGTCAGCTTTGCCATTTCCTGTTTTTCTGCAAAATGACGGAACTGCCGCCTGCGGCGCCGAGCTGACATTCGGGCGCGGGCCTGAATTTACCGATTTCGTCTATTTCTCAATCGGGTCATTTATCGGTGGCGGTGTGGTTCTAAACAACACACTCTATCCCGGTCGCACCGGCAACGCTGGAGCGCTTGGCTCCATGCCTATGCGTATGCGCGGAACAGACGATGCTCGCGAAACAATTCAGTTGATTGATACTGCTTCGCTTTTCGTGCTTGAACGCATGTTGCGTGAGCACGGTATCTCGTCGGAAGAGCTGTGGCTTTCCCCGGAACGCTGGCCGGATTTCGGTCAATTACTAGACGAGTGGGTTGCATTGGCGGCGCGCGGCCTGGCCCATGCGGCAGTTGCAGCCGCATCTGTGATTGATTTCCCTGCAGCGATTATTGACGGCTGGTTGCCAGAAAATGTCCGCCACAGCATCGTCGAAGCAACTAAGCTTGAGCTAACGCGCATCGACCTGCAAGGTCTTTCGGCACCCGAAATCATTGAAGGGAAAGTCGGCGTTCATGGGAAAGCGATGGGCGCTGCAAGCCTGCCGCTCTCCCATCGCTATCTTTTCGACCAGAGCGTCCTCTTCAAAGACAGCGCCTGATGGTTAGCCGCTGGCGCTGCCTGCATACAGACAGCGCCAGTTCTCTTTAATCACTTAGAATGAACGCTGGAAGCGGACTTTCAAACCGAATGCGTCTTCACCATCAAGCGCAATGCGCTTGTTATTCCACTGAACATAGGTGAGTTCCGGGGTGATGTTGAAGCCCGGCACCAGTGCATAGCTCACATTGCCGGTCGCCATCAGGGTTTCGCTGGCATCATAACCAACCTGCAGGTTGAGCTTTGCCTTTTCAGTTGCCTGATAGGCGAGACCGCCCCACAAAGCCCAATCGCCACCCCATGTACCGTAGAAGCTGTCCACCATACGATAGACTTCGCCATTGGCATTGGCTTTGTAATGGTCATCATTGGACTTATAGGCGAACTGCGACCAGACCGAGAACTTGTCGTTCAATTTGAGGTCGACCTTGACCTTACCTGCCCATTCTTCGTTGCGCGCGTCATAGGCCGCTACACCTGCAATGCTGCCCCATGACTGTGCATATTTCAGACCACCCACCACATGCGGCATGTAATCATCGATGGTAACATCGACGTCCGCATCTGTGTTTCCGCCCTGTTCAAGCGACAAGGTAGCCGAGAAGCCCTCTTTGTTTTTGTAGGTATAGCTGATGAGGTTCGTGCGATAACCACCGGCAAGAATGACGTCATCATTGAGCACATTGCCCAAATAGTCCGTGAAGGTCACAAAGGCCGACTGATCGAGACCGACGCGCAAACCACCCAGCTCGATAAAGCCGAGACGCAGGGAGCCGGACGATGAAGAATCTGCACCATTGTACCACTGATAACGAACTTCAGTGACTGTCTTGAGTGTACCAAGTTCGGTTTCGGTTCCGGTAAATGAGCGGAAAGTGAAACGGGTCAGCTGCGCATAGGTATCCATATCCCGGGTGCTCGGTACGCGCGCATAAGCATTATCGCCACCACTGACATCATAACGCACATAACCAGCAAAACGCAGGCAGGTTTCGGTTCCGGGAATATAGAAATAGCCCTTGCCATAGGCATCGCAAACGCGAACATATTCAACAGCTTCAGGCTCGGGTGCAACAATGGTATCGGCAGCCGATGCAACTTGCGACATTGCCAGAACAGCGACCGATGCAGCTAGAATTTTCTTCATTTGAGTAGGTGTCCCCTTTGATTTTAGACAATAGGAGTTTTTCGGCGGAAAGAGACTTTCCGTCGTGCTGAGAACAGACTGCCGGAACTCGCTAAAACCGGCTGCCTGCTATGACTGTGAATGCTGGATTACGTGCCTGATATCGACAAAGCGCCCCGCCCCGTCATCAACTCAAATCCCCCATCTGGATTTCGTTGCAACTTCCTTAAACCCGGAACGGGTTAAGGTTAAATTATTCAGCATTTACAAAGTTTTATAGAGAGCTGCACACGCCAAAACAGGCACATGGCACTCTAAAGCTTGCAGTGACGCGCCATCATTTCGGCAACGTCTTCCCGCCCCTCTTCGCGCAGTTTTTTGATCGCAGCACTCATATCTGCCGACCGTTCGTCCTGCCCGAGCTTGAACTTGATTTCCATCTTCTCAATCGGCATTTCGTAGCCGACGATATTAGGCAGACGCCGCTCCAGACCGCCGGGACCGAGTTCCTTCATCTGCCAAGGCTTGTCACGCCCCTTTTCCATTTGCTTGACGAGCTCGTGGAGATGTTTGGCGGTCGCTGCTTCCGACAGGATTTTGGGCGTGCCATGGATATGAGCAACCATGAAGCTCCAGGTCGGTGCGCTGTCCCTTTCCGGATAACCCGGATACCATGACGATGATACATAATGACCAGCATCCATCAGGATTGCGATTGATGGCAGGCCGCGTTTCAAAAACTCAACATGATCGTTGGATGCAGCAACATGCGAGACCAGCGTGCCGTTTTCGCCGCGTGTCCGATCCATCATGAAGACGGGGTGCGATATAGCAACGCCTCCCTCATGGCTGGTGATCAAAGTACCAAGCACCGTTCTATCAACGAGATCGAAAACCTCGGTCGTATCGGACGGCTGGAAATAGGGCTTTGTATAGAGCATCGCTTGTCTCTTGATTTCAGGCGTGAATAGCGGGCAGTCGATCAGACCATGGGCACATGGCTTCCAACTGACCTGCAAGTTCGAATAGCAGATTTTCGGCCCCATAAGGAGCAATGAACTGGCTGCCGATTGGCAAACCATCAGACGTTTCGTGAAGTGGGACACTCATCGCAGGCAAACCAGCAGCGTTGACCGGATGGGTGAAGGTTGTCAGCTCCAGAAACTGCCGGGCAAAACCCTTCCAGTCGGGTGAGCGCACGTCGAGCATCCCAAGCGGAAATGATCCAACCGGCATGACCGGGCTTAACACCACATCGCATTCTTCAAACAGACGACCAAAACTGCGCGCCGTACTGTTTGCGGTCAAACGCGCTTGAATAACCTCTGTCGCAGCCAAGCCATCGCCGTAAGCGGCCAATCCCAGATTTGAAGGCTCAAAATAGAGGTCATTGGCAGGCTTTGCCATTGTCGCGGCAACATCGGCCACTTCAATTGCGGTGTAAACGGCGATCAGTTTTTGTACGGCACCCGCAAGCTCGACGCCGTCAAAATCAGGCTTCACCCGAACAACGTTGTGTCCGAGCCGTTCGCACAACGCAATCGTCGCCTCAAGTGCTGCGACTGTCTGCTCATCCAGATCATGACGCAGATCAGACTCCTGCCAGACACCAATACGAAGTTTCCGCGGCGTCATTCTGACACTGTTGACGAACAGGTCCGTCTTGGCCGGGGCTGCGTAAAGCGAACCCGGTTCAAGCGCATCTGTCAGATCAAGCATCATTGCGGAATCGCGAACCGAGCGCGTCAACACATGATGGCTGACCATTCCGCCCCAGTTTTCTGTCGAAACCGGACCGCATGGGACACGCCCGCGCGACGGACGCAGCCCGAAAAGCCCGCCACAAGATGCCGGGATACGGATCGAGCCTGCTCCGTCATTGCCATAGGCCACAGGCACCATACGCGCGGCAACGGCCGCTGCCGCACCGCCGGAAGAACCGCCAATGCTGCGTGTCACATCCCAGGGATTGAGTGCCGGACCATGAAGCGAGGATTCCGTTGCGATATTGCAGGAAAACTCCGGCAAATTGGTTTTACCCACCACCACCAGACCAGCGGACTTATAGCGTTTGACGAGTTCATGATCGCGCTGCGAGATATTTCCCTCTGCCGCACGACATCCAAAAGACATTGCTGCACCGGCATAGGAAGGGCAATCATCCTTCAACAAAACCGGAACACCGCTGAGCGGGCCCTCTGGCAGCGATTTAAGCTGTTCTTCCGCTTGATCGCGCATCTCGTGGATCACAGCATTCAGCTTGGGATTGCATCGATCAATCGCTGCAAATGCCTCATGAACAGCCTCATGCGGCGACAGAATTTTTGCGCGAATGGCCTCTCCCAGACCGACAGCGTCGGTCCGGGTGTAGTCAAAGGATGTAGACGTCATGGGGTTATCCCAATGCTAAGCTCGTGAAGCGGAGCGTTTTACTGTGCCTTGCTGATCGTCCAGAAGCGAAGCGTATCACCAGCCCAGCCCTTGAAATCGTTCACTTTTGGACCGGCAGCTGTGATCGATGGCAAGTTTACCAGACCAAGGATCGGAACCTGCTCACCCATCAGCGTGTTGAGTTCGTTGAAGAGCTTCTTGCGTTCTTCGACGTCGCTTTTCGCAGAAACTTGGCTGAGAAGGTCTTCCGCCTTGGCATCGTCCCACTGGCGTGCGGCATCAACCTTCTTGTCACCGATCATCGACTGGAAAGACAACAGCGGATCAAGGCGGGCTGAATAAGCGAAAACAGCAAGTTCATAGGCGCCACGACGATACTGATCGAGCTGGGTCGCCCAGTCGCGCACTTCGAGCTGCGCATTGATGCCTGAGGCTGCAAGAAATGCCTGAACAATCGTGGCAACCTGCACGCGGTTCTGTCGGTTGGCGACCAGAAGGCTGATCGGTTCGCCCTTATATCCTGCCTTGGTCAGCAGCTCCTGCGCTTTGGCTGGATCGTATGCAAGCCAGGCAGCCGCCTGATTATCCGAATAGATTGTGTTTGGTGCAATGACCGACGGGTTTGGCGCATAAATGCCCTCACCGATCGCCGTTGCCAGCTGGTTAAGATCGATGGCGTGAGCAATCGCCTGACGCATCTGCGGATCTTTCAGCTTATCGGAAGTGGACTGAATTTGAAGCACCATCCATGAAGGCGTCTGCTGCACATTGACCTTCATGCCCTTCGCTTCCAGATCCTTGACACCAGTTGGCTCCACTTCATCGATGAAGTCGATCTCACCGGAAAGCAGACCATTCGTGCGCGTGCTGGAATCTGGAACAGTCATGAACTGAATGGTCTTTACATGACCTTTCTTGTTCCCTCCCAGACCGTCGAGATCGCCGGACAGAGCCGAATAATCATCGAAACGGGTCAGGTCCAGATAACGGCCACGCTCCCATTTGGAAAAAGCATAGGGACCTGTACCAATCGGCTTTACAAACTTGCCATCTGCATCAACGGATTCCGGGCTCAATATCCAAGGCGTACACTGGATGGTAGCCATGGTGATGACAAAGTTTGGCGCAGGAGCTGCGAAGCTGAAGCGCACCGTGTTGTCATCAACAGCCTCGACCGTTTTCAACTCGGAATCGACCTTGCCATTATAGCGATTGACACATTGAAACGCTGTATCCGGCTTGAGATAACGCTCGAAATTCCAGACGACATCCTTGGCAGTCAGGTCTTTGCCATTCTGGAACTTGACGCCTTTTCGTAGCTTGAATTCATAAACCGTATGATCGGCATTCGAGGTCCAGCTCTCAGCCAGCATCGGCTTGATTGCGAGATCGTCGCCATAAGCGACAAGACCTTCGGCAATATGGGCAACAACCATATCGGCATTGGCATCGCGATTGACGCCCGGATTGATGCTCGCAACATCAGAGTGAATGGCGACGCGCAAGGTCTCATCGTCTGCAGCATGTGCTTGGAAGGATGTGGCGCTGAGACCAAGAAGCGCCATACTGAGTGCAGAGCGGATTGAAATTGGATTGAACATTTTGGTTTCCCCTTTTTGTTTTTGATTTTGCGGTATGGTCAGCTTTGTGACCTCAACACGTCCGCGAAAAATGCTTCGACCGGCTCCAGCACTTTGAAAGGCTCATGAGCCACGCCCGGCACCCTGTCCCTGCGAACCGCGATTCCATGCGCTTCAAACGACTTGGCCAGTGCTTCAATGCGGTCGATCCGGCAATCGCCCTGCAGATCGGCGCCGTCCATCCAGAAGGCGCTGTCACGCGGGATGGCGATTTCCCAAGTCGCGGTATCTTCCTCACCGATCACTGTATGAACCGTAACAGCCTTCATCGCTTCAAGATCAATGCGGCAGCCAAAACGTGCTTCAATATCGCGAACGCCAACCCACCAGTCATAATCAGAATTGAGCAGAGTTACGACGCCCGGCGCTCCGATAGAGACGGCCTTGAGTCTATGAGGATGCAGCATGAAAAAGCGCTGGCAGAACTGCCCGCCGCCCGAAAAGCCGTACATGATGGCGCGATTGCTTTTGAGGCGATATTTGGCGGCCACTTCGTCGATCATCGACAGCAGAATATGATCAAAGCGAATGCCGTGAAACTCGATGCGCTTGTAGTTGGCAAGATCGCCCTGCACGACGATGCCCGCAGGAAACAGCGGCGCCAGAACAATGCAGCGGTTCTCTCGCGCAAAATTTGCAAAGTGATCGCGGTACTGTGCCGCTGTCCGCCCCGTCCCGTGAATGATGACGATCAGTTCGTGCGTTTCGGTGCCGTCTTCATCATAGTCCTCGGGGACATAAAGGCAGTAACTGAAACGCTGATCGAACTGACTTGCAAAAAACGTGGTCGCTCCGAAATCGTAAAAGCTGAGTTTTTTGCCATGGCCCTGCCGTTTAGTAACAGGCTTTTCCTCAGTGATGGACATCACCGCCCTCCTCTCCGGATTTCGTATTTGCACTATCGCCGCGCCATTTGAGTTTGACGCCGCCCTCACCCGTCAGTTCGAGCATTGGAATGGCTGACAAAAGACGTCGGGTATAGTCGTTTTGCGGCGCGTCAAAAATCTCGTCGCGCGTTCCCTGCTCTATAATGCGACCGTCATTCATCACGACCACACGATCGGCAATTTGTTCAACCACGCCCAGATCATGGGTAATGAACAGGCACCCGAAGCCATAGCTCTGCTGCAACTTGGCAAAGAGATCGAGAACCTGCGCACGCACGGTTACGTCAAGCGCCGAGACTGCTTCATCCGCAATGACAAAAGCGGGACGGCGCACGAGCGCACGCGCAATCGCCACACGCTGACGCTGACCACCCGACATTTCATGCGCATAACGATTGGCATAATCTCCACCGAGGCCAACATCCTCCAGTGTTTCGCGAACACGATCCACTTTCTGGCTTGACGAAAGTTCTTTCGAGAAGCGCAGCGCCTCACCGACCAACTCGCCCACTTTCATACGCGGATCGAGTGATGAATAAGGATCCTGAAACACCATCTGCGTGTGATAACGATAATCCTGATAATGGGATGAACGTCTCTCGACAGGCTGTCCCTTGAACAGCAACTTCCCTTCGCTCGGCTTGATTAGTCCGGCCATCACGCGCGCGGCTGTAGTCTTGCCCGAACCGGAGCCGCCAACCACAGCAACAACCTCGTTGGGCAGAACATCAATCGTAACCCCATGCAGAGCTCGTTTGCCGCCCGCTTTTTTAAACCAGCCACCCCGGCCTTCAAAATCGACAACAAGATCGCGCACGCTGATCAGCGGATCAGCCTTTGGAACCAAGCGCGCAGGCCCACGAACCGGCAATGTCGAAAGCAATTTGCGGGTGTAATCATGCCGGGGCTTTGCCAGAACATCCGCGGTATCGCCGGTTTCAACCACTTCACCATGGCGCATCACAACCACACGTTTGGAATAGCGCGCAATCATTGGAAGATCGTGACTGATCAGCAAAACGGTCGTGCCACGTTCCCGTGTGAGATCGACCAGCAACTCCATAACCTCGCGCTGGATAACCGCATCAAGCGCAGTGGTCGGCTCGTCCGCGATCAGCAGATCAGGCTTCATGAGCATCGCGCAGGCGATCATGATGCGCTGGCGCATTCCGCCAGAGAACTCATGTGGGAACGCCTCAACTGCCCGATCAGGATCGGCAATACCAACACGCAACAACATGGCTCTGATCCAGTCGGCATGTTGTGCCTTCTCGGCTGGAAAGTGCAGTTCAAGCCCTTCTTCAAGCTGCCGCCCGATGGTCAGTGACGGGGTTAGCGAAGTCATCGGCTCCTGAAAGATCATGGCAATGCCATCGCCACGCAGCCCGCGCAAAGCGGTCGGCGACATCGTTGACACGTTCTGCCCCTTGAAGCGGATCGCACCATGACTTGTTTTAATGGACGCCGGAACCAGCCCCATGACCGCCCGCGCGAGCATGGTTTTGCCGGAGCCGGATTCACCAACGATGCCAAGAATTTCGCCAGCTTTTATGGAGAAGGAAGCGCGCTTGACGATCTCCAGCGCACTATCGCCAACACGCAGGCTGACATCGTCGATTTCAAGCAAGGGTGCGGAAGTCATGAGCGCTTCCTCATGCGTGGGTCGAGGCGGTCGCGCAACGCGTCACCAAGAAGATTAATACCAAGCAGCGACAGCGAAATTGCAAGGCCGGGGAAGATACCAAGCCAAACGGCCTGCTCAATGAAATTGCGGCTTCCCGCGAGCATGTTGCCCCAAGTCGGCGCTGGCGGCGGTACACCCAGACCCAGAAAGCTGAGCGAGCTTTCCGCGAGAATTGCCCAGCCGCACATGGACGTTGCCATGACCAGAACAGGTGCCAGACAGTTGGGCAGAATATGGCGCACCATCGTGTAGATTTCCGAATTTCCCATGACGCGGGAAGCCTCAACGAACTCCCGTTCACGCAGGCTCAAAACCGTGCCACGGACCACGCGGATCACCGAAGACATATAGGCCAGGGCAAGTGCTAAGATGATGCCATTCTTGTTGGCACCAAAGACGGCCAGCAAACCAAGCGCCATCAATATGCCGGGGAATGCCAGCAAAGCATCATTGACCATCATCAACAGCCGGTCGAACCAGCCACGCAAGAAGCCACTGATCGCCCCGATAAGCACTCCGCCGAGGGTGGCGAGAAAGACGGTGAACACGCTGATTGAAACACTGGCCGATGCGCCTCTCATAAGACGGCTCAGCTGGTCGCGCCCAAATTCATCCGTACCCAGCCAATGCGCAGCGCTTGGCGGCGCAAGGCGCGCGGCAAAGTCGAGGGCCAGCGGGTTGTAAGGCGTCCAGAAGGAACCTACCACCGCTATCGTGAGAAGCGTTGCGGTGAGAGTTCCGCCAATAATCGCGTTGAGAGAGAGATTTTTCATTTCGCCGTCACCTTCGGGTCGAAGAACGGATAGAGAAGGTCCACGATCAGATTGACCAGCACATAAACGCAGGCTGTGAACAGCAAGCAGCCTTGAATGACGGGATAATCGCGAGCAAAGATCGCATCAACCAGAAGCCTGCCAAGTCCGGGAATCGTGAAAACCGTTTCCACAACTGCAATACCGCCAAGCAGATTGCCAAGAATCAGCCCCAACAGTGTCCAGGTCGGGCCAAACGCATTGCGGAAAGCATGACGCCACATCACGGTTGCTTCCGACAGTCCCTTGGCGCGGGCATGGGTGATGTAATCCAGATTCAACACTTCAAGCGTCGAGGCGCGCGCCATCCGCAGAATGACGCCGATTTCATGCAGAAACAGTGTAGTGATCGGCAAAACCAGATAGAGAAACGCTTTCCATGGGTTCTCACCAAAGCTGACATAGCCGACAATCGGCAACCAACCGAGCTTGAGGCCAAAGGCCAGCAACAGCAGCAAGCCCATCCAGAATGTCGGAACCGAAAGCAGCAAGGTGGCACAGGTCACAAGCGTCAGATCAGTCAGGCTGTTCTGCTTCCAGGCTGCGATCATTCCAAGCGGAACAGCGACGAGCGTAGAAAGCACCACCGCTGACAAGACGATACGCGCACTGACCGAAAACCGCTCCAGAACCAGCGAAAGAACCGGCTGCTGGTTGGCAATGGAGACACCGAGATCACCATGCAGAACATTGCCTCCCCAGATCAGAAACTGGGTAAAGACGCTGTGATTGAGGCCCAGCTGTTCGCGCAGCGCGGCCAGCGTCGCAGCATCCGCAGAATCGCCCAGCATCAGGGCTGCAGGATCGCCCGGTATCAGCCGGACAATCACAAACACAGCCACTGCCACGATCAGCAATGTTGGAATGGCCATGCCTATTCTGGAAAGCGCAAAGCGCAGCATTTCTTTAGCCTTCGATAAAGAGGGATTTCGCGCGTGGCGCGGCATCGGACGGTAGCGGCGTATAATCCTGCAGACAGTAGGTCGCAAACTGGCGGTTCAAAGCAGGCAGCGGCGCGATTTCCATCATGCCAAGCGCTGCTTCCATCACCACCATCGCAACTGTGGCCGTGATATTGTCGTGATTGCCGGGACGTGGCGGGCGGCAGACTGCATAAGGTGTCAGGAAGTCGTCGAACAGTGCTTCTTTCAGCTCCTTGCGACCAATTTTTCCACCATGTGATTCAAGAGACTGGCGAACGCGCCAATCACGGTAGAAGCTTTCAGGTACGAACGGGATGCCGGTGTCGCGTAGCTTTGTCAGCGCAATTGGGCTGACCCAATGATTGGCATGAACGATCAGATCATTCTCAGGCAGGATCGGGAAGGACTCATCCGGCGCGCATTCAAAATCGATGCCGAAACCGGCGCTCGTCGCAATCATGATATTGTTTGAGCAGGATTTTGGTGTCGAAGCCACAGCTTTGATTGCTTTGGCAAAATGCTCCTGCTCAAGCACCTTGCGGCGCACGAGACCCAAAGGAACGCCAAGCTTCTTATAGTCGCGTTCGCATTCGAGATAATTGGCGGTGATCGAGATTCCCGCTTCATTGAAGCCGCTGCGCGCCAGCCCACCAGCCTCGACAAACGTCACAAAATCGGGGCCGTTACTGTTGCGAACACGCAGCACAATGCCGGTTTCCACACATTCAGAACGCCAGTCCCAGTTCTGGCCATGAACCAGATTACCAGAAGCACTTTTCGCAGGCATGATGAGAGCACCGGTGCAGCCATCATCCTGCTCTTCGGGATCAGGCGACCCCGTTTCCGCACGCGCCATCGCAACGACTTCCGTGCGTGCATTGATCATGACGACCTGCTCAAACGGCACATCCGCACCTTTGGCGATGCCGCGCATTTCCTCGACATAAGACGCGTCGAATTCCTCGATCCGGCCGGCAAATTCTTCGATAAGACCTTGCCTGCGCTCAGGCGAAAGACCAAACGCGTCGAGCGTGCTGGAATAAAGACCAGCGCTGCGCCGGATGCGTTCCGCCGCCAGCACCCCATATTGGCGCCCGCGCTCTTCCGGTACGCCCGAAACTGTAATGAATGGAAATGGGGTAACTGACATACTCAATCCATATTTTGTATTTTGTATCTGCTTAATACAATTCACATTCAATCATTGCGGAGTCAACAGTTTTTTATTAGAATATGGAACAATTTGATTTATACCCTTCCTACAGAGAGTCAGCCTGTCATTCCAATGGGATAGGCTATACGAGAAAGAAATGGCCTATTGCGAAATATCCCGTATTCTTTGAGCATAGGTTCATGGGAGAACGCACATTCAGGGGGCGCTGCGCGTGAATATGGACGTTAAGAGATCGACGGAAGGCGAATCCGGCCTGAGCAGTCTTCAGGCGGAAGTCGCACATAAAATGGTCTCGCTCATATCCGCTGCACGCTGGAATATCGGCGACCGGCTGTCGGATGCTGCCATTGCAAAAGAGCTCCGTGTATCGCGGTCGCCCGTGCGTCAGGTGCTCAATCTTCTTGTGCAGCAGGGTATTGTCAGCCAGACGCCCAATCGCGGATATCAGCTGCATCGCATTCCAGAGCCGGACGAACTCAACGACAATCTGCTGCCGCCATCGGAGGCGGAAGAGCTCTACCGGCGTCTGATGAGTGCGCGCGCCTCTGGTGCTGTTGGCGACGAAGTGTCGGAAGCCGAACTTGCCGATCAACTTGGTGCGACGCGCGGCGCGGTGCGCCGGGTTTTGATGCGTTTTGCCACCGAAGGTCTCGCAGAGCGTCTTCCGGGCCATGGCTGGCGCTTTGCCGAGTCACTCGATAATGAGCGCGCGGTCAATGAAAGCTACGCCTTCCGTCTGGTGATCGAATGTGGTGCGCTTTCGCAACCCGACTACGCACCTGATCTCAGCCAGCTCGCAGCTCTGCAACGCGAGCAGAATGAAATATCGGTCCTGCCGATCCAGAGCCTCACACGGGATCTCTGGTTCAACGCCAATGCCAACTTTCACGAGACCATTGTTTCGTGGGCGAATAATCGGTTTTTCACGCAATCAGTCCGGTGGCAGAACCATCTTCGCCGCATGACGGAATATTCTGACTTTGATCGTTTGGGCGAAGAGCGTATCCGCAAGGCTTGCAAAGATCACTTAGGTATTCTCGAAGCCATCGAGAATAGAGACTTTGAATTTGCTGCAGCCCTGCTCAAACGCCATATCAGCCGCTCAGGTGCAGAGGACGTATGACCGTTACGGCTAACGCACCGCGCCTGCTCAAACCTTTTCCAGAGCGATTGCAATCCCTTGCCCTACACCGATACACATTGTCGCCAGCGCATAACGACCGCCGTTCAAAGAAAGTTCGAGCGCTGCTGATCCTGTGATCCGTGCGCCCGACATGCCAAGCGGATGACCCAGCGCAATCGCACCGCCGTTCGGGTTAACCCGGTGATCGTCGTCAGCAATGCCAAGTTCGCGCAAGACAGCAAGCCCCTGAGAGGCGAAAGCCTCATTGAGTTCGATGACGTCCATTGCATCGATGGCAAGCCCGAGCCTTGCCAGAAGTTTCTGTGTTGCGGGCGCTGGGCCTATACCCATAATCCTCGGTGGCACACCGGCAGTGGCACCGCCCATTATTCTCGCCAGAGGTTTCAGGGCATATTTCTTGACTGCCTCTTCAGAGGCAATGATCAGGGCTGCAGCACCATCATTGACCCCAGAGGCGTTGCCCGCCGTAACCGTACCGCCAGCCCGAAAAGGCGTACCCATTTTTGAAAGGGCGTCGATGGATGTTGCGCGCGGATGTTCATCATGCTCGACCACCAGCGCAGCAGTTTTGCGTTGCGGGATGGTGACGTTTACGATCTCCTTGGCCAGCCTGCCGTTAGCCTGCGCGGTCGCAGCTTTTTCCTGACTGCGCATCGCAAAGGCGTCCTGATCCTCGCGCGAAATCTGGTAGTCTGCCGCAACGTTCTCGCCGGTTTCAGGCATCGACTCGACACCATATTGCTTCTTCATCAGCGGGTTTATGAAGCGCCAGCCAATCGTCGTATCGTATATTTCAGCTCGTCGCGAAAAGGCGGCATCAGCCTTTGGCATAACGAAAGGAGCCCGGCTCATGCTTTCAACGCCACCCGCAACCATCAGATCCGCTTCACCGGCCTTAATCGCCCGCGCTGCACTGATAATGGCGTCCATTCCAGACCCGCATAACCGATTGATCGTCGTTCCCGTTATGCTGACTGGCAGTCCGGCGAGCAACAGCGACATACGTGCAACATTGCGATTGTCCTCGCCTGCCTGATTAGCAGAACCGAAAATAACATCGTCCACCGCTTCCCAATCAACAGCCGCATTACGCTCCATTAACGAGCGAAGCGGAATAGCCCCAAGATCATCCGTTCTCACAGATGAAAGGGAACCACCAAACCGACCGATCGGTGTACGAACATAATCACAGATAAAGGCTTCACTCATAATGAGGTCTCGTATTTCGGGAATGATGATGGTTGCCGGTGCAGGGGCTATGCCTGCAAATGCGAAACGAATTTCGTATTCTGGTAGGCATCCAGCGCGTCGGCTCCGCCTTCGGTTCCGTAGCCGGAATCGTTGATGCCACCGAAAGGTACTTCCGGCAGTGCCAACCCGTAGTGATTGATAGTGATCATTCCGCTGCGAACAGAAGAAGAGATTTTTGCAGCATTGGCCGATGATCCAGTAAAAGCATAAGCAGCAAGACCATAATTGAGCCTGTTGGCTTCCACCAAAGCTTCGTCAAGTGACTGAAAGCTATTGAGAAGTGCCACCGGACCGAACGGCTCCTCGTTCATGATTACCGCATCACGCGGCACATCTGCAAGGATCGTTGGCTCAAAGAAATTACCGCGATTGCCAATGCGTTCGCCGCCCGTAACCACTTTAGACTTGTGTTCCTTCGCATCACCAATCAAGCGCTCCATGGCGTTGACCCGGCGCGCATTGACCAGCGGTCCCATTGTCGTTTCGGCATCGAGCCCATCTCCGACTTTCAACGAACGGGCGTAAGTTGAAAGACCTTCGATCACCTGATCGTAGACCGGTTCCTCAATCAGAAACCGAGTGGGGGCGATGCAAATCTGGCCTGCATTTCTGAACTTCGCTGCAGCTGCCACCTTGATTGCCTGCTCCACATCGGCATCTGCCATGATGACCACCGGCGCATGTCCACCAAGCTCCATCGTGGCCCGCTTCATATGCAAACCACTCAACGCTGCAAGCTGCTTTCCCACCTGCGTCGAACCCGTGAATGACACTTTCTTAATCACAGGATGAGGGATGAGGTAAGACGAGATCTCTGCCGGATCGCCATAAACGAGGTTGATAACACCATCAGGCAAACCAGCATCAGCAAAGGCGCGCACCAGTTCGGCTGGGGCTGCCGGCGTATCTTCAGCAGCTTTCAAAATGATGGAGCAGCCAGCCGCCAGAGCCGCAGATATCTTGCGAACCGACTGGTTGATTGGAAAGTTCCAAGGAGTAAACGCAGCCACTGGACCGACCGGCTCTTTGACTTCCGATTGCATCACATTTGCAAAACGTGGCGGAACGATACGTCCATAGCTGCGCCGGGCTTCTTCTGCAAACCAGTCGATCAGGTCACCGGCCGCAGCAGCCTCGGCACGCGCTTCCGACAGAGGCTTGCCCTGCTCAATCGTCAGCAAGCGCGCAACGCCCTCGCCGCGAGCCCGAAAAATGTCTGCAGCCTTGCGCAGCATCTTATAACGATCAAAGGCCGATACCTTGCGCCAAATCTCAAAGCCGCGCTCGGCTGCAGCCAAAGCGTCATCAAGATCTGCTGTCGTGGCTTTAGCAATATGTCCGATAACATCGTTGGTCGCCGGGTTCAGGACGTCAACCGTTTCACCAGAACTACCATCGCGCCATGTTCCATCAATGAACAGCTTGATATTGGAATATTCCACTTGAGTGTTCGTCATCACTCTCTCCTCAAACTGTTGCCTGATATTGATGGATGACACCGGCGTCGATTAGCTCTGCCAGTTTGGATTTATCGAATTGAAGAACGTCCTCCAGAATGGAGGTACTATGTTCACCCAACATTGGCGGCGCCTTATAAGAAGCATGTTTCTGTGCCTCCAATCCTTGTGCAGGGCGCACAAGAGAGACCGGCCCCAGATGTGGGCTTTCCAATGTTTGCACCACATTCCGTGCCACAACATTAGGACTTTCAAAAGCTTCTGGAACAGTTTTCACCTGCCCAGCAGGAACGCCCATCTTCAGACATTCAGCCATCCAATATTCGCGCGTTTGGGTGCGGAAACGATCAGCCATCGGCGGTATCAGTTCGGAACGATTAAGCGCTCGCCCGCTTGCCGTCTTGAAACGATCGTCCGCTGCAAGTTCTGGCAGGCCAATGATCTTTTCGCAGAGGATTGCAAACTGGCGGTCGTTACCGACAGCGAGGGCAAAGGCACCATCGGAACACTCGAAAATCTGATAGGGCACTACGGTCGGATGGGCATTACCAAAGCGTTTGGGAATATGCCCGCCATTCAGATGTGCACTACCAATATTGATGAGCGTATTGAGCGCGCATTCAAAAAGAGAAATATCGACAAACTGTCCGAGACCTGTGGTCTTGCGCTGATAAAGCGCTGCCAGAATGGATTGCGTTCCAACCATACCCGCCACGATATCGGTCATAGCAACGCCGATGCGCATCGGCTCGCCATCGGTTTGTCCGGTGATCGACATCAGGCCGCTTTCAGCCTGAACCACGAAGTCATAGCCGGGGCGGCGTGCTTCCGGGCCGGTTTGGCCATAACCGGATATTGAGCAATAGATGAGCCCGGGATTGAGCGCCTTCAAAGTCGCGTAATCAATTTTCAGGCGTTCGACAGTTCCGGCACGAAAGTTCTCGACCACAACATCCGCCTGCTTGGCCAGTTCATAAATTATATCGAGGCCTTCTGGCGACTTCAGATCGAGCGCCAGGCTTTTCTTGCCGCGGTTTGCACAGAGAAAATAAGTACTTGCTCCTTTATAATTGGGAACCGACCAAGCGCGCGTGTCATCACCGCCTTGAATATTCTCGATTTTCCAGACTTCGGCTCCAAGATCAGCAAGGCTCATCGTGGTCCAGGGACCGGCAAGAACGCGCGAAAGATCAAGAACCTTTATTCCAGCCAGCGGAAGGGCAGAGTTGTTATCGCCCATAACAGGAACCTCAAGTTCGTTCATTATTTTCAAGGTCACGTCCTTCTCAAACATCCGCGATAAGCGGCACCTGATAGTCAAAATTAGTCACGGGAATTACTGAGGTGATCGCCATTCCTGCGGGAAGTGACACGCGACCGCGTGTCCGCCTCCCTGAAGCTGCAATTCCGGCCTGACTTCCGCGCAGATCGCTTCCGCCCTGAAACAGCGGGTTCTGAACGGGCAACCGGATGGGGGATTGATCGGGCTCGGCACATCGCCCTTGAGCAGAATTTGCTGCCGCTTTCGCTCAATGACCGGATCGGCCAGCGGAACAGCCGACATCAAAGCCTGCGTGTAAGGGTGCAGCGGTCGGTTATAGAGTTCTCCAGCCGGAGCCTTCTCAACGATCCGCCCAAGATACATCACTGCAACCGTGTGCGAGATATGCCGCACGACTGACAGATCATGCGCAATGAAGATGTAGGACGTGCCGAACTCCGCCTGAATTTCCTGCAAGAGATTCAGCACCCCAGCCTGCACCGAAACGTCGAGCGCCGAGACAGGCTCATCGAGCACCATAACCTGAGGGTTAAGCGCCAAGGCGCGTGCGATCACGACACGTTGCCGCTGGCCGCCTGACAGCTCATGCGGATAACGCTTGCCGTGCTCCGGGTTGAGCCGGACAAGTCGCAGCATTTCCTGGACACGCTCTTTACGCTGCTGTTGTGACAGATCACTGATACGAAGCGGCTCGGCGATGCTTTCTTCGATGCGCATACGCGGATGAAGTGAAGCAAACGGATCCTGAAACACGAATTGCAGATGCTTGCGTGCAGCGCGCATTTCTTTCGGCGAGAACTGCGCCACGTTCTGTCCCTGAAACAGAACCTCTCCGCTCGTTGGCTCGATCAGCCTGAGCAGGCAACGTCCGAGTGTGGATTTTCCGCAGCCGGATTCACCGACCAAACCAAGCGTCTCACCCTTGGCCAGATCAAACGAAATATCATCGACCGCCTTAACCTCAGCCACATCGCGCTGAAAGATCGTGCCGCCTTTGATCGGAAACGATTTGCGAAGATTGCGGACCGAAAGAGCGGCATCCGACACAGAGGATGGAGCTGTTTGCGATGAAAAACTCTGGCTCATAGCGCGGCCTCGTTACTGACCGGTATGTCGGCCTTTCGTTGATATGCAGGCAGACTGTCGGCAAAGTGGCACGCCGATATGTGGCGTCCGAATTGCTGATATGTGGGAGCCGTTGTCTTGCAGATTTCCTGTGCATGTGCGCATCGCGGATGAAACGCACATCCTTTGGGGAAAGCACCCAGAACAGGCGGCGCACCATCAATGGAATAGAGTTTGCCGCCGCTATCATTTAGTGTCGGGATCGAAGCGATCAGCCCGCGCGTATATGGATGACGAGGATTGTCGAAAAGTTCAAAGACATCCGCTTCCTCGACCACGTCACCAGCATAGACAACGGCAACACGGTCAGCATGGCCCGCAAGGACCCCAAGATCATGCGTGATGAGGATAAGTCCCAGACCAAGTTTATTCTGCAAGTCCCGCAATACTGCCATGATCTGCGCCTGAACCGTGACATCAAGTGCCGTGGTAGGTTCGTCTGCAATCAATAGGTCTGGATCATTAGCGACAGCCATGGCGATCATCACGCGCTGCCGCATCCCACCTGAAAACTCATGCGGGTATTGTTTCACACGCTGATCAGGTTGCGGAATGGAGACTAGCTCCAGCAACTCAATCGCCCGCGCCATAGCGGCTTTCCGGTTGAGCTTTTTCTGATGAAGCTGCAAGGCTTCGATCAGCTGATCGCCGACCTTCATCACCGGATTGAGAGAAGACAACGGGTCCTGAAAGATCATCGCGATTTTCGAGCCGCGAAGGCTTCGCATTTCGCGCCGCGATTTACCAACCAGTTCTTCGCCCTGAAACGTAACCGAGCCTGAAACCTTGGCATTGGGCGGCGTCAGGCCGATTGAGGCCAGCATCCCGATAGACTTGCCGGAGCCGGACTCGCCAACGATCCCCAAAACTTCGCGCCGCTTCAGTTCGAGACTAATGCCTCTGACCGCATCAAGCACCACACCATCGCGGCCAAAGCCGACACGCAGGTTTTCAATTCGAAAGAGACTGGTGTTCTCATTTGGATTTTTCATTTTGTTCTCCAATCACTTCGAACGCGGGTCGAAATAGTCGCGAAGACCATCGCCGATGAAATTGAAACCAAGAACGATGGTCAGGATGGCAAGGCCCGGCCCCATCGCGATCCACCAGTTGTAGAAATAGACAGCCCCCTCGGCGATCATGGAGCCCCATTCCGGCGTGGGAGGCGTTGCGCCAAGGCCGATAAAGCTGAGCGATGCCGCAAGCAGAATGACCTGCCCCAAATCCATCGTTGCGCTGATCAATATCGGGGTCCAGCAGAGCGGCAGAATATGCTTGAACAGAACACGGGAGCTGCTGGCGCCAGATGCTATCGCGGCCTCCACGTGCTCACGCTCACGCACTTCCAGCACCTGCGCCCGCATGAGGCGCGCATAGACAGGCCACCAAACAATGACCATGGCAATCGCAGCGTTTTCAAGCCCGGGTCCGAGGGATGCGGCAACCGCCATTGCGAGAAGCATCGGAGGAAATGACAGTGTGATATCGACGAGCCGCATGATGGCTGAGCCGATCAATCCACCTTTATAGCCTGAGATAGCACCAGCCAACGCACCAATGATAACCGCACTTACCACCACCAAAAGGGCAATTGGCAGCGAATGCTTGGCTCCGTAGAGCGTGCGCGTCAACACATCGCGTCCCAGAGCATCGGTTCCAAGCCAGTGCGACCAGCTTGGTGCCTGCAGGCGACGTCCAACCATGTCGAGCGGGTCGTATGGCGTCATATATGGCGCAAAGAATGTCGCAATGATCCAGAAGGCTACGACAATAAGTCCGATTGCCACCGGCAGGGTAAACCAGCGCGGTATTCTGAATTTAAGCTGACGTGATGGGGTGTTCGCTACTGCAACCATTTGCTTTCCCCTTAGCCCAGACGAACGCGTGGATTTGCGAGAACATAGGCAACATCGGTGAGCAGGTTCGTAATCAGGAACATCACGCCACCGACGATGGTAACACCAATAATTGCTGGGAAATCCAGTGATCGTGCGGCCTCAACCGCATAAGATCCCATGCCAGGCCAGGCGAAAATTGTTTCGGTCAGCACGGCGCCCGTGATGAGATAAGCAAACGAATAACTGATGACTGTCAAAACCGGCACAAGAATGTTGCGCAGGGCATGGCGGAACACCACACGAAGTTCGCCTGCACCTTTGGCGCGTGCGGTGAGGATGAATTCACGCCCGATTACATCAAGCATATTGGCGCGAACGAGACGCGAAATCGTACCCGCCACGGTCCAGCCAAGCACTGTCGCAGGGAGAATCAGATGTGCGAGGGCATTTTTGAAAGCCGCGAAATTTCCTGCGAGCAGACTGTCGATTGTCATGAGGCCTGTGATGGCAGCAGGCGGCACCATGCGTGGATCAAGTCGGCCCGGTCCGGGCAGCAACTCAAACTGCACTGAAAAGATGAAGAGAACGGCAAGCCCCAGCCAGAAGACGGGCAAAGATGATCCCAGCAGCGCAAAAAGGCGCGCCACATGATCAATCGCGCTGTCGCGATAATAAGCCGCCAGAATACCAAGCAGGATACCGACAATAGACCCCAGAACCATAGCCGATAAAACCAGCTCCATGGTGGCTGGCAAACGGGCCATCAAGTCTGTGCTGACAGGACGCTTCGTGACGAACGAGGTCCCCATGTCGCCAGACAGAAGGTTTTTGAGATAGATGACATAGCGCTCTGGCAGACTGCGATCGAGCCCCCACTTTGCTTTTGCAGCAGCCACAACTTCCGGGTTGTTCATCTGCTGCTCGGCCACAATGGATGTAAGCGGATCACCCTTTGTGATCGTCGTGAGCGCAAAGGCCATGGTCACGATGCCAAGAATTAGAAATGGCATCGCAATTAGGCGCTTAAAGAGATAATTTGACATGCACGGTTCCCATTTTGGAAATCTGGCGCAGTTTTTGTGCGTCCTTGCACATAGTATTGACAAGCAAATTTGACGCCGTCAATATAAATGAAATTAAATTTCATTTTCTGGAACGGCATTCCTTTAAACTGAAAACGACACACGCCCAGGAGACAACGTGAAGAAGAGAACGAAGCCCAGCTCATTGGACCTCGATAAAGACAGCGCTCAGGTTTCCAGTGCCCTCGTAAGGGGTCTGGAAATTTTGCGAAGCTTCACCCCAAATGATATTTCTCTTGGAAATCAGGATCTTATTGATCGGACAGGCTTGCCGAAAGCCACCGTTTCACGCCTGACACTAACCCTGGTCAATCTGGGTTATCTTAATTACGATGAAAATCTCGGGCGCTATAGCATTGGCCCCGCGACAATTTCTTTGGGCTACTCGGGCCTCAGTGCAAATGCTGTTGTTTATATGGCGATGCCACTCATGCGGAAACTTGCGGAAAAAACCGGTGTCGCCGTTGCCATGGGACTGCGTGAGCAACGCGAAATGGTCTATGTCGCCAATGCGCGCTCTGAAAACCCTGTTTCCCTGCGCCTCAATGTCGGCTCAAGGTTGCCAATCTGGCGCACTGCAATGGGGCTTTCCTATTATGCGGGCATGGAAGAAACGCAGCGTGAGTCTCTGCTTGAGCAAATGCTTGCAGCCGAGCCGGAACAGGCCGAGAAAATTCGTCGCCTCACAAGCAATGCACTCGAAGATTTTGAGAGAGATGGCTTCGTTGCATCATGCGGCGACTGGTACAGCTATATAAATGCGGTAGGCGTTCCATTCCGCCCGACTGATGGCACCCAGCTTGTGGCAATCACCTGTGGCGGCATTACCGACATTGCGCCACGCGACGTCTGTTATAGCGAAATCGGTCCCGCACTCAAACAGTTGACCATCGAGCTGCAGGAGCGGCTTGTCGGCAAGCTGGAAGCACCTTCACACACCTTACCCTAATCATCGCCAACGCGACGTAGCAGATTGTTGCAGGAAATCTCATGGCCACCGATATTCTATATCCAAAAGTCAGTCTGGAAACCAATTCCGGCACAATCTCTCGTTGGCACGCGAAAGACGGTGATACAGTCAGCCAAGGGCAGCTCCTTTTTGAAATAGACAACGATAAAACCGTTGTTGAGGTGGACGCGCCTCACAGTGGAATACTTAAAATTCTAAAGCCTTCGACATCAGATGAAATCGACGTCGGCCAGAGTGTGGCAAGCCTTTTTCTTGAAGGCGAAGCTATTTCCTCGGCCACTTCAAAACCCGCATCGGAACCCGCTGCCGTTTCGTCACCTGAAGCCACAAAGTCTTCGGAAGCCCCGGCGTTGGATATCCGTTCACACACCACACAAGCCGGCAGGACTGTAGCAACACCACTTGCAAAACGTCTGGCCGGAAACGCTGGAATTGATCTTTCGCAGATCAACGGTAGCGGGCCGAGCGGGCGCATACAGAAGAAAGATGTTGTTGCTGCCATCGAAACGCAGCAGCCTGCGGCAAGCATCTCGTCCCAACCTATCGACGGTACTGAGCTGAACGCAGTATGGCTGCGCAAGGGAGAAGGAACGCCGATTGTCCTTCTGCATGGCTTTGCCTCGGATCATAATAACTGGCGTGGCTTGTTTGCCGGCACCCAATGGCAGCAACCCTTGCTGGCGATTGATCTGCCATCGCATGGTGCCTCATCTCTTGACGTTGTTGACGACCTCGACGCAATTGCAGAACGCGTCGAAGCAACAATTCAACGGCTCAACCTCTCGCAAACGATTGTTGTGGGCCATTCCTTTGGCGCTGCAGTGAGCGCCCGACTGGCAGTCCGAGGGAATATCGATATCCGTGCGCTCGGATTGTTTTCACCAGCGGGTCTGGGGCCGGAAATCAATAATGGCTTTGTCGAGAACTTCGTTAAAGCCAAATCCAAAGAAAGCGTCATACCTTGGCTGCATGAACTTGTTCATGCAAAGGACGCAATTTCAGACGCTTTCATTTCAGCCGTGGTGCAACAGCGACAGAACCAGCCGCTGAGTGGCGCGATGAGCGCTTTTGCAAAACAGTTCTTTGCGGATGGAACACAAACCATATCAATCACGAACGACCTTGCATCGCTCGAAATACCGGTTCGTGTTGTCTTTGGAAAACAGGATCGCATCCTGCCTTTCAAACATAGTCGCAACCTACCAGACAATGTAGCGCTCCACGCTTTTGACGCCTGTGGACACATGCCTCATTTGGAAAAACGCGGCCTGTCGCTCCGTATCCTGCAGGAGCTTGTAAACTCTGTTCGTAACTAAAACATCATGGCAATAAAAAAGGCCGGAGATTTCTCTCCGGCCTTATTTGTTTCATCTGCGATAGCTTATTTGGCGACTGAAATCTCAGCCAATGGCAGGTTGCAGCAAGCCGAATAGCGCACGCCGTTCACCTTGCTATTATATGCCAGAATTACGTCTGGGCTCAGCATCGGAATGATGACATTGGCAGCGGCCATTTTTTCACCAGCCTGGAACCAGACCTTATCAGCCTGATCGGCAGGCGCTTTAAGAGCATCGGCCATAACCTGCTGAATATCGCCGATCACGAATGACGGGTCACGCGCTTCACCGGCGCGCTTGGCCCAGAGGCTACCCTTTGCCAGACCGAATGCATCGACATATTGCGATGTGCCATAGAAGTCAGGTGCATAATAGACGACAGTCAGCGGCGTGCCGTCACCATTCACCTTCTCACGCCACGTTGCAAAAGAAACAGGCTGCAGCTCAACCTTGATATTCACCTTGGACAGATCCTGCTGGATCTTCTGCATCATCTGCGTGAAATCAACACCGTAGACGTTGAGGTTTGGATAGGTTGCCTCAAGCTTGAAACCATCCGGATGCCCTGCCTTTGCAAGCAGTTCCTTTGCCTTGTCGGGGTTGTATTCAGGTATCTTGTGATCAGAGCCACCCGGGAAGCCGATTGGAATAGCGGCACCAATCAATTGGCCTTTGTCACCCAACATGAAATCGAGCAGTGTTTCACGATCAATTGCCGTGGAAATGGCTTCACGAACTTCAGGTGTCAGAGGCACTTCATTCGATTTGGCACCCGGTGAGAGCGCGATATAAATGAAGTTATAAGAATGTATGGAGTCAATCTTCACGTCGGGATTGCGGATGGTCTTGGCAGTTTCCGGATCGATCTGCATGGCAATATCTGCAGAGCCGTTTTCAAGCATTTGCGCCTGAGCAACGGCATCCTTAACCTGACGGATAACGACTTCCCCTACTTTCGCAGCCTCGCCCCAGTATTTTTCATTACGCTTCAGGCGAAGTTCGGAATTGGGTTCGTAAGCGGCCAGAACAAACGGGCCACTACCTGCCGAATTGGCGAGAAACCAGGCTTCAGCATTGTCCTTTTCTGCAGCATCTTCACCATTGACGGCCTTGGCTTCAGACGTAGCAACTTCACTATTGACGATGCCGAAATATGGCGAAGCCACAACATTGAAGAACTCCGAATTGGGCGCCTTGGTCTTTACGACCACGGTTGCCTCATCAGGCGTATCGATGGAAGCAATCGTATCTGCCAGAAATGAAGGGCTTGCCTTCACATTCTTGAGGCGTTCCCAGGACCACTTAACGTCCTTGGCTTCAACCTTCGAGCCATCCGAGAACACAGCTTTCGGATTTATCTTGAAGGTAAATTCGGTCTGATCGCCATTTGCGGTATAGCTCTCGGCGAGCACCGGCACGACCTTGTTATCTTTGTCGAGCGACAAAAGACCTTCATAAACTGCCGAGTCATAAATCTGGCAGGTGTCGCAGAAGGTGCGATGCGGATCGAGCGAGTTGATGTCCATGTTGCGCGCAATCACAAGAGAATCTGCATTTTGCGCATAGGCTGCGGGAACCGCAGTCAGCAACGTCGCAGCCATCATCAGGCTTTTGAAATTCGTCATCAAAAGGCGGTTCAGCCCTGTTTTCCCATTTTTCATTTCGTTCCTCGTTTTTCTCTTCTTATGTTCAAACTCATCAGGCATTGCGCGTGATTTTTTCCAGCGCCGCCCGAACCTTTTCCGACGACCCGAGAGCCGCCTTATTCAAGACCAGTGAAACCACAGGCGACGACAAACTGCCGGTCACATGGAGAATTTCATGGTCAAGATCGTTGAAGAAACGCCGCTGAATTTCAGCAGCCCAATGCCGTCCGAGCGAAAGCCCGCTCGCGACCTGCTCGGCAATCACCACACGATTGGTCTTGGCTATAGACTGGCCGATAAGCTCCCAATCAATGCCCGTCATATCGAGGCTGCGCATGTCGATAATCTCAGCATCTATGCCAGATTCTTCCGCAGCTTTAACCGAGGCCTGTACCATCACAGATGTTGCAAGCACCGTACATGCCGAGCCTGATCTCACGATGCGGGCCTTCCCGAGAGGAATACAATAATCACGGTCTTCCTTGGGCACGAGGCTTTCACGCTGATAAAACTCAACATGCTCGATAATGGCCACCGGATCATTTGACTTGAGCGCGCTGTTCATCAACCCGACATAGTCAAAGGCATTGGTAGGGGATACGACACGCCATCCCGGAAACATGGCGAACAATGCCGATGGATCACCCGAATGCTGAGAGCCGTAGCCAGTGTGCGGTGACACGCGAACGCGCATCACGATCGGCACGGGAAAACCATCACCGAACATATGACGGACTTTGGAAATACCATTGGCGATCTGATCAGCCGCAACAAAGCAGAAGTCACCGAACATGATTTCCACAACCGGGCGCAGTCCCCGCAAGGCCGCTCCCAGCGCAACGCCCGTAAAACCATTTTCCGCAATCGGCATGGCGAGCACTCTTCCCGGGAACAGCTCAAGTGCGTTCTTGGTGAACCCGCTGACGCCACCGGCAAAACGGTGAACATCCTCACCCATAACGGTGATTGTCGGGTCTTTCTCCATTGCCCGACCAAGAACATCGGATGCAGCCGCCGCAAAACGCACCTTCACAAGCTCGTCGGCGGAATAGTCCTCAATCTCGCTAAAGCGAGCATCAGAGAACTCCTGCCCGTCGCCAAGTATGCCTTCATCGATGCTTTCTGCTGAAGGCCACAGAGCATCAGGTATCCGCAGCACATTGCTACCGGGTGCTGTTTCAGTCAGGCGAGATCCTGCAGCCTGCACTGCAGCGCTGACTTTCACGTCGATCTCGGCAAGCTCTGCGTCGCTGGCAATGCCAAGTTCCTTCAAACGCCGCTCTGCCTGAGCGATTGGATCACGGCGCTTCCACTCTTCCTCTTCTTCGCCTGTACGATAGCCGAAATCGCTCCCGGCCTTGCTCCCGCTTTGATGAAGGTAGCGATAGCATTGCGCTTCAATAACGACCGGGCCGCCTTCTTCTTCAATGATCTGACAGGCATCTCGCATTGCCTGATGAACAGCGACAACATCCATTCCGTCGCACTCAATGCCAGGGAAGCCCAGCATTGGGCCGCGCGACGCAATGCGTGTTTCGCGCGTGGCATCCTGAATGTGTGTCGACACCGCGTAGAGATTGTTTTCGACGTAGAAAATCACCGGCAAGCGATAGAGTGCAGCGATGTTCATCGCTTCATAGGTCGCTCCCTGTAAGGAAGCGCCATCGCCAAAGAATGCGACCGATATGCCTTTTCTGCCAAGCAGTTTATCGGCGAGCGCATAACCGGCAGCATGAGGAATATTGCCACCAACGATAGCACTTGTGCCTGCAATGCCGGATGCGGCATCGCGCATATGCATGGAGCCGCCACGACCACCGCAATAGCCGGGGTTAAGCCCCATAATCTCTGCCATCAAACGATAGACGGCATCATTCATGTCGTCGGTAAAATCGGATTGAAGAATATCGAAATCCGATGGTGTCTGTGCATTGATCAGCTTCGTCAACACCTGGTGATGCGCACGATGTGTACCATTGATCTGGTCATTAGAACCGAGCATCGACATGGCGCCCACTGCCGCAGCTTCCTGCCCAATACTGGCATGAGCCGGACCATGAACCAGCCCCGCTTTCTCAAAGTCGAGTATTTTTTCCTCAAAGCGCCGGATGAGCTTCATCTGGCTATACCATTTCAGCAGATCACCGGCATTTGCAGCGCGCCAGTCATCTTCCGTCACATTGAGCCGATACCAGGGCGCAGAAGGTTTCAGTTCAATTTTCTCGGCCATGATAAAGGTTCCCTAATTGCATTCTGCCAATGGCAGTTTCAGTTCTGCCCTGCGGCGCAGCCACAGGCTGGCGCGATATCGCGGATCACCAGTTCTCCCAAACATGCGATCCAGAATATGGACGACGATATCGGCTCCGATCCGGTCGCCCCATTCAAGCGGGCCATATGGATAGCCGAGTCCCAAACGCACGGCAGCATCGAGGTCATCGACTGATGCTATGTTTTGATGAACGATATCGGCTGCGATATTCACAATCATAGCCAAAACACGCTGGCAAACAGTTCCGCATGTATCTTCAACCAGCGACGCTTTGACTCCATCGGACTGCGCCAAAGCGAGAGCCTCTTGCCGCGTAAGGTCCGTTGCTCCCGGTGAAGCGACCAGCGTTCGGTGTCTGTAGATGCCAAATAGCGGATCAAAGCCGATGGTGTTGGCAGAGTTCAGACCTTCCCGCACGATTGCCGAGGTTAGATCATCGCCAATCAAACCGATCAGAACCAGCGCGCTCGCACTTACATCATTGATGACTGGAACGCCTGCCTGCTTCGCGAGCTTATGCAGCGCCTTGTCAGGTGTATCGCCGATAATCGTCACCGATTTGGGCAGGCTCCGCGCGCCATCGCTTGCTACAGCTGTGGTGGCATCGTCTGAATAATCATAAAAGCCGCGGCCGCTTTTGCGTCCAAGCAGACCTGCATCAAGGCGCTGCCGTGTGATAACCGACGGACGATAACGGGGTTCGTGATAATATTGCCCGTAGATCGCTTCCATGACGGGATGCGACACATCAAGTCCCGTCAGATCAAGAAGCTCGAAAGGCCCCATGCGGAACCCAGCAGCATCCCGCAGAATTGCATCAATCGTAGTGAAATCAGCGATATTTTCCCGGATCATCGCAAGCGCTTCCGTGCCATAAGCACGACCAGCGTGGTTGACGATAAAACCCGGTGTATCGGAAGCCATCACGGGTCGATGACCAACCCGTACTGCAAGCTCCTTCAGAACATCAAGAACCCTGGCATCCGTCAGCGCAGCTTTGATTACTTCCACAACGCGCATTAGCGGAACGGGATTGAAAAAGTGAAACCCGGCTATGCGCTGCGGATTTTGAGCTTTACCGGCAATTGCAGTTACCGACAAAGACGATGTGTTCGTTGCTATGATCGCTTCAGGCGGAAGACATTTTTCAAGCGCAGCAATCAGCTCTCGCTTCACGCCAATGTCTTCAACAACAGCTTCTATGACAAGATTGGCCTCAGCCAAATCGCCAAGAGCATCAACAGGTGTGATCCGATCAAGAACACCTGCAGCCGTATCCGAGTCCAGTTTCCCACGCGAAACCCGGCTATCCAGACGCTTTGCAAGCTCCTGTTTCGAAGCCTCGGCTTTTCCGGGAAATTGGTCGAATATATGAACAGTCAGGCCAGCCGCAGCCATGGTTTCGGCTATGCCTATCCCCATAATCCCGGCACCAACGATACCAACTTTATTGATAAGACTATATTGCTCCGACATCGCAGCCATACTAGCGCCCCTTGAACTGAGGCTTGCGTTTGGACAGGAAGGCGTCAATGCCTTCCCGCTTATCTTCCGTGTCGAAGAGAAGCTGGAACGCTTTACGCTCCAATCTCAGAGCTGTTTCAAGAGGTGCATCTTCGCCGTGAGTGACAGCCTCTTTGATTTGTTCCGCTGCAAGCGGTGGCATCAGGGCAATTTTTCCAGCAAGCTTTAGCGCTTCTTCCAACGCCTGCCCTTCGTCCGTCAACCGGCTGACGAGACCGTATCTTTCCGCGTCCACCGCCGAGAGCATTTCTCCTGTCAGAGCAAGCAGCATGGTCTTATATTTGCCTATCGCGCGTAAGAGCCGTTGTGTACCTCCTGCGCCAGGCATCAATCCGAGCTTGATTTCCGGCTGACCGAAATTTGCAGTTTTTGATGCAACGATAATATCGGCGTGCATTGCAAGCTCACAACCACCGCCCAACGCATAGCCTTCCACGGCAGCGATCACAGGCTTGGGGCAACGAGCGAGGCTCTCCCAGTAACGATGAAGCCGCTGGGCGAGAATTTCTCCAGCACCAGTCTGTGCAAACACTTTAACATCTGAACCAGCGGCGAAATTTCCACCTTTGCCCGCAATGACGATAACCCGCGTTTCCGCATCAATCGCAAGCCGATCAACTGCTTCTGACAGTTTCTGGCGGATATCCATATTCAATGCATTGAGTGCTTCTGGACGATTGATTTCCAGTAAGGTCACACCTGCCGCCGGACGGCTTTCGATCACCACATCGGTAAGCTCGGTCATCCTCTCCCCAACTTCCCCTGAACCCATTCCAATCATAGCAAAACCACAAATGGAATTTAATTTCATTTTATATTGTCTCGAACTTTAATCTATGAAACATTCCCTTAGCAATAGGATATTTCTGCAAAACGCGACGTGTTTCATCTTTGTTGAAATCACCCGCGAAGGGGCACTTCATGATCCGCGACCCGGAGACCTTTCAATCACTGTTAGATACGATCAGACGCTTTGTCAGAGAGCGGTTGATGCCCGTCGAAAGACAGGTGGAAGAAACAAACAGCATCCCCACCGATGTCATAGACGACATGCGTGCCATGGGCCTGTTCGGCCTCTCAATTCCTGAACAATATGATGGACTTGGGCTGACGATGGAGGAAGAAGTCCTCGTCGGTTTTGAACTCGGCTACACCTCTCCGGCATTTCGTTCTGTCATCGGTACAAACAACGGTATCGGCTCGCAGGGGATTATAGCGGACGGCACCGACGCCCAGAAAACATATTGGTTGCCGAGACTTGCCAGCGGAGAAATCATTGGCTCATTCGCCCTGACAGAACCCGATGTGGGGTCCGATGCAGGTGCGGTCAAAACTACGGCTGTAAAAGACGGCGATGCTTACATTCTCAATGGCGTAAAGCGCTTCATAACCAATGCGCCGATTGCTGGCGTATTCACGCTCATGGCACGAACAGGCGAAGCCGGACCTTCCGGCGTCACAGCATTTCTGGTTGACCGCAATTCACCCGGCCTCACCGTTGGTAAGGCGGACCATAAGATGGGACAACGCGGCACGCAGACCTGTGATGTCTATCTGGAGAATGTTCGTGTCCCTGCGGAAAACATCATTGGTGGTGTGGAAGGCCGTGGCTTCAAGACAGCAATGAAAGTTCTCAACCGCGGTCGGCTGCATATATCCTCCGTCTGCGCAGGCATGGCAGAGCGATTAATTGATGAAGCCGTCGGCTTTGCCAAAACCCGTGTTCAATTCGGCAAGCCCATTGCAGAACACCAGATGATACAGGCAATGCTGGCGGATATGAGCACCGAAGCCTATGCCGCACGATGCATGGTGCTCGATTCAGCGCGTGCTTTCGATGATGGGGACCCCGCAATCATTCGCAAGGCGGCAAGCTGCAAACTCTATTGTTCTGAAATGGTGGGACGCGTCGCCGATCACGCCGTGCAGATACATGGTGGCTCCGGCTATATGCAGGACTATGCTGTCGAGCATTTCTATCGCGATGTGCGCCTGTTCCGTCTTTATGAAGGCACATCACAAATTCAGCGGATCATCATCGCACGCGAAATGACGAGGGCTTAACCCATGGAAGTTACCGGCAAGAGCAAAATCCTTTTCGTTCTGGCACATCCAATCGGTCATGTGCGGGCAAGCCACGTCTTCAATACCCACTTCAACAAGACAGGGAAGAACGCAGCGGCGGTTCCCTTGCACGTTCATCCTGATGATCTTGCACAAGTCACGCAATCCATTCGCAAAATTGGCAATGTAAGCGGCTTTGGTGTGACTATCCCACACAAGATCGCAATCATTCCGCTTCTCGATGCTGTGACAGATGCAGCGGAAGAAATTGGTGCCGTCAACTTCGTGCGCCGCGAGGAAAATGGTCGCCTTGTTGGTGACAATTTGGATGGCCCCGGCTTTATCGAAGGATTGCGCAGCAATGGTATCGAACCTAAAGGCATGTCTGTTTTGATGCTGGGAGCAGGCGGCGCCGGGCGTGCTGTGGGCTTTGGGCTGGCAAAAGCGGGCGCGCGTTCCTTGTGGATCGCCAATCGCGATACTGCAAAAGCTGCAGCGCTCGCCACGGATATACAATCTGCTTATAAAGACTGCTCCCTCCAAAGTGGACCCGATCACGGCAACCACTTCGACCTCATCGTCAATACGACATCGCTTGGCATGGCCGAGCAAGACGAGCTTCCGCTGGATCTGACAGGGATTTCCTCCGACACCATAATATCCGACATCATCGTGAATCCACCGATGACGCGCTGGCTGGAATTGGCGCAAGCCAAAGGATGCAGGATCATCAATGGTGTCCCGATGCTTGATGCACAGATGGTTCTGGCATGCAAACATATGGGCATTTGAGTCGTGGTGATGAATTGATATATTCGACCGCTCGACAAGGATGCGTCCGGCAATTGGAGCCTATTGATGAATTTTGTAAATGAACCGGACAACAGCTTGACTGAAGCTGACGACGCTATCGCTGAAGAAGCTCAGGCGGAATCTGGCGAGGTGTTGTCCAACACCGTTTACAATACGCTCAAATCGCAGCTGATGCAGGCACAGCTCCTTCCGCTTCAGCGGCTCAAGGTCCGCGATCTTGCGCGCTCGTTAGGAACATCTGAGACCCCCGTCCGTGAAGCTCTGATCCAGCTTTCGCGCGAAGGTGCCATCGAGATCAAGCCGCGCTATTACATCCGCGTGCGCAAGCTTTCGGCCGATGAGTACGAAGAAATTCGTGCGATGCGTCTGGAACTTGAACCCATGGCAGCGGAACGCGCATTACCGCATATCACTGAAGAAGACATTCTTCAGCTTGAAGATCTGCATAATCGGCTGGTTGCTGCAGAAAAAAGCGGCGACTGGCCGGAAGCATTGCAGACCAACTTTGATTTCCATTTTATCATCTATCGTCGTTCAGGCATGAAACATCTGATTGATGTGCTTGAAGCGCTCTGGATGCGTATCGGGCCGATCCTTTCGGAACTTTATCCCAACGCAATGCCAACCTATGCCGGCCCTCACCAGCACGAACAAGTTCTGGCTGCCTTGCGCGATCGGGACTCCTATGCTCTGCGCATGGCTATTCGCATGGACCTGATCGAAGGTGGAGCGGCTCTCGTCAGGCATCTGAAATCGTCAGCCTATACAGATTGATCCAAACAAAAAGGCCGACACCACGAGGGCGTCGGCCTGAGATTCTTTTGCGACCTTTGCTTATTCAGCAAGCCAGTTCTGCCAGCGTTCACGCAGCATGTTGCGGTTCTCGCCGATCCATTTGAAATCCGGGACAAGCAGCAACTTGTAATTATCCGGCGACGTTGCATAATTCTTCTGCTCAGCTTCAGGCAGCAAAGCCACACCTTCTTTTGAATGGGTCGCGTAGTTTGCTGTCTTGATGAAGGCCGGATGGCCTTCTGCATGACCATAGAAGTAATTGATAAACTTCAGGGCGCCTTCCGGATTAGGGGCATCTTTCAGGATAGCGAAATAGCCTGTGTCCATCACCGCATCATTCCAGCTTACATTGAATGGCGCACCATCATTCATGGCGCTCAATGCTCTGCCGGAATAGGACATCGTCATGGCGACTTCCTGATCGCGCATGATCTGTGCCACCTGATTGCCCGTCTTCCACCACACGCTGATATGCGGCTTGATCTCGTCGAGCTTTCTATAGGCCCGGTCCAGATCCATCGGGAAGATCTTGTCGCGCGGCACGCCATCAGCGATCAGCGCGATAGCCGGCAACCACCAGTCACGATCACCAGTATCCGGCAATCCACGCGGGCCGGGAAACGTGTTCACGTCCCAGAAATCAGCCCAGGTCTGAGGCACCTTGTCCTTGTAAACGGATGTATCATAGGCGAGCAGCATACCGCCCGTCGTTCTTGCAACACCTTTTTCCTTGCAGGAGCCTTCGACGCCTTTCGCTTCAACATTCGGTAGTTTCGAGCAATCAATCGTCAAAAGAAGATCGGCTTTGTCGACCAGATCGGGACCCGTTGCCGTAACAATATCAAACTCAAATTTGTTGGCGCGCTTCATGGCTTCGACACGCGCCCATTGATCCGGCACCTCAATATCAAACGGCACGACATCCGTGCCGCTTTCTTCCTTGAAAGGCCCGTAGAACTCTTTCTCAAGCGTCTGGCGCATCTGTCCGCCAGTCGTCGCATAAACAACGCTGTCAGCTTTGGCCACTATCGATCCGGCTGTAAGCAGCAACCCGGCGCACATCAGTAATCTGGTAGTTTTCTTGAACATGTTTCCCTCACTTCTATGGTTTTCTTATTCTTCAGACACAGCCTGCTGTGAACGCGTAGCAAGCGCGCGCAGCCCTGCGGCCCCCACCAGAACAATGATGGAAAGCAGCGTGAGCATCACGGCAATCGCTGGGATAATCGGTGTCAGGTTCTGCTCGATATCATCGAACATCATGCGCGGTAGGGTCTTGTCGCGCACACCTGCGAGAAAGAACGAAATTACCGGTTCATCAAACGATATGACGAAGGCAAACAACGCGCCCGATAAGACATTCGGCCATATCAGCGGCAAGGTCACGGCGCGAAAAGCCAAAAAGCGATTGGCGCCACAACACATTGCCGCATCTTCCAAAGCGGGATCGACCTGCGAGAGCGCTGCTACAATCGTGAACACGCTGAAAGGCAATGCTATAATTGTGTGCGCAAAAACGTAACCGGCCGTTGTCTCTGTCAGTCCGACACTTTGAAACATCAGATAGAGCGCAATCGCCAGGGCGATATGCGGCACAACGATGGGACCAATGAGCAAAGTCTGGAAAATGGTCGCGAGCGCACCCTTGCCGCGAACTATTGCATAGCTTGCACATAACCCAATAATTGCACTCGAAATCGCCGTGAAAAATGCAATCTTCGCGCTGAATGCCGTTGCACTCATCCATTGTGCAGACTGAAAGAAGGCACCAAACCACTGCCACGTAAACCCGCGTGGCGGAAACGTGATGTAATCCGTCTCACTAAACGCCATTGGCAGAATGATAAGGATCGGCACAACGAGAAAACACAGCACCAGATAGACATAGGCATTGAGGAGCAAATTGCGGCGGTTCATGCATTGCCTCCCATCATCCGGTTGAACTTGAACACACGACCGAAGACCAGCGAAACAGCCATCACCAGAAGTGTAAGAATACCCACTAGTGCTGCTGCGAATGGCCAATCCAGTGTTTCGCGCAGCTGCTGGGAAATCAGCGTCGCAATCATCATTTCTTTCGGCGAACCAAGCAGCGAAGGCGTGATGAAATAACCAAGTGCGGTGAGAAAGGTTAGGATCATCCCGCCCATAACTCCCGGCAGGGTGAGCGGAAAAATGACCTCGAAAAAGGTTCGTATTGGGCCGGCTCCAAGGATGGCAGCAGCTCTCGCATAATCCCGCGGCACGTTGCGAATAGCGCCATAGATCGGCAGAACCACAAACGGCAGGAGAACATGCGTCATAGCAATGAGAACTGCGGTTTGGGTATAAAGCAGCTTCAGCGGCTGATCTATGAGGCCAAGTTGAAGCAAACCTTGATTGACCAATCCATTACGCTGCAAAAGCACTGCCCAGGCTGCGGTTCGCACCAGCACAGACGACCAGAACGGCAACAGAATGCAGGCGGTTATGAAGATCAGTTTTGGTCCGCTCGAATGCGCCATCAGCCATGCGATGGGGTAGGCCATCAGCAGCGCGATCACACTGACCAGCGCGGCAATCAAAACAGTGCGTCCCAGCACATTGAGATAAACCGGGTTTGAGAAAACCCGCTGATAATTGTCCAACGAAACCGATGGCTCTGTCACGGACAAAGCGAGCAGACTGACCAACGGATAGATAAAGAACAGCAATAGCAGCGAGAAGAATGGCAAAAGCAGAAGAAGCATTCCGCCTTTCGATAGCTTGCGCCCGTCTGGCTCAAAGAACATTTTCAACATCGGCTCAGCTCGCACGGGAATAGACGAGACTTGCTTCGGGAGCAAAGCCCAATCGCAGTTTTTGACCTGCGCCAATGTCAGGAACCGCTGCACTCGCCAGTCTTGCGCGCAGTTCTGTTCCGTCGGCCATTGCCCCTAGAATAGCAGTGTCCGGACCGGCATAGATCACATCACGAACGGTGATTTCCAATCCCTGCTCCGCAGGAATTAAGCGTTCCGGACGAACTGCCATCAACGCATTGCCGGATTTTGCTCCCATGACATTTTCAGAGGGTATCGAAACAACGGTGCCGTCAGCGGCTTGCGCCTTGGTCCCATCCCATACGATCGGGATGAGGTTCATTTCACCGATGAAGCTTGCAGAAAACAGATTGGCGGGGCGGTTATAGAGTTCGCGCGCGCTGGCGACTTGCTGAATATGTCCGCCTTGCAGGATCGCAACGCGATCCGCCATTGTAAGCGCTTCACCCTGATCATGGGTGACGAATACGATGGTCATGCCCAATTCGGAATGAAGGCGTTTGATCTCGATCTGCATTTCTTCACGCAGATTCTTGTCCAGCGCCGACAAGGGTTCATCCATCAGAAGAACGCGCGGCGAATAGACAATAGCGCGAGCCAGCGCAACACGCTGCTGCTGCCCTCCCGACAATTGCTTCGGACTGCGATTGGCGAAATCGGCAAGTCGCACGCGGGCGAGTGCCTCGTGGGCAATACGGTGCCGTTCTTCTTTTGGCACACCCCTTGTTTTAAGTGGGAAGGCCACATTATCGAGCACCGTCATATTGGGAAACAGCGTGTAGTGCTGAAACACCATGCCGATATTGCGTTTATGCGGCGGTACGCGGGTGTAATCGTTGCTGCCAAATAGAATACGCCCTTTGTCGGGACGCTCGAAACCGGCCAGCATCATCAGGATAGTTGATTTGCCGGAACCCGAAGGCCCCAGCAGGGCAAGGAATTCACCCGGCGCGATCTCCATGTCGAGACCGTCTACCGCTGTGAAGCTCCCATAATTTTTAGTCACTCCCTGAATGCTAATACCCAGCCCGGAATCGGGCGTGCTCTTCTGGCTAGCCATGCTTTCCCCTGATCTTTTTGTTGTTGGCAGAGCTTAACCCGCATTTCGCGTCTATGTCTATAATGATATATCAAATTTATTGATCAAAATGGCTGAGCACCATCTTCAACGCTGTTTTGCCTGATGTTTTTGCCAGATAACGCGGTAAAATGCCTAAATTCTCATACAGAAACCGATGGAATGCCTCGCAGCGGGAATATTTATCTCAATTTTTGGAATCTCTCTTGACATATCATCGCGACAAGGATCATTTTTGATATATCATAATTTGAGGTGATGAACGTAAAAGCGTCATCAAATGGGAGACTACCAATGCCTGCGCATTCCACTTCAGCCCAAACCCTGAGCGAACACAATCCAGACGCAGAGCTTCGTGCACGCGCCGAACGCGTGATCCCGAACGGCATGTGGGGCCATCAGCGCGCAGCGTCGCTTCCAGAGGGATATCCGCAGTATTTTGCATCGGGCGAAGGCGCTCATGTTACCGATGTAAACGGCAACAGCTATATTGATTTCATGTGTGCTTGGGGACCGATCATTCTGGGCCACCGTCATGAACTCGTGGACGCTGCAGCACTCAGCCAGATAACGGCAGGCGATTGCCTCAACGGTCCAACAGCGCACGCTGTTGAACTTGCAGAGCTGCTCGTTGAAACGGTACCCCATGCCGACTGGGCATTGCTGCAGAAGAACGGCACCGACGCCACGACCAGCTGCGTAACAATCGCACGCGGCGCAACCAAACGCCGCAAGGTTCTGGTCGCTAAGGGTGCCTATCACGGTGCTGTGCCATGGTGTACGCCATCACTGGTCGGCGTAACGGCCGAAGATCGTGCTCACCTCGTCCACTATGTTTACAATGATGTTGAAAGCCTCACTGCCGCCGCAAAACAAGCCGGTGACGATCTGGCTGCAATCATTGTCTCCGCCTTCAAGCACGATCTTGCCATCCCGCAGGAACTTCCCACCACAGAATTCGCCAAAACGGCACGTGCCCTTTGCGATGCGGCGGGTGCGGCGCTCATTCTTGATGACGTGCGTGGCGGCTTCCGCATTGATCTGGGTGGAAGCTGGCGCGGAACCGGCGTTGAGCCTGACCTTGCTGCTTATTCCAAGGCAATCGCCAACGGTTATTCGCTTGCAGCAGTCACCGGAACCAACCGTTTCCGTGAATCTGCAGGACAAGCTTACATGACTGGTTCGTTTTGGTATGCTGGTGCATCCATGGCAGCAGCGGTTGCCACCATCAAGGAACTGAAGCGTATTGATGGTCCTGCACGCATGAAACATGCGGGCGAACGCCTGCGCACCGGCCTTGATGCTCAGGCACGCGCACATGGTTTTGAGCTGCTGCAAACCGGACCTGCCGCAATGCCGCTGGTGCAATTTGTCGGCGATACGGATGCACAGCTTGGCGCACGTTTCTGTCGCGAAGCGCTGAACCGCGGCGTTTACCTGCACCACAAGCACAACATGTTTATCTCCTGCGCACACACGGATGCGGTGATCGACGACGCTCTTTCCCGGACGGAAGACGCTTTCAAGGCAATCTCCACCCGGTAAGGAAAAAGCGTGAGCGAACAGCCGGGCGACGAAAGGGACAACCTTTCAGACATTGTGTACCAGCAGCTCAAATCAGGGCTGCTGCGGGCACAGTTCAAACCGCATCAGCGGTTCAAGGTTCGTCAGCTGGCTCAGGATCTGGGTACATCGGAGACGCCTGTTCGCGAAGCGCTCATGCAGTTGTCACGCGAAGGCGCGATTGAAATCAAACCGCGCTTTTACATTCGCGTACGGCGTTTAACGCTGGCTGAGTACAAGGAAATCCGCGCGATGAGGCTCGTTTTGGAGCCTCTCGCAGCCGAACATGCGCTGACAAACATATCCGATGAAACCATCACCAGACTGGAAACCATTCATCAGCATCTGACCGAAGCCGAACGCGCGGAAGATTGGCGCGCGGCCCTGCAGATAAATTCGGATTTCCATTTCGCGCTCTACAAACAAAGCCGGATGGCACATCTGATAGACGTGCTTGAAAGTCTCTGGATCAGGGTTGGTCCGCTCGTTTCGGAGCTCTATCCAACGGCAAAACCGAGTTATCCCGGACGCCACCAGCACGAGAACATTTTAACGGCGCTCAGCAACCGCGACAGCTATGCGTTACGCCTCGCCGTCCAACTCGACCTCATAGAAGGAGGCGCTGCCCTTCTGAAGCGCCTTCAGCAATACGAACAAGACAATCCCGGCGATGCCGATCGTTCAGCATTGAACAGCAATCAGAATTTTTGATTCAAGGAGGAAGCTCACAATGTCCCGCGACAAGTTCAATTTTCCCGAAATGGGGCCACATGCGATCAAGCCATGGGCGGTTCGCAAAGGCTTTGCGGACGAGCACTTTCTTTCAGACTATCGCTATCAGTTTCCGCGCGAAGACCCTGCCCTGCCCGAAGTTTTCGTCTACACCGAGAAGATGTCTTACGACCCCGGTGAAACGGTCGAGTTTCATGGCTCCACCACAGCCAAAACATGGTCGATCCAGATATATCGCGACAGCCACGAACCTCAGATGATGGACGAGGCTTTCGACCTTCCGGGCAGCTTCACCAAAACATCAGAAACGGCCTATATGGATGGCTGCGACTGGCCAGTTCTTTATAGCTGGAAAATTCCCGACGATGCCCGCTCGGGCTTCTATCGCGTTGTCTCGACATGTATGCGCCCCGATGGCGAGCGCTTCGTTCAACATCATTTCGTTGTGGTCCGCCCGACGAAGAAGACCCGTTCGGGCCGCATTCTCCTCATGTTCGCAACTGGCACCTGGACTGCCTATAATGATTGGGGCGGTGCGAACCACTATTTTGGAACATGGGGTCCAAATAAGAACGAAGGTTCGCCGATCTTGAGCCTGCGCCGCCCATGGTCGAAAGGCATGATCTGGTTGCCGCAGGGAGCTGCGCGCGTTTGTAACCCGGTCTGGCAGGACATGGGGGATGCGACCCGATACCCATCCAAGGAATGGGGCTATACGATGGGGTTCTCGCAATATTATTCGTCTGCCGGCTATGCTCAATACGAACGTTATTTCGTAACCTGGGCCGAGGCAGCAGGCTATCAGATCGACTATATAACCCAGACTGATCTCCACTATAATCCCGGCATTCTCGACGATTACAATTGTCTGGTCACCGTTGGCCATGATGAATATTGGTCATGGGACATGCGCAAAACCGTCGAGGATTTTGTCGCTCGCGGCGGTCATCTCGCGCGCTTTGGCGGCAACTTCCTCTGGCAGATCCGTCTTGAGAATGATGGCCAGACACAGGTTTGCTGGAAAACCAAAGCGCCTACGCAAGACCCCATCATGCAAACCGATCAGAAACACCTATGCACGGCGAACTGGGCAAGTGGCGCGGTTAACTGGCCGGGGGCTTCGACTGTCGGTGTTAACGGTGAAAACGGAATGTATGGTAGCTGGGGCGGTTTCTCTCCCCGCGGCTCTCGCGGGCTTACCGTCTACCAACCAGAGCATTGGATCTTCGAAGGCACGCATCTGCGTTATGCGGATATCTTTGGTCACGAAGCCCAGATCTTCGGTTATGAGGTCGACGGGCTCAACTATTCATTCAAGAACGGCTTCCCCTATGCCGTAGAAGAGCATGGCGTACCGACCGAAAAGATCGAAATTCTCGCCATGACGCCAGCTTCGATCTACGAATATGAACTCGACGGTCAGGGACATCGTTACTATGTTCGCGATAGCGATCTGCAAGGCATCTGCGAAATGGCGCCTGATGGCTATGAAGCGGCGCGCAAGCGCCTGGCACATGGTGCGGGTATGCTCGTTTCCATGAAGCAAGGTGACGGTGAAGTGGTAACTGCCGGGCTTTGTGAATGGGTAATGGGCCTCAAGCGCAACTGCGCCTATACCACCACCATTACCCGCAATGTTCTGGACCGGTTTCAGGAAACGGGACCTTCCCGCGCCTGATCCATAATGCAAATCAGGCCCGAATTTTCATTCGGGCCTGTTCCTATCGGCGATCAGCGCGGCATCGGTTTGCTGCCGTAATATCCATAACGCGCGCGAACTTCATCTAGCTCAGTCTCACTCAAAAGAACCGGTTCGCCAATCTGACAAGCCAATATGTACTGGCGTGCCAGCGTTTCAAGTTTCTCTGCCAGCAATGTTGCGTGGGCCATATCCCGGCCCCACACCGCCATTCCATGGCTTGCCATCAGACAGGCGCGATGGTTGCCCATAGCGCGCACGATTTCATAGGCCAAAGCATCAGAACCAAATACGCGGTAATCAGCACAGGGAACTTCGTTCCCGCCAAATGAAGCAATCATATAATGGAAAGCGGGCAATGGCTTACGCAGACACGACAATGCAACACAGCTATCCGCATGCGAATGGATGACCGCGCCTGCTTCGGGATGATTGCGCATGATTTCTGTGTGGATGCGCCATTCGCTGGAAGGCACCTTGCCCGCAAGATGCTCGCCTTCCACAGAAACGAGACTCATGTCTTCAGGCTTCATAAGCGATGTGGCGCCAGTCGGCGTAACCCAGATATGTTCGCCTTCCCGAATACTGATATTACCGCTGCTGCCGTGATTGAAGCCCTTCTGTTCCATGTGACGCATCGCATCCACGATGGCGCGACGTGCTGTAAGGCTCTGATCATAATCGGTTGGCATCGTCTGTTCCCCGTTGTTGGCAGCCAAGAGTTTGTGATGATGCCTAACTTCATAATCCCGGCAATTGACGCGGTCCATCAAAATGATACTTAATTGGAATTAAATTTCATTATCTATGACGCGCAATTACGCATGGCATGATACGAGGATAAAAATGGGGAATAACGGCACTCTTGGGATCATCGCCGACGATATGACAGGCGCGTTGATGGTCGCTGCTTATTATGAAACAGCAGGCATTAGAACCGCTGTCGTGACAGATATCGAAGCTATCCGCGAATGTGCAGGGGAAGCTGTCGTCATATGGGCCGGCAGAACGCGTCTTGCTGAGCCGGACGAAGCAAAACGACAGATTACACGCGCAGCTGATGCATTTGATTCAATCGGTTGCGATCAGGTCATTTACAAAGTCTGTGCCAGTTTCGATTCAACAGAACAGGGCAATGTTGGGCCTGCTGCCGATCTGTTGCGCGCACGCTATAACCCCAGCAGTCTTCTATTCTGCCCCGGCTTTCCCAAGTTCAACGCCACGGTTCATCAAGGCTATCTCTTCTATCGAAGCCGCCTCATCTCTGAATCCGTCAAACGCTACGACCCAGCCACTCCAATGAGCGATCCCGACATGGTGCGTTTCATCGGAAAACAGACGAACGAGCCGATCGGGCTTTTGCCCCACTCCGTACTGCTTAAAGGCAAAGACGCAGCGCAAGCACATCTTGATGAACTCGCAAATGCAGGCAAATGCTATTGCGTTGTCGATGCGAGCGATGACGGTGACGTCAGGATAGCCGCCGAACTGGCACGGGCACAGCCAACAATGGTCAGCTCCGACGCTGTTCTCATTCAACTTGGAATTGATCGCTTTGCGCCCAAGCCAGCCATCACCGTTGCGCCGCCACCACCGAGCCATGGCACTGCCGCGGTTCTGGTGGGAACAGTTGGTCCCATTGCGGATGGACAGATTGCGGTTTTTGCCAAGCAGCACCCGGTTTTGACTCTGGACCTTACCAAAGATGGCGATATCGACGCCATGGTGTCAAAAGCAATGGAATGGGCAAAAGATCATCACGGCAAACAGCCTTACCTCATTTCAACGGCGGTCAGTGATACTCGTGTCAAAGAAATCCAGACAGAGCTGGGCGTTCGCGGCGCAAGCGAAAAGGGTGAAAAGCTTATATCTGAGCTTGCTGCAGCAATTTCCGAACTCGGCGTCGACAAGCTTATCGTGGTTGGTGGTGAAACATCAGGTGGTGTCATCAAGCGCCTTGGCTTGCAGCGACTACGCGCCCTCCCTGATAATGGGATTGGAACCGGTTTCTGTCGAAGCGAGGGCAATGACCAGATCATCTTCTTCTTCAAATCCGGCAAAACAGGAACAGAGACGGTCTTTCTCGATTCACTGGCCGCGATGTGATGCGAAGACCTTGTAAGTGGTGAAAGTAAATACCAATTAAGGAACACTTCCCGTCAAGACGCTTCCTGCCGCACTAGTCAATGCGGTGTTTGAGGCTGTCCGGGGTAAAAAAGGGTGCTCCCGGTCATGGGTTGAGCGCCCTTTTATTTATCGGCCTAAGCCTTCGGATCAATCACCAGCTTATCTTGAGGCCGCCAGAGGCTTTGCCTGCAACATTCGTGGAACCGCCAAATTCGACAGCACCCCGAGCATAGAGGCTCACATTTTCCGAAACGCGCGCAACGACACCAACACCAACATCATAGGCTGTACCGCTCATGTCGTTACCGATGCTGGCTCCCGACGCGACGAGCCCGTTTTTGCCCTTGAACTCACGCTTGACGTTTGCGTCGGCATAAGTCGTGACAGACTTTACGAACTTTTTCTTTTGGGGTGCGTCCGGCAAAACTGCCGGAACCTTCTTAGTCACCGAGCCTTTTCTGCCCTTTGTCGCGCTTGGCGCAGGCTTGGATACCTCTTCTTCGTCACCAAAATAGATGGTCTTTTCCAGACGCACGCCAACACGACCAATAAGAGATTCAGCCGACTGGTCGTAAACATGAATGCCGTAAGTATCTGTAAAGCTATCTGCTTTGATTTTCGAATAGATCAACTGAGCTTGAGGTTGCAGTACGACATTGTTGCCGAGATCAAAACCATAGCCGGCTTCAATGGATGCCGTCGTTGCACGTCCCTTGTAGCTATTCTGAAGCGCAAACCCGGAAACCGATTTTGCACTGACACCAAAGTCTATCCAGTCATGTTTGATAACGGCATCAACATAAGCACCCGTGCCAGGCTTATAGTCGCTTGGAGCGACCTGCTGCCAGGTTACATAACCACCGAGGCCCTTGGACGAAATCGATCCGTCTGCTGTGCGGCCACGCACGTCAAAGCTCGAATTTGCATATTCGCCGAAAATGCCAACCGTGAGCTTGTCACCGGCAATAAACACATCGCCCTTCGAGTAATCGACACCAATCTGAACACCGGCTGTCGTCATGTCAAAGCCATGACCGTTATAGCCCGTGATGCTTTTCGGTGAATAAGATCCTGTCTTGCCGATGCCGCGCATCCAGACATTATAGCCGTCTCGCAGATCTTCGGCCCGCAGTTCACCAAGACGTTCGTGAAATGTATCAAGCGTTGTCAAAACATGGTTCTGGGCTGCAGCAAGAGCAATGTTATATCCCGGAACGATATCGACAACGTGTCCGGCACCCGGGCCGGGATTGACGGGAGGCTCAACCGGGCAATCGACATCCGGAGTGCAGACTGGCGGCTCAATAACATCCTTGCCATCGGTCTGCAGATACCAGTTCTGTCCATCGGCCTTGCGAAGCTGATAATCATAGATGCCGACGATTGCCGCCGAACCGAGTTTGAACTCGGCATCGCTTTGACCACCAACTTCAACAATCTGGATACCGTCCGTTGCGCCGGTTCCGGTGAAGGCTCCAATGCCGCCATTGTTGCGGACATTGACCACACCAAGACCTGTTGTGTCGCCCGTCACAACAATCTTGTCAGTTTCGCTTGCAGCTCCACCTTCGTTGAGCTTGGTATTCAGCACGAACGATCCGTTGTCCATCGCAAGACTACCAACTGTGAGCGCCTTATATGGGGTGGCCGAATCAAATTCGATTGTGCCGTCATTGGTAAGAGCACCGACATCTGAAGAACCGGACATCAGCCAATATGAAGTGCTATCAACCGCAACGCTCGTCACGCCTTTGCCGGCACCAGTCCAGATGCTGCTGTTGGATAAACTAGCATCGATAACCGCATCATTAGATTCAACAACCATATTGCCAGAAAGCACAACATTGCCATCTGCCGCCAACATGGTGGTTGAGCCAGCCGCCGCCTGTAGCAAAGTGCCATTGCCACCGATAACCTGCGTTCCGCTCTTGAGTTCGAAGCCCACACTTCCGCCGGACGTTTTTAAAGCCGGGCCATTTGCTGTCGCAATCAGAGAACCGTCTACAACGGCCATGCTATCACTCGCCAAAACGATACCCGCGCCATTTACACCCGAAACACGCGCGATCGTGTTTGAAACTTGAACTGTGCTGCCATTCTGGGCAACCAGACCATGTGCGCCAATGCCCTCCGTTTGGACCGAGCTGTTCGCCACGGTGACTGCACCACCGCCACTCGCAAATGCACCATGTGCGCCTGCTCCCGTCGTGGTGACGCGTGAACCCTTGGCGCTGACAGTTGAACCAGCTCCAAATGCATGGAGGCCGCGCGCATCTGCGCCTTCCGTACGCAACTCAACATTCGTCAGATCAACCAGTCCCCCACGCACGGCATAGGCTGCAGACCCATTAAGATCGTCGCCTTTCGTTGTTACGCTGCCACCATTCATGGTGAGAATTCCGCCGATATCACCTGCAACGACACCGCGACTATTTGCGGTGGTAATCACAACATTGGTCAGATTTGCTGTTCCACTATTATAAGCGACTGCGCCACCCGCATTGACGCCGGATGTGGTGATGCTGCCACCACTCATCTCGAGATGAGAGCCGGTATCCGTAACATTGAAGCCTGCACCACGTTCTCCGGAAGTCACAATATTCGTGTTGTTCAGTTTGGCAGTGCCGCCATTGGCTACAATCACACCCACTGCCCAGGAATTACCTGTGCCATTGCCTTCAGTGATAATGGTTGCACCATCCAAATTGACAACACTGCCAGCCGAGGACCGCACACCTGCAGCACCGTCGCCCGTCGTTCGAATGAGCGTGGCTTCGCCCGTTCGCAAGTCTCGACCGATATTGATCTCGCCACCGTTTGCAGCATTGATACCATCTGCACGAAAGCCCCCGGTCGAATAGCTGCCGCCATAGATGTTGCCTTGAGCCTTATCCCCATCTGCGGATAACCCATAGGCCCAATCGCCCGCTGTTATTACATCCACATTGGTGGCGTTGACTGTGCCACCGGAATAAATATCAATGCCATGCGACCCATCACCAGTCGTTGTGACTTCGGTATCAATCAAATTTGCAAAAGCATTCTCGTTACTTGCAATCACGCCCATCGAATTGTCGCGACTGGTTGAAACCGAGCTGTTTGTGAGGGTGAGGATGGCGCCCTGAGACGCAACTACCCCGTGCGACCTATCACCATTCGTTGAAACAACCACTCCATCTGCGTTCAGAATAGCTCCGGCATTGCTTACCAATATTCCGTTTGACGTGTCACCATGTGTTGTGACCGTTCCGCCAGTCATGGTCACGGTTGATGAGGCTTCCGCACTCACTCCAACGGAAGCGGTACCCTCAGTAACAATGGTGACATTGGTGAGATCGGCCTTCCCTTCCTGGACATAGACACCCTGTGCATAATCACCCTTGGTATGAACGGAAGTATCAACCGCCGTTACAGATGAATCCCGAAGTGCTGCAACAATGCCCGCTGCATAATTGCCGGCGGTAGCGATAGAAGAACCTGCCTGCAGGTTTATCGCACCACCAAAATACGCCTGCGCGCCCACTGCTGCCTCACCGCCCGTTACGACAGTAACCGGACCATGCGTTTTGATTTCGCCATTCCAGATGGCGTATAAACCAATCCCCGCATCCCCATTGATCAGGCCGGTATCGATGGTTGTATCGCTTGGAACGTCAACCACAGTTCCATTCGCGATTACCTGCTGCGCGAAACTCGGCGAACTAAGCAGTGATAAGACTGCTGTCGATAGCCAAAGTCGTTTTATCGAGCTGCGAACGGTATTGCGCTGAGCGAGGCCATTATTGGCTGACATGATGCTGTTCCTTTCGAAGGGGCGTCTCTTCGGGTAAGTTTGGCGCGCACTTCTCCATCCCAAGCCGTCGGGTCGATGCGCTGAACTCTGCTGCTTTGAAACTTCGAACTGGAAGAACCGAGAACCGGCGGGTATTCGGTCCTTCCAGTCGCTATCCGTCACCTTGCGCGCGACGGAAGCTTTGAATTCCTTAGCCTTGAATTCGCCGGTCACAGCGTAAATGGCTGCGAAAAGCATAAACTTCACGTCGAGATGATTTCAGAATGAAAGGGAACAGGGCGAAACCCGCAAAGGAATCGCTTATCTAATTGATAATAAAAACATTTTTTTGATTCAAAATGGAAAGGAAAGCCGCTTTGCTATGGCTATGGCTATGGCTATGGCTATGGCTTTCCCTGCATCTGCTGATCAAGCGCACAGAGATAGGATGTCATCAGTTCTATCGAATGATCGGAAAGCGCTACAAACTGGCGCCGTCCATCATCAGGATCGAGCCAGCGTCGAACCAGGCCAACACCCTCCATTTCGTCTAGCCGCCGCGACGCGGTCGCAGCCGAAACGCCTGACACGATGTAGAGAGAGGAGACAGAAACCTGCTTGTCTTGAAGATGGTTTTCCATCAGATCGAGAAGCATGTGCCAGGCGGGATCAACAAACAACTTGTCTGAAAAATAGCGCGTCTTGATATCGCGTATGCGCAGAAGCTCAAGCATACGTTCTTTAGATGGGGCGTTGGCAAGAGCGTTCTGCTCATCATTGTGAGTTGAACCTTGGGCACTTCGCCGCTCCGAGCCGCTTGATGTCACTGGCTGCAATGTTTCCAGCATCGCGCCCAATTGCTGCGCTTCCTGCATCAAACGGGAGAGCCGTTCATGGCCTTGAGACCATTGCGCCGCTTTCGCGCGCAGCTCATAGGCTTTGGTCGCTGCCTTGTCGACGGATTCCAGAAACGGCACACGACGCACCGGCTTGTGAAGAAAATCCACTGCGTTCAGTCGTAGCGCCTCAACAGAGTTATCCAGCGTCGCATGGCCGGTTACAAAAATAACCTGCAACCAGTTTCGATCCGTGTATCGTTCGCGGATTGCCCTGAGCAGCTCGATACCATCCATGCCCGGCATCCGAATATCACTGACCACCACGTCTATCTCTGGTGTTCTATCGAGCAATTTCAACGCTGCCATAGCGGCAGAGGCACGCAGGCAATTATAGCCCGCGTCGGTGAGCGCCGTTCCCAGAACATCGAGCAATGCCTCTTCATCGTCGATCAGAAGGACCGTTGTATTGGCTGGCGAATTATCCATTTTCTGCCCCCTCCTTTTCGTCTTTTGCCGCACGCAGGATCAGTCGAAACTCTGCGCCTTTTGTACCGTTTTTGACTTCCAGCCGACCGCCCATATCGCGGGCCATGCCATAGCTTAGCGATAATCCCAGTCCCGTGCCTTTACCGACGGACTTGGTCGTGAAAAACGGCTCGAACAATCGATCAAGATTAGCTAGCGGTATGCCTGGGCCGGAATCCTCGACAACGACGGCAATCATGTCATCGTCCGTTTGTTCAAAGCGGATTGCGATAAACTCGTCCCAGCCCCGCACCTCACGCCCATCGTCCTGTGGTCGGCTTTCCACGATAGCATCTCGCGCATTCAGCAACAGGTTAAGAACAATCTGCTCAATTAGCACAAGATCCGCAGTCACTTTGTAATCACCGGCGCGGTAATCTTTGCGGATTGAAATCCCCTGATTTTCAATCTGTGTTCCAGCAATGGCAAGCACGCCTTCTACCGCTTCTGCTGGATCAACCGGGCGCAATGAGCCATCGCTGCGATGGCCGTAAATGCGCATATGGCGGACGATATTGGCAGCGCGATCAATCTGCCGACTGGCAAGATCGAGGCCATCGACAATCATCGCCTGATCGAGATTGCCACCAGAAACCCGCGCATGAAGATTGTCGACTGCCATCGCAAGCGTTGCGAGCGGCTGGTTGATCTCATGCGCGATCCCGGTTGCAACCTCTCCCAGCGTCACAAGCTTGCCTGCCTGATAGATTGACAGCTCCGCCTCGCGCCGCTCAGTAATATCGAGACCGACGGCCACCAGGTTCTTTATCTCACCGTCATTGGTTTTGATGGGCGAGACAGACCAGGAAAGCGCACGTTTTCGCCCGTCTGCCAAAGTGATATTGTTCACGGCTTGCCATGGGAGATTATCGACAACCGCTGAAAGCTGTTCGCCGAGTGGCCCGGCAATAGCACCAACCTCCGATTTCAGGGTTCCCATCTCGGGAAACAACTCGTGCATGGCCTGATTGGCAACAATCAAACGGCCCTCAGCATCCGTTACGGCCATCAAAACACCGCCCGTATTGACGATTGTTTCGAGGAACTCTTTTTCGCGTCGTTGGTTTGCAGCCTCAATCATGACATGCACGAGCGAACTTCTATTTTGCATATATTTGCCAAGAATGACGCCAAGAACGCCAAGTGCTGCAAACAAAGCCAAAAGTGCAGCGACAATCAACGAGGATGCGGTCAGCCAAGCCTTATAGATCGGTTGCGTTGGCAGTCCCACATAGGCAACGAGAGGCGCAGCGGACGAACGGTAATAGGCAAAAATCCGCTCCGTCCCTGTTTTGACAGACGGGTTAATTCTGATGCCTTTACCAGCAGCCAATTGCTCTGGAATATAAGCTGCAACATTCTGGCCGACGACAGCGGGTGAGCTCGAAGCACGGATGGTGCCATCCGTTCCCATCAATCCGAAAACCATGCCTGGCTGTTCGTCGAGCTGACTGTAAAAGCCATTGAGATAGGCCTCATCAACAACAATCAGGACATAGCCATCGAAGTTGCCACTGCCGTCACTTATGCGACGCGCATAGCTCATAGCCCATCCGCTAAAGTCGCCCGGCACACTCAGTTCAGATTTATAGGGCTTGCTGATGTAGAAATCAGCGGCATCCGGTCGGCTCAACGCCTTGAAATCGACGGCATGGCTCAGATCGCGCCCGACCGGATAATCATCCATGCCGCTGGCATAGACTTTGCCGCTTCTGTCTATAATGGCAATCCCCATGGCGGCAGGCTCTGCGGCTGCGCGGCGACGCATGACTTCCGACAGAAGACCTTCATAGACAATTCGGTCAGCACGATCTTCCATCACTGCTCGGCTTAGCGCATCGAGCTTTGTGAAAACCTGCGTCGTATATTCCGCAAGCGCCTGGGCCAGAGACATGACTTGCTGGCCCGCACTATCAACACGGTTTGTATAGTCGCGGTAGATGATCGTCGTTGCGCCAAGTGATGCGATCAGGATGACAAAGGCCGCAGCAAACCAATAGGCTCGCATGGTCCGGCGGTCGATTTTAGTCAGACGTTCCATCTGTCTCCCAAAGTATGGCATCTCAGACTAAGCAATAAATAGCAGAATTACTAACAAACAGACCGCAATTGCTCTGACGCGCTATCTTACATTGCCGGGCAACCCATGCTGCCATCGCAACTGCAGGCGAATATCAGTTGCACGTTGATGAAGCATCGAATGTTTGCATTCTTCTATTGATGTCCACATCGGGAAATTGACCTGTCTGAATCCACATTCCGCATCCCGATATTTTCGCCATGCGGTTCTCGCTTCAACAAATTGTCTTTGACGCGAGGCAGGCAGACCAAACAGCAGCATCTCTTCCAGCTTCTGCAGATCGGGCGAAACGGCCGCCACATTCAACGGCTCGACAGGACTTGCCCAGAGCAGCGATGACAAGAGGTACAGTGAAACAATATCGATCATCTGGCTTGCTCCCCACCCAACTCCCTTTGAGCGCAACGCATTGAATCAAAAAGGCAGCGCTCATCGCGCTGCCTTTACTTTGTGACTTATTACTTCAGCTTGTCTTTGAACAAATCCAGCGCTTCAACCGCGCAAGCTTCGTCAAGATTGCCACCTGGTGCGCCACCAATGCCGATTGCGCCGATGGTGTCATCACCAATCTTGATCGGAACGCCACCAGCCAGCACGAGGAAGCCCGGGATGGATACAAGCTGTGCCGCACCAGGATTTTTCTGCACATTCTCAGCCATCATGCTGGTTGGGGTGCGGGCAGATGCGGATGTGAACGCCTTTGCCTGCGCAGCATCAATCGTGTGCGGGCCAGCTTTGTCTGCACGCATCAGGGAACGGAGCAAACCGGCACGGTCAACAACAGCAACCGATACATTGTAGCCCTTGGCCGTGCAGATCTTGACGGCTTCGCTGGCGATTTCATTGGCAGTTGCCAGCGAAATGTTTTTCTCTTCAAGTTCGGCAGCCGAGACAGTGGCAGTACCAAGAACCAGAGCTGCGATTGCAGATACGATCAAGTTTTTCATTTTGACTTCCATCCGTTTGAGTTGTCATCACGAGAGTAGGGTCGAACAAATCGACGGTTTAACTGTCTCCCGACCGACGGCTGTTGCGGGGGCGTTGCCAATGCCGATCGGGAGCGCCTGACCTCAACCATACGAGGGTATCCGAGGCCTTGCCTGCTTCGCTACCAGGGTAGCGTTTTAAACTGTTCAACTTTCAGAGCAGTCAACAGTGTATTCCTTTAAACGCCGGAAATCATGAAGCTTAACGCCGCGATCCAGAATGTCAGGCATCCAGTGACCATGGTCAGCCATATCGGTACCAGAATGCGTTGGGGCAGCTTTTCCTCATACTCGAATGCCAATTCCGTTATGTCTGCAAACTCATTGCGCGAGGAATTTTTGAATTCAATTACAGACATTGGCTTCACCTTTCCGTGCTCTCAGCCTGCATCATTGCTGCGGGCTACGAAGCTAAAATGGAGCCATTGCCAATAAATTTCATCCAAGAGTGAATTCAGGATGAAAGCATTCAGCCTTAAACAGCCGCATACACCAGTATCTAATTGAAATATTTTCATAATTTCAGGTTCAGATTGAACCTTCTTAGCTCGAACAAGCGCTCAAGCCTTATCGAGTGGCTCAATTGTCGCCACTCGATTTCACTGTTATCGAAGCAGGATAGCGGGATTGCCGACTATTGCTGAGCAAGCTGCTGCTTCAACATATCGGCTACGACCTTATCAAAAGAAACGTCACCATTTTTCGCGTTCTTCTGCATTTCACTTTCAACATACTCATCCCGCTTCTGGACAAGATCCGTCATCTGGCGTTCAAGCTCGGTTCTCACATTCAGGGTTTCATCGATAATCTTCTTCTGCTCCGCATGGGATTTGTCCTTCAACGAGGCTGGCAGCTCGCTTTCTTTGACTTCGTCCCATTTCAGGTTCTTGTTGCGGATATCGTCAAGAAGATCGCCGCCACCCGTAACAACCTCCTTCATCGATGATCGCTTGGAATAAAACTTGGAGTTCTCGACCTGCGCCTCCATCGGCGCTGCGGCTTTTGCGGCTAGTTTGCTATTGAGCTCTTGCCTGATCGCGGCATTACCGTATGGCATGATTGTTTTATCGATGTTCTGTTGAACCGTAATGATCTCCTGATCATAGGGTGTTTTGACTTCATCAATACGTCCACCATCCTGCGCAATCTGGATATAGCGACCCGATCCACGCTCCGCGATATCCTTCCAGAAGTTGCGGGTTTCTTCAGAGTTACCGGCTTGGACGGCATTCACGCGAATATTTCGGCTTTTTGCTTCGGCCAAAATCTCAGGATATTTGCGCTCACCCTTATAATCCATGTGAGGTGGAGCATCGCCAACCAGGAACACAATTCTCTGGGTTGCGGAACCTCCGCTCCATGTCAGTCGCCCAATCGCATTATCAAGCGCTTCATTGACGGATTCGGGATCATCACCGCCCCCATCAGCCTCAAAGCGCCTCAGATTTGCGTAAAGTGACTGCAAATCTTTGCTCATGTCGAAGGATTTGACCACATAATCGTCACCACGATCACGATATCCGATCAGTGCCATTCTTATATCTGCATCAGGCTGCACATCGACTATTGTATTCGCAATCGACCAGATTTTGCGCTTCGCTCCCTCAAGCAAATCTACCATTGACCCTGTGGTATCGAGTACGAAGGCCACTTCAATTCGTTTGGGTTGGGTTGATACCTGCTGTGGGGCTGACTCGGCAAAGGATGCCGTGGCAAACAGGAGCGATGCAAATGCCGCTAATGCCGATGCTGTAGAAGCGCTTTTCATGAGTTCTCCGCCAATCGTTAGGGAGAATATAATGAGCCGCGACATTATGTCTTAAGTAAGCCTGCGAAGCCGCAATTAATAGGCAGACTTCAAGTGATGAGTGGTCGAGACCAAGCGAAGTAATATCACTCGATAGCATCCACGTTGCAGGTCAGCGTTGCACCCTGAGATGTAACAAATATTTTTTCCATAGTGGTGAACGATATCTCGTACCCCTCACCTACGAAAGTCTTCTGAGGAGCATCCGTTGTTTTCTCAAGCGAACGTTCACGTCCAAAAGCTTTTAGAATGATCTGTTCGGGCTTGTCTTGCGAAGTGATAATCTCAATCGCATTTTCATGATCACATATATACGAGATATGATCCTGATCGGCTTCAGCCAAAGCAATACTCGGCGACAATGCAAGGGCAGCGATCAGGCAGAAGCGCATTCGAAACACACCTTCAATAATGATATAAGCCCATTCATAATCGAAAATTCGAAACCGCCAAAGAGGAGATTGAGCGGTTCTGAACAGGAAAAACCATATGCACTGCGCGCTTCACTGGCAGTAGTGACGTCAACGACCTGTTACGAGCTTATTACTTGGCTTAGTATAGAGTTTCAAAGCCACTTTTTCAAAAGCGCCGTGTTGTGTTTATGGATCGTTGAGCTTGCATTGTTCTGTGAGGTTAGACGGTGCCCCAGCATGTAAGCAGCATGGCTTATGTTGGCCTGCCCTTTCCCGGATTTGGTCATCTATCAGAAACGGCAAAAGCCCGGCTGTTATGGACCGGGCTTTTTGATTTGGTTTATTTTTTTGGAGATATTGGTTGCGGGGGCAGGATTTGAACCTGCGGCCTTCAGGTTATGAGCCTGACGAGCTACCGGGCTGCTCCACCCCGCGCCAGGGTGTTTATTATGAACCGGTTGGGTATTTTTTCGCGGTTGCCGCG